>Ga0116178_10003152_pt1 | contig 12621 bp, 5 predicted proteins | sample AD_STIC12_MetaG_FD_89880 | JGI IMG/M metagenome (GOLD analysis project Ga0116178, IMG submission 89880) | Active sludge microbial communities of municipal wastewater-treating anaerobic digesters from USA - AD_STIC12_MetaG | ecosystem: Engineered > Bioreactor > Anaerobic > Digestate | place: USA... | reverse complement strand
CTTGACAAAAATGCTCCTGATAAAATTGCTGGAGTAGTTCCTCATTTTCAGCGGCTGTAGCCGCTTCCATGGCTTCAGCCACCAACTCCCGGCAGTCATCAATCTTCAGCCTGGAAAGAACTGCCTTGACCTCAGGGATAAAACCGGAGCTCATGCTCAGTTCATCAAAACCCAGGCCGGCAAAAACAGGTGTCAGACTGGAATCACTGGCTATTTCTCCGCACAGTCCGACCCACTTGCCTTTTTTATGAGCCTGCTCGATTGCCCCTTTTAAAAGCCTCAACAATGCCGGATTTAATGGCTGACTTAGATATCTGACCTTCGGGTTGCTTCGGTCAGCAGCAAAAAAGTACTGAATGAGATCATTCGAGCCAACACTGAAAAAATCAACTTCCTGAGCAAACTTATCAGCCAGAAGAGCGACTGAGGGTACTTCTAGCATAATACCCGTTTCGATCCTGTCCTTAAAAGGCAGGCCCTCCGCCTTAAGTTCCTCAGAAAATTCTGTCATTTTTTCCTTAAGCCAATAGACCTCTTCTACAAGACCGACCATGGGAAACATGATTTTAAGCTGGCCAAAGACAGCTGCTCTCAGGATAGCCCTGACCTGGTGGCGAAAAAGCTCATAATTTTCCTGGTAAATTCTGATTCCCCGATAACCAAGAAAAGGATTTGGCTCCTGAGGCAGGCTGATGGATGGAATGGGTTTATCTCCGCCAATATCAAATGTTCTTATAATTACCGGCCGCCCGGAAGCTTCTTCTGCTACCCTTTTATAAAGCAGGTACTGCTCTTCCTCGGTCGGAAGCACCGGCTGGCCGTAGAGTAAGAGCTCGGTGCGGAATATTCCCACTCCTTCTGCTCCATCCCGCCAGGCTTTGTCCAATTCTTCCGGCCGCCCGATATTAGCCGCTATTTCCATTTTCTGCCCATCAGCGGTCAGGCCGGGCAGGGCAGCCTGTTGCCGGCGACGCTTAAGGAGAAGGCTCTCCGTTTCCAACTCCCTTTGATAATATCTCCTGACATTTTCACCCGGTGAAACAACGATGACTCCCCGATTTCCATCAAGAATCACCTCTTCACCCGCTCGAAGCCGGCGGCTGGCTTGATCCACACCAGTCACCGCCGGTATGGCCTGGCTTCTGGCCATAATTAAAGTATGGGAGGTCTGCCCGGCTTTTTCCAGGATCAATCCCTGGACAAGCTCTGGTCTAAGACTTAAAAAGTCTGAAGGAAAAAGATCCTCAGCCACAATGATGGCTGGTTGATTTAGCCCGGCTTTAAGCCTGACTGGTGCCGGAGTCCCCATCTGCTCTAAAAGCCGCCCGGTTACGTCCTGAATGTCAGCTGCTCTTTCTCGCAGATACTGGCTTTTGGCCTCAAGAAGCTGATGGCTGAATTCCTCAGCCGCCCTATAAATAGCCTGGCTGGCCTGGCATCTGTCTTTTTCGATGAGTGTCATCACCCGCTCAATAAAAGCCGGGTCAGTAATTATCGATAGATGAGCCTGAAGAATATTCCTCTCAACACCGTTTTTTTCGGGCAGAAGGCGTTCTATTTCCTGCTGGACTCTCCGCCTGGCCAGGCCGAAAGCTTCTTTTTCAGCCTGGTGAGAAACAGGCTGCCGACTTTTCTCTTCAGCTAGAAGATTTTCCCAGTCATAACCGGCCTCCAGGAGAAAAACATCTCCCGAAACGATGCCAGGCGAGGCTGGTTGACCGGTAAGATAGATTTCTTTCTCAGCCAGGACCAATCTCGGAATCAGAGCACCGGCCGCCGGAGCTATTTCCAGTGCTTTTTCTTCTTTTAACTTCAAATCCTCAACAAGGAAGCGCTTAAAATTGGCCGCAAATTCTTTTTCTCCCTCACCCGAAATAACAATCCGGCATAAATCTCCAAACTGAGTATCAGAGGTAATGAGAGACAGAATACTCTTCGGGTCGCCTTTCCGTCCATGGCGGAGATTTTCAAAGATAATCTGTCCGGAAAAATTCCGGCAATACTCCTGGATAAAAGTTGCCGGGCGGGCATGGAGTCCTAAAGGCAGAGGAAAATCAAAAGTAAATTCAACCGCCAATTTGTTCCTTTACCTTCTGCAAAATCCCCTCGGCGTTTTTAATGGCTTCCTGAACAGAAAATTCAAAAATTTTCTTTCCTTCAAATCTTTCGCTTTTCTGAATAGGAATGCCAACAGCCATGATGACTGCGACTGCTTCTTTGATGTCATCAGGGTCAAGTTCATTTTCGATGCCCATTGCTCCCTGAGTTTCAACTTTGAGTGACAGGTCCATCTTTTTAGCCACCCGCTCGAGCTGCTCGGCAGCCATATAAGTATGAGCAATGCCCGTTGGACAGGCAGTAACGGCCACCAGTTTCATTGATGCCTCCATTCTTGACGATCTAATTGATTAGCTTTTATTTTAGCATTTATCAATTAATTTAAAAGGCTGCTGGCACTTTCTATCTCTTTTAGCTCTTCTATCCTGCCTGGCCTTTATTTAGAGGAACCTTCTGTTTGCTTCTTGCTCCTGGCTCTGATTAAAGTTATCAAACCAGCTACCAGCAGAGTGCCGGCAATTATAGACACTATATACATCAGTTTGTTATCAACTACCGGCAGGACAATTGGCCCACAGTGAGGAGCGTGATCTCCGACCTGGCCCAGCATGGCCAGCACAGAACCAAGGCTCGAACCGGCCATTATGACTGGAATAACCCGTAAGGGATCAGCCGCGGCAAAAGGAATGGCTCCTTCGGTGATGCCGATAGCCCCCATGGCCAGCGCCGCCAGGCCGGCATCCCGTTCTTGCTGGGTCCACAGCTTCCGGTTGATCAGTGTGGCCAGGCCCAGGCCGAGGGGCGGGATGCAAATAGCTGAAGCGCAGGCTCCCATAATAAGATAATTTCCTTCTTGAATCATAGCGGCTCCAAAAAAGAAAGCCACCTTGTTGACAGGCCCGCCCATATCAAAGGCAATCATCGAACCGAGGATAATCCCCAGGATAATTTTATTACCGGTATGCATAACCTGGAGCCAGCTGGTAATACTGGCCATTAAATCATGAATCGGTGCCCCCACCACTCTGTACATTATGATCCCGACGATTAACGACGAGATCACCGGATAAATCAGAATAGGCATGACTGGCCGAATAGATCTTGGGACTTTGATTTTTTTAAGAAAAAAGACCAGAAAGCCAGCCAGCAGGCCGGAAATCAGACCGCCCAGAAAACCGGCTCCAACCTGATTGGCGATGTAGCCACCGACAAAACCAGGCACCAGACCGGGCCGATCGCTCACGCCAAAGGCAACATAGCCAGAAAGAACAGGAACCAGCAAAGAAAAGGCGGCTGTGCCAATGTCATTTATTAATTTTAGAAAAGGAGCCTGGCTAAAATCTGGACCATGAGGACCCATCGGGGCAAAAGCTATCGACAGGGCAATCAGTATCCCACCTGAGGCTACAAAAGGAATAGCATATGAGACCCCGGATAGAAGATATTTTTGCAAATTACTAACTTTCATCCTGACCTTCTTTCCCAGAATTTTCTCATCAATTATAAAAAAACCCCGCCTGCCTGGCAACTAATGGGGTCGGGCCAGCCGATTTCATTTGTTATAAATAACTTAGCCGCGTGATAGAAAAATTCCACTGTTTTTACCTTCTCCCCAGAAAAACAGAAAACCGCCATTACCCTTAATCAGTTGGTGCAAAAGTTGTTTGCTGGACCAACTGCCTGAGCCCTGGTGGTAGCTGATATGTTATTGATAATGAATAATATGCGTTGGCCCGACCCCGTTAAAGCTTGCCTCGCCGGACAAAATGTGCTAAAGTCAAAAAAATTTTAAAGGACACCACGACGAAATACGGAGTTTTGGCTCTCAAAGACGGCACGGTTTTTGAAGGTAAAGGATTTGGAGCCTGCACCAGAACCTGGGGGGAAGTTGTTTTTAATACCGGATTGGTTGGTCATGTTGAATTAATCACTGACCCTTCTTGCCACGGTCAAATTCTCGTTCAGACCTATCCTCTCATCGGTAACTGCGGTGTCAATCCTGACTTCTTTGAATCATCCCGCCCCTGGATTAAAGGCTATGTTGTCTCAGACTATACTGACAAGCCATCACATCATAGTTCCCGACTGTCCATTGACCGCTGGTTAGAAGCCAGCCGAATTCCAGCTATTTCCAGCCTTGACACCAGGGGCCTGGCCAAACATCTGCGCCAGCATGGAGTGATTCCAGGCCTTCTGGTTGTTTCGGATAGACCGTTGAAACTCTCACCTCTTATCCGTGAAGCCAGGCGCCTGACCGATCCAAATGCTTCCAATCTGGTGGCAGAAGTTTCAAGCCCTGATATTCATATATATCAGCCTGGCTGCGGAAAGAGAATTGTTCTCATTGACTGTGGAACAAAACTGGGCCTTATCCGTCAGTTGACCCGACGAGGCCTGAGTGTCATCAGAGTTCCTCACAATACTCCAGCTGAAAAAGTTCTGTCTTTTAAGCCCGACGGAGTGGTCATTTCTAATGGTCCTGGTAACCCGGAGCTGTGCTCCACTGTCAGTACCGTTTCTTCTCTGTTAAAAGAGAACCTGCCTTTTCTTGGCATTGGTCTGGGCCATCAAATTCTGGCTCTGGCCGCCGGAGCCAGAACCTACAAGCTCAAGTTTGGCCACCACTCCCAGAATCAGCCCTGCCTCGAAATTGGCACTTCACGTTGCTACCTGACCAGTCAGAATCATGGTTATGTCGTTGACCAGGAATCATTGCTCCCTGACTGGATGCCCTGGTTCATCAATGCTAACGATGGCACTAATGAAGGCATAAAACACTGCCACCAGCCTTTTTTGGGCGTCCAGTTCCATCCTGAAGCCTGTCCCGGCCCAACTGACACAGAATTCATTTTTGATATTTTTTTGGAGCAATTTGGATGAAAAAGCCAGAGAAAGTCCTTCTTCTGGGTAGCGGAGCCATCAAAATAGGTGAAGCCGGCGAATTTGATTATTCAGGCAGTCAGGCCATCAAAGCCCTTAAAGAAGAAAACATTGAAATTATTCTCGTCAATCCCAATATTGCTACTTTTCAGACTTCAGACTCCCTGGCCGATAAAATCTATTTCATGCCTGTCGAATTATCGCTTGTCGAGAAAATCATAGCCAGAGAAAAACCACAGGCTTTATTGATGTCCTTTGGAGGTCAAACGGCTCTTAACTGCGGCCTGAAGCTGGCCAAAGAGGGTCTCCTTGATAAATATCAGATAGAAGTTCTTGGCCCGCCTCTCAAAGCGGTAGAAATTACCGAAGACCGGGCTTTATTTAACGAGGCTCTCGCCTCAGCTTCTCTTAAAACTCCCCGCGGCCAGGCGGTTTCTTCGCTCGAAGAAGGCTCGAAGGCAGCGGAAATTATCGGCTTCCCGGTAATGCTGAGGTCAGCTTTCGCTCTCGGCGGACAGGGCAGCTCTCTTTGCGCTAACCGGCAAGAACTGTCCGAAAAGCTTTTCCTGGCCCTATCTCAGTCGGATCAAGTTCTAATCGAAGAATATTTAGAAGGCTGGAAAGAAATTGAATATGAAATCATCCGGGATGCGGCCGATAACTGTCTGGCTATTTGTAACATGGAAAATCTTGATCCAATGGGCATCCACACCGGAGAAAGTGTCGTCGTCGCACCTTCTCAAACATTGGCCAACCAGGAATACCACGCTCTGCGGGAAATTGCCTTTAAGACGGTCAGAAAGCTGGGTATTATCGGTGAATGTAATATTCAATTTGCTCTAAATCCGGCTAACAGCGACTACCGGATAATTGAAATCAATGCCAGATTGTCGCGTTCTTCGGCCCTGGCCTCGAAGGCGACCGGTTACCCCCTGGCCTTTATTGCTGCCAAACTAATGCTTGGCTACTCGCTTCCTCAGCTTAAAAACTCAGTAACAGGAACGACCACCGCCTGCTTTGAGCCAGCTCTCGATTATATCACCGTTAAGATTCCCCGCTGGGATCTGAAGAAATTTGCCCGAGTCTCCAAAAAGATCGGCTCGGAAATGAAATCCGTGGGCGAAGTCATGGCCATCGGTCGGAGTTTTGAAGAAGCTTTACAAAAGGCCATCCGCATGCTTCAGATCGGCATGTATGGTTTCGTCGGCAATGAAAACTATTCGTTTAAAAATCTTGAAAAGGAATTATTTCAACCAACTGATGAAAGGCTTTTCGGCCTGGCTGAGGCTTTTAAAAAAGGCTGGACAGTCGAAAAAGTGGCAAGTCTGACCAAAATCGATCCCTGGTTTTTATATAAAATGAAAGGGCTGGTTGAGCTGGAAGAAAAAATCAGAAAATACCGGTTAGACGATCTGCCGACCGACCTTCTTCTGGAAGCTAAAAAGAAAGGCTTCTCGGATAAGCAGCTGGCCATTTTCACCCGGACCACTGAAGAAGATGTCCGTGAAAAAAGGGGAAGCCTCAAGCTGCGACCGGCGGTCAAACAAATTGATACTCTGGCTGCCGAGTATGCGGCCAGGACCAATTACCTGTATCTCACCTACCACGGCTCGGAAGATGATTTGAACCATAACCACTCGAAGAAAAAAATTATGGTTCTGGGCTCGGGTCCTTATAGTATCGGCTCGTCAGTGGAGTTTGACTGGTGTTGCGTTAATACCTCGCTGGCTTTAAGACAGCTCGGTTATCAAACCATCATGGTCAATTACAATCCAGAGACAGTTTCAACCGACTACGACATGTGCGACCGGCTATACTTTGATGAACTCAGCCTGGAAAGAGTGCTCGATATTTATCAAAAAGAAAAGCCGGCTGGAATTATTGTCTCCATGGGAGGCCAGGTGCCAAACAACTTAGCCCTAAAACTGCACCGGGCCGGCCTGCCTCTGCTGGGCACCCCGCCCGAAGATATTGACCGGGCCGAAGATCGCCGTAAATTTTCGAGGCTATTAGATGAGCTCAAGATTGATCAACCGCCATGGAAGGAAGTCACCAGTCTGGAAGAAGCCAGAAGATTCTGTCACGAAGTCGGCTATCCGGTCATTATCCGTCCTTCTTATGTCCTGAGCGGAGCAGCTATGAGCCTGGTTTTTGAAGAAAAATATCTGGACAAATATTTGAAACGCGCTTCTCTTGTCTCGCCCGAATATCCGGTGGTAATTTCGAAATTTATCATTGGAGCCAAGGAAATTGAACTGGAAGCAGTGGCCAGTAAGGGCAACATCGTAGCTTCAGCCATCATCGAACACATTGAAAATGCCGGGGTTCATTCTGGTGATGCCACCATGGTTGTCCCCCCTCAGAAACTTTACCTTGAAACCATCCGCCAGATAAGAAATATTGGGGAAAAAATTACCCGGGCTTTGAATATAACAGGACCGCTGAACCTTCAGCTTCTGGCTAAAGATAATGCTCTCAAGGTTATCGAGTGTAACCTCAGGGCTTCACGCTCACTGCCCTTTGTTTCCAAAGTCTCCAGGATTCCATTCATTGAGCTGGCTGTCAGGTCAATGCTTGGGCTGCCGATTAGCCCGGGCCGTTCAATCTTTGAGTTGAATTATGTCGGTGTCAAAGCTCCTCAATTTTCTTTTTCCAGACTGAAGGGGGCTGACCCCTGCCATGGAGTGGAAATGGCTTCGACCGGTGAAGTCGCCTGTCTGGGGGATGACCTTCACGAGGCACTGCTCAAGGCCATGCTGGCCGCTGGCTTCAGGTTGCCTCAAAACTCGATTCTGCTGAGTCTGGGTGGAGAGGAAAACAAACAAAAATTCTTGCCCGCAGCCCGGGATCTGGCCATGGCCGGGCTTAAAATTTATGCCACTGAAGGCACCTCCAGATTCTTGAAAAGGCACGGGATCGACACCGCCCGCCTTTACAAAATCCACCAGGACCGCCAGCCGAACCTTAAAGATTTTTTAATGGAAAAGAAAATTGATTTTCTAATTTCTATTCCTCATACCGGGAAAAGAATAGAATTCGATTCAGACTACAGAATGAGACGATTAGCCGTAGATCTGGGCCTGCCCGTTATCACCAACCTGCAATTGGCTGAAGCTTTTGTTCAGGCTTTTGTTTCTAAGAAAATCGATGATTTAAAAATCAAGCACTGGGCAGAATATCAATAATCAAGCTGATCTTATTAGCCATTAAATCCAGGCAGGTTCCTTCCAGAGCGCTCTTTTGATTCTCATTTCAAAACTCACCCCTTTGCCTCCAGCTGTTATTCATGTCCAGCAGCCGGCAGCTAAAGGTCGAGTAGCTTGATGTTTTCAGCATAGATCAATCGTTTGTACTTCTTATACATCACCGCCACCGCCGCCACAGTTTTGGCTGCTTTATCTGGCTCATCAGTTTCAAAAATTTCGTATTCCCTAACCACCAGCCGGTAATCCTGAATTTTTATTCCACGAGGCAGCTTCAGAGTCCCCTTCCAGACATACGAACTGGATTCTCTAGCACCGCTACTCTGAGGACTCAGGGTGACCATGGTCCCTTGAACCGGTTCCCAGCCGAGCTCCTCAGGCAGGTTGACTTTTTTTGTTTCCAGGCTGACTTCCACCACCCCCGGACCATTTCCGGCATATCCCCTGAGATAGGAAAGACCGGAGAGAGTAAATCCAATCTCGGTCAGATTCTGCGGATTGAATGTTACGGCCAGGTTTCGTTCAGGTAAAATCTGCGCCAAATTGGTCACTACTACTTTCGACAGATGCGCTCCGGGTACTGAGTCCGGCTGAAATCTGGCCAGAGCCAGTCTGATAAATGGGAAATAAGCCTGACCCGGGTCAAGCTCTAAATCACAATACCAGAGTCCCCGCTCCTTATCATATTCTACTTCATGGCCAACTGCGATGAACTTCTTTTCTTGGGGCATTTCAAGCAGAGGCAGTTCCCCCATTATTTCTACCGCCGATGGAAAAGCCTCAGGCAGCGGATACTCCGGAGGCCAGGTGCTGCCTGATTTCCAAATCGGATCAGCTCCCCACATGGTAACATATGGCCTGTATTGTTCTGCTACAGGAGGAACACTTATAGAAACCCGCGGTGTGACAATTTTTTTCTGGACCTCCGGCCGGATCTGTGCTTCGGCCCGCGTCTGGCTGGCCGTTAAGCCCGGGGTTTCGGCCACGCCGGTCACCGTTTCTGAACTGCGTTTTTTGGGAGTGACCTGCAGGCCCGGTGGCAGAATAACAGCCAGCAGTTCGCCTTCGCCGGAAGAATACCAGGGCCTTTCAATATATACCCGCAAAGCACTTTTCCTGACACTCCGTACCTGATTTCGGGCCTTTTCCCTTTCCCATTTAAAAGATGGAATGACATAAGCAATTTTGGGCATGGCCGGTGGGGCTGAGTTTAATACTTTGACTTCAACTGGCTGGCTACTTCTGGTATAAATAGCTTCCCTGGCCAGTTCGCTGGCTGGAAATTGTTCCTGATATCTGGTCGTCGCTATCAGGCTGTAATTAACCCGTCGGAACCTGGTATCTCCAAACTCCTGTCGGTAAACGGGGGTAGGCAGACCGATGATCGCCGCACTGGTTATCGGCCTGGGTACCTGTTGCTGATTATCTGAATCCTGGATCCGTCTCTCCCCTGTCTTTGGAGTAAGTGAGATTGAGTTCATCTCGGGAGTGACGGTCAACTCGAGAACATGAGCCCGGCTTTCAAGAACTTTTGGTTCCGGTTCATTCAGATCGTCAACTGGCTCTGACCAGCTGGCCATCAACTCAACTCTGGAAGTACTCTGGCCATGAATTCCAAATTCCCCTAAGAGAACAGCGGCAGTCTGCCCATAACTTTTCTGAGCCTCCAGAAATCTGGCTTGAGGGCGACCCACTGGCTGAAGAGTGGCATGACTCAGGGTAATCTCTTCAAAAGGTGTTATCAGCCAGTTTTTTCCCTGCAGAGAAATAGTCCTGAGCCGGTTCAGGTCTATTCTTGGTACCTGAAGAGTCTTTAATGTCTGTACCTGTCCTGCGGGCAAGCCACGCGGTGGCTTCAGCACTTTGGGTGGCAGTATTCTTTCTGGCTTTTCCAGCCAACGATAAAACCCCTGAATTTCGAGATATCTCTCCGGGAAATAGCAGCTGAGACGAAGCCTCACCGACTCTCCCTTTTTAAGATAGACTGTTAGCACTCGCGAAGAATCAGACCGGCGGGCAGGCTGGCTACCTTCCTCCAGTCTCAGGCGGAAAGGCCGGAAATCAGGCCAGTCGCCGACAAAAGGAATCAGCCAGGGATCCGGCGCTCCATAAGGTAAGCCACGCAGACAAACTCCTCTCGCCCAGGGGTCTGGAAAATAGGGTAGCTCAACCTCATCTCCCGGCTCGAGTTCATTAAATCTACCAGCATCTTTCTGACAGATTAGAGAATAAACCTCAGGCTTAAGACCGGAAGGACTATCAAACAGCCCATGAAGTTCAGAGTCAAATTGAGAGATTTTGGGCGGAGCCAGATGCCGGTCAGATGTCTGAGAGGTAGGTTCATTGTCCCTGTCAATAGAATCATTAAAGCTTTTGATAACCAGATGGCTCACCGTCTCGCCCGTTTTTGGTTCCTCTCTGGGGATAATAACTGGAGAAGCAACAGGATCAAAGCGACTGAAAATAAAAGGCGGATTGGCTGGCCCAGGGATTGCCTGCCGATCATCATTGTTTTCAAGCGGCTGACTGTTTCCAGCCAGATCTACCGTTCTGGCTCTCAGCCGGTAGCCGGTGCCGTAGCGCAGCTTCGGCAGTGATCTGGAGACAGGCTTGAATTTGGTTTCGAGCAAAAAATCACTCAGGGCTTTGTTTTCTATAGTTTGGGGGGTATCATCCCGGTCAATAGTCTTGCCGGGCCTGGTAGCTACCAGACTCCAGCCATCCCAGTGAAACAGAGCTTCGTGAACATAGATTTCATTGGATGATTGATCAGCTGCCTGGGTGACAGCCGGTGACAGGAAGCCTTCATCCTCCAGAGTGATTTCCTTATCTAGCCTGACCAATCGATAAGTTCCTTCTCTCTGGCAGAGAGAGTGCCATTTTTGCGACTTATCATCCCAGACATCAATCCGATAGCCCTGGATCAGGTCTTCAGCAAAAAGTGTGATTTCTTGCTTCCTGGTTAAATCGTTATTGAGTTCGACAGCTTTAACCAGCATTTCAGCTACATTTTTTGCCTGTTCATTTCTGATCACCCCCAGCCCACTTGAACGCAGGCCGGGAAGGTCAGCCTTTTCTCTGGTCTCAGCTGTGTCGGCCAGCTCAGCCGTCTGGAGGGCAACAGCGTCAACATCGAGCTGGATCAGTTCATATCTTTCCTCATCAGCCAGGTTTAGAAAACCATGGACAACTTCAGGTGGCTGCTGGTGGCTGGCAGCTTCAAAAATTCCACCCGAGGCATCATAGTTATAAGCAGTCCTTAGAGTTTCATCACTTCTTCCTTCTGGAATTAATTTAATCCAGCCAGCTGCTGGAAAGTCAGGCGGGACTTCCAGTTCAAAGTCAAGCACCAAACCGAGTAACCTTTCGAGGGCTGGATAGCTGGTCAGGAAGGCCAGAACCTGGTGAAAATCGGGCCGAGGTCGAGTAACAGGGACTCGTTGGGCTATCGGTTGTCTGGTTTTGGGATCAATGGTCACCCTGTTTTTTGGCTTGTAGAATTCTCTGAGCAGATAAAAGTCCCGGGGAGGCTGAGGCAAAGGATAAACCTGAACAGCTTTGAATTTCTGGCCTTCGGCTTCGCGCCTGACTGACTGAGCCATAATCGGCTGGGTTGTTTTAAGCTGAACGGTCTTAGCATAGCGCTGGTCGGTAATTGGCTTCAGGCGAATCTGAGCCAGTCCATCAGTATGAAAAACTCTGGCTATAGGCGGCGGCTCTTCCGGAGATTCAGCTGCTACATTCAGGTACTGAGCAGCCACGAAGGTCATAACATTTCTCACCGGATAGGAAATGACCAGGTTTTTACTGAGGTCAGCCAGCTGGTAGGAGAAAACCGGAGCCTCTGGCTTGAATATGGCCTGCCAGAGTTCCAGTTCAGGCTCGGGAGAAATTCTTTTTATCGCCAGTGGCTCCCGGCTTTTTTTCTTATCATAGATCACCCCGAAATTTAAAGCTCGAACAGTTTCCGGCCAGTTCAGGATATCAGGAAATAAATTCAGGCTGGGCGTTCTCCCTCTGCCCTCCTCTTCCAGGCGGACAGAGACTGCCGCCGACAACTGCAATTTCCCATCTTTTACACCGTTAGGACATAGCGTCCATATAACAGTTGATTTTGGCATTTTCGTCTTCCCTTTCAGGCAAAGGCCTGACAATAGGCCAGCCAGTCATTCTCTTCCATCAGGTCGCTGAAAAGCGGTGGGGGCGAGGCGCCAAATTCTCTTTCGACATGCAGAGTTACCTTTGTACTGAAAAATAAGAGTTTGATTTTGACTGTGAGCGAAGCCTGACCCCAGACTTTATTTTCTAGTTCCTCATAGTTAAGCTCAAGATAGAATTCAGCTGAAATGCTGATCAGACCCAGGACATCAAGTTCTCCTGTACAGCGCACATAACCTGAAATAGCAACGGCATTTTCTTCATATCTGAAATAGATTCCAGCCATTAAAGCCATTCCGCCGCTGGCCACCCCTAAATTCAT
>Ga0116178_10003147_pt1 | contig 12628 bp, 8 predicted proteins | sample AD_STIC12_MetaG_FD_89880 | JGI IMG/M metagenome (GOLD analysis project Ga0116178, IMG submission 89880) | Active sludge microbial communities of municipal wastewater-treating anaerobic digesters from USA - AD_STIC12_MetaG | ecosystem: Engineered > Bioreactor > Anaerobic > Digestate | place: USA... | reverse complement strand
ACTGCTCCAGTCTTTTTCGCTTTTGTGAGGCGGAGCAATGTTTTCTGACCACAGAAAACAGCGAGCCGGGGTCGCGAAAATTCCGAGCGACGGCGAGGAATTATTTGTGACCAAAAATCCATCTTGTACCCAGTTTTTTATTTTGGTCGGAGGATTCGAACCGAGGGCGCGCGAAGCCGGACGACAGTCCGAGCGCCCGAGTGGAGGTCAAGGGAGTGAGATATTTTATGATGGTGAGCTTTGCGAACCAGAAATAAAATATGAGACGAGAGTGACCGAATCCTCCACGGGGCATAAATTCCAACCAAGTCTTCATAATTTTAGTATCTATAAACCATTTTGAAAACAATCTCATTTTTGCTAAAATTAGTATATGGAAAAATTTGAAGATAAGATAAATAAGGAAGAGGAAGAAGAAACAGAGATAGAAAGACAAAGAAGAGAGAGGGCGGAGTATTTAATAAAAAGAACTGAAAACCTAGATTCGATGAAGGCACCAACCCTCTTTTATTGGCCAGAAAAATTTAAGGCATTTCTTAAGGAACAAGATATTGGGGGCTTTGATGATGAAGATTTAAGAAAAGTAATTGCAGATAGTTATAAATCTGATACACCAGAATTTTTTTATTTACATGAAGATTACATTTTTGTAATGAACAATTTTTCTCTACCGATGTTAGCCTCCGTCTGGAAGAAAGAACAAGAAGAACTAAAAAAACAAAAAGAACCATATGATCCCGTACATTGGTGGATAAATTATTAAGAGCATAAACCTTTTAATTTACAGTATAAAAAAAGAAGTTTTAGGGGTTGACTTCTTTTTTAATATATATATAATAGAATCCACAGTCTATAAATTAGGCTGTTTAATTTCTTTGTCAATTTGAATAGGTAAAATAATCACAAGTACAAGTTTTAAGTAACCAGTTTTGGAACAAAAAATCGTAGCGGAGGCTATGGTTTTAGAAAAAGTATTTTTTCTTTTGTTCCGTCTAATAAAAATTTATTATATAAATTTTTTAGAAGAGTTTGATCCTAGCTCAGGATGAACGCTGGCGGCGTGGATAAGGCATGCAAGTCGAACGAACTTTTTGTTTCCCGAGATGAGATTACATCAAGTCAAAGGTCGTTTAAAGTTAGTGGCGAACGAGGTAGTAACACATAGGAACTTCCCCCTAAGTCGTGAACAACTCATCGAAAGGTGAGCTAATACACGATGGTCCCCGTGAGATAAGAGAACCGAAGTTTATAGTAAGATTAAATAAAAATATTTTTTAATCATTTAATTTATTTCGATTTTGTTATCTCACGGGGTAAAGATTTCTCGCTTAGGGAAAGGCCTGTGAAGTATCAGCTTGTTGGTAGTGTAATAGACTACCAAGGCTATGACGCTTAGGGGAGCTGAGAGGCTGACCCCCACCGATGGGACTGAGACACGGCCCATACACCTACGGGTGGCTGCAGTCGAGAATCTTCCGCAATGGACGAAAGTCTGACGGAGCGACGCCGCGTGATTGAAGAAGCAATTCGTTGTGTAAAAATCTTTTATGAGGGAAGAAGTTTATTGACGGTACCTCATGAATAAGGGGCTCCTAATCTCGTGCCAGCAGGAGCGGTAATACGAGAGCCCCGAGCGTTATCCGGAATTATTGGGCGTAAAGGGTGCGTAGGCGGTGATGTTAGTCGTTTGTCAAATCCTCGGGCTTAACCCGAGACTCGCGAACGAAACGGCATTGCTAGAGAATGTGGGGAATATGGGGAACTCATGGTGTAGGGGTGAAATCCGTTGATATCATGGGGAACACCGAAAGCGAAAGCACCATACTAACACATATCTGACGCTCAAGCACGAAAGCGTGGGTAGCGAATGGGATTAGATACCCCAGTAGTCCACGCCCTAAACGATGATCTCTAGTCTTTCGGAGTATCGACCCTCTGAGAGACGTAGCTAACGCGTTAAGAGATCCGCCTGGGAAGTACGGCCGCAAGGCTAAAACTCAAAGGAATAGACGGGGACTTGCACAAGTAGTGGATTATGTGGTTTAATTCGATGATAAACGAAGAACCTTACCAAGGTTAGAAACCAATTTGAAAGCCCTAAGAAACTAGGGCCCTCGCAAGACAGATTGGCAGGTGATGCATGGCCGTCGTCAGTTCGTGGTTTGAATTGTTCCCTTAAGTGGGGTAACGAACGCAACCCTCATCGTGTGTTATAAGTGTCACACGAGACTGCCCAGCCCTTTGGATTTAATTAAAAAGATTGAATCTAGTGGGCTGGGAGGAAGGGGAGGATGACGCCAGGTCAGCATGTCCCTTGATACCTTGGGCTACACACATAATACAATCGCAATTACAACGGGCTGCGACGAGGTAACTCTGAGCTAATCCTAAGAAAAATTGCGCCAGTTCGGATTGGGGGCTGCAACTCGACCCCATGAAGTTGGAATTACTAGTAATCGCGGGTCAGATATACCGCGGTGAATACGTTCTCAAGTCTTGTACTCACCGCCCGTCAATTCAAGGGAGCCGGGAGTGCTCGAAGTCTCTCCAGAAGGAGGGCCTACAGTAAGCTCGGTGACAGGGAATAAGTCGTAACAAGGCACGGGTAGCGGAAGCTGTTCGTGGAATAATTCAATTTGAAAAAATCCCTTACCACTTTTTTATTAAAGTAGTAAGGGGTAAAAGGCGATATTATGTGCCTCAATTGAGCACATAATTGTCTGTTCATGGTATAGACATAAAAACATGATGACATGAGGCAAAGACCCATGGACGGAACAAAAGAAAGAATACTTAAAAACCTATTCAAAAAAGAAAAACAAAAAATCTCACCAAGGTGAGATTTTTTGTTTTTGTGTGCTTGAGCCAGCGGGTGCTTGACTCCAACATACAATTGCGATGTGAGTGCAGCCGCTGGCTTAAACACACAACAACTGCCTAACTTAATACTAACAATTTAGCCTAATTAAATCAATAATTAGCTATCCCCAAAAACACAAAACCCGACCGAAGTCGGGACTTGTGTTCGCAATTGTTATCAGTACTATAATTTGTAGCTGATGATTGGAGTGATTAACTCACTGAAACAAGTATATCAAATTGTTGGGCTATTGTCAATATCTAAAATATCTGGTATATTTTCTTTACTTGTGTTTAGGTAGATGCCACGTGAGATAATTATGTATTATGTATATAGATTAAAAAATAGTATATAGTACATAGCTATCTCACGTGGAGGAAAGTCCGAACACACTTCTTGATACTTGTATCAAGAGAACGTAGTGGGTAATACCCATCTTGAGCAATCAAAGAGTTGCGAACAGTGACGAACCGATTAAGTTCGGGTGAAACGGCAAAATACTTACGCGTGTGCAAGATCGTGCTTCAACTTTTTGTTGGAGAGAATCGCTTGAGCCCGAAAGTAATTGAGGGCCTAGATAAATATCTACCATTAAATGAGAGAATAATTTTTCAAAAAATATTTTTTCATTTGAAACAGAATTCGGCTTATTAATACAAGTAAGAAAGACACCAATTTGGTGTCTTTCTTTTTTACATTTCTACATATTTATCCCGTACTAAAATTTCATTTTTAACTTTTTGTAATTAAATTTTTTATTTTTTATAATTAATTCTAAAAAATTTTAGTACGGGATTCTCAATTTTATATTTTCTCTAAAAAATAAAATTGGAAGTTATCCACATTTTTTAGCTAAAAAATCTTGTTATTATTTTAAATGTGTAAGATAATATAAGTGTGAGTGTGATCGTTTTTCATAAAATTTTTTATGAGGTCGTGAAATCACACACAACTTTAAAAATAATTTTTTTAAAAAACATGGTAGCAAAAAAAGCTAAGAAGCCAGCTAAAAAGGCTGTCAAAAAAGTAGCCAAGAAAGCTGTCAAAAAAGCTAAGAAGCCAGTTAAAAAAGCTGTCAAAAAAGTTGCTAAAAAGCCAGCCAAAAAGGTTGCTAAAAAAGTTGCTAAAAAGCCAGCTAAGAAGGCCAAGAAAAAGGCTAAGAAATAATATTTCTTAAAGATAAAAAGAAAACCTCTCTCTATCAGAGGTTTTCTTTTTATGTTACAATGGAATAGTTGAATTCTCATATTACAAAAATAGCTTGTAATATGGTCTTATTTAAGAATTAAATTGGAAAGATAACATGAATATTATAGATAAAATAATAGGAACAGAAAGCCAAAGACAAATAAAAAAATGGAAGCCTTTAGTTGATAAAATAAATGGCCTAGAAGAAAAAACAAAGAAACTAGCTGACGCTGATTTTAAACTAAAGACAGAAGAATTTAAGAAGAGATTAAATGAAGGAGAAGATATTAATAATATTTTGCCCGAGGCTTTTGCTTTAGTTAGGGAAGCCTCAGTCAGGACCAGAGGTGAACGACACTATGATGTCCAGCTCGTTGGTGGTATTGCTCTTCATTTAGGAAATGTTGCTGAGATGAGAACGGGAGAAGGAAAAACATTAGTTGCCACATTACCAGCTTATCTTAATGCTCTTTATAATAAGGGAGTTCACATTGTGACTGTCAATGATTATTTGTCACGTAGAGATGCTGTTTGGATGGGCGAGCTTTTTTCTTTGTTGGGCATAACTGTTGGAGTTATTAATTCTCAATCAACTTCATTTATTTATGATCCCACTCATAAGAACGAAGAAGATAATAGTGACATTGGAGCTTTCAAAGTTCAGTATGAATTCCTAAGACCTTGTTCAAGAAAAGAAGCTTACCAATGTGACATTGTTTACGGGACGAATAATGAATTTGGTTTTGATTATTTAAGAGACAATTTAGCTAGAAATATAAATGACATAGTCCAGCGGGAACATTTTTATACTATTGTTGACGAGGTGGACTCTATTTTAATAGATGAATCAAGAACCCCGCTTATTATCTCGTCTCCAGCTGAAGAAAGCGAAGATTTATATTATACATTTGCTAAAATTGCCAAACAATTAAAACCAGAAGAAGATTATACCGTAGACGAAAAATTGAAAGCTATTTCTTTGACTGACCACGGCATTACATTAGCCGAATCCCTTTTGGGCATTTCAGATATTTATACCGAAAAAGGAATTAAATATGTTCACCACCTAGAAACAGCAGTTAAGGCTCGCTCGCTTTTTGAAAAAGATAAAGATTATGTGGTTAAAGACGGGGAAGTTATTATCGTTGATCCCTTTACTGGTAGAATGCAACCAGGCAGGAGGTGGAGTGACGGTATACACCAAGCTATTGAAGCTAAAGAAGGAGTTAAAATAGAGAAGGAAACACGAGCAGTGGCTTCTATCACATATCAAAACTATTTCAAATTTTACAAAAAATTATCAGGTATGACTGGAACGGCCGAAACTTCCAAGGAAGAATTCTTAAAAGTTTACGGACTTGATGTTATTGTTATTCCAACCAATCGTCCTATTAATAGACGCGATTATACAGATTTAATTTACCAGACCGAAAAGGGTAAATTTATGTCTGTCGCCAGAAAAGTTAAAGAGCTTAATGATAAGGGTCAGCCGGTCTTATTAGGAACAGTTTCAATTGAAAAAAACGAACTTTTGTCAGCTTATCTAACTCAAGCTGGTGTTCCTCATACCGTCCTTAATGCTAAGAACCACGAACGAGAGGGAGAAATTATAGCTAACGCTGGAAGACTTGGGGCAGTGACCGTAGCCACAAACATGGCAGGTCGTGGAGTTGATATTAAATTAGGAGGAGTTCCTTTTGATAAACAAAAATATGAAGAAGTTAAAGCCTTAGGCGGGCTATTTGTTATTGGGACAGAAAGGCATGAAGCAAGGCGTATTGATAACCAGTTGCGAGGACGAGCGGGTCGTCAAGGAGATCCAGGATCAACCCAATTTTATGTCTCAATGGAAGATGATTTAATGAGAGTTTTTGGTTCTGACCGAATGAAAAATATGATGGGTAAAATGGGCGTTCCTGAAGATGAACCAATAGAAAATAGATTTATATCTAATGCTCTTGAAGGAGCCCAGGCTAAGATTGAAGGGTTTCATTTTGATTCAAGAAAACACACCCTAGAGTATGACAATGTTCTTAGTCACCAAAGAAAGATAGTTCATGATAGACGAAGAATAATGCTAAGTGGAAATCAGGACGAATTAGAGAAGTTCCTTAATCAAATAATTTCTGAAAAACCAGAGATGGAAGATATCATCAAGCAAAAAAGATCAGCTCTAGGAGATGGAATGTTTTTCGAGACCATTAGAAGGATTGCTTTATACACAACAGACTTACTTTGGGTTGATCACCTAGAAACCATGGAATACACAAGAAGCTCTGTAAACTTAAGAGCTTATGGACAAAGAGAGCCATTAGTTGAATACAAAAAAGAGGGCCTTCGGTTATTTAGAGAAATGGAATTTAATTTTATTGAAAAAGTTAGTTCTTTGGTTGGTACCATAAATGTAGAGAGCAGGGAAAGAGAAAGAAGTGACGAACAGGATAAAATAGAATCAAAACCAGAATTAATCTTAAGCTCATCAGAGGGGGGAAGTACCCTGGGGACAATTAGAAAAACCGAAAAAAAGATAGGCCGAAATGATCCTTGCCCATGTGGTTCTGGTAAAAAATACAAGCATTGCTGTGGAAAAAACGCGTAATTTGTTTACTTAAAAAATATTTTTCTTTTACAAAAACGCTTATTTATCAATTGTTTTTTAGCCACAATAGTTATTTTTGTCAAAAAGCAGGAAAAAGCCTTATTTTAAGCCTTTATACAACATTAAATAATATATCTTGTCAATCTGTGTTTAATAAAAAACCCTTATTCTACAAGGGTTTTTTATTTTAATAATTTAGTAAAATTATTAAAAATCATTGACTTTTATACTTCTTTATGTTAGCATTTATGGGTCCCATTATTATTATATTTATATAGTGATATAGGGGCTTTTAGTTTTAATCCAATTTGTTTTCAGGGTTAAGATTAAACCATCTTAAGATGGCGTTGGTGAATCGAAATCACCAATTATGCATACACAAAAGATATTTAAGGTCTTGCAGTCATTTATCTTAATTCCAATGATAGCGATCGCTTCACCGCTTACTAATCAAGCGGACTTGGAAAAACCAACTGCAGACATCGTTTCAATCTCGAGTGAAAGTTCTGTGATAACAACACAAGAAGATGAATCTCGTGAAAAGGCCGAAGCAATAGATAATTATTTTGCTTCAAAAGGCGCTCCTCTTTCAGGTTACGGAATTAAATTCGTCAAAGAGGCAGAAAAAAATGACTTAGACTGGAGACTTTTACCAGCTATAGCCATGAGGGAATCAACTGGAGGGAAGTTTGCTTGCAAAAGCGTCAACGCTCCCAATAATAGTTTTGGTTGGTATTCTTGTAAAAAGGGATTTGATTCAGTAGAAGAGTCGATTGAATATATATCTAAAACAATAAGTGGTAATAATGAAAAAGCTACCTCTTATAATAAAGATATGACTACTGAGCAGATTCTAAAGACATACAACCCAGACTCAATTGTTCCCGGATACTCAAAACAAGTAATTAAAATAATGGACTCTATTGGTTCATTAAATGAAAAAATTTAATAGTTAAGCAAAACACCCCGCCTGGGGTGTTTTGCTTTTTTATATAGCCTTAACAGCTTCAATGCTCAGGCTTTTTTCGCCGTTTCTTTCGGTAACTTTTCCTTTCATAGCAATAACATTATTAGCAACTAAGACATCTCTATAATTTTCATAAATTTTACTAAAGGCTACGGCCTCAATGTTTCCAGAGCAGTCAGATAATTTTATGAAAGACATAACACTGTTATTTTTAGTTGTAAAAGTTTTAATTTCATCTATGACCGCGGCGACAGTTACAACTTGATTAGATTTACATTTACTTTTAATGTCTTTAATAAGAGTGCCGTGCTTTTCAATTTTATCTTTATATTCATCAAGTGGATGCCCAGAAATATACAAACCGAGAAGTTCTTTTTCCCAGGCCAGTTTGTCTCTTTTGCTTATTGGTTCTTGTGGTAATAGAGATAAGGTGGCTGAGACCCCTCCAATTTCTCCAAACAGAGAATCTTGATTGATTGAATCTCTAGTCTCTTTATTAAAAGACAAAAGGGTTTCTAAGTTTCCAATAATTATATTTCTTTCAGCTAATTCATCCATGGCTCCAGACTTAGCCAAGGCCTCAATAGATTTTTTATTTAAGTTTTTGTGATTTATTCTTTCTAAAAAGTCAGCTAATGATTTAAATTTTCCTCGGGCTTTTCTCTCAGCAATAATGGCATCGGCTATATCTTTACCAAGATTTTTTATCGTATATAAACCAAAGCGAATATCTTTTTTTCCATCTTGTCCGTCAATAATTGTGAAGTCGCCAAAGCTCTCGTTTATATTAGGAGGTAAAACTTCTATGTTCATTCGGGCACATTCTCTAACGATTTCGGCAATTTTTTCAACATCCCCAGATTCTGAAGTTAGGATGGCCGTCATATATTCTACAGGGAAATTAGCTTTCATGTAAGCAGTTTGATAAGCAACTAATCCATAGCTGGCAGCGTGAGCTTTATTGAATCCGTATCCTTGAAATGGTTCAAATAATTTCCAAATATCCTCGGCCTGTTTTTCGGTTAAATTACCATGGGTCTGACAACCCTCCACAAATTTGATATGTTGTTTGGCCATTTCAGCTGGTATTTTTTTACCTACAGCTTTTCTAAACTTATCAACTTCACCCCAAGAATAACCGGCTACTTCTATGGCTGTCATTAGGAGGTCGTCTTGATAAACTAAAACTCCGAATGTTGTATCTAAGAAATTTTTCATCTTAGGGTGCATATAGGTGATCGGTTTTTTGCCGTGTTTTCTCGCAATGTATTCATTAATGTTTTCCATTGGCCCCGGACGATAGAGAGCGACCATAACATTGATATCATGAATCGTTGAAACTTTGAGCTCTTTTAAATAATGGGTCATACCTGTTCCATTTAGTTGGAAAAGTCCTATCGTCTCTCCTTTTGATAAAAGGGAAAAAGTTTTTTTGTCATCAAGCGGAATCTTAATAATATCAATGTCTTTGTCCTGTACTTTCTTAACTAATTTTACAGCTAGAGCCAAAATGGCCAAGTTTCTAATTCCCAAGAAATCAAACTTAGGCAAGCCCGCATCCTCAATACTATACATATCGTATTGGGTAATAATATGACCACCTTTTGGATCATATTGGACGGGTGTAAATTCCTCTAATGGTTTAGGGGCAATGACAACTCCGGCCGCGTGGACAGAAATATGACGAACGCAACCCTCTAATTTCATGGCCAGGTCTATTATTTTTTTAGTGTCTGGTTCTTTGTTGTAGGCCTCTTTTAATTCAGGGACCAATTCCATTGCTTTCTTGATGGTCATTGGGGCACCTTGCGAACCGAGTGGAATCATTGAGGAAATTCTATCTCCCGTAGCATATGGATAACCAAGAGCCCGAGCCACATCACGAACAGAACCCTTAGCCATCATTGTCCCAAAGGTTCCAATTTGGGCAACTTTATCTTCGCCATATTTTTCTTTAGCATAAGCAATAACTTCATCGCGACGATTATCGGCATAGTCCATATCAATATCAGGCAACGATGGTCTTTCTGGATTTAGAAATCTTTCAAAGGGGAGTTTGTATGAAATTGGATCAACATTGGTAATGCCGAGTAGGTAAGTAGTCAACGAACCAGCAACTGAACCTCTAACATTTGTATAAATGCCATTTTCTCTAGCGAAGCGAAGAAGATCGCCGACGACTAAGAAATATGTAGGGTAGCCTTTTTGTTTTATAATACCAAGTTCATATTCTAGGCGATCGGTGTATTCTTTTGTCTTTTCTAGGCTTCTAAAATTAAACCCCTCATATGTTTGCTCTCTTAGCATTTCATCGGGGGTTTTACCTTCTTCAATTGGAAAATCTGGGAAATAAGCTTTACCTAATTCTAAGTCATAATTTTCACATAGATCTGCTACCATTTTTGTATTTTTGACAACTTCGGGACAATCTCTGAAAAGTTCTAAGGCTTTTTCTTCATCTATTAAAGAAAAATCGTCATCAGAAAATTCTAATTTTGTTCCTTCTTTAGAATCTGAGCCACTAGTATTAACGGCAAGTAAGGTGTTATGAGCAGTGTGATCTTCTTGGCATAAATAGTGGGAATCATGACCAGCTACAACCGGAATTTTAAGTTCTTTACCCAAAGCTAAAATCCCATCCCTGATCTTTTTATCGCCTTCAATTTTAGGATGAGAGTGAACTTCTAAAAAATAATTTTCTTTCCCAAAAATATCTTGATGTTCTTTTATTAAAGCTCTGGCCTTGTCTAAATTATCTGCCATAACTGCTCGCGAAAGCTCGCTAGCCATACAACCAGAAAGGCAAATTATTCCCTCGTGATATTTCCGCAAAATTTCTTTGTCCATTCTGGGTTTATAGTAAAAGCCTTCCAGGTTAGACAATGAAACTAATTTCATTAAATTTTTATAACCTTGTTTGTTTTTAGCCAGTAATGTTAGGTGGGATCTTTTATTATCAATTCCTGGTTCTTTATTAAGTCTATTTCTTTCGGCTATATAAGCTTCAACTCCAATAATTGGTTTAATCTCTGCTTTTTGGCATTCTTTATAAAATTCAATAGCCCCATACATATTGCCGTGGTCGGTTAAGGCTAAAGCGCTCATACCATTTTTCTTGGCAGTTTTCACTAGGTCTGGAACTTTAGACAAGCCATCTAAAAGAGAATAATGAGAGTGAGTGTGTAAATGTATGAAATTAGAGTTTAATTCAGCTTCCATTTTCTAAGTATAACAAATAAGTAAAGTTTGCTCTATCTAGACTAAAGAGTTTTTTTATTTTCCAATTTTAGAACAAAGATAAATACTATATAATGTAAGATGATGGAAAAGATTAAATACATAGTGGGGATAGACGAGGTTGGACGAGGGCCAATAGCCGGACCGGTAGCTGTTTCAGCTTTTTTGCTTTATGCCAAAGAGGTGGAGAAATTAATTGCTAGATTTAGAGAAGAGACGGGACTACCGATTAGGGATTCAAAAAGACTAACTAAAAAGCAAAGACAAAGATGGTTTGATTATTTGAAAAAAGCAAAAGTTGATGGAGCGTGTGATTTTGTTGTCAGCTTAGTTTCAAATGAGATGATAGATAGGTTTGGGATAGTTCCGTCCATCAGAAAAGCTCTAAATAATTCTTTAGAAAGAATAACAAAAGATAAAAATATAAATCAGGTCTTAGTTTATTTAGATGGGGGACTTATTGCAGAAGAAAAATATTTACATCAAGAAACTTTAATAAGAGGCGATGAATTAATACCAGTGATTTCTTTGGCTTCAATTGTGGCCAAGGTCTCGAGAGATAAAGTGATGGGGGAGTATGCTAAAAATTATAAACAGTATGGTTTTGAAAACAATGTAGGCTATGGGACTCGGGCCCACTATGAAGCAATTAAAAAATACGGTATTACTAAAATTCATCGCAAGTCCTTTTTGAAAAAATAATTTATATTAGAAAAATAACTTTCACAAAAGAGTACCTTTTTTCCAAAAATCATCTTTACCGACCCAAACCCATGGGTTTGGGTCGGTAAAGATTTGCTCAGTCTTAAAATAAAATAAACCGCCACATGTGTGTACACATTACCTAGAGGGCTTGACAAAATGGCTTTATATGTGATATAATCTTCGCATGCTTAATAAGAATTTAAAAAACTTAATAATCCTTGGAACCGTATTGTTTTCAATACTTATTGCCGGAAAAGTTATGGCTGCTACAAATAATCCTTATTCTTATCCTTATTCCTACGATTCCTCATACCAGTATTTTCAGTATCCTGGTTATTCGCCAGAGCCAGTAAAGAAAGAGACTAAGACTGAAGAAGGAAATACTATTATCAATAATTATTATTACTATACAGATGGATCTAATGTTCCTGTCCGAGATGTTGTAAATACTAATACCAACGGCTATTTAACTAACAACAGAAATACAACCAATAATCATCTTTCCGAATATCCAGTTTACGCCTATAATCAAGCTCAAGGAGTTTATCCAAATTATATGGCCGCTTCAGCTTTTGGGGCCTATGATAACGGGAATAATTACACAAGAAATAATAGTTATGGATTTTTACCAAATACTTTTGGACAATGGATTTTGACCATAATCTTAATTTTAGGAATAATTGTTGTTTACCGAGTTATAATGCGTCAGTTCAAAAAAGAAAAAACCGCTTAATATACCCTGAAAAAAGCAAAACCCCAAGCATTTGGGGTTTTGCTTTTTTTGAATATTTTTGGTATTATATCTTTGCTGTTTTAAAAACAAAATAGTAGAAATAATATTCCCCGGTAGCTCAGCGGTAGAGCAGAGAGCTGTTAACTCTAAGGTCGTAGGTTCGATCCCTACCCGGGGAGCAGATTTAAAATTGGCCCATTTTTAGGTGCTTTTGCAATGATGTCAAAAGGAGATTTGTATTGTATTTTAAGGATTTTCTTGTCTTTGATGGTAAGGTTCCAAAGTAGATTTTTAATGATTTCTCGTTTCTTATGTTCATCACCATCCAAAAACTCTTTT
>Ga0116178_10003146_pt1 | contig 12629 bp, 10 predicted proteins | sample AD_STIC12_MetaG_FD_89880 | JGI IMG/M metagenome (GOLD analysis project Ga0116178, IMG submission 89880) | Active sludge microbial communities of municipal wastewater-treating anaerobic digesters from USA - AD_STIC12_MetaG | ecosystem: Engineered > Bioreactor > Anaerobic > Digestate | place: USA... | reverse complement strand
ATGGTGTCGCTCGGCAACGCCGCCGGCCTGAAGCCGAAATGCCGCGTCCTACTCAAGAATGGACGGGAATGCCCCGCGGTGAATCAGCGAAAGCCAGTCCATCATGATTGCGACCATGCAGTGGATGAATACCCCACCCCAGATGCTGCACGTGCGCAGTGACAGGACGCCCAGCACCGTTCCGGCGATGATGGCACCGAAGGCCTCGGGCGCGGGCTTGGTGAAATGAATCATCAAGTACGGAAGAACCATGACCCAGACGGCCGAGGAACCCAGCTTGAACTTCATGGAATGAACCATGAATCCACGGAAGAAGAACTCAAGGCCGAAGAACTGGACACAATAAAGGAAATCCCACAGCAGCATGTCCCAGATGAAACGGGGGTTGTGGTAAAACGGATAAGTCCTTTGAAATGAATCGGAATAACTGACAAGAACGGTGCCCGCGGCGACCGGCAGGAACAGCAGCAGGTAAATCGGCAAGTGCTTGAAAAAGCCTTTCGGCGACAGGCCGTATTCGGAGAGTTTTTCCCGGAAGACCAGGCGGATGACCAGGGCGGGAATTACGAAGTAAAAGAACAGGCAACCAAGCGACCAATAGGCGTTCCTGCTGATTGAAACGACGTCCAGCAGCGTGGCGCGAAGATCCCCGGGCTGCATGGAAACGACGAAATCGATCGCATTCTGCATCACCCACTTCTGGGCAGGCCCGCCAATCACGAAGAAATTGTTCCCGAAGAGAACGACGCACGCGACCAGCGCCGCGACGTTTGTCTTGAACTCCGGGGATCGATGGCGGTTCAAACCCTGACCGCGGAAATCGTCAATCGCGGTGAACTGGCCGGCAAGGAACGTGATTGCTTCCTGGATTTTCATGGGACGGGATTCTAGCCTTGCGCAAGGCAAGTCGCAACAACCTTTGAAGGCGCGGACTTTGCACCGAAGCCGGTGCGGGCATAACCTTGACCCAGCTTCAGACCGGATCGCGGATGACCAGTGAATCCAGGCCCGAGCAAGCGAAAAACCCAAGGTCCTGGGTTTTCTCCACGTATTTCGCCGAGGGGCTGCCGTACATGCTGGTGCGGTACCTTTCTTCGGTTTATCTGACAGATATCGGCGTCCGGGAAGCCTATCTTGGATTCGTCAATTTCCTGGGCATCCCCTGGAATTTCAAGTTCCTGTGGGCACCGGCGGTCGATCTGTTCGCGACGCGACGAAAATGGTTGCTGGTCGTGGAACTTGCCCTGGTCGCCGGATTCGCCATTGTCGGGCTGCTGGCCGCGGCCGGTCCGGATGTCACGGCTGGAACGGCAGCACCCGCGGCCGATGGAATGCAGTCGCTTGCCGTCAGGTCAACCATCGTGCTCCTGGTGATGCTGGCATTCCTTTCGGCAACCCACGATATCGCGATTGACGGCTTCTACATGGAGGCAATCGACGACCCGACCAGGCAGGCGGCATATACGGGCCTGCGGGTGCTGGCATATCGGCTTGCCGTGATCTTCACCAAGAGCGTGCTGGTCGCCATGGCCGGATGGGTCTCATGGACAGCCGGCTGGATCGGGGGTGCCGCAGCGCTTGGACTGCTGCTTCTGTACCACTGGCGGATGCTGCCGAACCCGACCGGGGCCGACAGGACGGCCCGCGACGGCGCTGCCATTGCCCGGGACTGGGGACGGGCCTTCACGACCTACCTTTCCCAGCCACGAGCCTGGCTTGTCCTTCTGTTCGTGGTGACCTACAAGCTGGGCGACGAGGTCCTGTTTTCCATGAACACCCCGTTCCTGATGCGCGAACTGGGGGTGACAAAGCCACAGTTGTCATGGGTTTCCGGGGTCTTCGGCACGGTGGCTTCGATCGCAGGGTCGCTGGTATCCGCCCGCGCGATATCAAAATGGGGACTTGGGCGCGCCGTCTGGCCGCTGACGCTTGCGATGAACCTGAACATATGGGCATACATCTGGCTTGCCTGGGCCATTCCCGACGCAACGACTGCATCAGGCCTGTCGATAATCACCGCGGTTCACAGCTATGAGCAGTTCGCGGCCGGGCTGGGGAACGCGGTGCTTGTGGTCTTCATCATGCGCACCTGCAACCCCGAATTCAAGGCGGCCCACTACGCAATCGCAAGCGCAATCGCATCGGTCGGCGGAACGGCATTCGGGGGATTCGGCGGCCTTTTCGTCGAATCTTTCGGCTACCTGAACCTTTACATCCTTGCCTTCGCCGCGACAATACCGGGGATGATCTTCCTGAAATTGATAAAAATCAGGGATTAATTCCAGGGAACTGCAACCACTGGGAACTCCGGGGATTGACACGGGACTGCGTGTGTCGGTTAATCTTTGCCGATCCCGGGCCGTGGCAACTGCCTGATCCGAATCCACCCTGGAGGCCGAGCCGATGACAGACAACACCCTTCAGAAGGCAATCCCGGGAAGCCGATGGTTCAGCCTGCCGGTTATCTTTGCGATTGTCATCACGAACGGCCTGCTGCTTTCATCGTGCACGAAGAAGGTCGGCGGCCCGAGGGGCGCCATTTCCGTCGATGCCGAACCGGCCAGGAAATCCGATGTCAACATAACCCTGCGGGCCGTCGGCCGGGTCGAGCCATTGCAGAAGGTCGAGATCCGACCGCAGGTCGGGGGACAGATCCAGGAGATCCGCTTTGCCGAAGGCGATGCCATCGAGGCCGGACAGACGCTTTATGTGTTGGATCGGCGACCGTTCGAGGCCGCGCGCGCGCAGGCCGCCGCCCAGGTCAAGGCTTCAACGATCAGGCAGGACGCGGCAAAACGCGATCTTGAACGCGGACGGACTCTTTTCGAAAAGCAGATGATCAGCGCCGGTGAACTTGACGCGCTGCAGGCGGCGGCGGATTCGGCGGATGCGGCGGTACAAATGGCCAGGGCTCTTGAAAGGACTTCGATACTCAATCTGGAGTACGCCGTCATCAAGGCTCCCATATCAGGGCGTGCCGGACGTCACCTGGTTTATCCCGGGGATGTCGTTGTCCCGGCCGTGACCCCGCTTGTGACCATTAACCAGACAACACCGATCAGCGTTGCGTTTTCCGTTCCCGAAAGGGAACTGGCCGCGGTGAGGGCGGCTGTGTCGGCCGGCGCCGTCAGCGTGACGGCCACCGTGTCGGACGGAACCGGCACGCCAAGATCCGGAACCCTGAACTTCATCGACAACCAGGTCGACCCTGGAACCGGAAGCGTCACGATGAAAGCCGTATTCGACAACGCGGACGAAAGCCTGTGGCCCGGCCAGTTCGTGCAGGTCGGCGCGCAGATCGGCCGGGAGACGGATGCAATCGTGGTCGTTTCCAAGGCCGTGCAGGTCGGCCAGTCGGGATCGTTCGTCTTCAAGTTGGAAGGTGGAAACACCGCACGACTTGCCCCTGTAAAAACCGGAAGGACATCCGGGAACGACATCGTGATCCTTGAAGGTGTCGCCGAAGGTGATCTGGTCGTCACCGACGGCCAGTTGAAGCTGGCTGACGGGTCAAAGGTCGAGGTACGCGGGATCGGCCGGCCGGCAACCGGGCAAGAGGCCGGCCAATGAACTTGAACGATTCGGGCCGACAGTCGTTTTCCGGGATCTTCATCAGGCGTCCAGTCGCCACGATTACGCTGATGGCAGCCATCCTGGTTGTCGGAATCGGCGGGTTCGTGAACCTTTCCGTCAACAACCTGCCGACGGTCGATTTCCCGACAATCCAGGTCAGCGCCGGTCTTCCGGGGGCAAACCCCGAAACGATGGCTTCCTCGGTCGCGGCACCGCTTGAAAAGCAGTTCTCGGCCATCCAGGGAATCGAATCGATCACTTCGACCAGTTTCCCGGGCGGAACCAGGATCACCCTGCAGTTTCAACTTGAACGCGACATCGACGCTGCGGCGCAGGACGTGCAGACGGCAATATCGGCCGCGATCCGCCAACTTCCACGCGACATGCAGATGCCCAGCTTCTGGAAGGCGAATCCGGCCGACATGCCGATCGTGATGTACGCGCTGACGTCCAATACCCTGCCGCTTTCCACGCTGGACGAATATGGCCAGACGCTGCTGGCCCAGAATATCTCGATGGTGTCCGGAGTGGCGCAGGTTGACGTCCGGGGCTCGCAGAAATACGCGGTCAGGATCCAGCTTGATCCCGCAAGAATGGCCGCGATGGGCTTGAGTGTCACCGATGTCGCGGCCGCGGTGAAAAGGCAGAACCAGAAGCTTGCGACCGGAACCTTGTGGGGCGACCAGAAGGCCGTTTCAATCGAGACAAACGCGCAGCTCCTGAAGGCGGAAGAATTCAAGCCCATCATCGTCAGCTATTCCGATGGTAACCTGGTTCGCCTTGCAGACATCGCTGAAGTCCGGGACGACGTCGAGAACAACCGTGCCGCGGCCTGGTACGTTGACGAGCGCTCCATCATCCTGATGGTTTCGCGACAGCCGGGAAGCAATGCGGTTCAGGTCGCGGAAAACGTGAAGGCAACCGTCGAGAGGTTGAAGGGACAGCTTCCGGAATCGGTTCAGATCAAGCTGCTGTTCGATCGATCCGAATCAATCAGGGAATCGGTGCGCGATGTCGAGCTGACGCTGCTGCTGACCCTGGTTCTGGTGGTTCTTGTCATCTTCCTTTTCCTTCGGAACGCGTCGGCCACGCTGATTCCCAGCCTTGCCCTGCCCCTTTCCATCATCGCCACGTTCGCGGTGATGTACCTTCTCGACTATACGTTGAACAACCTGACACTGATGGCGCTGACCCTGGCGCTCGGGTTCGTCGTCGATGACGCCGTGGTCATGCTGGAAAACATCTATCGCCACATCGAGATGGGAAAATCCAGGCTGCGGGCCGCGCTTGACGGCGCACGGGAGATCGAGTTCACCATCATCTCGATGACGCTTTCGCTTGTGGCGGTTTTCATCCCGCTGCTGCTGATGACCGGCATCGTCGGCCGCCTTTTCAAGGAATTCGCGGTGACAATCAGCGTTGCCATCCTGGCGTCCGGCATCGTTTCACTGACCCTTTCGCCGATGATGTGCAGCCTGACGCTGAAAATCGACACGCGCAGGGGCGCCCATTCGGGCAAGCCGCATCCGGTCTGGGCCGCGATCCTCGGATTTTATGAACGGACGCTTGCCGGCGTCATGCGCCACCGTTTCCTGACCGTTGTCGTGTCGGTTCTTGTGCTGGCAGGAACGGTGATCCTGTTCCAGGCAAGCCCAAAGGGCTTCCTGCCCGCCGAGGATATCGGGATGATCTCGGTCACGACCGAGGCGGCCGAAGGCACGTCTTTCGACGCGATGCTGAAGTTGCAGCACCAGGTCATGGACGTCGTCCGGGCCGACGATGCCGTCAGCGGATTCAACAGCAGCGTCGGCCAGTACTCGGGCGGGCTTTCGAACCAGGGTCGCATGTTCATCAACCTGAAGCACCGATCCGAACGCGACGTTTCCGCCGAGGAGGTCATCTTACGCCTGCGTCCGAAGGTCGCGAAGATTCCCGGAATGAAGGTCTATATGCAGGTTCCGCCGCCGATACGCATTGGCGGAATGTCAACGAAGTCGATGTACCAGTTCACCCTGCAGTCAACCGACACGAAGCAACTTTACGAACACACGGCGAAGCTTGAAAAGGAACTGCGCAACCTTCCCGAACTGGTTGACGTGACCAGCGACCTGGCCCTGAAAAACCCGCAGGTCGTTGTAAAAGTTGACCGTGACCGCGCCTCGGCCCTTGGCGTCTCGTCGTACGACGTCGAGCAGACCTTGAACCTGGCATACAGTTCGGCCTGGATTTCGGTGATTTATACCCAGACGAACCAGTATTACGTGATCATGGAGCTGCTTCCGGAATACCAGAAGGATCCTGACGCGTTGCGGCTGCTGTACGTCAAGACGCCCGACGGCAGGCTGGTTCCGCTTGGCGCGGTCGCGACACAGGAGGAAACGGTCGGCCCCCTTTCGGTCAACCACCTGGGACAGATCCCGGCCGCCACGATATCGTTCGATCTGAAAAAGGGCACGTCACTCAACCAGGCAACGGCCAGGATCCAGGCCGTTGCGGACTCGATGCTGCCCGACGGCATCTCGACATCCTTCCAGGGACAGGCCCAGGCATTCGCGAAGTCGGAATCATCGATGCTGATCCTGCTGATCCTGGCGATCCTGGTGATCTACATGATCCTGGCCGTCCTGTATGAAAGCTTCGTCCATCCGATAACCATCCTGACCGGGCTTCCCTTCGCGGCCTTCGGGGCGCTGCTTGCCCTTTACATTTTCGACATGGAATTGAGCCTGTATGCCTATGTCGGAATCATCATGCTCATCGGGGTCGTCAAGAAAAATGCCATCATGATGATCGACTTCGCAATTGACCAGGAAAGGAACGGCGCTTCGTCGAGGGATGCGATACTGAAGGCGGCATCCGTCCGCTTCCGCCCGATCATGATGACCACCGTCGCCGCCCTGATGGGAACTCTGCCGATCGCCCTGGGACTTGGCGCCGGTGGCGAATCGCGCCAGCCTCTTGGCCTTGCGGTCGTGGGCGGCCTGCTGTTTTCACAGTTGATCACCCTTTACGTCACACCGGTCTTCTACACGTACTTTGACCGGCTGCAGACCGCCTCGGCCCGCATCTTCGGCCACAGGGACGCCTGACTTGCGACCATTGGAAGTCTGAGCGACTCGACGACCCTCACGGGCGGGCTGTTCGCACCGAAAGGGCAACAATCTATTTGCCGGCGAACATCTTGCTGAAGAATCCAGGGGTTTCAATGCCGAGCGAGCGGTCGATCATGCCCTTGAGTTCTTCCTTCGGGGCATAACCGATCTTGTGGTCAAATACTTCCTTTCCCTTGAAAAGGACTATTGTGGGAATTGAACGGATTCCCATGGCCTGGGACACCATCGGACAGTCCTCGGTGTTGACCTTCACGAAACGGGCCCTGCCTTCGTATTCCTTCGCCAGATCCTCGACAATGGGACCGACCATGCGACACGGACCGCACCATGGAGCCCAGAAATCGACCAGAACCGGAACATCCGATTCCAGAATCAGCTTTTCAAAAGAAATGTCCGTCGCATGAATGACGCCGGTAAGGGCCTTTTTCGTCGTTGCATCCTGCATCAGATCTTCTCCTTCCAGGCATCCTTGCCCGGATTCACCAGGGAATGTCGTCAACATTTCAACCATCGGCAAAAAGGCCCCTCTTCGGAAGCAACGGGTCTTCCGGGCCCTGTCCGATGATGTCCCGGCCAGCGTCGGAAACGCCGACATCGTTGCCAGATAATGCGATCGAATTCAGGACTGTCAAGGTCTTATTAATGCGAATTACAGAGCGGCTGCAACATTCATTGACTATTTTTCTTCATCGATGTCCAGGACGCGGTTCAGAATTGCACCAAGTTCCTTTTTGTCAACGGCACCCACCCTCCGTTCGATTTCCTTACGGCCATCAAAAATGACCAGCGTCGGGATGGCGCCAATTTTCAAGGCCTTGACCGCATGGGCGGAATTGTTCGCGTTGACCTTCAGGAAGCGTACCCATCCATCGTATTCCGGACCGACGGCATGAATCACGTCCTCCATCGGGCGACACGTAATGCATGGACTGGCAGAGAACAGCATGGCGACCGGGAGATCTGAATCGTAAACCATGCCCTTCAGCACGTATTCGTCGGCTTCATCGACCTCGGAAATCAGATCCGCATTCCGCACGGCCTTCCGGGTTGCCCCGCAGCCGGACACAGCCACCACCAGCGCCGCGCAGAAAATCGGCATGAAAAGCACCGGCATCGGTTTCACAGGCACCTCCGAACGTTAACGAAACTGAATGGTTGGAAGATATCACATGGTGCCGGGATCATGCAAAAAAGGCCCTTGCGACCGAAGTCACAAGGGCCTTTTTCGCATTTGAACGAATCGCGAACCATCCGCCTTCGCCCCGGATCAACCTGGGCTTTCGGCGTGACATTGTTCGTCTGCGGTGTGGACTAGAATCCCATTCCGCCCATTCCGCCCATTCCGCCCATGTCGCCGCCGCCCGCCGGCATCGGCGGTTCCTTCTTCGGCTTCTCGACGACAACGCATTCGGTCGTCAGAAGCAGGGAAGCGACACTGGCCGCCTTTTCCAGGGCAACGCGGGTGACCTTGGCCGGGTCGATGACGCCGGCTTCGAGAAGGTTGCCGTACTTATCGTCAAGGGCGTTGTAACCGAAGGTCGGGTCATTGGCGGTGCGAACCTTTTCGACGACCACGCTGCCTTCCACGCCCGCGTTTTCCGCGATCATGCGGATCGGCTCCTCAATCGCGCGACGGATGATATCGACGCCAATCTTCTGTTCCAGCGGCAGGTCCTTCAGCGCATCCAGGGACTTCTGGCACAGCAGCAGAGCAACGCCGCCACCGGGAACCACGCCTTCTTCAACGGCGGCGCGGGTCGCGTGCAGTGCGTCCTCGACGCGAGCCTTCTTTTCCTTCATCTCGGCTTCGGTCGCCGCGCCGACCTTCACCAGGGCGACGCCGCCGGCCAGCTTCGCCAGCCGCTCCTGCAGTTTCTCGCGGTCGTAATCCGACGTCGTTTCCTCGATCTGGGCGCGAATCTGGGCGACACGACCATTGATGGCTTCCGGAGCACCGGCGCCCTCGACGATGGTCGTGTTGTCCTTATCGACAATGACCTTCGCGGCATTGCCAAGGTCATTAAGGGAGACGTTTTCAAGCTTCATGCCCAGGTCTTCGGATACCACGCGGCCACCGGTCAGGATCGCGATGTCTTCCAGCATTGCCTTGCGGCGGTCGCCGAAAGCAGGGGCCTTGACGGCCACGACCTGGATGGTTCCGCGCAGCTTGTTGACGACCAGGGTCGCCAGCGCCTCGCCCTCGATGTCCTCGGCGATAATCGCAAGCGGACGGCCCATCTTGGCAGTCTGTTCCAGGATGGGAAGAAGATCCTTCATGCTGGAAACCTTCTTGTCGTAAATCAACAGGAAGGCGTTTTCCAGGGCTGCTTCCATCCTTTCCGGATCCGTCACGAAGTACGGACTGATGTAACCGCGATCGAACTGCATGCCCTCGACCGTCTCGAGCGTCGTCTCGATAGACTTGTTTTCCTCGACGGTGATAACGCCTTCCTTGCCAACCTTCTGCATCGCTTCGGCGATGATCTTTCCGATTTCGGTGTCGTTGTTGGCGGAAATGGTGCCGACCTGGGCGATCTCCACGAAGTCCTTGGTGGGCTTCGAGAGCTTCTTCAGGTCCGCGACGATGGCCGCCACGGCCTTGTCGATGCCGCGCTTGATCTCCATCGGTCCGTGGCCCGCGGCAACCATCTTGGCGCCTTCGCGGTAAATGGCCTGGGCAAGCACGGTGGCCGTCGTGGTGCCGTCACCGGCTTCGTCGGAAACCTTCGACGCGACTTCACGCACCATCTGGGCGCCGATATTGACGAACTTGTCGGCCAGTTCAATTTCCTTGGCAACGGTTACGCCGTCCTTGGTCACCGTCGGCGAACCCCAGGACTTCTCGATGACGACGTTGCGGCCGCGCGGCCCAAGAGTCACCTTCACGGTATCTGCAAGGATGTTGACGCCTTCAAGAACCTTGGCCCTGGCGCTTTCACCAAAAACGAGTTCTTTTGCTGACATGGCTTGTACTCCTTAACGAATCGCCCCGCTTCGGGGCGCGAAACCAGCATTCCCGGCCCGGACGATTACTCGATAACAGCAAGGATGTCGTCTTCGCGCAGGATGATGTGCTCTTCGCCGTCGATCTTGACTTCGCTTCCGGCGTACTTGCCGAAAAGAACCTTTTCGCCTTCCTTCACGCCGGGCTGGCGCAGTTCACCGGACTCAAGAACCTTTCCCGGCCCGACCGCGATAACGATTGCCTCCTGGGGCTTTTCCTTCGCGGTATCGGGAATGAAGATCCCGCCGGCCGTCTTTTCTTCCCTGGCGATCCTCTTCACCAGAATTCGATCCTGCATCGGTCTGACTTTCATCTGCTTTTCCTCCACGAATATCTTGCAGTCCACCCGCGCGCGACAACCGGTCGCACCGCGGAATCAGTAAGAAACCGGCCCATTGCCGTGGGCGAATCAATTTCTAATCACGGTTTCTTGAAACGCAAGAGCAGCCGGCCGCCAAGACCGGACTTTTTGGCGATTTCATCAGGATCCTTTCGGACGAAACCGGAGACATTCGATGACGTGGTCAGATCGACCGACATCGAAGCCTGGCGATCCAGGTACGGCCCTGCGGCTGAAAGGAAGGCGTTGCGGAAATCCATTACGGATGAGTATCTTGCAGTCAGGTCACGAACCAACGCACGATGAATGACCTGTTCGACGACCTCGGGAAGTTCGGGAACAATAGTCCCAACCCGATATGTGGGAACAGGCTTCTCGACATTGCGCAGATAGGCGAAATACGAATCGGCACTTGTGTCCTTCAGGTGAATCGCGCGAATCCCGGTCAGGATTTCGTAAGCCATGCACCCAAGCGAATAGATGTCGGTCTGCTCGTTCGTGACGCCCTTTATGACGGTTTCCGGCGCCATGTAAGGCGGACTGCCGAAACTGAAGGTGTCTTCCTTGTTCTGCGGCACGTCCGGTTCATAAGCCGGCTTGGCACAACCAAGATCCAGCATCCAGATGCTCCAGGCCTTGGCCGCGCCTTCCTCGACAATCACGTTTCCCGGCTTGATATCCCGGTGAACGATGTCCTTGCGATGCATCTCGGTGATGCCTTCACACACGCGATCCATGATGTAAACGGCCCGATTGATGTCCAGCGGTCCGTTCGACTTCAGAATTCCGTCCAGGCCCTTGCCGGAAATGAACTCCATCGCAAAATACGGCAAGCCGTCCGGCGTCAGACCGGTGCGGATGACACGCGGAAAACATGGTGAACGAAGCATCGCAAGATAGGACACTTCGCGCTTGAAGGCGGCGACGGTCGCCGGCCGATCCCGATGCATCGCATGCAACACCTTGATGGCGACGGCACGCTTGCCCACCGAAAGCTGTTCGGCCTGATAAACGCGTCCGTATCCACCGAAACCGACCATCTTCGTGACCATGAAATCATCGGAAAGAATCGTGCCCTCGAGCCTGTCGTCCTTTCCGAATGGATCACGATACCCGCCGCTGGCATTGGATGCGCCCGACCGAGAGGGATCCGGGGCGGTAATCGAACTGGAAACCGCGGAATTGGACGTTACCCGATAGCTGGTCGAACTGTTCGACTGACCGGAAGGGGCCGATCGCTGGAAGCCCTGAACCGTGGGCGACGGGGGACGCTGGGGAGGAGCGGCCGATGACGGCGAAGGCGAAGATTGTCCGCCACGTGGGGGCTGCTGAGGTGACGGCGGCGGTGACGGTGGCCGTGACGAAGGTGGGGCCGGGGGACGGTCACCCGGTGCCGGTCGCACGTTGTCGGCCGGCGGAGTCACCCGACCGGTTGGCCGCGACGCCGAATCGGGCGCATCCGGAAAAACGGCGTCGGTCCCGCCCACCCTGCCGGATGGTCTTCCTGGCGGAGAAGGCGGGGATTTCCTGTCATCTGTCATCGGTCAGTCCGCAGTCGTTCAGGAACTTCGCATGGACGTCCGGCCAATTATAAGGCGTTGCGTGTCAATCGGCGAAAATGATTTTCCGGCATGTTGAAATCACCAGGAACGCATGGATGCATCAAGAAGGCGTTGGACAATAGCGACTGCCCCGTTGTAACCCATCCACGGCATCGGATAAAGCCAATGCTTTTCCGCGCACGGGAAGCCCATCTCAATGACCCGGATATCGCCACGGCGAAATGCCGCCTTCTGCAACGACGATCCAACCACCACTGGAATGAATTCCCGCTCGCATTCCCGCATAAATTCAAGATACTGGCGATTTCTCGATGCGCCGGCCACAACGCGTGGCCCCCTGGCCGCCAGTCCGGAAGCACCCGGATCGGGATCGGCAAATAGGGCCCCGAGACGCGCGCAGGCAGCCATGAACCGATCCCGGGAGGCAGAAGCGCCGTCTGTAAGGAAAACCACCGGAACTTCACAACCGATTTCGGTCAGGAAGGATGTCACCGCAGCAGCGAGATGTGTGTCGAGAAAAACCGCGACCCTTGTGCCGGAAAGGGAACCGACCGCGCGTCGGATGATTGGAACCGCCCTTGCAAGTTCGCGATCGCAGACGCCTTCGACCATGGCGTGGTCAAGACCGAAAGACTCACCAACCTTCCTGATGAACGCGGTCGTTCCGGTCAGCCCGACAGGAAGATCCGTAACGCAGTGACGCCTGCCATCACCGGCACAGGCGGCTTGGGCCAAACCACCGGCGTACGGCAGCCAGATCATGTTTGCCGCGGCGCCGGCCCGACGAACCTTCTCAAAGGGACTTCCATCAAAAAGCGTCCCGCGAAACGCCAGCCCCAACCCGGCAAGAAGTCGCTTGATTTCATTAACGTTTGCAGCATGCTCCATTTCAAACCGATCCAGGAAGTACCCACCCAGGGCAACCGAATTCCGGTTGCCTTCGGACAAATCCGGACTGTCCAGGAATGGGATCATTGCCGCCGTGAACCTTTCAAAGCCGGAAAAAATCGATCCGGCGTGACCAGGTGCCTTCAGGT
>Ga0116178_10003142_pt1 | contig 12638 bp, 11 predicted proteins | sample AD_STIC12_MetaG_FD_89880 | JGI IMG/M metagenome (GOLD analysis project Ga0116178, IMG submission 89880) | Active sludge microbial communities of municipal wastewater-treating anaerobic digesters from USA - AD_STIC12_MetaG | ecosystem: Engineered > Bioreactor > Anaerobic > Digestate | place: USA... | reverse complement strand
TCTCAAAAGGAATTCCTTCTGTGAATACATAGGTCTTATTGATATTTTCATTCAACAACAAATTGAGATCACGCAGCGTGTTTTTAAGAAAAATTTCCTGCTGCAATACACTGGCTGAGTCCGTCAAATAGTTGTTTTGCTCCTGTAGCACATCAAAAGTAATGGCGCCTCCCAATTCTTTACGAAGCTTCACGTAGTCATAACGCTCCTTTGAAAATTGTTTATTCGTAATGAGTACCTGCAACTGCTCTCTTTGCAACAGTACGCTATAATAACCAAGGATAATTCCTTGCACCGTGTTCTCCATTAAAAACCGGGCATTACCATTGCTTAACTCTTCCAACTTATCCAATCGTTGCTTGGAAAGGCGCACGAAGAACCCATCAAACAAGGTGAACTGAACATCTAACTGACCAGTCAGGTTATCAGAAATACTTTTACCTGGCACAGCAAAGGGGTTAGCTGGTTTGCGTTGGGTAATATTATTTGGCTGATTTCCTATCAGGTTTATTGTTGGCAGCATGCCTGCCTGACCCCAGTTATTATTGTTCTTTGCTATATCAACATTCAACCTGCCGATCTGCACATCAAAGTTATTCTGCAATCCAATCTGAATAGCCTTGGCGAGGCTTAACGTATCTTGTGCATTGACTGTTGAAACACTAAAAACAAAAATGAAGAATGAGAAAAAACGATTCATAGATACTATAAAATTGAACTTAATGGGTGGACACGTTGGCATCCTTGCTGCTGACATAAGAGTAAATAGCCGGGATTACATAAAGCGTAAGCACGGTAGCAAACGCCATCCCTCCAATAACCGCAATACCCATAGAAACGCGACTCTCAGAGCCAGCCCCTAGCGCCAGAGCGATTGGTAAAATGCCAAGTATAGTTGAAAGACTAGTCATAAGAATCGGGCGGAAGCGCGACTCCGCTGCATCTGTAACCGCTTCTAATAATTTCTTGCCTTGTTCTTTGCGCTGATTGGCAAATTCCACAATCAAAATTCCATTTTTTGTTACCAGTCCAATCAGCATGATAATACCGATCTGGCTGAAAATATTCAACGTCTGATTGAAGTACCACAAGGATATTAATGCACCGGCTAATGCCAAAGGTACTGTAAACATGATGATCAACGGATCTTTAAAACTTTCAAACTGACCAGCCAGAATCAAATAGATGATTGCTAATGCAATTAAAAAAGCGACATAAATACTGGAGGAACTCTCTGAAAATTCGCGTGAAGCTCCATCCAAACTGGTTGTATAAGATTCATCCAATACTTCATCAGCTATTCTTTCCATCTCTTTAATGCCTTCACCCAATGCAACTCCGTTGGCAAGTTGTGCGCTTACCTTGGCTGATGAATAACGGTTGAAGCGATATAACTGTGGCGGACTACTCAGTTCTTCAAACGTAACCAGGTTATCCATTTGAATTAATTCTCCTCTCTTATTTTTTACGTAAAGGGTTTTCAAATCCAGTGGCTCATTGCGATCGGCCCTTTCTACCTGCCCTATAATTTGATACTGTTTTCCATCCATAATAAAATTACCAAAGCGTGACCCGCTAAGGCCCAGCTGCAACGTTTGAGCGATATCAATCACGTTAACTCCAAGATTGCGGGCTTTATCACGATCAATCGTGATATTTATTTCAGGCTTGTTAAATTTTAAATCAAGATCAACAAAAGCAAATTTCGGACTTGCATTTGCCTTAGCCATAAAATCAGGCAATACTTTCTTGAGTTTCTCTATTTCACCCGCCTGGATAACAAACTGAAGTGGAAAACCGCCTCTTCGATCACCAATTGTTTGTGCTTGTGTAATGAATGTTCTGACACCTGAATACTTCCTTGCCTTACCAGTTATATCATCAACAATTTGCTGCTGAGTGCGATCGCGGTCTTTAGGGTCTTTAAGAATTACTCTAACAAACCCTGAATTAACTCCGGAACCACCAAAGCCAGGAGCTGTTACGCTTACCATACCGGCTCGTTCTGGAACTTCGTCACTGATAAAATCCGTGAGCTCCTGTACATACTTGTCCATGTATTCAAAAGTAGCTCCTTCCTGGGCCTGAGCCTGAAAGCGGAATTCACTCCGATCTTCCATAGGAGCAAGTTCGGATGGTACGGTTGTGCCCAAATAATAGATGAGCCCTCCCGATAAAGCGATAATAACAAAGGCTAACCATCTACGCTTCATGAATCCCTGCAGCGAGGAAGCATATGCAGCGGTAAGTGAATTGAAGAAAGGTTCAGTTACTCTATATAGCCATGGCTGTACAGCTCTTCGCTTTAAAATCTTAGCGCTCATCATAGGCGTGAGCGTTAACGACACAAAGGCCGATATGGCAACGGAACTAGCAACCACTAGTCCAAACTCCCGGAACAATCTTCCTGTAAGTCCTTGCAAGAAAATTACCGGAAGGAACACGGCAACCACAGAAACTGTGGTTGAAATAACTGCAAAATAAATTTCGGTCGACCCCTTCTTGGCAGCCTCTTGAGGGTCTTCGCCTTCTTCAATCTTTACGTAAATATTTTCCAACACCACAATAGCATCGTCAACCACAAGACCAATGGCGAGTACAATACCCAACAAGGTGAGCACATTGATTGTGAAGCCAAGCAGATACATGACAAAGAAGGCTCCAATCAACGAGATGGGAATGGTGGCAATTGGAATAACCGTTGTACGCCAATCGCGCAGGAATAAAAAGATAATTGCCAGCACAAGACAGAATGCGATTAATATGGTCTCCTCCACTTCTGAAATGGATGCCCGAATGTAATCCGTAGAGTCAAAACTCATCTGATAAGTTACATCTGGCGGAAGGTCGCGCTGTATTTGGGCCAGTTTCACTTTTAGTCTTTCTGATATATCAATGTTATTGGCGCCTGGTTGCGCTACAATAGCAATAGCACATCCGGGCACACCATCTCTCCGGAGAATTGTGCGATCGTTTTCAGCCCCCAACTTGGCGTATCCCACATCGCTAAAACGAACAATATTGTCACCATCTTCTTTAATGATAAGGTTGTTGAAATCATCTTCTGATGTTAACCGGCCCATCGTACGAACGGTGAGTTCTGTGGTTTGTCCTTCCACCCGTCCAGAAGGGAGTTCAACGTTTTCACGATTTACAGCTTGAAGTACATCAGAAGGAGCCAACTTGAGCGAAGCAAGTTTGATGGGATCCATCCATAAACGCATAGAGTATCTGCGTTGCCCCCAAATACCCACCGAACTTACACCAGGAATAGTTTGAAGTCGTTCTTTAAAATATAATTCGGCAATGCGAGAAACTTCCAGCAGGTCTCTTTTATCACTGGTAAGCGTTAAGAAAATAATCGGGCTTGAGTCTGCATCCGCTTTTTCAACGCGTGGCGGATCTACATCGGGTGGCAGACGATTGAGTGCTCCGGATACTTTGTCGCGCACGTCATTAGCGGCCGTTTCAAGATCTACGCCTAATTCAAATTCTACGGTGATGTTACTTCTTCCTTCCCGGCTTACGGACGTGATTGTGCGTACCCCCGGCACACCATTCACTGCCTCTTCCAGGGGTTCTGTAATCTGTGATTCGATGACATCAGAGTTCGCCCCCACATAAGATGTTGACACGGTAACAACCGGAGGATCAACACTCGGAAATTCGCGAACGCCTAAAAAAGAAAAACCAATAATGCCAAACAAAATAATAACTAAAGACATTACTATAGCCAGAACGGGTCTGTTAATACTGGTTATTGATAAACTTGCCATGGCTCTATTATTTAATCCTTAATTAACAATCAATCTAATTTCGAAATCTGAACATCCATTCCGTGCTTTAATTGTAAGATGCCCGTAGTAAGTAAGGTGTCATTGGCCTTCAATCCTGACAAAACTTCTAACGAATTGGCTGTGCGGATACCGGTTTCTATGAAAACTTCTTTTGCCTTTCCGTTTTCAAGAATAAAAACTTTTTTGCCCGCTTGTTCCGGGATAACCGCTTCGGTGGGAACCAATATGGCATTGCTGGTAGATTCCAGGATTACCTCCACTTTAACAAACTGACCGGGCAATAAGTTACCACGCCTGTTCTCAGCCATGGCTCTTATCTTCAGGGTACGCGTATCGGGATCAATGCGGGGTTCAATTGCATAGACCTGGCCTTCGTAGAGCTGCAGATCACTCTCAATAGTAAACCGAATTTTCTTTCCGGGTGCCACCTGGGCGCTGTAGCGGCCCGGTACAGCAAATTCTATTTTTGCTGGAGAGATGTTATAAAGGGTGGTTATCACTGTGCTGGGTGAAATGTATGCGCCCTCACTTACAAAACGTAATCCAATCACACCATCAAAAGGCGCTTGTATTTTGGTTTTGGCAAGTTGCGTTTCAAGCAGACGGATATCCGCCACGGTGGTATTTAGCCGGTTCAATGCATTATCATACTCCTCCTGACTAATCGCATCTTTTTCCAAAAGTTTACGCTGTCGAAATTCGTTATCCTCATTCAGCTTTTGGTTGTATTTCTGTTTCTCCAACTGAGCAGCAATTTCATCATCATTCATTTGGACTAAAACATCGCCTTTGTGTACAGGCTTTCCTTCACGAAAAAGAATTGAAATGATTTTGCCGGATACTTCGCTTTTCAACTCCAAAGACTCATTAGGTAGCACTGAACCTGTTACATTAAGCTTATTATCCAAGGGTGCTGTTTTAATGATTAAGGCATCCACAGACAGTTTACCCCCGCGACCACCCTGGGCTTGTCCACCAGGTACCGGCTGGCTCTCGCCCTTACCTTTAAATAAATTTAGTTTAGGCAATGCTATTAAGAATATGACGACCGCTACAACAGCAGCGGTAATGAGTGACTTTTTCATTGATTAGTAGAGAGTATATGAATTGATAGAAACGTTATTTAGTTCATTGAGTTAAACCGCTTGTGTAAATCCACTACCTGTGGCACAATCAGTTCGCTTTCATTATTACGGATTATAAAATTTGCTTTTGCTTCTTTTTCTTCTTCTGATATCTGGTTTTGGATGATCTTCTCAACATCTTCTTTGGTGCGATGATTATCTCTTGCTAAAACTCTCTCAATCCGAATCTCTTTTGGTGCTGTTACCACAATAATTTTATCCAGCTCCTTGTACGATCCTGACTCAAACAACAACGCTGCCTCCTTCAACACGTACTTATTTCCTTCGTGTTCTTCCACCCACTGCTTATAATCAACGGCAACCCTCGGATGAACCAAGGCATTTAATTGTTTTAGCTTGTCTTGCTTAGAAAAAACCGTGGCACTTAAAAACTCTCGATTTAGCCCACCCTTGACATCATAAGACAATGATCCGAATTCTTTTTTGATCTGATCGATCAATATTCCGTCAGTGGTCATTAAATTTTTCGCTCGGCTATCGGCATCGTATGCAGGAACTCCCAAGACGCCAAAGATTTTACAGACCAGGCTTTTTCCTGAACCAATGCCACCCGTTATTCCAATTTGTATAGGTTTTTGCATAGTTTGATTAAAGTTGCCGTAGCCTGCATTTGCTTAGACAATCCTTCCGATACTTTTATTCCTGAACCTTACCCGTTTCTTTAGTAGAACCTCACGATCAGCGAATCAAGCGAAATAATTTCTGCATATTCAGGTAACCCTATAATCTGAGGATAAATGCTATATGTGCCTTTTGATTTATTCTTCATATCAAGTAATGCACTGATCGTACTTTGACTTAAATGAAAGTCGTTGCTCTGCGCTTTTGGAATTTGTACGGTAAGATTCACACTATCGATATAAGTGGATTTCACCGAAACGGGCATATTAGTTACTCTGACCAGAATCTTCGTTTCCACTACTTCAACCGGACCTACTTCAAACGAAACTGAAGTTACTGGTGGATTTCTTCTTAAAGCTTCGCTATTGGGAATAACAATCTCCACCTCCTCATGGAACGATTCATCCACAACACGAGCCGTAAGCTGAATAACTATTGAATCCGCTATCGTATGAAGCAGGCTTTTGGGTCCTTCTAATATAACTGAATCCGGAAAAATTACTACCGGACTAATTCGTCCAAACCCCTTACGAAATGATACTTTGGTTAGATCAGGTTTAAGTTTGAATGTATGAGAATCTTTATCATCTAGTCGAATACGCAGTGTATCATTAAGTATGTAATTGATCTGTAGTCCATTCAATTGGTTGCTTAATAGAGGCGCCAAGGTACTACCTACAATCTTCTTTACTTCGGTAGGCCTATCCAGAGGAATAACTAATTCAGGCAAACGAAAACCAAGGCTTTTCCTAAACAAGTCCCATCCATTGCCTGAAACATTTACATAAATGTCATGAGGTAGGCTCTCAATTGGCACATACCTGTCCTGATTATAATCAAAGCGCAATGGAAAGCGGACACTTGTGGCGTAACTTTTATTAAAGGCATTAAAAAGCCAAAAGACAGTAGCGGCTAAAAAGCACAAAACTACAGCCTTCCAGTTGGTCCGGTTAAATTGAAAAAGATTGACAAAAACTTTGATCAAGTTCATAGTCGAACCGGAATAGCCCGCATGGGCCCATTAAGTAACCTACGTTGTTGCAGGCTTCTTGCCAGCAACCGCTTTTGTTGAATCCATGGAAATGGATGACTTTGAGAATTTTATCCTTCCACCACGCTCCACTTCAACAATAAATGTATCATCCTCTATCTCCGCAATTCGGCCGTGCATTCCTCCTATGGTCACCACGTAATCGCCCTTCTTAATTTCTTCTACAAATTTCTTTTGGTCTTTGGCTTTCTTCTGCTGCGGGCGAATCATGAAAAAGTAAAAGACAGCGATAATAGCTCCCATGAAAAGTAATTGGGTAGTCATGCCGCTGCCTGCTCCCGGGGTTGCCTGTAATAAAATCGAGTACGTCATAATTAAAATTTTGGGGTGCAAAGTTATCCTATTAAAATAAACATCCCAAACCGGCTATGGCTTGGGATGAGATTACATTATTTTCTAAAGATCTATTTTACCGGGCCGTTAGTCCCTGCATCTGCTTTTGGAGTTACCATTGCCTTAAAACGCAAGGTGGTTACTTTAGGCCAGGTATTGGCAGTTACGGTTATTGTTTTGTTATTAATGCCCGGCTTACCACTGCTATCAAACTCTGCTGTTACAAAACCTGTTCCTCCTACAGGTATAGGCTCCTGGGAATAGGTAGGTACTGTACATCCACAAGAAGGCTGGGCACTTTGAATGATAAGTGGTGCCTGACCATCATTTTTCAATTTGTAGGTATACGATACCTTTTGGCCTTCGGTAACAGTTCCAAAATCATGTTCAACTCTTTCAAACGCTGCTACTGGCAAAGGACCTTCAGGTTTTTCCTCGGAAGCAGGAGCTGCTTCGGGTGTAGCCGAAGGAGTAGTAGTTGCACTTTTATTTCCTTCAATCTGAGCCAGTCGGCTCTCCAATTCAGCAATTCTCTTTTCTGAGGCCCGGTCGTTGCAACTCGCCATCACAGCTACCAGCGCCACAGCTGTCAACAATCTTAATGTGATTTTCATAGTATTAGTTAGGTTTTAAATTTTTGCATTTTATAACTCTTCAAAATTAGAGGTGACCTCTCAACTTATCCTAATTATAATAAACAGTTTAACAATTCATTAACTGTTCTTGTTCCCCCGAATTTGCTCCAGCAATTCATCAACATCATCCAGCAAACGCTGCGCTTTATCTTTTGCCTCAGAAACTACCTTTTGGCCCTGAGACTTAGCCTCCGTGGTTAAAGGGGTTTCTTTGCCTGATACCAAATCAGCCATATAATCTTCGAGCAATTTCTTGTATTTGTCTAGCTGAAAGGACAGTTTTTCGCGCGTGTTGGAACCTTTATCAGGCGCGTATAAAATACCCAATATAGCACCCGCTGCCGCTCCGGCCAGAAAAGCCATTAATGCATTACTACCTTTTTTACCCATAGTTTAGAAATTTAGGGAGGCTAAAGATACGATTTTCAGGCCTTTTTTCAATGAATTGAATTTTTGATTCTCCTGGACTTTACTTGTTATCAATTAGCCCGCGCCCACTCTTTTTTATTGCCCCCGATTCTTTCATGGCTTTCGCCATTACGTCCAGAATTCCATTTACAAACTGGCGACTTTTCGGTGTGCTGTATTCTTTTGAAAGTTCTATGTATTCGTTGATTGTTACTTTGACCGGAATATTGGGAAAGTGAATCATTTCGGTAAGGGCCATCTCTAAGATTATGCGATCGGTAAGGGGCAAGCGGTCAACTTCCCAGTTTTTAGTGTTTTGGGCAATGAGTTGTTTGTATTGACTCTCCAGACCAATTGTGTTTTGAAAAAGTTTGTTAACAAACTCTTTATCATCTTCCCAGTCCAACGATAGTTTTTGTAAAGTGATTTTATTATCGGCAAAAGATTTCAGGGTCTTGTCGGTCAGACTTTTTACAATATCCCGATCTTCCGACCAGCGGATGTCCTGATCTTCAAAAAAATCATTGATCGGGCCCGGTCCTAAAATAAGTTTACGAACAATATGTTTGATTAATGCCTTCTGACTTTCTTCGTTTGGCTTCTTTTCGGCAATGAATTCCTGATAGAGGGAGTCTTCCTTTATAATATCACGAAACCAACCTCTAACGGAGTCTTTATGTTTTTGCCATCCAAGATCTGATTTCAATACCTGGGCAGTTAACTCCTGATTGGCAGCCATGGCTTTAATCCACGGATGATTAACAAAGTTAGAGTGGTTTACTTTCTTTTCGGACGCAGCCAGTTCGGCAAACTCAATGAGTAAACTCAGGATACTATGATATAGGCCTGCCAGTTTCTCTATTTCAAGAATAATATTTTTTGATAAAAAGGATTGATCCTTCTTCACTTGCTTTGTGTACAAATCAATGGCATCCGTTGTTGCTTTTTCAATTTTCAGGTCGGGGCTTTCCGGGGATTCTTTCCCTTTAAATCTTTTGTCAAAAAGGGTAAGAGCTGCCTTCTTTTGACTGCGTAATAATTCTTTGTCCTGAACTTCCATGGAATTAAGATCAGGTTGAAAACGTTCTTCAATTAAATCAAGAGCAAGTGTGTGGTTGGCCTCACGACATTGATCAAAAGCAAAAAGACTTTGCATGATTTTGATGCGGAGTGTGCGTCTGTTAAGCATGTAGGAAGAACGTTTTTTGAAGTTGTAAAAGTACGCAAGCCTTTTAAAAGATGAAAGTGTAAACAGACTAAGAGATGCTTGTTTTATATGGAATAACTACTTTTGTCCGATTCGGCCAGTTTTGTATATAAACTAAACCCGGATTCTTTCGTTTTATGAGAGCCAGTTCTACTTATATTTTTTAAAGGCGGATCTGGCGAATCCAATTAACCTCCATGAAGGAACTTACCTATCTCAATAAATATCTTCTCAGGTACAAATGGCACTTGATTCTCGGGCTGTTGTTTGTCATTATTTCCAACGTATTTCAGATTATTCCCGCACAGATGGTGCGTCATTCCATCGATCTGGTGGTTGATAATATCCGGGTATACCGGTCTTTTAATAATAGCACTGCGCAGGCAAGTTTCTTTGCCATTTTCGCACGGGGCATTCTCCTCTATGCCATTTTGATTTTAGTGATGGCTCTTTTGCGGGGAGTGTTTCTTTACTTCGTAAGGCAGACACTTATTGTGATGAGCCGCCTAATTGAATATGATCTGAAAAACGAAATCTTTGAACACTATCAAACTTTACCGCTTAGCTTTTACCGAAGAAACAACACCGGAGATTTAATGAATCGCATCAGCGAAGATGTGGGCCGTGTGCGCATGTATCTCGGTCCGTCTATCATGTATGGCATGCAACTGATTACTCTTTTCTTGATGCTTATCCCGGTTATGTTTGCCATCAGTGCCAAACTGACCTGGTACTCGTTAATTCCGCTGCCTCTACTTTCCATAAGCATTTACTACGTAAATAATATCATTGAATATCGCTCTGAGCAAATTCAAAAAAGTCAATCACGGTTAAGCACGTTCGTGCAAGAGGCCTTTTCAGGAATACGGGTGCTTAAATCCTTTACCCGTGAGAATGAATCCGTACAAAATTTTACTCACGAGAGTGATGAATATAAACACCAATCACTTAAACTCACCCGGGTTCAATCCCTTTTCTTCCCATTGATAATGGGATTGATCGGTTTAAGCACAATACTTACGGTATATGCCGGCAGTGTGGAGGTGATTAATGGTACGCTCACGTTTGGCAACATTGCTGAGTTTATTATTTATGTCAACTTGTTGACCTGGCCAGTTGCCTCGTTAGGCTGGACTAGCAGCCTGGTGAAGCGAGCCGAGGCTTCGCAAAAGCGAATTAATGAGTTTTTAAATAGTAAAACGGATATTATATCAGAGAAGAATTTGATTCAGGAACTAAAAGGAAAAGTAGAGTTCGACAATGTTTCATTTACCTATCCTGACACCGGAATCCAGGCATTGAAAAACGTTTCGTTTTCTATCCAACCGGGAGAATCGCTGGCTATAATCGGCACGACTGGTTCTGGAAAAAGTACCGTATCAAGTTTAATCAGTCGATTGTATGACGTAACCTCCGGAGAGGTTCGCATTGACGATATCCCTATCAGGCATTATGAATTATTAAGTCTTCGTAGCCAGACAGGGGTTGTGCCGCAAGATGTATTTCTTTTCAGCGACACTATTTTTAATAATATCGCTTTTGGCTTGAAGAACCCGGATGAGACAAAGGTATTTCAGGCAGCTAAAGATGCAGACGTGTATTCAAACATCACCTCCTTTCCACAAGGGTTTAATACCCGTGTAGGGGAACGCGGGATCACCTTATCGGGCGGACAAAAGCAACGGGTTTCCATTGCGCGGGCTGTGGTGCGGGAACCTAAAATTTTAATTCTTGATGATGCCTTATCGGCCGTGGATACGAAAACAGAAAACACAATCCTCAACAGCATGAAAAAAATTATGCAGGGACGCACCAGCATCATCATTTCACATCGTGTTTCGTCTGCTAAACTTGCCAACAAGATCATTGTGTTGCACGATGGCATGATCATCGAAGAAGGAACTCACGAAAGCCTACTTGCTCACAATGGCACATACCGTGAGTTATATGATAAGCAAATGCAGGTAGATGAGGTTATTGAGTAACCGCTCTGAGTCTCTAAAAATTAAACCTTACTCCCAATCCACCGAAACCCCTTACCGTGATGGGGCGGTCAAGAAATTCGAGCATCAAACTGCCTTCTCCAAAAACTGTAAGCGGTGTATCCTGAAATGTATACTCCAGTCCTAATATACCTTCCGGACCAATGTCGAGATCATTTTTTATATCTGTGCCTGTATTGAAAGGCGAATCGTTTTCGCGATAGCTATACTTTACTTTAGCAACTTTTAACAAACCTCCTACACCCCAATACCAATCCAATTTTCCCACCATATTCTCAACGGGTAAGCGGTATTGAAAGAGATAGCGGGCTTGTAAGTATAAGGTACTCTGAACTGTGTGATTCTGATACCGATAAGAATCGTATTCGGCATATTCATCAAATGAATTGAGATAATACGAATTATGCCAATGAGCGGGAGCGGAGCCTATTCCGAATTCAACAGCGTTGGTCTTACTTAAATACTTTTTGTACGTAGCCCCCATCGGATCGCCCAACCGTAACCCAATCCCTTGCTGTTGCGAAAAAACTGTATAAGAACCCAGTATAAAAATGAACAAGGCAATGTGCTTCATGAGTAACCATTTTTGCTGATACAACGAAGTGTGTATGCAAATGTTATTCCTCAAACACAATGCAGAAAGAAACGGTCGTTAGAATACATAGCGCAATCCTACGCCTCCCTGAAAGCGTTGATAACCAGGATCAAGAAGTACATCGGTAAACCATTCTATTTCGATGAATGCCGAAAGGGGTAAAGAAAAATATGAATACTCAAATCCTAAGATCCCTACAGGACCATAGGTAAATCTGTTTTCAGAGAACTTGCCAAACTGACTTTCAAATGCACCGTCTTCATATAAATAGTCGTAAGTAAGGTTTGTATTCCTCCACTGCCAGCCTAAGCCCGCATATAGTTGAAGGCCTTTTGAAATTTTTTCAGCATCCCACTGGTACAAAAACTTAGCTTCTAAAAACCAATCCTGAGTTACTTTATGGGTGAGGTACTGGATAGTTTCAGCTCCTTCAAGACTGTCCGGTAAATACGTGTTGAAAGCACTGCGATAATACTTATTATAAAGACCACTGGCTGCCTTGCCTCCATCGGCCGCAAAGGACCAATTCTTATTAGGGTAAAACTTATAGGATAACGCAAATGGGTCGCCCAACTTGAAACCAATTCCCTGATAAGGATATTGACTTGTTTCAAAAATAGGACATATAATTCGGGCTTTGCTGCGCGAAACGTGGGGTCGGTCAAAAGTGCCACTCTTAATACTCTTTTTCATTTGCGCAGAGCAGAGCCCCACACTTCCGAGAAAGGCAATCAGAATCAATAAAACCGCTTTTTTGAGACGCATTAGAGCAAATATAATGCTTTTGCCGACACTACGTGGTAAGCGGTAGTATTAGGGGGTTGAACGTCAAACTACTTCTTT
>Ga0116178_10003134_pt1 | contig 12648 bp, 12 predicted proteins | sample AD_STIC12_MetaG_FD_89880 | JGI IMG/M metagenome (GOLD analysis project Ga0116178, IMG submission 89880) | Active sludge microbial communities of municipal wastewater-treating anaerobic digesters from USA - AD_STIC12_MetaG | ecosystem: Engineered > Bioreactor > Anaerobic > Digestate | place: USA... | reverse complement strand
GCTATCAATTTTCTTTTCTATAGCCTTGGTAGCAAAAAATTGAGGATATCTCATCACATGTTTTTGTAAGCCATCAAATTCTTTTACATAAGCTATGCCATATCGCAAAAACATTGCTAACCTATCTTTGCTAAATATTGAAGTTATTATTCTATTTGTAGGAGATTGCGGGTCCTTATTAATTATAAACTCTGGGCTGTGTTTAATTACATTCAAATTATTGTCCGCCAAAACAATATTTTCTATATCTTCATCTAATTCTTCTAATATTTTATCAGTATCTAAAACTTCGACACTTTTATCTTCTCTAAAAGCATTAAAAATGGCCTTTTTAGTGGAGGTGCTGGAATAATAAGCCCCCTCGACTTGATCGATTGATTCTTCATCATAATTCATATTATTGGAAAAAACCAACAACTGAGTTATGTTAATAAACTTTCGGAATTTACTATTTTGAAATCTAGAATTAATTCTATTTCTTTCTGCCAAAATACCTTCTTTATTATTTGGCTTTTTAACCTCAATAAAAGCTAATGGCATTCCATTAATTAAAAGAGTGATATCTGGTCTAAATTCGTCATCTCCATTCTTGCAAGTTAGCTCTGTAACAACATGAAAAGAATTATTACTGAAATTGTCAAAGTCAATAATTTTAATATTATTTGAAAGCATTATTTCATAGAATTGCTTTCCTAAATCTTCATTATCCAAAGAAAGACTTATTTTGTCATACAACCTTTTTATATCCTCACCATCAACATCAGTGTTAATTTTTTTAATGCTTTCATTAAAAATATCAACAAAAATATTTGTTTCTATATCCCATTTTGCCTTTTTCAGAGATATATATTTATACCCCAACCTACACAAATGTAGTATTGCTGGTATTTTTACTCTTGTATTTTCGTTAAATGCCATATTATTTATTATTTTTATTACTAGTTTCTTCTAAAAATAAATGCACGTCAGATTCCTTAATTCTCCAAACACCTATCTTAGAAGCTTTTAATTTTCCAGATTCGATATATCTAACAATAGTTCTGGTGCTTACCCTTAAAACATCGGCTACTTCTTCTATGGTTAGAAGTTTTTCTATTCGGTCGCTCATATATAGTTTAGATTTTATTTATCTTTTCTTTATTTAAATTTTAACATATTTTATTAAAATGTCAAAAAATGACATAAGTTGTCAAACGGAATATTTTAAAGAAAAACTAGCTTTTTCCCAACTAAAAACAGAGCTTCAAAAAGCTCTGTTTTAAAATACCTCGTGCTAGCACGATGTTGCGGGCTACCTCGGACTAGAACCGTAATTTCGGCAAGCCCAGCAAGGCTTTTCGGTGATCTTTTAAGTTCTTAATAAATAAGATCCTCGTGCGCTATGGTTTTCTTAAAAAGTGACAAAAGTGACACGAGTATGAATATAAGGTTACAGATAGGTGTAATCTTTATTCATCAGCAATAAATTCTAATATTTCTCTAGTTGTCTTGATTTACTTACCATTTGGTAATTTGATTATAGTTTCTATTCTTTCTGTTACTTCTTCTGGGGCCTGTTGGTTATCTTCAACTCTTATCTCTCCGGTTACACCATCAATTACTATATGCGCCTTACTTCCAAATCCATCTCTTTTCCCAACTAAAATATGTTGGTCTTCTCCCTGAATCCTTGATTCAATAAAAAATTGATCGTCGCTTATTCTTTTTTTAATAGTTTTTTCCGCCAAATACTGTTGGAAAATATCAATATATTTTTCTATTTTTTGCCAGGCATTATCAGCTGGAAAGCCTGCGGAATTAGACCACCAAGAGTCTGGTTTTGCATTTGAGGTAATTTTTCTTAGTCTTAATCCTGGCAAAGAACTAACATCTAAAACTGAATTTAAATATTCAAAGATAGTATCACGAATTTTTACAGCCTCACTAGTTAATAATAAATTCTCTTTTAAAGCAGTTTCATTACTCCAAATTAATTTTGATATTTCTTTGTCGTTCATATTTTATAAGTCTTTGTTTATATAATGAAATACCGAGTCTTCTAAAATAAAAGCTTGATTATCTTCTAATTCAATAATCGGATATCCAGTTCTTTTTTTAAACTCATCTAACTGCGGCTTTAATTCTTTTCTGTAATGAGGGTAAATTATATAATCAGTTAAACAGAGGCCCTTTAAGTCTGTAAGTCCGATATCATTAGGATCTTCGTCTCCAGCAATGGATATATCTGGTCCCGCTAAAATACTACCAGCACTAACACCAACGTAAGTGCTATTTTCTTTTTTAGCAAAATCTAATATAAACTTATCGAGTCCAGTTTTTCTTACTCTATCTAAATAATCAAAAGTATTACCTCCACAAACAAAGATTACGTCATATTCTTTACTAGCGGTAAATTTTTCATTTCCTAATCTAAAAACATCAATATCCTGAGCCCCCGTATTTTTTATTTCACTTAATGTTTTCTCTAAATAAAAAGCGTCCTGCTCTGAGTCTTGAATTGAAATAACTAAAAAAGATAAATCTTTAGGCTCTTTTGGCAAAAAGCTTGTTTCGAAATGACGTGAAATATCTATGTTTTCTAAACCGGTTGATGTTAAAAACAGTTTCATATTTTAAAAACTAATTATAAAGATTTGTAAAATTATTATTATCTAATAACTCTCTATGCATTGCAAATAAAGCCTTATCAATATTTCTAGGGGTTGTATTGTTTTCTTTAGCTAAAAACCTAATCACAGCCAAATAATCCATCCAAGTATTTATACTTATATTCTTGCTTTTTAAAAGTTTTAATTCAAATAAAATCTCCATGCATCTTATATCTATAATTGCATACTTATCTGGAAAAACTATCGTTAAAATAGCGGAGGCAGTTGGAATACCAACCCCTTTCATGGAGCATAGTATATTTATTTTCTCCTTTTCATCTTTTTCTAAAAATGCTTTTTTGGTTATTCTCTCAACTATTTTTTTATTTTTAATATAATTAGGTTTTTGACGTGATGATTTCCACATGCAAATTTTATAAAACTCATCAAACTTTACACAACCTCTCTTTTTAATTTGAAAGCCCAAAATATCAAAAAGATAGTCTTCTAAGTTATATAGTTTTAAATATTTCTTTAAATCAATTTTCATTTTTTGTTTTAATAACTTACTTGAACTCTTTAATAACTTTTTCAATTTGAGAATTTTTTTTATCATTATTAAATTTAACTAAATAAACATGACCGGGACGTAGACAGTAATAACTATCAATATTATCCATACATCCATAAAGCTTATTTGTTTTCGCAACCACTTCATATTTAATTCTATAGATTTTCTGCTTTAAATATTTTGAAACAACCACCCTTATTTTTATTTTTTGACCACTTATCTCAACCTTATTGTTATTTTGTTTTTTAGAAAATTTTCTTCTTCTAACAATAACTATATCAATTGGACTGTTAACCGGATTATCAGAAGATCTTTTTGCTAAATTATCAGCTTTTTTGTTTTCCTCACTTTTATCATGACCCCTAACATACTTAATATCGACAGAGCATTTTGTGTCCTTTATAGACCTAATTAAATCCTTCCATAAACCATAGTTATCTATTGGCCTACCATATTTATTATTACCACCACTTGGCATCCATTCATAAACGGCTCTTTTATAATTATCACAAACATAGGAAGAGTCTGTATAAATGACTATTCGACTCCACTCTTTTTTAAACTTCAAGCTTTGCTTTAGAGCCTCAGAGCAAGCCTTTAACTCCATCTGATTATTTGTAGTATTTTTATATCCGTATGGGCAAAATTCAATATTTTCTAAATTTAAAAACTCTGGAAAAATAAACAAAAAACCAAATCCTCCTTTTCTTTTTTGAAGAAGATAGCACGAGCCATCAGTAAAAATATTTAAAGCATTGCTATCCAGTATCATTTAAATAAATAATCTAATAATTATTTTTTATATTATTATATTTTTCTAAGATGCTTATGCCATCCATGTACAGAGATTCTAACCTAGATAACTCCTCTTTAAAATTGCTAGGATTTTTTTCACTAAAAACTTCTCTTGCTGCCACCTCTAAATCATCAATATTTAAACCCTTATCATTATTAATATAAGCCCCGACAATAAAATCAAAAAATCTTTTATCATCTAGTTCATGACCAGAACTCCAAGTTGAATGATTAAAAAAGTTTAGTAGTATTTGCTTTGTTTCTTCTTTCATAATATTAAAATTAATTATAAAAATTAGTACTTTTTTTATTTAAAAGCATTAATTAATTCTCCAAAAGACTTAGGTTTGTATTTATCCCATTCTTCCTGTTTTACATAAAGCATTTTATATTCAATTTTACCCTGTCTTTCGCTTGCGTCCTTGCACCATTGCTCCAATCTTTTAATTTTTTCTATATCATCTAAATCCTCCCTGCCTTTTGTTTCAACTATATAAATAAGTTTGCTATTTAATTTAACAAAAAAATCCGGATAATAACTTGAAATCGCTCCACTAGCATTTTTGTAATCAATCTTAAAATGAATTTCTAAATAATTCTTAGCAAAAGAAATTACATCATCAGATTTTTCTAAAAAATCAGCAAATTCTAATTCAAATTGACTATCTCCAACTATTTTATTGAAAACACTTTTTTTAGGGAGTAAATAAGCTTTATCAGTGACTACAAAAGGTCTAGCGCTACTTACTTTTATAAAATTCTTAATTTCAGTATCGCCCACATCTTGAACTGTTAAATTATTTATTTCTTTTTTAAAAGTTTCTACTATGTTTTTTACCGCTTCTAATTCTGATAGATTTCTTAATATATTAGAATCATTTAAATCAACACCCTCCTTAAAAAGATATTTAGTAATAAATTCCTTTACCTTACCAAATAAAATATCATAACAACCAAAGAGTCTTAGCTCTTTCATCATCCTTTGCACAAAGAAGCCAACAACACTTTGATAATTAGGCTCAATTGAGCTATTTAATATTGTAGTATGGTGAGTTTTATCCTCAATAACTTCTTTAAAAATAATTTCTTTTTGCTCTTCTTCGGAAAATTCTTTTATATTTATCTTTTCATGTTTAAATTTAGAAACATCTAATAAGCTTAGATTTTTATATTCCCTTTGAATTCTTGGGGTTAAAACTGGCAATTCAATATCTAAGCTCTCAATATCTTTCTTGACATTTTCATTATCTATTTCAATAACAGTTGGAGTGATTGGAGATCCACTTCTATCCATTTTTCTTTTTTCTAATTCAACTCCCTCAGCTTTAATTGACTCAACAAAATCCATAAAAGCTGGAGTTCCAATAATGCTAACATATTCTTCAATATCTTGACCAAAAAACATTCTACGTAAACCCCTACCAAGAGTTTGCTCTGGAAGTATTTTTGAATCAGCAGCGTAAGGTCGTAAACCAACAATAGTGGTAACATTTTTTACATCCCAACCTTCTTTTAACATTAATACTGAAACTATAACTTTGTATGGACTTTCAATACTATCAATATCATTAGCCTTTTTTCTTAATTCCTGTAATTCTTTTTCTTTCTTGCCTGAAACTGTTTCTGATATTTCACCGCTCTGATTTGTATGAATGGTTAAAACCGCTCCTTTTAATTTTGGGTAATTATTTTCTAAAAACTCAGCTACATCATCGCAGTTCTTAGTATCATCAGTCATTATAAATAAAATTGATTTTTTACCAGTAGGCTCTAATTCTTTATAAGTTTTATCCCATTCTTCAACACCTAGTCTAATGAAGTCTTCGTATTTTTCAGCAAAAAGAGAGCTTTGTTTTTCTTGCAACTTAGCTCTACTAGGCTCATCTGGCAAAACTGGGTTTTTAACAACTCCTTGATGAATAGCTTCGACCAAAGGATAGTCACAAACAGTCTGAACAAATATTTCTCCTCTATTATTTTTAGGAGTTGCTGTCACATCAATTTGCAAGGCTATCTTTTTACCTTTTTGTAATAATTTATTATTAATATCTTCAATTGATTTAAACCAAGCCATTTTAGGATCATGAATATGATGGGCTTCGTCGTTTATAACCATAAGTTCATCAATATCTCGAACTATTTCTCCCAAATCTATTTTTGAATCATTAGTTTTTCCAACTACTTTTCCTCCTAAAAAATAATCGGAAACATCATCGTCGTTAAAACTTGATTCATTAATATTGCCTTCATAAACTCTATGAATATTTGTTAAAAAAATATTGCCTGTTTTAGATATAGTTCCAACTTCATCTTGTAAATGCAATTTAATTTGAAAATCATCGCCCCAATTTTGTCCATTATAACCATTTTCAGGTAGAATAGGGTCTTCATAAAAAATTTTTAAACCCTCAAAGTCAGATTTAATTCTATCTAAAACAATGATATTGGGAGTAATAAGTAAGAAATTCTTAGATAATTCTGAATCTTGCTCATAAAGTTTATGAAAATATGACCAGACCAACAACAAGCTCATTACTTTTGTTTTTCCAGATCCAGTAGCCATTTTAATAACAAAACGTAACCATTCCTCAGTAAACATATTAGGACTAACCCTTCCTAATTTATCAAACTTAATTAAATCATATTTATTTTTTACACCTTCAACATCATATAACCAGATAACTGTCTCGACAGCTTCTCGCTGAGCATAATAATATTCAAAAGAATTCGCATTACCATCTTTATCATAAATAACATGAAGCTCTTTAAACCACCAATTCAATAAAGACTTAGAAGTTTCACTGGCTCCTTCATAATTTTTGCTTCTCCACTCAGCTATTTTCTCTCTTAACTCTGGAACAAAAGGAGGGAGCAATTTTTCATACCCCTTTTCCCTTAAATCCTCTTCTGCCGGAAACCATCTTATACTAGGATCTAATATTTGAAATTTATCTTTTGGAAAATCTTTATGTAGTGCCATATTATTTCTTAAAAAGTCTCTTAAACCAACACTGATCTATGTAATTAATTGTTAGCTCCATTTCATTGTACAAATTTTTATATTCTTCACTTCTTGAGTCTAACCATCCTTTTAATATTCTTTTAGTGACAGGAAAATACCTTGGATATTTCCTTAATTCATAAACTATAGCTATTTGTCTATATAATTTTATAGCTTCTCCTGGAGTATCTGATTGATTAAGTTTTTTTATTAAAGAATGATAATTTTTGAAATTCCATTCTTTTTGATATTTACAATACTGCCAAATACCAGTAATTAAAACTACAATAATAGCAACACTGCCAGTATTAGATCCTAAAAAATTATAAATTTCATTAAAAAAATTTAACATAAATTTAAATATTAATTTCTATAACCTTTGTAGTATCATTTCCAAAAATATCAATAACTTTAACAGCAACTTTTGTTTTTCCTTTTGGCATTTCTTTAAAAACTGAAGTTAATTCTAAGGTTCTATCTTTTTTAGTTCTAAAAGATTGCCACTCATTCTCAAATATATATGATCCAGTCCATTGATTTTTTTCTTCTCCTGTTTTTTCATCAAGCACTCTAATAAATTCTTTCTTACTTTCAAAATTAAAATCAACTGACCAATAATCAATCCAGTCCGTCCATTTTTTTGTTAAAACCTCTTTTTCAATTAAATCCGTATCTTTATCTTTAAAAATTTTAATAACCTGACCATCTTCGATAACAACTTTGCTACCACCAGATTTTAATTTTTCTTCAACCTCTCCAGTATTGTCCTGATTATAAAAAACGCTAAAATCGGCTAGCTCAATAGCCACCTCTTTCACATTTCCTCGACCACGAACAATGGGCTTTATTTCAATATAAGCGACATCGTAAAATTTGATTTGTCCTTTTTCTATGGCCTTTCTATCAAAAACCTCTCTAGGAATTACTCTAAACTGAATATCAAATCCCTGCTTTTTAGTTTCTTCAAAATCTATCCCCATTTCATAATCAAATCCTAAAACATCAGCTTTAGTAATGCCTTTTTCTCGACATTCTTCTATTATATTTTGCAAAAAATTACTAGTTATTGGTGTGTCAATTTGACCAACAGCAACCAAGCGATCTCTTTTTTTACCAACAAAAACATTAAAAGAATTAACTGATTCTGCTTTATAAGCTGATAAAATTAATTTAATAAATTCTTTTTCCTTTTTTTCTTTTTGTAATCTTTTTTCTTCTTCCCTTAGATTTTCATTTACTTCTAAAAACTTTTCTCTCTCATATTTACCAATATTTAAAATTTCAAAAGCTCTAAAATCTTTACCATCTTTCTTTAACTCCCTCTGCGCTCCAATCATTCTTTTTCTAGTGGTATGGATTGAAAATTTTCCCAAATCAGTACCAATCCATTTTCTATCAAGTAATTCTGCATTATACAATAAACTACCTGATCCACAGAAAAAATCAGCAATAAGGTCTCCACTATTTGTAGATGTTTTTATTATCCTTTGTAATAATTTATTTGGCTTTTCAGTCGGGTAACCAGTTCTTTCTACACCATCAACCCTTAGTCTAGCGGCAACAGCAAACTCCCACCAATCTTCTGGTATCTTGCCTTTATTTGTATAGTCAGAACTATCATCTATATTCATTCCTGAACCAAAACCTCCGGCATGAACTTCTGACTCCATGCGAACATCATCCCCATTAAATACCCAATTGCTTGATTTTGTATACCAAAATATATTATCATGTTTTCTATTAAACTGTTTCATTCCTGGTGAACCGGGCCCCGTATAAGCCCAAACAATTTCATTTCTAAAATTATCCTTACCAAAAACTTCATCCAGCACCATTCTCATGCAGCCAGAAAGTCTCCAGTCACAATGAACATAAATACTTCCATCATCAGCAAGTAAGCCATGAATTAATTTAAGTCTTTCATAGATCATAGAAATAAAACTATCAGCCCCCTTGCCCCAGGTATCACGATAGGCAATTTCTTCAATAACCGATGGTTTTTTAGTAAAATTTTCCTCGCCGATTTCTATATTCATAGAAAAATCAGCTCCAACATCAAAAGGAGGATCTATATATACTAATTTTAATCCACCTTCAGCCTCGATTTGTTTACGAAGTGGACCGTTTTTTAAACTAGATAAAATTAATTTATTATCTCCCCAAATTAGTTTATTTGTCCATCCTTGAATTTGTCTGCCCGAAGTATCAAAAAGAGAACTTTGAAGATTAATCTTATTTTCACTCCTTGGTTCATCAATATGTTCTATTGTTTGAAAAGGCAATACTATATTTTCAATCTCATCAGTTTTTCCATTCCATAAAAGCTCAACTTCTCTACTATCATCAAAAAGCAAAAAACGATACTTCTCTGGGAGAGGTTTACCTTGTTCTAGGTATTTAATAATATCCCTCTTCTCATTGTCTGTTAATTTGAGTTTATTATTCATAAAATTAGCCAAAATTTTAACAAAATAATTTATATAAACTATATCTACTTTATATTATTTTAAGCTAAAAGTAAAGAAAAAATAAAATTAATTTATCTCCTATTTATCTACAATTTATCTCTGGACTTCTTCTCCCTTATCCGTCATTAATCTACTACTAACAATTAAGAATCTAAATTATGCTAGATTACAAGCAATTAATGACAAATAGCTCTCAAATAGGGACAATTTCAAGCCCTAATGGGGCAAATTCAAAAGATATTGAGATTCCCTTGAAATATTGCCTTTATGCTAGAAAATCGACTGAATCAGAGGAAAGACAGGTATTATCAATAGATAGCCAAATCAAAGAAATGATGGATTTAGCAGTTAAAGAAAACCTAAATATAGTAGATATTAAACGAGAAAGCCATAGCGCTAAAGAAACGGGACAAAGAGCTATATTTAATGAATTAATAGAAGATATAAGGAGTAACAAATATAACGCTATACTTACTTGGGCTCCTGATAGAATATCTAGAAATGCTGGAGACTTAGGAAAAGTAGTAGATTTGATGGATCAAGGAATACTTCAAGAAATAAGAACCTATGGGCAAAAGTTTTCTAACAATCCTAATGAGAAATTTCTCTTAATGATACTGGGTTCTCAGGCTAAATTAGAAAACGATAATCGAGGAGTAAATGTTAAAAGAGGTCTAAGGGCTAGAGTAGAAATGGGTCTATGGCCAGGCATGGCTCCACTTGGTTATTTAAATCAAAAACTAATGGATAAGAAATGTCAGATTATAGTTGATCCTGATAGAGCTCCAATAGTTAAACAGATGTTTGAAAAAGTTGCTTATGAAAAATGGTCGGGCAGAAAAGTATATAATTGGCTTAAATTTGAATTAAATTTTAAAACCATTGGAAATCATAATATGGCTCTCGGCGGATTACATCGAATGTTAGTTAACCCAATTTATTATGGAGCATTTGAATATCCAAAAAAGTCAGGTAATTGGTACCAAGGAAAACATAAGCCAATTATTACTAAAGAATTATATGATAAAACAGTAGCTCAACTGAAAAGAGATAATATTCAAAGAGAAAGTAAAGAATTTGCCTTTACTAAACTTATGGTCTGCGGGTTATGTGGCTCTATGATATCCAGCTGAGGAGAAGTACAAGCAATTAAAAGATGGAACAACTGCTAAATATGTTTATTATGGATGCGGTAGATCAAAAGATAGAAATTGTAAGAGTCATTACTTGAGAGAAGAAGATTTGATCGAACAATTAACTAAACTATTTGATAAAATAGAAATAAATGATTTTGGAATTCAAGTAAAATTTGAAGATGAACTAAAAAGATTTAATAAATTTCAAAAAGGAGTACTGGGTATCTCAAACAAAAAACAACATCACGAGGATGTTGAAATGAAAACTTATGCTATTTATATATTAAAACACGGAACGAAAGAAGAAAAACGAGAGCTGATGAGTTGTTTTAGAAGTAAGATAAGAATTACTAAGGGGGTGGTTGAGATTAATTAAGAATTTAAAAAATCTTGAGGAGTATATAAAACATGATCGTAAACTTTTTTATGGGTTATAACCTGTCTATCTATTAAATCAATAACTTTTTTACATGCATTTTCAAAATCATCTAAAAAGTCTTCAAAAACTAAGGTCAATGAATTGTTACTTAAAGATAGATGAGTTACATTGTTCGCTATTTCTGATAATCCTATATTATTCCCCGGCCTAGAAGAATGAACCATGGAACATCTTAAATTAGAATATAAATCAAATTTACCACCTTTATTATAGGGTTCGTATCTTTTATCAAATAACTCTTTTATGGCAAGTTTAAATCTTTTTTCAGACATATTTCTCTCACTCCAATCATATTGATCTAAGCATGCCCCTAAAAACTCTATAGCAGAGCTTAACAATTGAAAACCAAGATAAGCATGAGTTTTATTATCCCCATTTTTATCTTTATAAAAAGTCATCTCTCTTATTTCAGATAAAAAAGGGCCCTTTATGAAGTCTTTGACTAACATACTACAAAAATAAATTATTTTTTTCTAAAAATCTCATCTAGACTTTCTCCATCGGAGTTTTTCCAAGCATTCCAGCCATTAACATTTAAACCCAAGACAACGGCGGCAGCAGAACTAGGAGATTTAAAAGTATAATCTTCTTGAAAAATATAAACATTATTATTCAATTTAATTACCTCCTTTTCTATTAATGAATTTTTCAAATTCAACATTGAGTTGCTAATACTAGGAACATTTTCCATTTTTGCCTGAGATCCACTGAAAACAGTCATCCCATCTTCAGAATATTCACCCTCAGCATCAACTCCCTCTCTTTTACAAAAGAAACGATTTTCTATTTTTTTCTGACTTTCCTCAAAAATTGGGAAACCTAGAGTGGCTATTAATATTTTTAAATCGTCAAAGAAACTTAAAACAAAATCAACATCTTGTTCGGTTAATGATGATTGAGTTGGAGTAACCCCATTTTCCAGTTTACATTTATTTATTCTCTGAGCTTCTGAGGCGCAATAATTTTCTAAATACTTAACATGTGCCTTATTGATATTCTTTTTTTCAGAGACAAAGCAAATTGCGGTATTCCAAAAATCTTTACTAATATTATGTTGCTTTATTCTATTTAATAAATTTTCTGCCTCACCAATATACACCTTGGGCTTACCAACTTCATCCTCGTTGCCAAACAAAAAATAGATACCCGGATCTAACATATCTGGCCTTTTATAAACATCCTCTAGTTTATTTCTAGGAATAAAAATAGCTTTAACTATAGAATCTTTAATATCACAAATTTTAACTCCCCTAGGATTACTGTCTGGTATAAATATACTTATTGTTTTGCCCCTCATATTTTATTAAATATTATCACAAATTATTACTAATATTCTATCACAAAAAATCAATCTAGACAAAAACAAAAAAACCCAGCATAAGCTGGGCACTCGGGTCTTCCGATACTAAATATTCTTGGCGGAGAGGAAGGGATTCGAACCCTTGAAGGGGTTTCCCCCTTAACATCTTAGCAGGATGCTGCTTTCAGCCGCTCAGCCACCTCTCCAATAAATTCGAAATTGTTATGTGAAGCAATTTATGCTACAATATAGACATATTATAAAATATAACAAATAATGTCAACGATATGTCCAAAAACAAAAAAAATAAAAAAGAAGCAAAAAAACAAGAAGAAAAAGTGCTTAACCCT
>Ga0116178_10003129_pt1 | contig 12655 bp, 8 predicted proteins | sample AD_STIC12_MetaG_FD_89880 | JGI IMG/M metagenome (GOLD analysis project Ga0116178, IMG submission 89880) | Active sludge microbial communities of municipal wastewater-treating anaerobic digesters from USA - AD_STIC12_MetaG | ecosystem: Engineered > Bioreactor > Anaerobic > Digestate | place: USA... | reverse complement strand
TGTTACGGTTGCCGACGATACGAACAATGCCGCTGCTAAGGGGTATCTCGGCTGGCACTACGGCGCGTGGACGGGAATCGAAAACCAATTCGCCTATTACGATGTTGCCAAGCCGCTGAACGATCACATGATTCAAGCCTCTTGGACGGGACCGGGAAAAAACTATTTCAACGATCCTGATGGTCTTGGAATGCCGGAATACGTCGGCGGTGTCAACAAGTCGGCAGCGAATTCCCCCGCGGGCATGACCGACACTGAAGGCCGCACGGCGTTTTCATTCTGGTGTATGCTGGCCGCGCCGTTGATGTTGTCTTTCGACATTTCCGAACTGACCACGGCGGATTACACCTACAAGACAATCGCCAATACGGAGGCAATCGCTGTCGATCAGGATTCTCTGGCGTGGCAGGGCATCCGGGCGGTACATACCTCGGCTTCGGGTTCGTTTGTCGATACTTGGATGAAACCGCTTAGCGACGGTTCTTGGGCGGTGATGGTTGCCAATCGAACATCTGGAGAGGTAACGGATACCGATATTACCTGGGCCTCGTTGCAACTCGCCACCGAACGGGCGCGGGCGAGAGGATACAGTACGCTGGCGGGAAGCAACTTCTCGGTCAGCGGCGCGACCTGCACGATCACCTGGACCGGACATAAGCTCGTTTCCGGGGACAAAATCCAGATTCGCGGATTGACCGCAACCGGCGGAACATCCAGCAACGCCAACGGGTATTTCACCGTTACCGTGAGCGATGAAAACACGCTCACGATTACAGTGGCATCCTACGCCGCCGCGAATGGTACTTGCACCGGCACGGCGATTATCACCACTCCCGGCATGGATACGTCGATGAAAGATTACCCATTATTCGACGCGACGAAAGCCTACAACATCCGCGACTTGTGGGGCGTAACGAACGGAACCGATCCGGTTCTCGGCTCGGCAGTCGAAACCCAATACGTTGTCCCGTCCATCCCGTCGCATGGCAGCGTGATGTTAAGACTCACACCGACAACCTAATGAAACGCCAAGCCTACTTACATTGGGGTTTCTGTCCCGCCGATTACTCGGTGCCGTACACGGTCTATCCCCGCGAGACGGTCGCGCCCGCCTACGGATTCGGCGTTTACGAAACCGTCTGGACGTTCCCCACGCCAGACAACACCCGCGACTACGAAACTTCCTGGACGCTCCACACGACGGACAACACATGCGATTACGAGCGGTTCCTGAAAGACATTAAGGCGTTGCCGAAAAACTGCCTGCTATACATCAACCACGAATCAGGCAAGTACGCGCACTCGAATACCGGAGATATCCGCACGGCGAACCCGGAATACCTCGCCGAACACGCGCAACTCATGCAGCTTGTGCGGCGATATAGGCCAGACATCGTATTCGGCGACTTCAACTTCGCGCCCTACATGGGCTATCTTCCCGACGACCGCTACCTCGGATACATTCGGCAGGCGAACGCCGTGCGGTACGAGGTTGGCAACGGACAATCGTTCCTGCTTCCGCACGCCTACCAGCGTTCGGATTACAGCCTCGACCAGGAGCTATGGTCGTTCGGCCAATGCCTGGAAGCGGCGCGCGAGCAGTGGCCGCTCATGCCGATCATCCCGGCAATCTGCCTGCAATACAACCATCGGGTATGCGAGATTGTTTGGCCGAGGATGGCCAAGGAAGGATTCAACTTCCGCTGGACGGCGGAAGAACTGGAGAAATGCCGCCTTCCAAAGCAACGGCTGTACGCACTGCTGCAACTGTTTGCGGCTCTTGGAATCGACCGGGTATTGATCTGGTCCGCCGGGATGGTTCCGGTGGACGCGGTGCAGGAAAATCTCGACCTCGTAAAAGAGTGGTGCAAATCTTAGGTCTTGCGTTTTAGCATCGCCTGCGCCTCCGCTTGCAGCAATTCCCGCAACTTCTCCCTGCGGTCCGGGTATGCCTTCATTTCTCTGGTAATCTTGAGATAGACGTTATAATACCATCTGCCGTAGCGTGCAATCTCGTCCTTCCGTTCGGGAGACAGCTTTTCTTCATCTAGGTCGCGCCCCCGGTAGTATTCCTTGACGATGTATCTCGCTTCCTCCGGCAGTCCAAGGCGGAATCTGGCCTGTTCCTGATCGTCCATTTGTATCTGGGTGTTCTCCTCGGCGCGCAATCCGCTATTGTCGATTCGTATGAATCGGTGCGGGCCGAACGGAATCTTTAAGACCTGCTCGACGGTCGTCTCGTCCTCCGGCGTGAATCGCTGACCCAGGATCGGCGCGGTGATGAAATGCGTCAATTGGCCGGCAACGCCCATCTTGCCTTCGGTCCAGGCAAGCATCTTTCGCGTGGCGGCCCAACCGCCTGCTTCCCACTCCGTTTTCGGAATGATGCCGGACTTGTAGAAGTCGTCGTAGGGATTCACCCCGGCAAAGAACTGCGACCACTTATTTGCAATGTCAAACGCCGGAGCCTCGGTTGGCATGACGGAATCTCCGGCGATCCCGTACAACTCCTTGAGCACGGTATTGGGCGCTTTGCTCGTATCGACTCCTGCTTTCTCGGCAATGAAGTCCATGCACGCGCCCCATATTCTCGACATGATCCTGCCGGATTCGTCCTTGGGAATCGTGATGAGCAGCGTTTTATCCTTGTCCTCTCTTCCCGACGGGTCGCTGATCGTTCCCAGCGGCAAGACGTCGTAGTTGTCGAGATAGTAGCCGCCGATCCGCCGGTACATCTTATTGACCGACTTCTTCAACTTCTCGGATTCGTCGTCGCTGCCGCCGAGGGATTGGTAAATGGCGGCAATCGCCGCGCCATAGACTCCGTATTTGCCAAGTTTCGTGATGGTTGTGGGAACGACATCGGAAACGAGCGTCCGCCACCAGTACCCGCCTCGCGTGCGCGGATTGGTCGCCAGTTCGGCGTCCGCCAGCAGCCCCTGGAACTTCACGTTGGAATACATCCAATACGTGTTGGTGACGTTTTTCGCAAGACCGCCTTGCTTCCAGTCCGGCGTTCCCACGTATCGGCGGACGATAAGCGATTTCTCTTGAGGCGATATCAGGTCAACTCCCAGGCCGTTGGCGATCCTTGCCCGCTCGGAGATGAGATTCCAGGCCGCGATCTTGCTGGCGTACTCCTGCTTCGCCCCTTCGCGCTGCAAGAGTTCCAGCACCTTCCCCGCCCAGACAATCATCTTGGCGCGATCCTTGCGCGTCGGCTCCTTGAGGCCGTACTGCTCCATCAGCCTTCCCGCCTTGCTGGTATCTCCGAGTTCCGCCGTGACTTCCACGTAGGGCGTGCTCAACGCCCTCGATGCGAACATTTCATGCACCAGGGCGGTTTCATGCCGGTCCATGAACGCTTTCGCTTCGCCCCGCGCCTTCCACCACGTTGACAGAACCTGCCCCAGCGTGATCTTCATGGGTGAGGCGGCTTCTTTCGCCTGTTCTGGCGTCATGCCCTTGGCGATTAGCTCCCCTTGTAGCTCCTTGTTCCATGCGTTGCCGTAAGCACCCAACGACTTCCATGTTCTGCGCAGGTCGCGGAACGGGTTGGCCGCCAGAAATCCCGGCGAATACTTGACGAAAAAGGCGTGAAACAACGGGTAGGTCTTCGAGTTGATGACCTGACCGATCCGATCCAGACCGCCGATATCGTGGCGCATAAAGCTCTTGGCCACCTCGGCGGGAACCTCATAGGCAACCATCTTGCCGTCTTCGAGGATCATCAGGTAATCGTATCCATCCTTGGCCGGTTTCGACGGCTTGGTCTGCCGATAGGACATTTCCGCCTTGGTAATTTCTCCCTTAAAGTCTTTCAGCATGAAGTCCCGCACGCGGTTTTTCGCCCTGTTCAATTCGATCAAGCGGCGCAGCGCGACGAACTTCATCGTCGTTGCGTCCCACGGATTCGCAATGCCCTCGAAAGTGCCGATCTGCTCTCGAATGGCCGGAGTAACGTAATCCTCCAGATACTTGATGACCGCGAACGTCGCGTAGTTGTCTTTGTTCGGCTTGATCTTCTCGAAGTTCTTTTGGCTATAAACGCCTTCCGCGACTGCCTCCTCGACGGCCTCGAAGAGAATGTCGTGCCATCGCTTCATCTTCTCTTCGAGGAGCGTGTACTTTGCCTCCCCCAGCTTCCTCCGCAGAAAGTCCAATTCCTGCTTCGCTTCGGTTGGCGTGTATCCGAGCGGATTGGCGATTTCGTTGCGCTCGTTGACGACGCGGCGCAGCATCAGGTAGTCGCCAATGTCGTTTTCCGTTATCCCGGCTGCGAAGATGGCGTCGGCGGCTTCCTCCTTGACTCGGCTCAGCATTTCATGCGTCTTGCTTTCCCGATAAGACAACTCGTCCAGCGCGTAATAAGCGGCAAGCCCTTCCGCGCTGCCCGACTTCTTTCCTGCGCTCTTGAGCGGCCCGGCTCTATCCAGCAAATATTGCCAAAGGGTATTCCTGGCCCGCTGGAGCGGATTCCCCTTGGTCGCATCCCGCGCCGCCTCCGCCGCGGCGATCTTCTGCGCCGCGTCCAGATACATGTTGTGCCGTATCGACTCCCGCATGGCGGATAGATTGTCCGCCCCGCCGTTGAGAATCTCTTGCAGCTTGAAGTAGGAATCGAGCAGCTCCGGCTTTTCGTTCAGCCAGCCCGTGAATCCGCGATAAAACTCCGGGGCGCGACTGGCGAGTTCGTGCGGCGAGTTCAGCAGCACCGACAGGGCTTCGGCGTAAAGCTCGGTGGACGATTCGCGGTACTTGATGTACTTCTCGCTGCTTGTCCGGCGATCGAACGGCGTCCACCATTCGGTCAACCGTATCAATTCCTCGCGTATCTTTTCCATCGACAACAAGCGGCGCGCCTCGATTTCCTTGCGCAGCAATTCGAGGTACTTGGCGTGAATCTCTTCGGGCGTCGCGTCTTTCTCGACAACCTGCTTTACGGTTCTTCCCGTCTTCGTGCGGACTTCGCGGGCGAATTGCTGCACCTCTTCCGGGACTACCCCGCGAAACGCCTCCTTGACCAGCGACAGTTTTTCCGCCGCGCTCATTCGCTTCACGTAGGACAGCAATTCGGGAGGCACGTTGGCCTCGACGCTGTTCCATATCGCTAAAATATCCTCCGGGGTAATGTTGAACCGCTGGACAATCTCTTCTTCGATTTCGATTTCCGCCCCTTGCTTCGAGACGCGCTCGGCTTCGCGGCGCAATCTGGCGCGCTCGGCGTCGGTCAGCGGCCCCGGCGCGCCCGGCTCCGCCGCCAACCATTGATCCTTGTAATTGCGGAGGCTGGCGATGCGTCCGAGGATGTTCCCGCGCTTGGTCGTCTGGTCCGGCAGCCAGTCGATCAAATGCCCCGCCTCATGCGCCAACACCTTGGCCAACAACTGTTCGTCCTTGGCGGCAATGGCGTTGATGACCATGCGCGCCATGCCGCTTCCCTCTTTATGCTGAAAGAATCCCAAATAGCGGCGCAGTTTCTTCACCGTGGGAGCACTACCTAAAAACTCTTTGACAAGCTGAATCATTTCCGGCATGGGAACCGGCTGCGCCTCGATCCGGCGTCGTTTCGCTTCCGAAACCTGCGCGGCTTCCAGATCGGGAACCTCCATCGTTGCGCCGCGCCGTATGTAATCGGCTTTTCCCGGTTCCGCTCCTTGAGGCATCGCCTGGGCATGGAATCCGCCACCTGCTCCACCGGCATCCGCCTCCGGCTGTTTTTCTGCGCTCGGGTTTTCTTTGGCGGCCTCGGCTGGCTTGACAGGTTCCGGCGTTTTCGGAATCTCTTTGGCCTGAGGTCCGGCTTGCTTCGCAGAATTGATAACCGTAATGTCGTTCTTGTGCCGCCTCAATACTTCCGCCGCGTTGCCCATGCTGCGCGGCCCGTCCCGCAACTCGCCTTTATTATCGACGACAAAGAGCGAATGCGGATACCCTTTGATTTTAAGTTCCGTTCCCGGCGGATATTTGGCGGCGATCTCCTGCTCCTCGCGCAGTTCCTTTTCGGCTACCGCTTCCGCCCGCGAAGCCGCAATCCCCTGGCGTCTCTTTGCCGCTGCCCTCTCTTGGATGGCTTCGGGAGTGATGGCGACCGTTGGCGGCGGAGCCTCGGCGGAAGGGACTTCGGTTCGCGTCTCGATTTTCGGCAACGCGCCTTCCTGGCTCCCAGGCCTTCGACGAATATCCAGAACGGCAGATAATGTGTCCTCGGCGGTAAGATTGGTTTCCGGATCGATGCTGATATCCGCCGCCTCATGCCTCTTCTGTGCGGAAGTATCGTATCCGCCTACCGGCTTAATCTTTCCTTCCTTCCACATTTTCGGCTGCGGATGGCTCGCAAAGCGGATTTTGAACGGCTTTTCGCCTGGGATATCGACATAAACATAACGGCTATTGCTGTCTTCTGGATGCCGTATTTCAACATCGTATCCGGTTTCACGCTGAATTGCGCGCGCCAGCTCTTCCGCCGGTTTGTCGAATTGATGCCATGCGCGAAAGGAGTTCTCGTGATCGCGCTTGAAGTCATCCTCCAATCGCTGCCTGATGCTTTCGATCTGTTTTGGCGATTGTTCGCGGATTTCTCCGCCGGATTCCAGATAAACGCGGTTCTGCCTGTCAACGAGAATTGCCGATCCGTCCTCAAAGCGATGGTTGAGCGATAAAAACAAATTGGCTTTTTTGCCGTCGCGCTTGATTACTAGGTTTTTATTATCGAATCCCTTCCGATGGCTTAAATTGTACTTCTCGACGTAAGATGACACTTCTTCCTTGGATGGCGGAACGTACTCCGGCGAGTGCGGCGCGCCGGTCATCTTGATCGGCTTGGCTACTGCTTCCGGCGGCGTCTCCGCTGGTCTGCCTGGAAGAACTCCTTCGCCACTTTCTGCGGGACGCCCGCTTTCTTGGCGAACTTCCGGTCGTGGGCCGCCGCCTGCATCAGGCGTTGTTGGGCTTTGCTCTTCGATGGCATCTTTCATTTCTCCTTTGGGTTGTGCCGGAACTTCCGGCGGTTTGGATTTCTCTTGCTGTCTTGCAATTTCCTTAATAAGGTCTTCATTGTCTCGATAATATCGTGCGCGGCTGGCCTCGTCCCTCGACATCTCCGGCGGAAAATGAAGTTGTTTTGCATCTTCGCGGGACGGCGTTTTGTTGCGGCTTTCGATCTTGGCAACGAGGCCAGGGAGATTCATCACCCCCATCAAAAAGGCTGAGTGCTTGGCGGATTCGGCGGCTTTTGTTAGTATTCTTTCCACGCTTGGCCCGCCCTGCCCGCGCCCCCATTCGCCCAATTCCTGAACGAACTCATTCCAACCGGCTGCCGTACCGATTACCCCCGTGCTGCTGGCAGTGTGTGCAAAATAAGACGCAAGCGGTCGTTTAGCGAAATACTCCGTCACTTTGCCGATAAGCCCTTGCGGGCCGCCTATTTTCTCCATGAATCCGGTTGGCAATAAACCCTTGAAGCCAATGGAGTAGAGCAGGATTTGCGGAATCGTGCTGGCGGCGGCAATTGTATTGGCCTGCGATTCGCTTGCGCCTCGGGCGCGCGCTTCATCCTTCGCGGCAAACCAGGTATCCGGCCCGAAGGCCAAGGCCGTTCCTTTGATGCCGCCGCCGCCGACTTGCATCATCCGCAGCTTGGGAAGGAACTCTACGATCTGAACTCCCAGATTATCGAGGTCGTACCACGGCTTATTGGGATCGACAAGCGGCGCGCTCGATTCTTTCGTAGCGCGAATTTCGTTGGCAAGATCGTATTGTCGCTGCGTGCCGATGCCTACTGCTCGCCCGATATTCTGCGCCGTTACGCTAATGGATTCTCCCAGCGCCGCTAGAGCTCTTGTTGATCCGTATTCCTGCGCATTCCAACTTTCGACGCTTGCTTGCGTCTTGTGGTTTTGGTTCGACGTGCGCGCCGTTTTGTATTTGTTCGCGTTTATATCTTTCACGGCAGCGAGCATGGCATCCTGATCGTAAACAGGCCGATCTTTATACTTTTCGGCCAGATTCACCGGCGCGCTCATGCCAAACGAATAATCCTTATCGTTGGCCTCTTCGTAAATCCTATTGAGATTATTGTATGCGATCTGATTTTCGGAACTCCACGGCTTTCCAGGATGAGAAGCGTTCCATGCTTCGATAAGCCGCCGCGCGTTTTCCGCGTAATCTCCTGGATTCTCCTTGGCGTGCATCTTTGCCATGCCGCGTATCCAATTATCCTCGTCGCTGAGTTGATCTGGACTGGTTATAAGAATCTGCGCATAACGCGGTATGCTTTCGGTAACGCTATCCTCCTTCCATGATTTCGCTTTCTCCGAATGCTTTCGCATCTGGCCATCGGGAGCCTTGTACAATATCCCTTCCTTCATTTTTGGCCACAATTGGTTAAACTCGTCTTGCGAAAACACTGTCATATCAATAGGCGAATCCGCTATCCCGCCTTGCTGTGCGGGTGCTGTCGCTGATGGCGATGGGCGCGACACTTTCCACCCCGGCCCAGGGGTCCATGCCTGCGCTGGCGCAGCGTCCGTTGCGGGTGCTATCGCTGATGGCGATTGGCGCGACACTTTCCACCCCGGCCCAGGAGTCCATATTTGTTGCGGCATTATTTACTCCCTTTCCCATATTGTTCCGTCCGGTCCCATAATCTTTCCGTCTGGCAACATCTTTGCGCCCGGAGGAAGTTGCGGCGCAGCTTGCGGCGCAGCTTGCGGCGCAGGTTGCGGCGCAGGTTGCGCGCCGATGGGCTTCCAGCCTTCGGGAACGCCGAATTGCTGCATCCAATACTGGCGGCGTTCGTTGTAGTATTGGTCGCCGTTTAACGATGATTTTTCACTGTCTTTGCGGGCGTATTCCTCGGCCTTCTTGTAAAGTTCGTATGTCCGCGATTCCTCTTCTTTCCTCCGTATTTCAGCTTCTTTTCGCGCCTTTTCTTGCGGATCGTATGCCTTGCTCAGGTCGTAGCGGCCATTGTCGCCGCGGGGAACGATGATTGCGTTTTCCGAAGGCGCGCCCCACGGAATTGCCTTTCCCGTAGTGACGTCGATGCGCATATTGTCTTGCTGAAATTGCTGCTCCGGCGTCGGCGGCGGCAATCTCCGCTCGTAAATCTTATCGCGTTTTTCCGCGAGAATATCCAATTGTTTTTGCCGTTCCGCTTCATCACTAAAACGGTTGCTCGACCGCGTATTGGCGATTTCCTGGTTGACCTTGCGCAGGGCGTCGGCGTCGGCTTTCGAGTAAGCCCCGGAGGCAATGTCCTCTTCGTCCCGCTTGACGGTCGCGCCGAACATCCTTCCCGACTCGGCGATGCGATTTTCTTCTCTGTTCCAATCGCGCAGTCGCTCGTCCCTTCGATTCATCGCCTCTTGCTGCGCGCCCATATCCTCGACGTGCCAATCGCGCTGTTGCTGGGCGTCTTCAACCTGCCAATCGTGCGCTTGCTGAAGATCGGCCACCCGCCAATCGCGCTGTCTTTGAATGTCGGCTTCCTGCCACTTGCGCTCCAACTGCATATCCTCGACGTGCCAATCGCGCATTTGCTGCTGCCGCCTGCCAATCAGATAGTCCTGCGCCAGCATTTCCTCCATGCGGTATCGTCGCTGACGCTCCTGATTCAGCATATCCAGGGCGTATTTCTGTTGCCGATTCCGCGCTGCCGATTGTCCCGCGCCATACGCGCCGACCATGCCGGACGTCGGATAAACAAATCGAATAGCCATAATCAACTCCTTATTTCCAAAAACCTTTCGGGCATTTTTCGGTGGCCATTTTCGTTTTCGATGCAATCGCCCACCGCCGCGAAGAAGTCTTGCAGCCGCAGATTTTGCAGCTTTCATCGGTCGCGTCGAAATGTACGCAGGCCCGGCAAATCAACTCGATCCGCGCCGCCTCCGCCGGCGTCCGCACCGGACAGCCTGCGCGGAACCACTTCGCCAGGGCCGCGGCGTAGTGGACACCCTTGTCGAGCAGGCTCAAATCTCCGATTGCCTCGGCTCCGGCCAGGGCGTCGGCTTTGTCCTTGGCGATCTTCTCGGCGCGTTTCTTGGCGGCTTCCGGGTCGGGCGGCTTGCGCTCCGGCTTCGGCGGCTTCGGCGGTTTAGAGTTTTCGCAATTCCTTTTCGGCCAGCGGGTCGGATCGTCGCCGTATCTTTTTTTCGGATCAGGCTGGTTGCATTCTGGGCAATGCAAAAAGCCATCGGCGCCGAGTTGCCATTTACAGAGGTTCATACGGCCGTAACTGTTACATCGCAGATGTAAGCGTAGAAAGAATCGGTGGCACTTGCGATGCAGCCTGTGCCAGTTACCGCCGCCTTAAAGGATACGTTGATTGCATCGCATTCGCCGGTGTAGCTGATGTCGGCATAGTTGTGCGTCGTTGTACTCCAGCCAGCAATAATCATGTGGTTATTCGGGTCTGGTAGTACGCAATTAACATTCTGATTGACCTCGAACCGAATCTTATTCCCAGACAGAAAAGTAACCCGAATCCAAGAATATCCGCCGCTGGCACAATAACAGCCATCGTGATGATATTCATAAACACAATCGCTCGATTTGGTCAGCAAGAAAGTATCGTTGAAACTTGTGCAACCCAACCCATAATTGCACCCGACATTATTCACAACACCGGAAATCGTGACCTCAATCTGATCAGGGTCGTGCCCAGTGTTACAGCTAGAACACGGAGGGATCGTCTCCACGTAAGCGAGATGATCGCCGACGTAGCCTAAATGTGTGCCAACATATCCCAGATGGTCTGCCATGATTAACAGGAAGCGGCACAGTCCGCCGTGTCGATGTCAGTCCAGTCGCTTTCCGATCCGGGGTCGAGAACTTTTGCTGTGCGAGATTTCTTTTGCAGCTTGTGGGCCGTGCCGTTCCATTGTTCGGCGGTCTGCACGGTGATCTCGGTGGTTTTCGGGAGAATGCCGGTCAGGTAGTAGTGATCGCTTATTTTCGTGGCAACAACTTTCGTGCCGCTGTCCAATGCTCCTGCCGCCCAATTATAAACCGTCTCATTTTTTCCGCTATCCGATTCGCTCCCCGGCGTACCAGTCCAGATTGAAAGCGTAGCCGAGCCAGTTGCGGTAATCGCGCCATCCAGTTTGCCGATAATCGAGTCGCCGCCGCCGCCGCCTCCCCCGGCAAGCTCCATCCACCAGATGGGGTTATCCTCTTCATCGAGCATGACTTCGTATCTTGAGTAGCCGAAGTCGTCCAGCTCTTGCGGATCGATGGCTTGGCCGGGAGTATCGCCTAGTGCGGTCCTCGGCTTAACGGCGACGATCAACTCGCCTTCAAAATAATTGCGCGTCTGCGAATGCGAAACGAACTCGTCCGCAAGCGTCGTCCGGCACAAATAGGGTTTTGCCACGTTGACGGAATTGAGGAACCGCATGGATTCCGGATCGTATCCGCAGCAAACCAAATAGTCGTCCTTGATTTCCAGGACGCGCATAATCGCCACCCGGCTGACAATGCCTTCCTTGCGCAGGTCGGCATAGTCGCCGCGAATCGGATTATACGGCGGCTGTATTCCAAGACCAGGAGTTGGCCTTTTTCGCTTGCGGTACATGAATTAGGACTCATCCGCCACTTCTTGCGTGGAGATTTCCGTATAAATGGTGTGAATGAACGAGTTCGTGACCACTCCGGTCTGCGTGTTCACGCTGGAACTCTTGGTCACCGTCCATTTCGTCGGGCGGTCTGCCGTGGCCTTGGCGTTGTACGCCTGATAGAGCTTTTCCAGGATTGCCCATACGATCTTGCGAATGTCGCCGGTCGCGGCATCCGCTTCGGCCGCTGTCAGTTCCGGGAAGGAAGCGATGGGAACAGTAATATTCGTCCCGTCTTCGGACCAATTAGCAATCCAATCGGTGGGGACTGGGGAAAACGCCATAATCTATCTCCTTTGCGTTAGGGGGTCATCCATCCGCCGGCACTATCTCCCAGACCGGCGATCATTTGCGCCATATCGTGCCATGCGGGACTGATGTCCTCGCGTTTTTCCACAAAGGAATAAAGCCCGATAAGCAGTTTGTTCCGTTCGTCGAGTTGGTACGCCATAAGTTTGCGGTTTTCGTCGGCTACGCTCTTCCATCCTTCCAGGCGGGCCACCGACTCGTTCATCTTCTCGGCAATGGCACGGTGCTTGTGTTCGGCCAGGGTCGAGGAGTTCTGCATCCATTGGGCTGCGTACCGCTCTTTTCCCGCCAGGATGCCTTTTACCGCCTCTTGAAGCTGGCCGAGCAATGCGTCGCGCTCCACCATTGCCACCTTGGATATTTCCTGCTGCGAAGCGTGCTGCTTCTCGATTCCGGCAAGATGCTGGGCGGTCACTTGCTGTACCTGCTCCAAGAGCCGGTCGCGCTGCCCGGATTCCCATTGGATCATCGCTTGCGTGAGCTGCGCCAATCGCGCCGCCTCTTCCAGCAAACGCTGCCGCATGGCCTGCCCGACCTCGTAGAGCCGCGTTTTCAATTCCGCGTTTAGCCTGGTATTGGCGTCTTGAATCTGGTAGAGCGCGGTCTTTGCGCTCAAGGTCCGGTCGCGGACGCTTTGCAGCAGGCCGTACATCCCGACGATCTGCGCGGCCTGATACCGCAACACTTCCTGCCGAACGCCGTGCATCCGATCCTTGCCTTCGAGCGTT
>Ga0116178_10003117_pt1 | contig 12691 bp, 10 predicted proteins | sample AD_STIC12_MetaG_FD_89880 | JGI IMG/M metagenome (GOLD analysis project Ga0116178, IMG submission 89880) | Active sludge microbial communities of municipal wastewater-treating anaerobic digesters from USA - AD_STIC12_MetaG | ecosystem: Engineered > Bioreactor > Anaerobic > Digestate | place: USA... | reverse complement strand
TTCCATAAGTAGCAATTGTTTCGTCAACGAGTCGTGCTATTTCAGCTGCGTCACCCATGTGGCAGGCAATCGCCTTTGCAATACCACCTTTTTTTGTAATCGAATCCGCAACCTGATTTACTGATTCCAGTTTTCGACTGGACACAACCACACGCGCACCGGCCGCGCCATAGAATTCTGCTATCGCTTCACCAATGCCTTTACTGGCACCTGTTACAACTGCAACTTTACCGGAGAGATTAAAAAGTGACTTCATAATTTGGAAGGATTATAAATATTTGAATCAGCATCAAGTTAAAGAATGATTTTGACCTTATTCCATTGCTTTTGAAATCTTTTGGCAAGCACTTTGCGTATAAATCGATTTTGAATTATGTAATTTTATCATTCCAAATAATTCTTTATGAAAATCAAGTATGCACTAACCTTAGGGGTTGCCCTTTTTATGGGAACTCTGGTTACAAAAGCACAGGTCTTGAACAGGCTGAAGCAGAAAGTCGAAAACAAAACGGAGCAAAAAGCAGGTGAAGAAATCGACAAGCTTTTTGGTGGGAAGAAAAAAGATCAAACCAGCGGACAATCGGGACAAGGCGGAGCTAACGGACAGGGAGGACAGGGGGGCCAGAGCGGATCGGGTGGTGTTGGCGGAAGTGGTAATCCTTCCAATACAGGAGGCGCGGGTTTAATTTCTACACCACCTGATGTGAAGCAGAATTTGGCGGATGCAGAAGTTGCTTATAAAAAGAACAGCTATGGCGAATCGCGTTACTCTGTACAGCAAGCGATGCTGGGAGTTGAATTGGAAATCGGAAACAAGATTTTAAAGTCTTTGCCGGAGTCCATCCTTGGCTTAAACAAAGAAGCTGAATCAGATCAGGTTACGAGCACTGGCTGGGGCTGGGCCGGACTTACGATACACCGTGAGTACAGTGATGGTAAGGATAAACAACTCACAGTGAACATTGCCAATAACTCAGTATTGATGGCAGGAGTAAACGCCTATTTTGCTTCGGGGGGCTATGCACAGCAAACCAATAGTCAACAAAACTGGAAGCAGACCAAAGTGCAGGGATATAAAGCCATTATCGAATTTAATGAGGGCAGCGGGTATAAGCTAAGTGTACCCATTGGTCAATCTTCAATCATTGTTTATGAAGGAATCAACTTTGCAACGGAACCAGAAATGATGAAAGCTGCAGAAGTAATTAAGATTGATAGTATTAAAAAAGAATTAGGTGAACAATAGTAAATCAGAGACAGGTATGAAAAAATTCGTTTTAATAATATGGGTTTTGTTGGCAGGGATTACTGCAATGGCCCAGGATTTTGATAAAAATATTGCCTCGGCTCGCTCAGCTTACTCTTCAGGCAATTTACAGGACTCGCGTTTTGCCATGGAGCAGATGTTGCGTGATCTTGATATGGCCATCGGCAAGGAAATTTTAAAACTGCTTCCTACCAACATTGGTTCTCTATTGGCAGTGACAAAGGAAGATAATGTTTCTGGTTCAGGAGGCTATGTTGGATTGTATGTAAACCGGCATTATGGTGCAGATCCCAAGAGAGCTTCGATTGAGATCATTAATAACTCACCGCTTATTAACTCGCTTAATGCCATTTTAAGTATGCCAGTGATCGGGGGTATGATGCGGGATGAAAACCAGAAGGTTGTGAAAGTACAGGGTTATAAGTCAATTCTTAATAAGCAGGTTAATACAGAAACCGGCAAGACGAACTATGAATTGCAGATACCGATGAACAACACGCTATTGACGTTGAAAATGGATGATACAACAGAAGGGGATATCACCGCTGCTGCCAACAACATTCAATTAGCTAAGATTGTACAGATAGCCCAATAGGTACCTTCTCAAGAAATAGAGCCTTAAAAATTTTGATCGGTGGATTGCTGAAGATAATATTCCGGATCCCCGATCTTTTTCTTTTATAGTACAGTCACGAGTGAGGTCACTATGATCAGAGTCATATGAGGCAGGTTAGTTCAGGTTTATTTTTGACCGACAATTTAAACCTGCGATTATGACCACGACAGACACCAGCTTCGATTTTTCTACCTGCACTGTAGCCGATTTAGCACTCAGTTTTCCAAAAGCAATTGGTATTCTAAACAAGAATAATCTGGATTATTGCTGTCATGGGAAAACAGGATTTGTAGCGGCCTGTGAAAGCGCTGATCTGAATCCCCATAAGGTTTGGCAGGAAATTCTTGAAGCAAATTTGAAGCAAGGACCTGAAAACAGAATGCAATTTGAAGCCTGGGATCCAACCTTGCTCATGGATTTTATTACCCAGCATCATCATACATATGTGCGGGAATCGATTCCGCAAATTCAGGAATTATTAAATAAAGTGTGTGATGTACATGGAAATGACAGGCCGTATCTGTTAACTGTTCGCGAAACCTTTAATGAGTTGGCGAATGAGCTATTGAATCATTTGCCTAAGGAGGAACTGATCCTTTTTCCGGCAATCAGAAAAATACTTGATTCAGATTCCGCCTCAGGCACACGTGAATTTGTTCAGACACCGCTTCATGTTATGGAAGATGAGCATGATCGCGCGGGAGATCTTATTAAAACATTGCGCGGGCTTACGGGTAACTATTCAGCACCTGTCGATGCTTGTCCCACCTTTCAGTTTACCTATAAGTTGTTGAAGGAATTTGATGAAGACCTTATTCAACACATCCACCTGGAAAACAACATTCTGTTTCCCAAAGTGAAATTGTAAACGCTAACTACTTTTTTTTAACACAACACGTTGCAGGTTGTCGGTGGAATAAGTATTTATTTCGGGGTGCGTACCGGCTTCTTTTTTGCCGGAGGTAACTTCAAAAATTAATTCTTTGTCGTGTAATTCGTATGTGGAAGTAAGAAAAACATCATGGGTTTCAAAAATGCTATAAAGTTTGTTGCCATAGAGGTAATCAGTTAATTCAATGCCATCACCTTCATCGGTAATGTATTTGTTTGTCGAGGGATCGGGTAATCGTAAGGTATAATCCTTCGTCATTGGTATTTTAGCGGATAAATATTCTGTTTTCCAGGTCCATGAATTTGAGATATCTGTTTTTTGAACCGTGAGACGCACAGAAACACTATCCTTAAGAGTTCCCTTGTTATATATGTACATCATTCCTTCCCAGGAACCAATACAACGATCACCGAATGAAACTTGTGCCTGCACCGGTTGATTATGACCAACCAGAACGAGGAAGCTAAATACTATCTTGAAAATACTCTTCATATACTCTCATTGAAAAACTCGTATATAATCTACAATCATTTCCTGAGGAAATGATGTACTCGCATTGGGGGGGCCGGGCCAGTTACCTCCCACCGCTACATTCAAGATAAAGAAGAATGGATTGTTAAAGGTGGCAACAGTGGTTTCAAATGACTTGAAGCTTTTATTGTCAACGTACCAGGTAATCTTATTTTTCTCCCAGATAATGGTGAATACATGAAATTGATCTGAGAAATCTCCTGAAGCTAAGCTGGTACTTCCAGTAGAACTTTTGTATCCATCATTATTGTAATGAACGGTCCCATGAACCCGCTGTGGCTCATGTCCTACAAGTTCCATGATATCAATCTCGCCACAAGCCGGCCAGTTTACCGAAGTTATTTTTTCCCCCAGCATCCAGATAGCCGGCCAGATACCTTGGCCATAAGGTAATTTAGCACGAACATCAATGCGGCCGTATTGAAGGTTTACTTTTCCTTGCGTTTTTATCCTGGCCGAAGTATAACTGCCTGCGTTATTCAACGCTTTGATAGTAACTGTGCCATTTGAAACAAAAATATTGGCAGGATCGCTTGTATAACTCTCGAGTTCATTATTTCCCCAGCCGCAAACCCCTACGCTACAACCATTGCCAAGTTCATAGGTCCAGTTATTCATATTTAATTGGGTTCCTGAAAAATCATCGCTCCACACTAACTGCATAGAGGGGTGAGTATTGGATGTATAAAATCCTGTGGAGGAAATCAGGAGTTCTTCCATGGAGTCATCATCAGCAATTTCAACCGTGAGTGGGTACTCCTCGCCCTCATAATTAATCACAAGATCAAATGACTCAGTAAGTTCAAGATGTTCATCACCTAAAATTTCCACTGCGACCTGTGCCGTTGGTTGATTGGCAAGAAGTGTTATTTCCCCGGATGTTGATTTTAAATCCTGATCAAACTTGGCGGTTCTTTCCTTAACTTGATAGGAAACGGTGATGTCAGATTGAAGAGTACCCTTTACCTGAACGATCAATGTTTGGGAGTTAAGGGAATTTCCTTCGGGTACTTTTATACTCTCAAGGGAAAAACCGGTAACCTCATTTTCAACGTCCTCTTTACATCCAACAAACAAGAGGAATGATACAATAGATAAACTCAAAAATGACTTTTTAATGCGATCCATATCTAGCTAGATTCAGTGTAAATTTAAGAGTTACCGATCACCCGCGAAGGTCTATTTAATATCTTTATTACTGAACAAGTGTAGCGTGAAATTGTTAAACCGCTTCTTCTGTCTTTGGATTTTATTGAGTGTAGGGTGCCAGCCCGACTCAAAACCGCAAAACCAAAAAAACGATCACGAACTAATACTGATGGCAGCCAGAGAAATAATTCTGGCTTCGGGCAAATGTGCACTCATTACACTAGACGAGAGGGGGTTGCCCCAGGTTCGAACGATGGATCCATTCGAGCCAGAAAATGATTTCACAATCTGGCTCGCAACCAATCCAAAAAGTCGCAAAGTGAATCAGATAAGGAACAATCCCAACGTTACACTTTTTTATGCTGATAAGAATGACAACGGCTATGTTTCAATTTATGGAACCGCAGAACTAGTGAACGATCAAAAGGAAAAGAATAAGCGATGGAAAGAGGAATGGAAAGGTTTTTATCCAAACCGAGAAGAGGCCTATTTGCTTATTAAAGTTATACCATTTCGAATGGAGTTCATTAATTATAAAGCAGGTCATGCCGGGGATTCGATAACATGGCAACCCGAAATTGTTTTGTTTAACAATTAGTTTCTAAAAGAATTATTGACGGGAGGTTTTGTCAAGAACTCCGAAGCCTGCATCTTTAGATAATGATTCAAATGAGATATATTCTAGTATTTATTTTGGTGGCAGTCACCTGGATGAGCTGTTCCCGCTCATCATCAACCGAACAAATGGCTGACGTCCTTCAGCAAATTCATAAAAAGGGGCAGGTCCGAGATAATTTTTTTGCACCGGAGGCAAAAGTCAAATATTACGACTCGCTGGTATTGGCTGCGCAAACGGAACAACAGAAGATAACGAATAATTACTTCAAAGGATATTTCTTGCTGCAAGCCGGGGAGGTAGAGCAAGCGATTGAAATTTATAAGAACCTGTTAACAAGAATGAGTCCTGAAGAGAAAGAAGCCTATAAACTTGTTAACCTTTATTTAGGTGTCGCCTATCTCCGCCTGGGAGAACAGATAAATTGTGTTTCCAATAAAAATTCCGAGTCGTGTATCTTTCCTATTTCAGGTAACGGAATACATCAGGAAAATACGGGGTCTCAAAATGCAGTTCGGCATTTCGAAGTGGTACTTCAGATGGACCCAGAGGATCTGGAGGCCCGCTGGTTACTTAATATTGCTTATATGACACTGGGTCTATATCCAGAACAAGTACCAGTTAAATTCCTGATTCCAGATCTTGAAAGTGAGAGTAAAATAGAAGTAAGTTCATTTCAGGAAATTTCAGGACTCCTGGCATTAACCATCAGAGATATGTCTGGTGGTGTGATTGTTGATGACTTCAACCAGGATGGATATCTGGATATCGTTACCTCTGCATGGGGTCTTGATGAGCCTATGAAGTTTTATATTAATAAAGGCAACGGCACGTTCGAGAATGCTTCCGAAAAATCAAATCTGGGGAAACTGACGGGAGGCCTTAATATGATGCAAACAGATTATAACAACGATGGGTTACTGGATATTTTTGTTTTGAGGGGAGGTTGGATGAGTCGATATGGAAGGCAGCCCAATTCGTTACTCAGGAATGAAGGAGATGGAACATTTACCGATGTAACATTTAAAAGCGGATTAGTATCCTACCTGCCAACACAAACGGCTACCTGGAACGATTTCAATAATGATGGTTGGCTTGATGTTTTTATTGGTAACGAAACCAACCAGGATATTTACCCATGTGAATTATATATTAATCAAAAAGACGGGACATTTTTGAACCTGGCCAATGAATCAGGGGTTGGAATTATTGATTATGTCAAAGGAGTAACGTCTGGTGATTACAACAACGATGGCTGGCAGGATATCTTCATTTCAACAATGAATCGCAAAAGTTACTTGTTAAGGAATAATGGACTTCAGAACGGGCAACTCTCTTTTGAAGATGTAACGGCTAAAGCAGGATTTGACAAAGTGGTAAGCAAGACATTTCCAACCTGGTTTTGGGATTATAACAATGATGGCTTACTTGATATTTTTCTTTGTGGGTATGAATTTGAGAAGTCACTTGGGTACTACGAAGCAGCAGAAAAATTAGGACATCCAATACGGGATGAACTGAAAATGAAGCTTTTCAAAAACAATGGCGAAGGAACATTTACAAATGTAGCCAGCGAAGTTGGGTTGAATCTTGTGGTGAATGCGATGGGATCAAACTTTGGAGATTTTGATTATGATGGATACCTGGATTTTTATCTGGGAACCGGAAATCCGGATACTAAGTCAATTATTCCCAATCGCTTATTTAAAAATGAAGGTGGTGTTTTTTATGATGTTACTGCCGGAGCTCGCGTTGGACATTTACAAAAAGGGCATGGTGTAGCGTTTGCCGATCTTGATTACGATGGCGACCAGGATATTTTTGCACAGGTTGGGGGATCATTTAAAGGTGAGAGTTTTCAGAATTCATTTTATCTCAATCCGGGCCAGGGTGGCAACAATTGGATCGGAATTCGCCTGGAAGGCGTAACAGCCAACAAACCAGGCATTGGAAGCAGGATACACGTCACTATTTCTGAGGAAGGCAATGTGCGACACATATATCGGGACCTCAATTCGGGTGGAAGTTTCGGGGCATCTCCTTTAATGGCGCAAATTGGTTTAGGTAAGGCATCAAAAATTGATCAGATTGAAATTACATGGGCGGGCAGCAACAGCAAGCAGATTTTTGCAAATGTTAACCCCAATCAATTCATTAAAATTCTGGAAGGGAATCAAGAAATCGTTTCACTGCCATATCAACCAATTTCCTTTGTAAAGGAACCAAATTTGAATCCAAAATAGAAGGTTACAACTTCTGTAAACTTTCATTAAATTGTAAGACTAATTATTTCACTATGAAAGATACTGCCGAAGCTCAAACTGACATCCGGAAAATTGACAGACGTACCTTTTTAAAAGCTACAGGCCTTACAGCCTCCGGTCTTGTGCTAGGCTTGCAGTGGGCCTGTTCACCACCAAAATCAACCGCGGTTTTTTCACCAAATGTTTATTTAACCATTAATGGAGACGGTTCTGTAATTATTGTGGCACATCGCCAGGAGATGGGAACCGGTATCCGCACCGGATTACCAATGATTATTGCCGATGAACTAGAAGCCGACTGGAAACAAGTGAAATTGGTTCAGGCTGTTGGCGATGAAAAGAAGTATGGCAATCAAAATACCGATGGTTCCTTTTCGGTGCGCATGTTTTTTGAGCCGATGCGTAAAGCGGGAGCCACAGCCCGTAGAATGCTGGAGCAGGCTGCTGCCAATGAATGGAAAGTAGATATAAGCGAATGCAAAGCGAGCAATCATGAAGTGGTGCATAGCAGCGGCAAGAAAATTGGCTTTGGTGAATTAGCGGAAGCAGCATCAAAACTTGCCGCACCCGCAGAAGATACAATTGTGCTTAAGAAAAAATCAGATTGGAAATACATCGGCAAGCCCATGAACCTGTATGATGTGCCGGATATCGTTAAGGGCACAGCTGTATATGGTATCGATGTTGTTAAACCCGGAATGAAATACGCAGTGATACTACGCTGCCCCACGGCCGGGGGAAAGGTAAAAAGTTATTCAGATGCAGAGGCTAAAAAAATAGCCGGTGTAGTCAAAATTTTTGAAATGACAGCATCCGGTTTCCCAGCTGGCTTTGATGTGCCGCAAGGCGGAATCGTAGTAGTGGCAGATACAACCTGGGCGGCTATCAGTGCACGCAAGGCGTTGCAGGTAGAATGGGACTATGGTGCAAATGGGGATTATAACACGGAGACTTACATCAACGACTTGCTGAAAAAAGTAAAACAGAAAGGCAATGCCCGGAGGTCCAATGGCTCGATTGACAAAGCCATGAGCAGCGCTTCTAAGATTCTGGAATCAACCTTTATAACTCAGCATCTTTCGCATGCTCCGATGGAAACGCCCAATGCAACGGCTTTATTTAAAGATGGCAAAATGGAGTTGTGGGCTCCTGTACAATCTCCTCAATGGATCCGGGATAGCGTGGCTGCCAATTTGAAACTTGATGCGTCCAATGTAACTGTTAATGTTACTTTGTTGGGCGGAGCTTTTGGGAGAAAATCAAAACCTGATTTTGCCGTGGAGGCGGCCCTTATCGCCAAAGAGTTTGAAGGCACTCCGATAAAAGTAACATGGACCCGTGAAGATGATTTGACCCATGATTTTTTCCACGCTTGCAGTGTACAACAGATTCGTGTGGCGTTTGATAAACAAAATAAAGTAACCGGTTGGAACCACCGCAGTGCATTTCCTCCGATTAATGGAACAATCAACACAAATGAAATTCAACCCAGTGACGGTGAATTGGGGTTAGGGGTTATTGATTTTCCATACGACATTCCAAACGTTTCATGTGAGGCGATTGAGTCGCCAGCTAAAACAAGAATCGGGTGGCTACGCTCAGTAAGCAACATTCAACATGCTTTTGCTGTGGGGAGTATGCTCGATGAAGTTGCTCATTACCGAAAAGTTGATCCTGTAAAGAATTTGCTGGAGTTGCTCGGCCCCGACCGCATGATCCCGCTCAACGAATACATAAAAGGATTTGAAAACTATGGCGAGCCATTGGATAAATTTCCATGGGAGACAGCCCGGTTTAAAAAGGTGATAGAATTGGTGGCTGAAAAATCGGGTTGGGGAAAAGAACTTCCGAAAGGGCATGGCATGGGTATTTGTGCCCACAAGAGTTTTCTCACCTATGTGGCTTGCGTTGTCCATGTAGCTATCGATGATGCCGGCAAGCTTACAATACCTGAGGCACATTATGCCATTGATTGTGGCCAGGTAGTAAATCGCAACTCTGTAATACAACAATTTGAAGGCGGCCTTATATTCGCATTGAGCGGAGCTTTGAAAGGAGGGATTACCTTTAAAGGCGGACATAGTGAGCAAACTAACTTTGATAAGTATTTGGTGGCACGCATGGAAGATGCACCCATTGCCCGAACACAAGTACATATTGTAGAAAGTGACGAGAAGCCCACAGGTGTAGGTGAGCCCCCGGTTCCTCCTGTAGCACCCGCTTTGGCAAATGCAATTTTTGCAGCTACCGGAAAGCGGTATAGAGATTTGCCTATTAGACTTTCTTAAATGCTGATTCAGTAGTTAAGATTTGGTTTTATATAGTTCTGACTCTTGGAATAGTTTCTACAGGGTAAACCTGTTGAGCTTTTTGTTTTAAAACTTATTTAAATATTCTGTTATGAAAAAAACACTGCTTCTTTTAGGGGGAGTCTTACTGATTTTCATTTCAGTTGCTACCCTTCGCGCACCCGATTTATTTACGTTTCGAAGCCAGATTAATGCGGCCGTAGTTCCGCCTTTGTCGATATGTGGCACACCAGGCGCAAGGACGATTCTTAAAATTATGGATACCACCCGGCAGATGGCTCCGTTGATGGAGAACCTCGGCAAGTATGGGATGAAAGTTACAACAGGTAACGAGCGAGCTCAATTATTTTTTAATCAAGGCCTAAATCTGTACTATGGCTTCAATCATTTAGAGGCCTACAGATCATTCAGAGAAGTAGCCAGGTTAGATCCGGATTGTGCGATGGCCTATTGGGGGCAGGCACTTTCGTTAGGCCCTAACATAAATCTTCCCATGGATCCGGCCGACACAGAAACAGTTTACAAGGCTTTGCAAAAAGCTATTACGTTGCAGGATAAATCATCAGCAAAAGAGGCAGCACTGATTAGTGCATTAAGCAAACGCTATACTGTAGAAGCTTTAAAAGACAGAAAACCGCTGGATGAAGCCTATGCAAAAGCTATGGAAGAAGTTGCAAAACAATTTCCAGATGATGCAGAAGTAAATACGCTCTATGCGGAAGCGCTCATGGATTTGCACCCATGGGATTTTTGGAAAAATGGAAACCCTCAACCCTGGACATCGCAACCTGTTGAGATTATTGACAAGGTGGTTTCAAAATATCCCAACCACCCGGGGGCGAATCATTTAAATATTCACATCCTTGAGGCTTCTCCAGATCCCGATAAGGCTACCGAAAGCGCAGACAAACTTCTTGACCTTGTGCCGGGTTCTGGCCATCTGGTTCATATGCCTTCTCATATCTACATTCGGGTAGGTCGATACATAGATGGAGTTGAGTCGAATGAGCGGGCTGTAAAAACAGATGAAGAATATATCGTGCAATGCAAAGTGCAAGGCGTGTATCCGTTATTTTATTATCCACACAACTACCATTTCTTATTGGCCTGTTCCCAAATGGCTGGCATGAGTAATAAATCTACAGCAACCGCGGAAGCTCTAAAGAAAAGTATTCCTGCAGAAATGATGAACATGCCAGAGTTTGTCACACTACAACACTGGTATACAATGCCATGGTATAATATGGTGCGATTTGGTAAATGGAATGATGTATTACAAATCGAAGAACCTGTGGACTCGCTAAAATATGTTAAAAGTGTTTGGCATTACGCAAGGGGCATGGCATTTATCCGGACGAATAAAGTCAGCGAAGCAAAAAAGGAATTAGCAAATCTTACAAAGCTGGTGGCAGATCCTTTTATGGAGAGCACCATTGGTGGGTTTAACAGTTTCAGAAATGTATTGGGCATTGGTGAAAATATTCTGGCTGCTGAGATTCAGGCTAAATTGAAAAATTATGATCAGGCAATCCAGACCTTGAATAATGCGATGGAAATTGAAGATAATCTCTTGTATCAGGAACCACCGGATTGGTATCACCCCACGCGTCAGGTACTTGGAGCAATCTTACTGGAAGCAAAAAAGCCCGCACTGGCCGAGCAGCGTTTTCGTGAAGACTTAAATCAATATCGTAAAAACGGATGGTCACTTTATGGGTTATACCAAAGCCTTCAGGCTCAGGGGAAAAAGAAGGAGGCTATGGAGGTAAAGAAAGAATTTGATCTGGCTTTTACTAAGGCAGATATCACATTGAAATCAGTGCGGTATTAGATTAAATTTTTTAACGAAGAGGGTGGAATTCCATACTTCTTTTTGAAAGCGGAAGAAAAGTGATTGGAATACTTGTATCCAACCAATGAACCAACCTCCTGCACAGACCGATCCGTGTGCAAAAGTTGTTCGTGTGCATACTCTAATCGTTTACTCAACAGGAATTCAAATACAGTAGTCTGAAAATTTGTGCGAAAACCCCTCTTCAACGCAAATTCATTAATACCGAAATTTCGAGCGATGTCTTTAAGCGAATGCTCTTTCAGGAAATTGATAGCCAGGTAATCATGAATGGAATGGAAAAGATCACGATCAGATTTTCGTTGTTTTCTGAATGGAGTTTCATCAGATAAACTGCCTAGTTGTAACGCTATCAGTTCATGCACTTTTGATTCAATAAGCAATCGCTTTAATGAGCCGCTTAACGGGCTGTTGAAAATTTCGTGAATAGTATGGATCATGCCTGTGGTAAGCGTTTGCTCTCCCGGATAGAAAATCTCGTTTTGAAATATCTTTTTGCGCAACTCACTCGACCATTGCTCTGAATCGCAAAGCAGGTTAACATAATGATTCTTGTCTATTTCAATATGCACATTCGTTAAACTATGGTCGAAGCTAAGCACATAACTCTTATCAGGTATGTACAATTGATGATATCTATGTTGTTGTAGATTGGCAGAAAGATCATTATTGATAAAATGCGCACCTATATTCCCTTGCAGTGAAATACAGTGGTGCACATGTTTTGATAAATCAGCTTCCTGGTATTGTACATTAACCGGTTTCACCAGGCTGGCATGATGTTCATAGATACGAATATCTTTTAAAATGAATGATCGTTCCTGCCAGCGACCAAAATCGGGATGCTGCCGAGTGGTTTCATGAAAGCCATTGATCTCCTGTGAGTGAGTAGTGTAATGATCAAACTCTTCAAAATTAATGGTAGGCATCAACTTCATAAACTCCTTTTAGCGTATATAATGCTCCGTTTAACGTAGGGCCTTAAACAAGGTTACTTCGTGTAAGGAGATATAAACAATAGAAATAGCAATGAATACAACACGTCACAATTCGTTCAATCAAATTCACAAGGGTCTGCGTGCTCAGCTTTATGATACCGCTTTGAAAATCCAGCAAACCGATATGTCCCAATCTGAGGCAGCACTGCCCGTAATTGAACAGATTGAAGAAGTACTTTTTCTATTTGAAAGTCATG
>Ga0116178_10003116_pt1 | contig 12692 bp, 10 predicted proteins | sample AD_STIC12_MetaG_FD_89880 | JGI IMG/M metagenome (GOLD analysis project Ga0116178, IMG submission 89880) | Active sludge microbial communities of municipal wastewater-treating anaerobic digesters from USA - AD_STIC12_MetaG | ecosystem: Engineered > Bioreactor > Anaerobic > Digestate | place: USA... | reverse complement strand
CGGGCAACGGCAGTGGGCAGGCTTACCATGTCGGGGCTCGCCACCGAGACTGCGGTCGGAGCCATCCTAATCGGCATTCTTGCAAACCAGGTTTTCAAGCTGGCCGCCGTAGCTGTCGGCGGTGCGCTTGGCTTCAGCCTTCGCTTTGGAGCTACCGTCACTCTGGCAGGCATTGTTGGGGCGATCGTTCACGCACTCACGCCACTAATCTACAGCTCGTTTTCAGTGCTACGCTGAGCACAACACAGGCAGGGTGTCGGCGCCGAGCAGGACGCGGATCCCCGCGATGTCGGGGTCAAAGCTGACAAGCAAGCCGATCGCGCGAGGCGCGAAGAGAGTACATCTCACCCGACAGCTGCGCTAAGTTGCATCTCGCCGGGAGATCAGGTGCCGACGTGCGTCACCCTCCGGCGGCGGTGAGCACCATAGGTTTGAATTCCCGCGTGACCCACCTCAATTCGCGCACACGAACCCGCAGACGCCTGTCTTGGTCCACTTGCCTCTTAGGCCCGCAGCGACCCCGTTTTGCAGTTCACTGTTTCGCCGGCAGATGCGTTCCTGATTTCAAAGTGACGCGTGGGTGCAGTTCGTGGTTGATCGATCGCAAGACGGGCAACTGAAGACACCGTAAGACATCAGCCTCGGTAAAGGCACTTCCCAAGACCGACACGAGCACGTTTCGACAAACAACGCGGGGAGCCTGACCTCTCTGGTTCCTCAGCACGCGCAATACGGCAGTTGATCTCCATGGACTTTCTGTGAACCAATAGGCGCATCGAACGACCCGACATGCATGTCACCGAGAACTCTGGAAGTCCGACAGGCGAACTGACCTACGCGCTGCGCAAGGTCTGCAAACGCTATGGTGATGGGACGGCTGCGGTGCACGCGCTAAGGGATGTAGACCTGGAAGTGAAGCCAGCCGAGATGCTCGTGCTTCTCGGACCTTCGGGTTCAGGGAAGTCGACCCTGCTAAACATAATGGGGGGCCTCGACCGTGCGACATCGGGCGAGGTGTGGTTCGGAAATGAGAACCTCGCGTCCATGAACGACGACGCACTTACGCAGTATCGTCGCAAGCGCGTCGGGTTCATTTTTCAGTTCTACAATCTCATTCCGAGCCTGACCGCGCGGGAGAATGTCGAACTGGTGAACGAGATCGCCGACGACCCCCTTCCCGCTGCCGAAGCGCTCGAACTTGTGGGACTTGGCGGGCGGCTCGATCACTTTCCAGCGCAGCTCTCCGGTGGGGAGCAGCAACGCGTTGCCGTCGCTCGGGCGATCGCGAAGCGGCCTGCTATCATGCTATGCGACGAACCGACAGGCGCCCTGGACGTTCGCACGGGTGTGCGCGTGCTCGAAGCATTGGTCGAGGTCAACCAGCGCTTCGGTTCGACCATGCTGCTGGTTACGCACAACGCGGACGTCGCGAGACTGGGCGACCGGGTTGTTCGTTTTCTCGACGGCAGAATCCGTTCCATTGAGCCGAACAGCCGCCGTGCAGCGCCCTCCGACCTGGAGTGGTGAAACGAATGCGGGTCCTGGACAGGAAGGTGCTGCGCGACCTCTGGCGAATGAGGATCAATGTAGTCGCCATCGTGCTCGTCCTCGGGTGCGGTGTCGCTATCCTCGTCATGGCTGTGGGGATGCGCGGATCGCTGGAACGGACCCGGTTGAACTACTATGCCGCCTACAAGATGGCCGACCTGGCAGTCTCGTTGGTCCGGGCGCCCACGAGCACCGCCAACGCTTTGGCCGCCATTCCGGGCGTCTCGTCCGTCGAGACACGTGTTTCGGGATTAGCGCTACTGGATCTTCCTGGCGTGAGGGAGCCGGCCTCGGCCCATCTGGTTTCGCTGCCGCGAATCGGCCGGCCAAGTGTGAACGATCTTTCCTTGGCGAAAGGCCGCTGGCCCGATCCTGATCGAGCGGACGAGGTTCTCGTCAACGAAGCGCTAGCGACAGCGAACGGGTTTCAGCTGGGAGACGAACTGGCCGCCACACTTCACGGCCAAAGGCACACGTTGCACATCGTCGGTGTTGCCAACTCACCTGAATTTGTCTTCGTGACCGCTCCCGGCGAGATCTTCCCGCAGCAGGATCGCTTCGGCGTCTTATGGATGGGCGAAGAAGCGCTAGCGCGCGCATACGATCTCGAGGGCGCGTTTAACAACGCAGTTTTCCGGCTATCGCCCGAAGCCGTCCCTGAGAGGGTCAAGCGCGCGATTGACGGAGTGCTCGCACCGTACGGCTCAGCAGGAGCGTATGATCGTAACCGAATGCCATCAGACCGCTTTCTGACGGAAGAACTGGGCCAGCTCGCAACGATGGCAGCCTTCCTGCCGACCTTCTTCATCGTGATAGCGGCCTTTCTGGTGAACATCTCCCTCACTCGCATCATTGCAGCCGAGCGATCAAATATCGGTCTACTGAAGGCCTTCGGCTATTCTGACCGGACGGTCGCTGCACACTATGCCAAGGGTGCCTTGCTGATGGCGGTCGGGGCCACCGCTTTTGGCTCGGTGGCGGGTTGGCTGCTCGGCCGCATGATGGCTTCGGTGTACCAGGAGTACTATCGGTTCCCCCGACTGGAATTCGAAGCCTCTGCAGGGGTGTATGCAAGCGCCCTGGGCATCGCTGTCGCCTGCGCGATTGCAGGGTCGCTGACGGCTGTCATTGCTGCCGTCCGTCTGGCCCCAGCCGCAGCGCTGGCGCCGCCGCCCCCAACTTCCTTCGGGAGCAACAGCGCGATGCTGAGGTCTTTCAGCTCCCGCCTCGACGCGAAGAGCCGAATAATCCTGCGGCGGATCGTTCGCTTTCCGCGTCGGTCGGCAACCACCGTGATCGGCATTTCCCTGGCCATCGCAGTGTTGGTTCTTGCCGGCACGTTCCCCGCCGTGATGGACAGACTGATGCATGTGAACTTCACGGAGGCCAACCGGCAGGATGTCTCACTCAGCTTCGTAGACGCCAGGGAGATCGGTGTTGTGCATCCGGTGATGAATCTGCCCGGGGTGATCCTTGTCGAGCCCGGCCGGGCGGATCGTGTAATTGTCCATCACGCCGGCAAGAGCGTAGAAGAGACATTGATAGGCTTGTTGCCAGATGCGCGGCTCAGCCGACTCGTCGATGCTCGCCTGGAGGTTGTCCAGCCTCCGGTAACGGGCATCGCACTTGCGCGCGCGCTCGCGGAGAAGCTGAACGCTTCGCCTGGTGATCTCCTCGAGATCGAACAAACCAGCGGCCGAAGACTGATTACCCACGCCCGGGTTGCAACTATCGTGGATCCGATGGTCGGCGCTTCTGCTTACATGGAGATCGACGCTCTCGCCCGGTTGATGCGCGAGCCCGGCAGGATAACAAGTGTCAACGTGCGTTTCGACGCTGCCCAGTATGACCGCTTCAATACTGCAATCAAGGAAGCCCCGGCGCTTGCGGGCGCCAGCTTCATCAACCTTGCCGAGCGCTCGATGCGTGAAAATTTCGACCGGGGGGTCGGCGTCATGAATTTCATTTATCTGTCCTTTGCATCTGTCATGGCCGGCGGCGTCGCCTTCTCAGCCGCCAGGATCACACTTGCTGAGCAGGAGCGGGACCTCGCCACCTTGCGCGTCCTTGGCTTCACGCGGCTGGAGGTATCCTATGTGCTTGTTGGAGAGCTGGCAGCCTTGGGCTTGCTGGCCGTCGTCCCGGGGGTGATTGAGGGAACCCTGATAGGCGAGTGGTTGATGAAGCTCTTCTCCAACGACCTCTACTCGTTCCCTTACGTCTTCAACGCAGCGGGTTATGCCGTTGCCATTGGATTTGCGCTAGGGTGTGTTGCTACGGCAGCCATGCTGGTCCGGACCGGCATTGATCGGTTGGACATGGTCGGCGTCCTGAAGGCGCGCGACTGACCCGCATCAAGGCGGACCAAGTAAATCTTTGCGAGGCAGGCGCCATGGCGCAATCATCTCCAAAGCGGAACACGATCTCCACGTCGACTCTTGTGTGGGCGGGTGCGGGACTGGCGCTCGCAGCTGTGATGGCTTGGCTGCTGTGGCCGCGTCCGCTGCCAGTGCAGATAGCTCTCGTCGATCGGGGGGACGTGTCACGCGATATCATTGAAGAAGCCCGCGTTGAAGTACGCGACCTGCATTCTGTTACTGCACCCGTTACGGGCCGTCTTGAACGGATCAGCCTGAGATCTGGTGATGTGGTGAAGGCAGGCCAGGTGATCGCCAGGATCGGCGCGCCGGCCGCGAGCTTGCTAGACGCGCGGCTGGCCGCCGAAGCGCAAAGCGCTGTAAACGCGGCGCGCGCTGCGGTCCGCGCCGCAGAGGCTAATCTTGCGCTCGCGCAGGGCGAGCAGAAGCGCACCGCGACCCTGACGCAGTCCGGCTTTGCTTCTCCTGCTGCCCTCGATCGAGTCGACCGGACGCTCGCCGCCGCCACTGCAGACGTCGCAGTGCGCAAGGCTGACGTCCTTCGCGCAGAGGCGGCGGCTGGATATCGCTCCGGCTCGCAGGCAGTACGCTCCATCAAGAGCGCGATCGACGGAACAATTCTACGCGTCCTGGAGGAAAGCGAGGGCGACGTATTGGTGGGAACTCCCCTTATGGAGATCGGCGATCCCACGCAGATGGAGATCGTCGGAGAATTCCTTTCCCAGGACGTGGCGCTGATGCCGGAAGGCGCACGCGTAATCGTCAGCGGAGCGGGACCTCAGTCCATGGAGGGACGCGTGCGTCTCGTCGAGCCCTATGCCCGCACGAAGGTATCGGCCCTGGGAATTGAGGAACAGCGGGTCAATGTGGTAATTGACCTAACTGACTCCGAGAACCCAACACGGCTTGGTCATGGCTACAAGGTCGATGCAGCCGTGCAGGTTTTTTCTGCCAAAGGAGTCTTGAGAGTCCCCACTGACGCGCTCGTCCGCCACAATGGTGGATGGGCAGTGTTTGCGCTCGTTGATGGACGCAGCCAGCTCCGGAAAGTCGCGGTCGGCGACGGCGACGATCACCACCGCGTCTTGCTCGAGGGACTGAATGAAGGAGACGCTGTCATCCTTTTCCCCGGCGATACAATTCGGGACGGGGATCTGGTCGAAGCGGGAAAGTAAGCACACATGCAGGCGAGAAGAACACCGAGGCGAACCAGGCGCCCATTCGAAGCCGTCTCGCACCTAGCAGAACGGCTGTTTCCGCCGTTTTGGCGCGATTTACCGGGGCGCAGGGGATTCAGTTTCGCGGCTCTAGAGCTGTACACGATGGACAACTCAGTGTGACACAGCAAAGGACACGGACTAGCGCAGGTCATGTATCGTCAGCAGGTCGCTCGCAGCTAACGATCCGTCCAGTGAGCCTGGACACGATGGGCGAGAACGTCGTGATCCTATCGCGCGACTGTCACGCGCTCCGACCCGAACGGCTGGCGGGCTTTCGGAAAGTCGAAGTTCGGGTCAACGGCGCCCGGATCGTTGCGAACGTACTGATCTCAGACGGCCTGGAGGCCCTCGGCCCAGGGGAGATCGGGTTACCGCAACCTGCCCTTCGCCGGCTCGGCGTGAAGCCCGGCGACCATGCGCATGTATCGATCGCGCCACCGGCGGCAAGTCTCGACGCAGTCCGCGCCAAGATTCGGGGTGAAGAGCTGACGAAAGAGGAAATCCGTGCCGTTGTGGAAGATCTTGCTGCTCATCGCTATTCCGACATCGAGGTCGCAGCATTCCTCATTGCAACATCCAGCTTCATGACGACGAGCGAAGTGCTGGCGCTGACCAGCTCCATGGCGGCTGCCGGCGCCCAGTTGAAATGGAACCGCCCGATTATTGTCGACAAGCATTGCATCGGCGGCATCCCCGGGAACCGGACGACGATGATCGTGACGCCGATCGTGGCTGCGCACGGCCTCACCATGCCCAAGACATCTTCCCGCGCAATCACCTCGCCTTCCGGCACGGCCGACACGATGGAGGTCCTGTCTCGCGTCGAGCTCACCGAAGATGAAATACTGGACGTTGTCGAGCGGTGTAACGGATGCATTGCCTGGGGCGGGCACATCAACCTGTCGCCTGCCGACGATGTGCTGATCTCCATCGAGCGGCCTCTTTCCATTGACACCCCAGAGCAGATGGTCGCCTCAATTCTTTCGAAGAAGATCGCCGCCGGCTCCACCAACCTGTTGATCGACATCCCCATGGGACCGACCGCAAAGATCCGGTCAAACATTCACGCACAGAGTATTCGTAAGCTGTTTGAGTTTGTCTCTTCGCGCCTCGGGCTTTGCACGGAAGTCATCATCACCGACGGCTCCCAGCCTGTTGGTTTTGGAGTTGGCCCAGCCCTGGAGGCGCGCGATGTTCTGACCGTGCTGGATGGGAGGACAGATGCTCCGGCTGATCTTCGTGAGAAGTCGATCTTGCTTGCTGGCCGCCTGCTGGAACATGACCCACTTCTGGCGGGTGGCCGCGGAGAACAGCGCGCACGTGAACTGCTCGAGAGTGGCGCGGCCCGCAAGACCTTCGACCGCATCATCGACGCTCAGGGCCCTCCGCCGCGACCTGCGCCGATTGGCTCTTTGGTTTTTGAAGCAGTTGCACCCCGGGATGGGGTCGTGAATCAGATTGACTGCTTTCGCATTGCCCGCATCGCGCGGACGGCCGGAGCACCCTACGATCCTGGCGCGGGGATCGACCTTCAAAAGAAGTCCGGGGACGTGGTCCGCAAGGGCGAGCCCCTTTATCGCATACATGGGCTTGATCATTCCGACTTTGCGTCAGCATGCGAGGCCGCTGGCGAGGATTCGGGCTTTCGCGTCATCAGTGCAGGCCGATGAGCGCAATCCTGCATGCATTTCGCGACCAGGCGGCAGAAGCGCAGAGGCTGGCGCTTGCGCTTCGGGTCCCCCTTGCATTCGTCGACGTACATACATTTCCGGATGGCGAAGTATTGCCCCGTATTCCGCCTGCCGCTTCAACAACAATTGTCTATCGCTCACTCAATCAGCCGAATGCCAGACTGGTGGAACTGCTGCTCTCGGTCGATGCGTGGCGGAGCAATGGCGTAGAGCGCCTGGTCCTGGTCGCTCCCTACCTGCCCTACATGCGGCAGGACCTTGCATTCCGGAGCGGCGAGCCAGTCAGTCAACGCGTGCTGGCGGGCCTCCTGGGCGATGCCTTCGACCAAATTGTCACCGTAGACCCGCATCTTCACCGCACGCCGTCGCTTGAAGCTCTGTTTCCGAACTGCGAGTGCGTGCAGCTGTATGGAGCCGATGCTCTGGTATCACGCCTGCGCACGTCTCCCCCGCCACCAGAAACGTTGGTGGTGGGTCCTGACGTTGAATCACGCCCCTGGGTCACGCGCATCGCCGAACCCCTCGGTCTGGATCATGCAACCTATCGCAAAGTCCGACGCGGCGACGCCGATGTGGAGATCGAGTCCCCATCTGGCTTGGCCATAGCGGGACGTCCAATCCTGCTTGTCGATGACATCTGCTCAACGGGTGGTACGCTGCGCAAGGCAACAACGATCCTGCGATCGTCCGGGGCTGCATCCATCACCGTCTTCGTGACGCACATGCTCGGCGATGCAACGGTGGCCGAGAGCGTGTTGCGAGCGGGGGCCACACGCATCATTTCCACCGATTCATGCGCGGGACCCACGAGCGAGATTTATCTGGCGGACCTTGTCGCTCAATCACTTCGGGGATTGTCCTAGCCAACCTCACGTACGTGAGACTCAACAGACCAGCAAATGGTGGAGCGATGACCGTTCTGAGCTTCTATGGCGCTGCAGGTTGCGTCACCGGTGCGTGCATGCTGCTTGAAAGCAGTAAGTCCCGGGTACTGGTTGAATGCGGCATGTTTCAAGGGACAAAGACCCTGAAACAGCTGAACTATGGCGCATTTCCATTTGATGCAGCCTCGCTGGATGCTGTCCTCCTGACGCACGCGCATATAGACCACAGCGGTCAGCTTCCCAAGCTTCGGCTGGCTGGGTTTATGGGGCCTGTCTTCGCGACGGAGGGAACCCGAGACTTGTGTGAGGTCCTTCTGCCCGACGCGGGCAGCATTCAGGAAATTGAGGTGTCACAACTCAATCGGCGCAACAGGCGTCGCGCTGGAGCCGATCTGACGCCAATTTTCACGTCAGCCGACGCGCGGGATACTCTTGCCCAGTTCCAGACGGTCCATCTGAAGGAATGGGTTAGCGTAGCTCGCGGGGTTCGTGCGCGCTGGTGGAACTCTGGCCACATCCTCGGCGCCGCCTCGATCGAAGTGGAACTCGAGGATGACGCAAACGAAGCTCCCCTGAGACTTTGCTTTTCGGGTGATGTTGGCCCGGGCGATCGGGATCTCGCCGACGACCCTGATGGGCCGTCGGATATCGACCACCTGATCTTGGAAAGTACTTACGGTGGAACCGAACGTAAGGAGTTCGACACTGCGACCCGTCGCAGGATTTTACGCGACGAACTGCGAACTGCACACGCAGCTGGCGGTCCGTTGCTCATTCCCGCGTTTGCGGTGGAGCGGACCCAAGAGCTTTTGGTCGATCTCCTCGCCCTGATGGAAAGCACCGAGGCGCCGCCCGGACAGATCTTTCTCGATAGCCCGCTTGCGATCAAGGCCACTGACGTCTTTCTGCGCAGCGGTCACAGGGACTCGGGACACAATCCTTTCAAGGGCCTACGAGAGTCGCGACTTCTTCGCTTCACCGAAAGCGCTGCGGAAAGTCGCGAGATCGAGCGCCAGCGGGGATGGCACGTGATCATCGCGGCAAGCGGAATGTGTGACGCTGGCCGGGTCAGGAGCCATCTTCGTCGTCTGCTTCCGCGCGAGGACGCGACAGTGCTCATCGTCGGATACCAGGCCTTCGGCACGCTGGGGCGCCTTCTCCTGGAAGGACGGCGCGACGTGCGCATTCAGGGTGACGAGATCGCCGTCAGGGCAAGCATTCGCGAAATCGACGTTTACTCGGGCCACGCCGATGCGAGCGGTCTCGCCCGCTGGGTGCAGGCCCGGACGCCAATCTCGGGAACTGTGTTCCTGAACCATGGGGAGCCCGACAGCCTGACGGCTTTGCGGGCTCGTCTTGCGGCTGACGGGTTGCCTGCAGACCGGATCACGATTGCCGCACTCGATCAATCGTATCGGCTTGAACGCAATGCGCCTGTCATACTCGCAGCTACGACGACGCCCCGCCTCACACCTGAGGCGCTCACTCACCTCGACTGGCACAATCAGCGAGCGTCGTTTCTTGCGGCAATGCAGGAGAAGCTAAACCGCGCTCCAGATGACAAGTCACGTGAACGTCTCCTGAAGCTGCTCGATGAGGCGCTTGCTAAGATGTGACCTCACGAGTGAGCCGGAGTTTGCGGAAGACCCTTGCTCTCCTGCTTACTTTTCGACTGACCTACGTCAATCCAGCAAACAAGGCCGGCCCCAGAATGGCCTGATGAGCGTCAGAAGCATCATTGTCGTGTCGGGCCTGTGGCTCGCTGCCTGTACGCCCGGCCTGTCTGACGCCCGCATCGGGCCCACCCCTGATGGCGATCGCGTCTTTGTTGAAGCGGCCACCCCAGAGCAGATCGACGCTGGACGGCGGATTGTTCAGCTACAGTGCGTCACCTGCCATGCGGTTCGAAGCGGCGACGTGAGCCGGGATTTGACCGCCCCTCCTTTGCGCACACTCGCCGAGCGGTATCCGGTCACCGGGCTCGCGGAGGCGTTTGCCCAAGGCGTCCTCGTTGGTCATCCGAACATGCCGGATTTCCGTTTCAACGCCACGCAGATTACGCAAATCCTTGCATACCTTCAGAGCATCCAGACCCGGCAAGGCGCCTAGCCGGGTCGAAGTGGAGGGAGCCAACACCTTAGGCACACAAGGCCGCTCGGCGTCAGGTCGCAAAGGCGACCGAACAGGCAGCCGCATCCTGTCAAGGTGGAACACCCGTCTCAACTCCTGCGACGAGCGACCTCCACGGATGCCAGCGCCAGTTACTTGCCGACGGAAGTCTTCTTCGGTTTGCGGCGGTGGGTGACGGCATAGCCGAGCAAGCCAACGGCGGCAGCGGCAATCGTGGCTGTCGCCACTGGATGCTCCTGAATCTCCTTGCCGGCTTTCTTTGCGAGAACGACTGATTGCTTCCTCATCTCCTCCGCGAGCGCAGCAGCGGCATGTACGAAGGTTGTCGCGGACTTGGATACGGCGTCACCGGCATCCGCACCCAAGTGCTTTGTCATGCGCGCGAGACCACGAACCACGTCGTCATAACCCTCGCTCAGATCGGTTTGCATCCGCTTTGCAACATTGTCAGTCATGATATTTGCTCGCTCACCAAGGCTTCATGCTCCGATAACTTGTAGCTCATCCGCGCGCCCATCTCTTGACCCCCATCAAAACCCCAGATCATTGCGCCAGCTGATGGGTCCGACGGTTCAACACCGAACCTGCCGCGGCGGTGAGGGTCTCCTCCCGACACAATCAACCCAGTATGGCGAGCTGGTGATCGCCTTGTATTCGGAGGCCGCCTCGTCGAGCGCTTAGCCTGCAAAACTGCACGGCGCAGGATGCTGGAACAGCGCCTCAGGCTGATGCGTGCGTGAGTCGTAGTTCCGGTGCACGTCAAGGCGTTGTGGCCCGATGGTGATGATGTCCTGTTCGATGTGTTCCCGGTCAATCTTGACAAGGCAGAAGCTCGGGTGGGTAGCCCGAAGGCGCGTGGAAAGCGTGCCCGAACCCATCTGAACCATGTGCCTCCGCGGTGCGTGGAGCGGATGGGCGAAGGCATCGTGGACGTGCCCTGTCAGGATTGCGTCAACATGCGCCGCCGCACAGCGCGCCAGAGCATGCCCGCCGCGGCGGGTATCCACTGAGATGCGGGAGTGCCCCGGCTCACGCAACGGATGATGGCAGATCAGGATACGCCACGCGTCCTCATGCCCACCCGCCAGTTGTCCCAGCACGGAATTGAGATCATCGAGATCGATGACGCCATCGGCCCAGTTCAGCCTGCCCTGGACGCCCCGCGCCGAGTTGATGGCCGCGATCCGGACCAGGCCATCGCCGAACTCGACGATCCGGCCAACGCAGTCGAACCCGTCCATGTGGCGCCGATAGAATTCGAAGGGTGAGGAAAAGCGCCTGTGCAGGTGAAGCGGAAGGTGCAGGGCTGGCGTGTCGTGATTGCCTGGGGCGACGACGCAGGGAACGCCGAGACTGTCCAACCAGGAGCGGGCCGCACGAAATTCGCGTTGCCGGCCATTTTGCGTGATGTCGCCCGCCACAAGAACCGCATCGGGACTCTCCCGCGCGACATACTCTCTGAATGCGTCGAGCGCTGCGGGATTGGCTGCGCCAAAGTGGACATCGGAAACATGAACAAGCCTCACGGCCTTCGGCTTCGCCGCATCCCGCGACATTAGCAGCTCCTCATGGTCTCCAGGTTGGCGCCGAGGCCCCCACAATACCCAGAGGACACTCTGGCCGTTCGATGCCGATTGACTCGCATCAAGACCTTTCCCCCTAGCCTGCTAAGATGTGCGGGAAGGGCGCTGTCATGAGAACGATCGTACTGGTCAACTCTAAAGCGGGAGGCGTGGGCGCACACGGTATTGAACGTATGCGTGAGGCCCTGGGAAGGGTTAGCCTTGATCATGCCGAGATCATCGAGTTCGAACGCGAATACAGCGACAAGCAGCTGAAGTGGCTTCAGGAAGAGGCGCCAGACCTCGTCATCGCATGGGGCGGTGATGGAACGCACCGATCAGTCCTCGACACGTTGGGCCGCCGGACGTCGCAGCTGCTACTGCTGCCAGGCGGGACAATGAACCTCCTGACCAAGTGGCTTCACGACGGCCAGCCATGGGAGCGCGTCCTGTGGTCTGTGCTCGGATCCCCTATGCCGCGGATCCTGCCCGCCGGCCGCATCGACGACAGGCACTTTTTCTGTGCGATGATTGCTGGCGTTCCTGCACAGCTTGCGGAAGTTCGCGAGGATATGCGACGCGGCGATCTGGGGCGTGCAGTGCAGGATAGTGGTATCGCCCTGAGCGGCGTTCGTGGCATGCATCTCGCCACCGCTTTTGGGGCGGATCTGGAGCACGCCGACGGCCATTTTCCCCCGGGCAATGTCGTAGGCGCCCTTGTCGGTCCGTTGGCGAGAAACGAGCGCATGCAGGTGGCGCGGCTTGAACTTGGATCGACCTGGTCCGCCCTGGAGTTCGCGTGGACATCTTTCGTGTCCGAATGGAGAAATCGGCCAGATATCTCGATCGAGGCGGCTGACACGCTGCAGGTTGAGACTGTCAGTGGCATGGACATCCCTGCGATGATCGATGGCGAGAAAATCAGCCCCGGCAAATCTCTCACCGTGACGTTTGTCGAGGAAGCAGCGACCTGCCTTGTAGCCTCGCGGCAGCGCTAGAACTCGTCTGAAACGGCAGGGTGGCCGTCTACTGACCGCTACCCCCGTTCCGCGAGGCTCCGGAGACTCGCTCGCGCAACCAAGCCAAAGTCGCCCCCGAAAGCGGACGGCGGGAGATTCTCGGGGAGGAATCTCTGCCGCGAAGTTCCGGACAGCTGGGCTGAATTGCGCGACTCAACAGCGATCGGATCGGAGACTAGCGACTGAGCGTTCGTCTTAAGCCGCGGATGGATTTGTATTGACACTACTTATGTCAATATATACCGCACGGGCTGACCTCG
>Ga0116178_10003114_pt1 | contig 12698 bp, 24 predicted proteins | sample AD_STIC12_MetaG_FD_89880 | JGI IMG/M metagenome (GOLD analysis project Ga0116178, IMG submission 89880) | Active sludge microbial communities of municipal wastewater-treating anaerobic digesters from USA - AD_STIC12_MetaG | ecosystem: Engineered > Bioreactor > Anaerobic > Digestate | place: USA... | reverse complement strand
TCTCAGATAATAATTCATGAAGATCCGTCGGCTGGAACAAATGTCACAATCATTTACCGAGCGAATGATATGAAGCACGATTTTCTTGTTGACTTCTATACACTGCTGAAGTATGTTTTATTCTCTGATTTATTTCTTGATAATATCAACTTGACTTGGATTTCAAACACATGTCAATTTCACGGAGGGCTCACGAACAACATGGATGAGATTCGTAAAGTTTTCAAGGGAATATCTGACATATACAAGGAAAAAGCATGAACTACAATTACAAGAACCAATGGTTAGATATTTACAAGCATCTCGTTAGTGCTCCTGAATATTCTCCACGCGGGCTCAAAGTAAAAGAGATTGAGAACTATTCTTTTGATGCAAATCCGTATTGGAGATTTGCGAATTTCACAGAACGTAATCTTAACATTCGTTACATCATAGGCGAATTATGTTGGTATCTCCGCGGAGATTTGAATGATGTAGAAGGAATTTCACACTACTCAAAATTCTGGGCGGGACTTGCTAGCGAATCAGAACCAAGACTCAATTCAAATTACGGCCATTACATCTTCAAAGAAGTATTGAAATCAAATGGAAACAATCAATATAGTCACGTCATCAATTCACTGATCGCCGACAAAGATACACGTCAAGCCGCAATCATTATTGCAACACATGACGTTTTGTCAACTGCCCATAAAGATAAAATCTGCACATACTCAATGTCATTCAGAATACGAGATGACAAATTGAATATGAGTGTTCGCATGAGAAGTAATGACTTTGTTCTCGGAACGCAGATAGATTTTTTCCAGTTCTCTGTGATTCAAGAGCTGATACTCGTTACACTCAAGAATTTCTATCCGAAACTCGAGATGGGAACGTACCATCACTCAAGTGATTCGTTTCACGTATACGAGAAGCATTATGACATGATGCAAAAAATTGTTGATACGAATGGCGAAAGCTTTCAAGACATTATCTTTCCTAAGATTTCTGGAACTAATGAAGCGTTGTACATCATAAACAATCTTCCGAGATTTGAGAAGATGTACAGAGAACTTGGATTTCCTGAGAAACTCATAGAAGAAGAGTTAGCTTCATGCACAACAAATGGATATGAATTCACAAAGACATGTGTTGAATTCTTGAGAAAATAATGGAAGACTACGATCCATTCTTATTGACGATGGACACCCCATTATTGGATCGCGTCATCAACGATAACTTTGAAAACAACAAGAGAATCATGGAGAATGGAGAAGAGTGCACGATAGTATACGGCAGGAATACGTTTTTGCCTTTCTTATATCCGATCACGATGGATTACAAAACTCTTGAGAGTAAATATCCATTTACGTGCGAAGAGAATGGAGAATTCAATTGCTCAGTTCTGTTTGACATCAAATCAAACATGACGCTCGATGAACGGATCCATGAAGCGATTCGAGGATATTATCATAAAGCTACAATCCATATTTACAGAGGCAAATACAAATGCTAGGAACTGAATTTACTCCGGCGGAAAAAGCTGAGATCGATCAGATAGAAAAAATCAAAATGAATTATGTGGTCGCCATTCAAGCTATCATTAAAGAAATAGAGCGCTGTTTTCCAGGACATCCTGATTTCTACAAACTGAAGAACAGAGTATTCGAAGAACTGTGCAGAGACTTGGATCAATATGAAAAACAAAGTTAACTTATACATTGACATCATCAATCGCATCGCAGAGCAATCTGAATGTAAGTCCAGACAAGTAGGAGCTATCATTGTAAAAAATGATTGTGTGTTCGGAGAAGGATGGAATTCTCCGCCTAAGAAATGCGAAGCGAGTGAATGCGACAGATGTTCTTCCCCGGATCATGTCTCTGGAAAGGATTTGAATTTAGCTTTATGTGCTCATGCTGAAAGCAATCTTATTGCGATGTGTGCAAAAGAAGGACGATCAACTGATCAAGCCCAATTATGGTGTACTACGAAGCCGTGCGCAGAATGTGCAAAACTAATCGTCCGCTCTGGCATCAATCAAGTGTATTATCTGAATGACTACGAATCTCCACTAACAGATAAAATATTCAAAAACGGAGAAGTTTTTTGCGTTAAAATTTCTAGTTACTTTGGACTACAGGTCGTATAATTATCATGCAAAGCAAACAACTGGTAAAATCAAACAAACGAGTTCCTATCGCAGAACTTAACAGAGCTTCTCGTAGAAAGCAAAAGCTCCCGTTTACTCTGTGGAAACTGATTGATGTCCGCAAGGAAAAGGTTGTTGCGATTTCTACTTGGACAGCAGTTCAAAGTGTTGTTTGTTCTCACGCGCCACGAGGCCGAAGCGTAGGAAAAGTTGGAAATCCATTCCGCGCAGAGATGCTTAACATGAAAGATCCAAACGCTTTTGTTGCAACTCCAAATGGAACTCCGGATACAGATGATGTAGGCGTCCCATCAGAAACTTCCGACGCAAAAGAAACAAATATAAAGGCATGATCACAGTAAAATGCCAAAAATGTTCATTCGAACACAGCTTCCAAATTGAAGACCTAATTAAGACTAAAGAAAAGTGCAAGCGTTGTCAAGAACCTCTTGATATTAAATCAGGAGAAGTCAACGCTACAGTCAAATATCCTGAGTCTGCGACTAAAGAAGAACAGTATTACTACATAGAAGGACAATCACCTTCTCCGTCAAAATAATTTTCTCCACGTAGCATTTACAAAACACAACTCCTATGCTATAATAGGAATGTGAATATCGACAAAGAAATTGAAGACATCAACAATACAATCTCCCGGGTTCGGGAAGAAATACGTCAAGCAGAAATGAAGTCATTCCTTCTTAAAAGAGGAAGAGCACTTTATGAACGAGAAGACGCACGCAAGTTTATTCTTGAAGAAATTATTCTTGAAGAAATAGCAAGCAATCTTGCTAATGCATCAAATTCTTTGTCGGCAAAATCAATGGACATCAATGTACAACTTGAAAACGTACGCCAATAAAAATCAGCTCGAAGAAAGCGATATTAAGGAAGCAACCAAGTTACTTTCTGAAATTCAATTTCGTGGTGGCTGGAAACAAGGAAATACAGAGCTCTTAGAAGATTTCTTGGAGATTCTTAATTTCTTTGACAGGAAGAACAGAGAGGCTGAACAAGAAATGCCACCAACAGAAAGCGCATGCATCCTTCTTATGAAGGCGCAGGATTTTATGCTTTATCTTCCGATGGTTGAAAAGCAGTTGTTCAAGTTAAAAGGAAAAATATGATCGCAATATCAAAAGTTAAGACTAAAGATGTAGCCGAAGAAATTCTCGGTGATGACAAAAAGTTTGCAGAATTCTGTGAGCTCAATAAGAACTACATGAACAAAATCATTTCGAAGGTCCATGACATCCATGTCTATGGTTACCATGAACTTTTTCAAGAAGCTCTTGAATCAATGTGGGAAGCACTTCAGAAATTTGATCCAGAGAAAAGAGTACGCGACGGAAAAACTCCTGGAACTCTTTCAACATTTGCATATCACGTCATCATGAATAACGTGCGTCGTTATCTCAATGATGAAAACAAAAGAATGGGTGAAGAGTCTTCTATAGAAGCATTCAAGAAACACGGAATGGATAATGGTGCTGCAGCCGACAACTCAGATTACTGGGAAGAAAACTGGAAAACAAATCAACTGAATATGGAAGATGAAATCATTGACCGTCTTGATAAAGAACGAGCGATGACTCATTTGAGTGAACAAGAAAAAGAGATATTCAAGTATCGTTTTCTCGAGAAGAATCCATTGACTCATGAAGATATTGCACGCAAGCTTAACATGAATCCAAACACATATCGTGCAATCTACTACGGGTCATTCAGAAACAAAATCAAAAAATTGGGGTACAACATATGAATTTTTTAAGACGCATCTCTAACGCATTTTCTATACTACAGGGCTTCGATTACAAATCGCTGATCTACATGTTGGTGGTTTCATCTGGCGCTTTGTATATTACGAAATTCAAAGTATACTCGCCGTGGGAATATGGCGCACTGATTCTTCAGCCGGTTTTTTATATTCCAATTCGTATTTGGATCGATCACGGAGTGAACGTTGCGGTGTTTCCGATTGTCATGATTGTCGTATATAATCTTGCGACAAGAGCGTTGCGATTGGACTTTATGCATTTCGTAGATCAATTGAAAACACAAGCACAAGTGATTTCTGACAATGCTTATTTGCAGTTAACCGAGCAACAAGAGAAAAATAAGATTGTAGACGAGAAAAACCGAGCTCTTGAAATCGAACTCGCAGCATACAAAATTGTAGAGGAAAAAGAGAAGAACAAAAAGAAGAAGCGATGAAAATAGAGAAGGGAAACATCTATCACTTTTACTATTCGAACTACCACGTCGATAAGTATCCAATCGCTTTGATTCTTCATAGCGATTCTAACAACACGCATTCCCTTAATCTCAATTATCTCTCGCCAAAAATGAGAGATTCAGTTATCGATATGATCGTCGCGATCACCACTAAAAAACTCGGTGGTCGTGACACATACGCTCTTTACCACGATTACATAAAGAGAAAACTTCCTCAGGTAATTCGGTTCTGTTACCGTAAATACAAGACATCATTCATACGAGATGCAAAGCTAGTCTCTAAGGGATTCTTCGAGACGCGTAATTTTCTATGGCACATCAAAAAGAATTTCAGTCAAGAAGATTCTCAGTTCATTTTCAAGAAAATCAAGACTTCAATCAAGGAAGCTCAGAATGTCGAGAAGCAAGACAAGAAGATTGCTGCACTCAAGAAATGGGAAAGCAAATTGACGCCTGATGAATTCGAAGACAAGGCAAAAGACTACATAACTTCCCTGTCTCAGATCTACACACCGAAAGATACAAATAAATATACTTTCATAGGACGAAGACGATAGAATAAATATGGCAACACGTAATCCAACAATAAAGAAAGAATTGCAACCACAGACTACCAACGAAGAAAGTCTTGTTAAAGCGGCTCTTGTTAAAGCGGCGAAATACATCAAGATAAATAAACGAAAAATCGAAGAAGACGAAGAAGAAGTTGATTTTATGCCAGAAAAACAAATCACAAAGAATCCCTTCAAAAAAGCGGAAATCAAATCAGTATACGTAGAAGTCGGCGCAAACCTTGGTTCAAAGCAATTGAAGTTCGGGATTCACGCCGACATCAATAGCGAAGAAGCAGCAGTCGTAAAGAACAGATTGTATTTTGAATGTCTTGGTTCTCTCGAGCGACACATCAAAGAAATGGGAAGTGAAAGTGGACCGTTCAGATCAAGATAAGGCAACACAAAAAGAAATCGTTGCAAAGTATTTCAAAGACGCACTAGTAAAAGATCTATTTGTATTTTCGTGGCAAGGTTCACGAATACAAATAGAATGTACAAAGAGAGCATGTGACATGTTCGACGAATTAAAACAAAATTGTGGGGTGACGGAAGAAGACATACAAGCGTATCTTAAAAAAGTTACCGCGAAAATGATGCTCAACAACGTCGAACAGGATTATGCATTTTGAAATATCACTTGATGATGTCAAACACTTTCTCACATGCGAAGGACTTTCGTCTAACCTAAAAGCAAAGAACCCTCGCGAATTCTCAGTCAACTCTCCATTCTCCGACGATACTAAATCTCGTCTCTCTTTCTCATACATCAAAAATCACAAGAACATTCCGGAAGGAGTCTACTTCAATGACTTCAAAGCTCGTGGAACAATTGACGATGACAAATACAAAGGAAGCTTCTATAAATTCGTCAAGCTCTTAAAAGAATTCAAGACAATTGAAGAAGCTCAGTTCTATTACCTTTCAAACTATCTCACTGGAAATCTTAGCGATGCAATCAAACACAGACCTCAAGCCGAAGCTCCACAAGAAAAGAAGAAGTTATGGAAGATTTCCCTTCCTGAAAACACTGCGCCGTTCGATCGAGCAATTCATCCGACATATTACAGCTATCTCAAGAAAAGAGGGCTTACAGAAGAAATCATCGATAAACATCGCATGTTTATCAACACGCAATCGAAGCGAATTATTTTTCCAATTTATGAAGGGGACGATCTGGTCTTCTATATTGGAAGAACGATTATTGAAAACGTGCCAAAAGAATTCCGATGGAAGAAAGTCTCGGCAAGCGAGATGAATCCAATATGGAATCTGAATAATGTAGACTCGCCAACTTGCGGAATATTCGAAAGTATTCTAGATGGAATACACATTCACAATGGTGTAGCAACATTGACTCCATTTGTCAATGAAGAAATGTGTGACAAAATCATAAACAAAGGTTTCAACAAAATCATCATAGTCATGCAGAATCCCTATAAGGATAAAACTGCGAATGTGCAACGATTCAAAATTGCACACAGATTTTCAGAAAAGCATGACAACGTACATCTCTATGATTGGCGAGATATTCCTGAAAAGGACTTCGGTGAAATCAAGATGGCAAAAAAAGAGATAGATATGGACAGAACTCTGAAATACAATCTAGCTATGGAAGTTGCCAACAAAATGGGATTAATCTAATGGAAGAGTTTATAGGCAAAAAAGTGTCTGTTGCCGAAACAAATACTTTGCTATGCGACAGAAGTGATTTGACAGATGGAGTCATTATAGGCCATGACACAACATGTGAACTATTTCGTGTCATGTTCACATATAAGAACCTACGCCGCGAATTCTCTATGTTATTGGAAGAGTTGGTGTTCGAGGATTAATGAGGAAATCAGACGATCCAAAGAATCATCTGTCGCACATCAATTTCATACTTGAAAAGTATCACAGAGGGATCAAAGAGGTGCATGTCACCCAAGACGTTTTCATCGGATTGCAGTGGTATGTGAAAAAGACGAATCGCAGTGACTGCAAAATCATAGACAGCAAATCTTTGCTGCTTCGTGGCATTCTGATCAAATATGTGCTAAATGGTCAAGGCGGCATTGGCTTCATCAAAAAAGTAGAAAAAACCTTCTAAGCGCCATTTACAAGAATAAGAAAGACCGGTATAATACAGTATGAGCGAGAGCAAAAGATTCCTACTGATCGGCGCGGTATGCTTAGCAGTTGCGCTTGCATTCGATGGCATAAAGTGTGTTGTTTTCAACAAAGCTGTCCAATATGAGAAGCGACAGCAAAAAGTTGAAACTCCTGTTGTTGATCTGGAAACTATCGAGCGAGCTGTATCGTATCGCTTAGCTCATCATGGCCGAAAACTCTCTGATAGAGATTTTGACGCAATCGTGAAAGTCATTTACATCGGACATCACAAATATGGTATTAACTACCATGATGTGTTGTCAATGATTTCCACTGAGTCCGAGTGGCGCAAACATGCACAAGGCAAAAATTACAAAAAAATCAAGGGAGTGAAAGTTCTGAAGTCCATCGATTATGGTCTCACTCAACAAAACTCCAAAAACCTAAGCACGAATTATCGCCAAGCTGCGAGGATTTTACGAGCGGCTGGGATCAAATATAATATGAATGACAAATTCGACGTGGCATTGAATGTCATGGCTTGCATTTGGTATCTCGATGCCATACGCAAAGAAATTGGTGACGACTACACACACCATCGAATGATCGCTTCGTATAACACGGGGATTGTCGGTTACGACCGCCACCCGAAACTTGCGAATGCTTACTACACACGTTTTACAAAAATGAAGTCTATCTAATTTTTTCTGTGGGAGGAAAAAAATGGTTACACACGAAGATGCATATTGTCTTGTCCGTTCACGACCTAACGTAAATGTTGTCGGTGAATTGGCAAAAAGAAAGCTCGTAGCAGAAGTCGTAGGAAACGGAGAAGTTGCTGTTTACTTTGAACAGACATCACAACTCGACGCAATCCAAGATTTCTGCGAAGAAAAAGGCCTTAAGTTAAGGATATGAATATCTGGATCGTGATCGCATCGATCGCCGGTGGAATTGGTTTGTTCGGCTTGCTGAACTACATTTTCAACTGGGGAATATTCGGTGCGGTCATGGAAATCCTCGCAGATGTGGCCGACATCTTGGCGGATCTATTTTCAGCGATCGGCAATATTGGTTCAGGAGACTAAATGACAAATTTCAAAATTGCATCAGATGCAGGGAAAAATCAAAAGCGCGTCTACGTAGACGAATTCAAGGGAAAAACTCTCTTGCATATCCGCGAGTGGTATGAAGACAAAGAGACGACAGAATACAAGCCGTCGCCAAAAGGTATCACATTCAAAGTTGAGGAAATCGACAATCTGATTGCCGCACTGACTGCGGTGAAAAACGAGTTGCCGAAAGCCGAAGACTAACAGCGACCCAAATAAATAAACCCAATGAACATCGGGAAGCGAAAGCTTCCCTTTTTTAGGCTCCGAACTTAGCCGAGAACCGCGATTATACTTTGCTTGACCACGTCAGAAACGTGATTCGTTTTGCCGATGCCGTTGAGCTCGAAAGTTGTCATAAGATCCTCATAGAGTCTTTTACGAGAAATTCCTTTGTTTCCAGTTTTGATCATTCCATCAATTCCGTCTGCACCGAATAAATCTTTCTGAAACTGAGCGATGTCACTTTTATCTGCTCCGGAGAGTTTCATATCCCCTAGAGTTTCGATCATTCTATCCTCTTGTTCTTCCATGCGACCAATGTCTTTCATAGAGATTTTTGAAGATCTTTCTTTTTGTGCGTTCCACCCACCATCTTCTCGTGGGATCAAATCATCTGCGCTGCTTTTCTTTGCCATGGTAATTATATCTTTAAGCGCCTTCCATTTTTTGAGTATACAATACTCATGGCAGAAAATAATGAATCTTACAATGACGAGCAATGGGATCTTAACGAGCTAGAAAACGATTTCTTGTGTGCCATCCTTTCTGATGATAAAAAAGCAAGAAAGGTATTCGTTGACTTCTACAAAGACATCAAGGAATCATTCTTCAAGAACAAAATCTATGGCACAGCATTCAAAACGATTTCCTTGTTCTTTGACAAGGAAAGGGATTTTCCAACTGAGTCTCGTGTTGTTTCAGTACTCCGAAAAACCGGGCATGAAGAAAAAGATATTGACATCATCAAGGGACTTTATGAAGATGCTAAGAAGGACATCAGACCTTCGGCGTTGAGTGCTCTTGAAAAAGATATAGAGTCATTCATCCGTGCAAACAAAGCAAAATCGGCAATCCTAAAAGCGGCAACGCATCTCAACAAAAAAGACTTCAGTGATAAAATTCTAGCAGACGTAAAAGAAGCACTCTTATGGAATCCAAAAATAGACATGGGAATCCAGATCACAGACGTAGAGAAAAGATATTCTAAGCTCAGAGAATTATTCACGGAAAATGTTCCGACTCCATGGAAATGGTTAAATGATAATTGTCAGGGTGGTCTTTTCCGGAAAATGCTCACGATATTTTGCTCAGCATCTTCAGTAGGAAAAAGCATAGCGCTTGATCAGTTGGCTTTACATGCATGGTTAAGCGGAAAAAATGTCGTAGTAATAACTCTCGAATTATCTGACATCATAAAGAGCCAGAGAATTGACTCATGTTTCTTAGAGAAAGAGATTTCTTCTTTGATAGCAAATGAACAATTGGTCAAAGACACTTACAAAAAATACGCTTACGAAACACACGGCTCCAGACTCTTCATTAAAGAGTTCGCTACATCTTCGGCCGATGCAAATGATATAGAGAATTTCTTGTATCAGCTCGAGCTTTATGAGAATCTGAAACCAGAAGACATCGGGCTTCTTTGTGTAGACTATGGTGACATCATGCTTCCAATTGGAGGAAGCACTGGAAATGATTACAAAGATGGAAGAACCATTTTTGAAAATCTTAGAGCCATTGCACAAAGGCTTAACATTCCAGTTGCCACTGCTTCACAATTCAACCGCAAGGTTTTGGAAGTAGGTATTGAAGAATTATCAGAAGGACATTTGGCAGATTCTTGGTGGAAAATGAATTCCGCAGACTTGATCGTTGCTCTTTGGAATAATCCAGAACTTCGTGAGGCCAACAGAATCTTCTTTAAGCTTTTAAAAAACCGAATGGGTAAAAAAAACGAATACCATGAGCTCACTAGTGTATATGAACACCTAAAATTCGTAGATTAAATATCTTAATCGCTTAGGCGATTGAAATATATAGAATGAACGGATTCATTTACAAATACACAAACAAAATTGATGGTAAAATTTACATTGGCCAAACAATAGATATTGAAACAAGAAAATGGACTCATGAACATAATGCAAAAATCATGCATAAATTTTTCTTTTATCGAGCAATCAGAAAACATGGAATTGAAAATTTCTCTTTCGAAATCGTCGAAGAATGCGATACTTCTCTTTTAAATGAAAGAGAAATTTACTGGATAAAACATTTTAAGTCGAATAACGATAATTATGGATATAACATGACTTGTGGTGGAAGCGGTGCTGGATTCGGAGAAGGACATCCCATGTTTGGAAGAAAAAGACCGGAGCATGCAGAATTGATGAGAAAGAGATTTCTGGATCCAAAAAATAACCCGACAAAAAGAGGATCAGAAAACAATCGATATGCTCATGGCCCGACAAAACAAGAAGAGAAAATCATAAAAGACATGATTGAACAGCAATATACTATCGGATTTATATCTAGGAAAATCAAACACAAAGAGAGAATAGTAGTTCGCTGGATTGATGACTTATATCCAGAGCTCAAAAAGAGAATTCAAAAGTTATTTCCGGAAGATAAAATCATCGCAAGAATTATTGAACTTAAGAAAACGTTGCGTGCCAAAAGAAAAGATATGCCTATTCGAAGCGAAGATGTCGCTAAAATCATCAATGAAGAATTTGGGCTAAAGAATCAAAATAGATTGGCTGTTAAGGGAATTAATAGTTATCTAAAAAGACATTTACCAGTTATGTTTAACCAACTTAGTGCTATGACTTGAATATAATCCTATATGAGAGTCATTTCCATCAGAAGCGTTGGAAACATCAATCTAGCATCTATCAAAAAGATACAGCCACGTGTTTCCAGTATACGCTCAATCAACCCCATTAAATTACAGTCGCTAAGAATAGTTGGTGCTCGTGAATAGCATAAAATTCAATGGCGACAATTATGTTCTAGAACTTACTCGAGGGGACACAGCGATCCTTGAATTCAGATTCGTAGATGATGATGGACAACCTTCTGATCTTAGTAATTTCGAAATATTGATGACAGCCAAGGAGTGGACAAATGACGCTGATGCGGAATCAAAATTCCAATTAGAACCATTCGAACACGAAGATGCTGACCTATGTAACGGGATAGTATACTTCAAAATTAGACCAGAAAACACGAAGACTCTCGAGTACAAAAAATATTCATTCGATGTTCAGATAAAAGATGGCGATGATATTTGGACTCCGATAGTTGCATATCTGATGGTCAAAAAGGAAATCAAGTTTTAATGGTCAGAGAAAAACAAAGAGACGATGAAGACGATTCTCGACAATTCGATTCCATGTTTGCTGAGTTTCAAACCGAAGTAAACAGACGCGACGCAATCATAGACAACTACAATATCTTCATTCAAACCTTACAATCTTCTATTATGTATAAAAATAGAGACATTGTTGTCGCTTCTCAAAAAAACAAGGCGCTTCTAGAAGAAAACAAAAAACTCGACGACGAAGTCAATTTCCATAAGGAAAGAGAGAAGTATCTCAATGACTTCATATTCAGACACACCAAGATGAAACTTGAAGATCTTGATGAATTTATGACTGAAGAAAAATACAATACTTATCTGAGGAAGAAGAAACTCAGAGAAAAAAATACGAAAGAGAAACCGGAATAATATGTCAAACGAAAGACAACCAATTAGAAATCCTACAGTAGAAGAACTCGAAAGAGTATCTCGTAAAAAACAGAATATCGGAGCAGTTGAAGCACGACCAGTTCGTCCAAAATCAGAAAATCAAGACGAAGATCTAGTAAAACCTCAAGATGATTTTGAGCCGGATCCAGTTTTGTTTGAAGTACCATCAGGCCGAACAACTATTCCTAAGAAATTTCTTAGTGATGACAATGAAATTCTCATACGACGAATCACTACTAAAGAAGAGGCGATGTTCCATGATTTCGATAAGCTTCCATTCAGTGAAGCCATCGAACCTCAGATCGACGCTTGCTTGAAAACAAACTTACCAATAGGTGAATTCTCATCAATTGATAAACTAGCTATGTATTTATTCCTTATAGGGAAAACATATGGACAGAAATTTGACGTAGATGTGCAATGCGAGGCTTGCAGAACCGCGAGCAAAGTCAAAGATGTAGACATTATAGGCGATATTGAAATCAAAAAAGTTCCTAAGGATTACGAATATCCTAAGAAGATAGAGTTCGAAACCTATAAAAAAGAAAGAGGCCTGGAAATCACGGCATACTTTAGATTCCCTAAAATCAGAGAAGCTGGAATCATCGACGGATCAATGGACATCTATCAGCAAATGCAAGCAACGTGTGTTAGCATCGTCAACAAAGAAGGTAAGGAATACTCTGACGAAGAGAAAGAGAAGATCATTGCTAACCTCAATAGCGACGACAGAAACAAATTCAGAAAGTTCATTCAGGAATTCGATGAATTTGGAGCGAATCTTTTTGTCAAAAACAAGAAGGTATGCAAAAACACGA
>Ga0116178_10003102_pt1 | contig 12727 bp, 9 predicted proteins | sample AD_STIC12_MetaG_FD_89880 | JGI IMG/M metagenome (GOLD analysis project Ga0116178, IMG submission 89880) | Active sludge microbial communities of municipal wastewater-treating anaerobic digesters from USA - AD_STIC12_MetaG | ecosystem: Engineered > Bioreactor > Anaerobic > Digestate | place: USA... | reverse complement strand
TTTTGGAAAGTAATCTCAAGCTTAAGGGTATAAAATCAAGAGGAGTATCTCCGGCCGAGTTTGCAGTTCTGGCATATACCAGAAGTCCAGCTGTACTTTTTGAACTTGAATTTTTAAGTAACAGTGTAGTTGAGGAAAATTTTAAGAATTCCAAATATACAAAGCTTTTTGCAGAAGTTATAGCAGATTCGGTTATAAAGTATTTCGATCTTAAAAAATAAAATATTAAAATAAAAACAGGCATTTTTGAAGTTGAAGTGAACCCCTTTAGTTAGACAGAATCTGACGAAAGGGGTTCACTTCATTTTACTCATGCCTGTTTTTTTTTGATGTATATGAGAAGTTCAATATCACCATAGTTTCTTTTTTGTTCAAGAAAAAAGCAGTTGTTTATACAGTTGATCTCTTCCTTGTCTGATTTTTCAAGCAGGATAAATCCGTTGTCGTTAAGTATACCAGGATTAGAGTCCATATGAAGTAAAAATTCGCTGCAAAAGCCCATGTTAAAAGGGGGATCAGCAAAAATAACATCAGCCGTTATACTTTCTGATGAAAACTTTTCCATTGCTCTGGAATAATCAGTGTTGAAGATAGAAATCCTATCATCTATCCCAATGGTTTTAGCATTTTTAATGATAGTTGAGACAGCTTTTTTTGAAATATCCACAATATATGATCTTTTGGCTCCATTGCTAATAGCTTCAAATGAGAAAGAGCCGGAACCTCCGAAAAAATCAATAATAACTGCGCTGCTGAAATCAAACATATTCATAATAGACATTCTGAGCTGTCCTGTAGTATATCTGGTACGTTTGTCATCCACAGGGGAAAAACTTTTACCCCTGAGAGATCCTGTTTCTATTTTAAGAGCCAAAAGAATCACCTCATATTGCTTTTATTAGTTTTAATTTCTTTCCGTACTTTGCATAAACCTCTTTTCTTAAGTTTGGATATTTCTTCATATCGGGATCATCGGATAGTAAGCACGATATATCGTTTCTTATGGAAGATATAAGCAAGATATCCTGTGAAAGATCAATAAACTTAAATTCATCTATTCCGTGCTGCTGAATATCAAAGAACTTTCCAGGACCTCTCCACGCCAGATCCATATCAGCAACTTTGAAACCGTCGGTAGTAGAAGCAAACTCAATTATTTTTTGTTTAGTCTCATCCCCGGTGTTGTCTGATATGATTAAAAAACAATAGGATTGACGACTGCTTCTGCCCACTCTTCCGCGCAATTGATGAAGTTGTGATAAGCCGAATCTCTCTGCGTGTTCAACAACCATAACGGTTGCCTGCGGGATATCTATACCAACTTCAATTACCGTAGTGCTTACCAGTACGTTTATACTTCCTTTGGAAAAATTTTCCATTATTTCGTTTTTTTCAGAGGATGACATTTTTCCATGGATTATTCCAACGCCGTAATCAGAAAATTCGTTTTTCAATTCTGATGAGTACATCTCCTGCGCTGATTTTAGATCAACTTTTTCTGACTCTTCAATCAAGGGGTAGACAAAAAAAGCTTTATTATTATTGTTAAGTTCTTCCCGTACAAAAGAGTACATTTCTTTGCGCTTTGAATCGTCAATAGTTCTTGTAATTACATTTTTGCGGCCTTTTGGCATTTGATCTATTGTACTTATGTCAAGTTCTCCATAAACAGTAAGTGCAAGAGTTCTTGGAATCGGCGTTGCTGTCATAACCAGAAAATCTGGCGATATGCCTTTGTTTATAAGGCATAAGCGTTGATTTACACCAAAACGATGTTGTTCATCAATTACAGCTAACCCAAGATTTTTAAACAATACATTTTCCTGAATGAGTGCATGTGTTCCGATAAGTATATCAACTTGACCGGTTTCAATTTTTTTCTTTAGATCATTTTTTTCGCTGTCTTTTGTATCTCCTAGCAAAAGTGAAACGTTTACGTCTAAGCCGCTGAACTCTTCTGTAAGCTTGGCATAGTGCTGACGCGCCAGAACTGATGTGGGAACCATCATCGCCACCTGAAAACCGGCTTGTACTGTATCAAGCATGGCCATTTGAGCTACTACAGTTTTTCCTGAGCCTACATCTCCCTGAAGTAGTCTGTTCATTGGAAGCTTATCTCTGAGATCATTTTGTATATCGGAGTATGCTTTTTTTTGTGCTGATGTAAGAGAAAATGGAAGCGATTTTACAAATCTTTCACTAAGGTCTCCCGAAAATTTTTTTGCGGTTCCGGTAAAACCTGTTTTGGCGTTGTTTTTGGATAAAAGAACGGCTGTTTCAAAAGTAACAGCTTCCTGAACCTTCATCGAGAAAAGAGCTCTATCTCTATGGTAAAAAGTTTTAGGGAAGTGAACTCCTTTTATTCTGGTAGTAATAGGTAAAATACTGTATTTTTCAATTATATTTTCTGGTATGAACTCTTCACATAAAGAAAGGTACTTTAAAGCCTCCGTAAGAATATTTTTGACTATCTGCTGTGAAAGTCCCTTGGTTAATGGGTATACCGGATGAATCATTTTTATATAAGAGTTCTTATCAGCCAGAATATGAAAATCAGGAGATTTCATTATTTTACGGCCATAGAACTCCTCTGTTTTACCAAAAAAAGCAATCCATGAATCTTGTGTCATCATGGTCTTGAGATACTCCTGATTAAAAAAAGAAACAGTAAGAATGCCTGTGTCATCAGAAACGACAACGTTAAGTATTTTTAGACTGTTGTTAACCTTGGACTCTTCCAGTTGAAGAACTTTGGCTACTATAACGCATGGCTCATTGTTTGAACAGTTGAAGATTGTTTTTACATTACGCCTGTCTTCATACTCACGCGGAACAAAATAAAAAAGGTCGTATATATTTCTTATCTCAAGGCTGTTCAGCAGACCTGCCCGTTTCTCTCCTACTCCTTTGAGGAATTTAACGTCAGTATATAAGGAAAGGCTTTTCTCAGGAGGCTGTATAGTATTGTCGATAAGATACTTTTCTTTCATCTCCGAAACAACTTCCTTTAATGAAGAAAACCTTTTAGCTTTTCTTTCAGCTGGAAGCTCAGCCAATGGTTTAGCATATTCCATGACTGATTTTAGATCCTTCATGAAATCTATATTTGAAGATAATTGAGAAATACCTGTTCTGACCAATGAATAAAAAGTGGGAAATATATCTTCCCACTTTTTCAGATTCTTCTCTTTTAAAATCAGCACTTCTTCAAATGAATTCAGTAATGTTTCTTCATTCATGCTTATAACCCTATAGGCTCCTTTTCACCGTATACGGCAAAACCGAATACTTCCGGTCCGCTGTGGCATATTATTGTGGGCGATATTCTGCTTTCAATAAGTCTGTGGGAAGGAAGATTAATCTCTTTCTGCTTTTCAAGAAATAGGTTGTATGTTTCCTTCATATGCTCTATATTATTTTCTCCACCGTAAGTTATAAAGACTTTGCTGTTATATGGCCTGTCTTTAAGAAAGTTTATAGCGTTTTCTACTATAACCGAATAAACCTTTGACATGCCTCTTACTTTGTCTATAGGAGCAATGTAACCGTCATTGACACCAAGAATAGGCTTGATATTGAGTAGAGTTCCTGCAAGTCCGGCAGCCTTTCCTATACGTCCGTTTTTCACAAGATAATTCAGTGTTGTAACGTTAAACTGCATGAAAGCCGAAGCTTTTATTTCGGGAAGAACCTCCATGACCTGTTCATAAGACCAGCCCTTTTCTCTTATGAGCTCTACGACCTTTTCTGCGATCAAAAAAGATTCAATGGAAACGGACTCGGTATCAATAATCTTTACATTTGCTGCAGGAACCATATTTTTTGCCAGCAGACATGTATTTATAAGACCGGACATTTTTGAAGAAAAGTGTATATCTATTATTTCATCGTATTTCTGAGCGACAATATCTTCATACTTCTTTACAACGTAGCCGACCGAAGGATGTGCGGTGTGAAATTCTTTGGCTTTGGTTATTATTTTATAAAAGTCATCTTTTTTAATATCTTCACCGTCTGTATAATCTTTTTCGTCAATGACTATTTTCATTCCCATAAAATTCAATTTGTACTTTTCAATAAAAACCGGACTCGGGTCACATCCGCTGTCGACAATAATAGCCGTCCTCTTCATCTCTTACCTCCTTTGAATAATAATACTCCCGTTTTCAAGTTTAATTATCAGATCATTTATTATAATCTGCTCAAGAACTCCTGCTTTAAGATACTTTGAAACATCGGCTATATTGTTCTGGTAAGTATAAAACTCAAGCAAAGAATCGTTTTCCCCTGTTTCAAAAGAGGTAATTTTATAATATACGTAGGAAGTTATAATAAAAAGTCCCAAAGAAACCACAAGCAAGAACGAAAGAACCTTATAAATTTTTACTTTCTCCTGAGAAAAAACTCATAAGTTGATAAAAACGAATCAACTCTGTCTTTATATGAGAGATACTTGGAATCGCCATTTTCCATTGCTCGTTTATAGAAATCGTATACCTGGCCGTAATTGGATATTATACCATCTATAAATGAACTTTTATTCTCTGAATTCTGAATTGAAGTTAAAAATTCTTCAAGGACAGTCAGAGAACTATCCGGTATACCTCTAACCTTTTTTGCCATGTAGTAGTTGGCTTTTCCATCCTTTTCAATTACCTCAAGAATTTTAGGCATAATAACTTCTTGCGGGAATATTCCTGTCATATGGGTAAGAAAGTAAAGATACTCACTGTAGGTCTGTTCCCATTCGGGGAATCTGTTCCATCCTCCGGGAAGGATTTCTATGGCTTTATCATACCAATGCATAAACTCATTCAGATCTGCTTTTTCCATATTTTCTATTATTTCCGTAGTACTCTGGTCACAGTAGCCTTTGAGAAGCTCATAACGGCGGATCACTTCAAAATATAGCTTAGGTATAAGCTTATACGAGTTTTTCTCGTTGAACGATATAAAAGCAGTTTTAAGCATATCTATCTCATCATAAATGCTTTGTATGGATACAAGAATTACCTTATACTCCTGCGAGTCTGATTTTCCGTAGAGATCCTTTACAGTACTTCTGATATTTGAAGTTGAAAACGGCATAAGAGATACATTTCCTTTAAAATAAGGAACCAGATGCTTATACTCACGTGTTGAAAGTTCAAAAGCAGTATTGAGCGTATCATAGGTAAGATCCTGGTATCTGAATGGAGACTTTGTAAGCATCTGAGCCAGATAAAATGCGGATTTTCCAAAATTAGGGTTAAAATCCAACGATTTATTAAAATAATCGATGGCTGAGCTATAAGCATCATAAGAATTTTTAAGATACTCAGACTTCATGGCTTCAAGTTTTTCTACCTGCGCCTGGGCTGTTTTAAGTTCATTCGAAGTCTTTATGAAATCAGACGAACCTGGCACTGAACTCTGTAACTTCTTTTTTAACTGTGAAATATTGGTATTAACCTCTTCTATAGCCTGGGGAATTTTATTTTGAGCGGCATCATAATAATAATCAAGCTTGGCGTATTCGGTATTTCCGTATTTGAAAAGAATCTCTGAGAGATTCGAATTTATTTTAAAGATAACCGATACTATGCCAAAAAGTATAACAATTGATAACAGAACATTTATTTTTTTGATTTTGTAAGTTTTTAAACTCATGAACTGAGGCGAAACGGCAGCCGAAAGTATAAACAAAGACAGAGCCAGATTAGGCTGCAGATGAAGCGGGAATTCGGTAAAGGAATGAAGGGCTATTATAACTGCCGTCCATCCGAACATACACATAAGAAGAAGCTTGTTTGTATCTCTAAGTTTTGTGAGTGATCTGAAATACATTAACAATAAGGATATTAGTAATCCAATAATGCTTATAAATCCGAAAAGACCGGTTTCACCCAACACCTGAAGATAGTCGTTGTGGGTTCTTTTGAAGTTATTCCATGCGTAGAGGAATCTTTCGGGATTTTTATTCTGTACTATACTCATATACTTTACTGCATATATCTGATATGTACCTATGCCTCCTCCGATAAAAAGGTTCTGTGGATTGTCCCTGTCAAGGAACTGTTCTACGGAGGCAAGCCATGAAAGGCTTCTTTCGTCCCAGGAAGAAACGGTTGAAGCAGCATTGAACCTGTTCGAAGGTATTATCTCTCCTTCTTTGTTAAAAAAGGTCGGCATGCTAAACATAGCAAAAAGGAAAACCAGTATAGCAATAATTGAAAAAACCTTTAAAAGAAAGTTTTTACCAATAAAGTATTTTTTATCGTCTATATGTCTTAAATTAATAATTAAGCAGATAAAAGCAAACACTAGACCGACAAAAAAACCTAAAAATATAGAGCGTGTCTGAGTAAGAAGAATTACCCAGTAAAACAGGAATATGTTAATAAAATTATATATTTTCAGAAACTTACCAGAATCTTTTTTTAAAATGAAATATACTGAAATCGGTAGAAGCTGGGCAAGATAATCGGAAACGAAGTTCGGGTTGCCTATGGTTGTGCGCAGAGTCAAACGTTCGTTGGGATCTCCGTACTTACCGAAAAAAAGATCGTAGCCAGTAAATTTGTTTAGAAGTCCGTCAAAAGCTATTATAGTACCGCCTATCATAAAAAATAGCAATCCTGTTTCAATGAAGCTCATGTCTTTGCCGAACCTGTTGGTTATTATGAAGCATACAGATATTACAAGAACTGTATATGCAGCGTTTTCAAGAGACCAGGTAAAGTACTGTCTGTTTGTTATGAAAGAAGATATGAGAGAAACTAGAACAGATATTCCGAAAAGGAACAGGAATTTATGTGGCCATCCCAGACTCAGGGTGTTTTCCTTTTTCTTTGAAAAGAGATAAAAAACAGCCATTACCGTAAAGAATAAAGCAAAAATAAAATGTTTCTGAGTTGAGTATTCGTAGACCCACTGCGGAATGACAATAAAAGGTAACAACAAAAATAATGCAGAGATAATGAGAATATCTTTTGGAATCTTTTTAATATTTTCCACAAAATTCCCTCCTTGAATAACTATCAAATATATATTATCATATTTTTATGAAAAATCCAATAAAGCTAAGAGATAAAAAGAGCTAAAAGTGTTGTTAAAAGTGGAGTGCGATATCAAAAAGAAAAAATATTCTTTATTATCTACAGAGTAGGTATTGAATAAAGATAAAATTGAAGATTCAAGGTATAATTATAATATGTGTAAAAAAATCTAGGGAGGGACAGGAGGTTATACTATGAAAAGAGTGTTAGTTATTATGTTTGTTCTTTTTTTATCAGTATGGGCAGCAGCCGGAAATTTTTCCGAGTACTATTCAAGATTTATTGCTGCAAACAGTATGCAGGATGCTCAGGCTATGAAAGAGGTTGTAGCTTTATTGCAGGCAGATACTTCCAATGCATCTCTTACGGCACTTTATATAAATGCTGTTACTGAATATGCCAACTGGGCGGTCAAGGATGAAAAAGAAAGAGAAAAACTTTATCAGCAGGCTGTGGACTATGGTAAAAAAATAATAAAGGATAATAAAGACAATTGGTATCTTTCATATACGCTTGGCGCAGCATATGGCCGACTGGCCCAGTTCAAAGGGATTGTGTCCAGTCTTTTCATGCTTGGAGACTTTGATGCCAACATCAAAAAGTCGATAGAGCTTAATCCTTCAAATTATCTTGGATATGTGGCTCTTGGAATGAGATACAGGGATGTACCCTGGCCAATGAATGACATGAAAAAATCTGAAGAAAATTTTAAAAAGGCCATTGAAAAAGAACCTTTGTATGTAAATGCATATCTTGAGCTTGGAATGCTTTATTTAAAGACAAATAAGAAAGAGCTTGCCCGTGAGATGTTTAATAAAGTGATTTCGATGCAACCTCATCCGGAATGGAAGAAACAGGGAGAAGAAGCAAAAAAGCTAGCAGAAGATGAACTCAAAAAGATAAAATAATCAACTGTTTTAAGAAAAAGCTATTCTGAAACAAACAAACTATAAAATACTGTATCATTGAGCCTTTTTCGGGAGTCAATGAGTTTACTTTCAAAGTTAAATATTTTGGCTTCATCATAATTAAAATGTTTATAAAACTCTATTACCTTTGAACCGTACTGTTGAGGATAAAATCCTATGCTTTTTAGTTCAAGCTCACTTTCATAAAGCATAGGATATTTTTTTTTAAGATAAAGCAGGGTATTAATTTCGCAAAGTATTTCTGCCCAAGTATCAGAAGCACCGTCTTTTATGTAGTATCCAAAAGTATAGTGATTAAACTCATGAATCATGTCTTTCATTGAATTGACAAATATTACGTAGGGGCTTATATGAAAAGACCTGGGAATATTTGCGTAAATGACAAACATTTTACTCGGAATAATGACTTTTCCGTTGAAATAATCATTAATGTCTTTTGCTTCGTCGGTAAGCCATTTTTTATTACTTGCAAAGGAAGTGTCTTCGGATATGAAAGGCAGATAGTCCTTTGAAACAAAAGCATATGCGGTTTCTTTTTCTTTTTGCAGCTGAATGGCATTATGGCAAATTTCTATGCGCAGAATAGAATTTTCAGCATTTAAAACGGCATAGTTATTGTATGAAAACTCTTTGTAGAAAAAGCCTGCGCCTTGAGAAAAAGAGCTCTGAGTATCCGAAAAATAAAAATACCGAACCATTCCGGTGCAATAAACCTTTATTCTCCCGGAGGACTCGGTTATAATAGTTATGGGGTAGAAAAGAAAAACAAGTATAACTAAAAAAATAAAAATGTAAAATTTATACTTCAAGTATTATATAACCTTCGGAATTTCCACCTTTTAAAGTATTTCCAGCGTAGTATATCAAACTTCCGCCGCATGAAGGGGGAACCGAGTAGCATAAATCCTGATAGACTGGTACATTTTGAGTATCGCCGTTAATTTCTGGCAAACAGTCACATACTATGTTTATAAAGCCTTTTTGGTAAGAAGCTTCCAGTCCCTTGGAAGTTGCAAGTATATTTACTTTTAATGTATCGCAAAGGCTTATAAGCTTTGATTGCTTTGAAATTATAATAGGATCTTTGTAGGGCAGTTGGATAATTGTTTTTGAACAAGTACCATCTGTAAAAGCTGTAACAATTGCAGCCTCATTGAAATCACTTAATGCGCTGATGCAGTCAAACATTTCTTCCTTCTGCTGATCATTAAGTAGCATGGCAAGGCTGTCTTTAGGAATGACAAAAAGATCAGGTTTTTTATTGCTCAGTAAATCAATGAAACCTTCAAGGGTTGAAATATTTTCATAAAAATCATCAACGCTGTTGAGCTGAAGGAATACGATGTTTCTTTTCATATTTTTGCTCCTCTCTTTTTTATTAAGTATATATACTGTACAAGCCCTATAAAAAACATTATTATACTTGTAACAACTGCAGTTCTGAAGTTGCCTACCATCAGGCTGTCTGTTCGTAGCAGTTCGATAAACATACGTGCAAACGAATAAAGCATAAGGTAAAGGGAAGTGACCTCACCGAATCCTTTTCTTCTGTTACGTATGTAGTAAAAAAGAAAAAGAAAAACAGCGACATCACATACCGATTCATATAAAAAAGTAGGATGGAAAAAACTGAAGCTTTCCAGACCTGGCATCCTGCTTTCCAAAGGAACATACATCTTCAGAAAAAAATCAGTTGGAGTGCCGTAAGCCTCATGATTCATGAAGTTTCCCCAACGGCCGATACCCTGAGAGAGTGGAAGCACAAAGGTAAAGAGATCCATTGCCTGGAAAAACTTAAGGGTGCAGTTCTTTTTATATTTGGTATATAGAAAAGTTGAAACCACCGCGCCTATTATTCCGCCGTGAATGGCAAGTCCACCGGTCCATATTTTTAATATAGAGATGGGGTTGTCCGAAAAAAAACTAAAATTAAAGATAACATAATAAAGTCTTGCTCCTATAACTCCCAAAATTATACCTATGAAAACCGCATTTAAAAGATCATCCTCAGATACCTTTTCTTTAAAGGCCTGGTGTCTACCTATAAAATAGCATAAAAGTATGGAAGAGCTTATTAGAAGCCCGTACCATCTGACTATGAGAGGTCCTATACTGAATATTTCAGGACTGTAAACGACCTCTCCCGAAAAAGCTTTGGGAAGAAAAAGAAATGATACCAATGCAAAAAGAGAAATTGTGATAATGAGAACCCAAGTAAAAGTCCTGTCCTTAAACAAAGTTTTCCTCCTTGATTTTTTAAAAAAATTTGGTATAATATACATATTGTAAGTATCATGCGGGCGTAGCTCAGCGGTAGAGCATCAGCTTCCCAAGCTGAGGGTCGCGGGTTCAAGCCCCGTTGCCCGCTCCAGGACAGTCTCTTAAATGAGACTGTTTTTATTTGCTTAATTCGCTTTCGTTGACTTGATAGAATAGGTTTGTTAGTACCTTCTCAAGTTGAATTTTTGAATAGATTTTTGAGCCGTTTTTCGAATTTTCAGATTCTATACGTTCTATTATCTCAGAAATATCGTTGGTATTCTGAGCTTCAACGAATATCATTTTCTCCTGTCCCTTCATTATATCTTTAAATCTTGTTTTCAAGGAAGAACCTGCATCAAGTATATCTACATCCTTATTGGGATTTACAGGCTGAATATTCTCGCTCTCTGGATATGATTGTTTCTCGTCCTGTTCAGTTAAATCAGAGTTTACAGAAGTCTGATTCTCTTCTTTATCATTGGCAGAAGCATAAGCTTCGTATGAAGGAGAATTGGGAATGCTATCATTAATAGGGATTTCCGTGGTTATTTCCTGAGAAGATTCTGAAATATTCTGGTTTTCCATACTGTTGAGAAGCTTTTCAATACTGTCAAGATCGGCTGTTTTTAGAGAATCATTTATTATACTCTGTAGGTTATCGATATCTGCTGTCTGGTCGCTTGTTTTAAGATTTTCATGTTCTGTAGAGACCAGTTCGGGGATCTCAGGGATTTCAGGAGCAGAGGAACTTTCGTATTCATTTTCTATATCTCCGATGAGCATTCTCAGTGCATTTGATTTTTTCCATATATTTTCTATATTATCAAGTTTTAGGTTGACAACTTCTTCTATAGGTACCGAAGCAACTTCTTCAAGTGCTGGTATTTCCTGAATTTCCGCTTTAGGTTTATCAGAAAAGGATAGTCCGTGTTTTCTGAAATAAATGAATATTGGAAAAGCAGATGCAGCAGATATAACAAATATTATAAAAGTTATAAGGAAAAAAGTAAGAAGAGGAAAACTACTTTTTTCTTCAGAAGCATCTAATTCCTCCTGTGTAGATGGAACAGTTGCCTGTTTGAAATGAAATTCGGAAGAAATTCCATTATTTTTTATGCTTTCAAGAGCCTGGGCTGCAAGAGGATTTTCAGAAAACATCGGCAGATATTCTAATGCGATTGCGTAATCTTTATTCTGAAATGCTGAAAGACCCAAGTAAAGTTTTATATTGGCATCGTAATTCTCCAATTGTGGCGAGACCTGTATTGATTTATATAAAAGATCCTGGGATAGTTTATAATCACCTATCCTGTAAGCTTTCATACCTGAAAGATAGTATGAATATGCCTGATCAAACTCTACGCAAAATACCGATGTACATATCATGAGGATAAATATCCCCAGTATAACTACTCTTTTAAGGCTGAAGTCCATAGAATTTTACCTTCCTGAGTATTATAAATTCCGTACAACGTACCGGATGGTGTGAGGCAGATATCGAAAATATCTTTTTCCATTCTGTTATAAATTCCCGGAAATACTCTGTTTTCAATATCGATATATGTAGTGATATCTCCGCCGAAAACAAACAGTTTTTTATTTTGATAGTTGGAGAGTTTTAATCTTCCTAGGTCTGAGCTTCCTATAATCTGCTGTTTATTATTTTGAGGATCGTACATAAACAGTTTGTAATCATTTGTAAGGATAAAGATCAAAGATCCTGAAAGTTCAAAATCTGAAAAGATGTCTATGGAAACATTTAATTTCAATGCCATATTTTTTTTATCAACAATTGTGGTAAGCTTGGTTCCTGTAAGCTTGGAAATTTTTGAGTCAAATAACAGATAAACAGACTGGCCTATGGTTTTAACCTTTATAAGCTTTGCATCCGAGCTTAAAAGAAGATTGCCAAGGTATATATTTGAAATGTTTCCACTATGGACTACACTCAGCAGATTTCCATTGGAGATATAGTAGGCTTCATCAGAGATAGGAACAATATCATCTATCTTTTTGAACTCAGTGGAAGTCTGATCATAAACAAACACACCTTCATCAGTTGTGGCATAATACTTTCCATCTATTATAGATCCTCCGAACAGTTTTTGGTTAAGTATTTTTTTAAGAGACTGGGAGTATATCCCGTTGAAAGTTTCCAATAGTATGGAATTCTCTGCATATACCAGTTTAACCGTTGACTCGTTAAGCACTCCGACAACTTTTGGTTCTGACATAAGCTGTGAATATGAGTAGGATTTAGGCAGGGTAAAGTATTTGTATGGCACTACCAATGGTTTCTGAGAATCGGTCTTGGAGGCCGGCTGAGTTGGCAAAACAACAGGTTTAGTACTTTCAATGAAGGAGTCATCTTCAAAAGGTTTGACCTTCAGATCAGGCACTGACTCATCCAGAAAGTCTTTTATGGACAATAGGACTTCTTGGTTATTATAGATATCGTACGAATAATCCGGAGATATAAGTACTTTTGATGACTGTGGA
>Ga0116178_10003101_pt1 | contig 12728 bp, 9 predicted proteins | sample AD_STIC12_MetaG_FD_89880 | JGI IMG/M metagenome (GOLD analysis project Ga0116178, IMG submission 89880) | Active sludge microbial communities of municipal wastewater-treating anaerobic digesters from USA - AD_STIC12_MetaG | ecosystem: Engineered > Bioreactor > Anaerobic > Digestate | place: USA... | reverse complement strand
TTATCGCTCCACCGTCAGCGCCTGGACGAACTTCTCAAGCGCAAGGACGGCAGCAAATTGACGTGGCTGGCATGGCTGCGCCAGTCGCCCGTCAAGCCGAACTCTCGGCATATGCTTGAACACATCGAGCGCCTCAAGGCTTGGCAGGCGCTTGACCTTCCCGCAGGCATCGAGCGACAAGTTCACCAGAACCGCCTGCTCAAGATCGCCCGTGAGGGTGGGCAGATGACGCCTGCCGATCTGGCAAAGTTCGAGATGCAACGACGCTATGCCACTCTGGTTTCGCTGGCCATTGAAGGTATGGCCACCGTCACCGACGAAATCATCGACCTGCACGACCGCATCATTGGCAAACTATTCAACGCCGCCAAGAACAAGCATCAGCAGCAGTTTCAGGCTTCCGGCAAGGCGATCAATGACAAGGTGCGGATGTATGGCCGCATCGGCCAAGCCTTGCTGGAAGCCAAACAGAGCGGCGGCGATCCGTTCGCCGCCATCGAGGCCGTAATGCCGTGGGATACCTTCGCCGCCAGCGTCACGGAGGCGCAAAAGCTCGCGCAGCCGGAGAGCTTCGACTTTCTGCATCGCATCGGTGAAAGCTACGCCACGTTGCGCCGCTACGCGCCGCAGTTCCTGGACGTACTTAAGTTACGGGCGGCACCAGCCGCCAAGGGCGTACTCGATGCCATCGAGGTGCTTCGCGGCATGAACAGCGACAACGCCCGCAAGGTGCCCGCCGACGCGCCGACCGCATTCATCAAGCCACGCTGGGCGAAACTGGTGCTCACGGACGATGGCATTGACCGGCGCTACTACGAGCTGTGCGCCCTGTCAGAGCTAAAGAACGCGCTGCGATCAGGCGATGTCTGGGTGCAGGGTTCGCGCCAGTTCAAGGACTTTGATGAGTACCTGGTGCCGGCCGAGAAGTTCGCTACTCTGAAGCTGGCCAACGAATTGTCGCTGGCAGTGGCCACCGATTGCGATCAGTATTTGCACGACCGACTGGCATTGCTGGAACAGCAGCTTGCCACCGTCAACCGCATGGCGGCGGCCAATGATCTGCCGGATGCCATCATTACCGAGTCCGGCCTGAAGATCACGCCGCTGGACGCGGCGGTGCCGGAGACCGCACAAGCCCTAATCGACCAGTCGGCGATGCTGCTGCCACACGTCAAGATTACCGAACTGCTGATGGAAGTTGATGAGTGGACAGGCTTCACCCGGCATTTCACGCATCTGAAGACCGGCGACACGGCCAAGGACAAAACCTTGTTGCTGACGACGATCCTGGCTGATGGCATCAATCTCGGGCTAACCAAGATGGCCGAGTCCTGCCCAGGCACGACTTACGCCAAGCTGTCGTGGCTACAAGCCTGGCACATCCGGGATGAAACGTACTCAACGGCGCTGGCCGAACTGGTCAACGCGCAGTTCCGGCAATCCTTTGCCGGAAACTGGGGCGATGGCACCACGTCATCGTCGGATGGCCAAAATTTCAGAACCGGCAGCAAAGCGGAGAGCACCGGGCATATCAACCCGAAGTATGGAAGCAGTCCAGGCCGGACGTTTTATACCCATATCTCCGACCAGTACGCGCCCTTCAGCACCAAGGTAGTCAACGTCGGCGTGCGTGATTCAACCTATGTGCTCGATGGCCTGCTGTACCACGAGTCGGACTTGCGGATCGAGGAGCACTACACCGACACAGCGGGCTTTACCGATCATGTCTTCGGCCTGATGCACCTACTGGGCTTCCGATTCGCGCCACGTATCCGAGACCTGGGCGACACCAAGCTATTCATCCCAAAGGGCGATGCCGCCTATGACGCGCTCAAGCCGGTGATTAGCAGCGACCGGCTGAACATCAAGCAGATACGCGCCCATTGGGATGAAATCTTGCGGTTCGCCACTTCGATCAAGCAGGGTACGGTGACGGCCTCGCTGATGTTGCGCAAGCTCGGCAGCTATCCGCGTCAGAACGGACTGGCCGTTGCACTGCGCGAGCTGGGGCGCATTGAGCGCACGCTGTTCATACTGGATTGGCTGCAAAGCGTGGAGCTGCGCCGCCGCGTGCAGGCCGGACTCAACAAAGGCGAGGCGCGCAACGCGCTGGCCAGGGCGGTGTTCTTCAACCGACTGGGCGAAATCCGCGACCGCAGTTTTGAGCAACAACGCTACCGGGCCAGCGGCCTCAATCTGGTAACGGCGGCCATCGTGCTTTGGAACACGGCCTATCTGGAACGGGCAACCAATGCTTTGAACGGGCACGGCAAACCGGTAGACGAGACGCTGTTTCAATACCTGTCACCGCTGGGGTGGGAACACATCAATCTGACCGGCGATTACCTCTGGCGCAGCAGCACCAAGGTCGGCGCAGGCAAGTTCAGACCGTTGCGACCACTGCCACCGGCTTAACGTGCTTTATTTTCCGTTTTCTGAGACGATCCCATCATGGGCGAAATCCTGCTGATTGCGTTGCCTGCTGACCCTGCAAAAGTAAGTCCTATGCAGGTACGTGAATACGCGGATTGGGTCATGCGCCCCAGGCTCTTGACGATCCCCGGCATTGCACAGGTGATTTCTATCGGCGGAGAAGTTAAACAATACCGTGTCGAAATCAATCCATCGCAGTTGAAGGCACTGGGAGTAGAACGTGAAAAGCTTGAAACGGCCCTGAAAGACTTCGGTGCTAATACCAGTGGCGGGTTCCTGGAGTCCCAAGGACGGGAATACTTGATCCGCCAGATTGGACGAACAACCCGAATTGAAGATCTTCAAAATCTTGTGGTGACCGTCAAGAACAGCCAACCCATTTTGCTCAAGCAGGTCGCAACGGTGGTTCTGGCCCCTGCCATCAAACGTGGAGATGCGGGGTACAACGGAAAACCCGCCGTGGTCTTGTCGGTGCAAAAGCAACCCAGTGCTGACAGTGTGACTTTGACCAGAGCCGTTGAACAAGCCATGGTGGAGCTTTCCAAAGGTTTGCCTCAGGGAATGGCTGCTCCGGAATTTCTGTTCAAACAAGCAGATTTCATTGAGCATTCGGTCCTTAACGTCGAAGAAGCATTGCGTGACGGTGCCGTCCTGGTGGCCGTCATCCTGTTCTTGTTTCTGCTCAACGTGCGAACTACGCTGATTTCCCTGACCGCGATTCCTGTGTCACTTCTCGTGACAGCACTGGTATTTCATTACTTCGGTTTCTCGATCAATACCATGACGTTGGGAGGACTGGCTATTGCCATCGGCGAACTCGTGGACGACGCGGTTGTCGGTGTTGAGAACGTCTTGCGACGCCTGAAACTCAACAGCGCCCTGACCAGCCCGAGGCCAGTCGCAGAAGTGATCGCCCATGCAACACTTGAAGTTCGATCCGCCATCGTCTATGCAACGGTCATCATCGTGCTGGTATTTGTGCCCCTGTTTGTCTTGCCAGGGATTGAAGGCCGACTATTCACCCCACTGGGCATAGCCTACATCGTCTCCATCCTGGTCAGCATGATTGTGTCTGTAACGGTGACACCCGTGATGGCGTTCTATCTCTTGCCACGGATGAAGCAATTGGGGCATGGGGACAGCCCTTTGGTCGTCAAGTTAAAGTATTGGGATGCTGCATTGCTGCACTGGTCTTTTGACAGGGCCAAAGCGATGTTGATTGCTGCCCTGGTAGCGGTTGTACTGGCAGTCGCAAGTATTCCTTTCTTTGCCAAAGCATTCTTACCGCCCTTCAACGAAGGAACCTTGACTGTTAACGTCGTGCTGAACCCCGGCACTTCATTGGCTGAATCGAACCGCATGGGCACCTTGGCCGAACAATTGATTGCCGGTGTACCAGAGGTTGTCACAGTAGGAAGACGAACCGGTCGAGCGGAATTGGACGAGCACGCCGAAGGGGTTCATTACACGGAAATTGAAGTCGATCTGAAAGCTTCTGAGCGCAGTCGTGAAGCCATCATTGGCGACATTCGTACGCGCCTTGCGGTACTTCCCGCAAACAGCAATGTGGGGCAACCCATTTCACACCGGCTTGACCACCTGCTTTCTGGTGTGCGCGCCCAGATTGCGCTCAAGATTTACGGCGATGATCTGGATACGCTGCGAGGCTTGGCATCTGATCTGCGTGAGCGTCTGGTGAGCATTCCCGGTGTCACTGACTTGCAGATCGAGAAGCAGGTGCTTATTCCACAAATCAAAATCCGTCTGGACTATGAAAAGGTGGCCCGCTACGGTGTGGCACCCGGCACGCTTTTGCGTTCGCTGGAACAAATGATCGAAGGTGAACGTGTCACCCAGGTTGTCGAGGGCAACCGACGCTTTGATTTGTTGGTGAAGTTGCCAGAGAGTGGACGCGGTTTGCAGGAGCTCTCCAATCTGCTCATAGAAACTCCGACCGGCCATGTTCCTTTGTCTGCGTTGGCAAGTATTGAAGACAGTGATGGACCCAACCAGGTCAGCCGTGAAAACTCCCGTAGACGGATTGTGATTTCTGCCAACACCGATGGCTCGGATATGTCCAAAGTGATTGCAGCCATACGCGCAGAGTTGGCGGCTAAGCCCATGCCAGAGGGATACTTCACTTCGCTCGAAGGCCAGTTCCAGGCCCAGGAGCAGGCGGCACGCCTAATCGGCGTATTGGCTTTGATTTCGTTGACCATGATCTTCCTGGTCCTATACAGCCGCTACCGTTCTGCAGTGCTAACGGCCATCATCATGGGGAACATTCCACTGGCACTCGTAGGAAGCGTTATTGCGTTGTGGATCTCGGGACAACCGCTATCGGTTGCCGCGATGGTAGGTTTTATCACACTCACGGGCATTGCGACTCGCAACGGAATCTTGAAAATCAGTCACTACATCAATTTGTGCGCCTTCGAGGGCGAAACGTTTGGCAAGAAGATGATCGTGCGTGGCTCCTTGGAGCGACTGACGCCCGTACTCATGACTGCTTTGGTGGCCGCTTTTGCATTGGTACCTTTGCTGGTGTCTGCCGAAGCCCCTGGCAAGGAAGTGCTGCACCCCGTAGCAGTGGTGATCTTTGGTGGACTGGTGAGTTCTACATTGTTAGATAGCTTGCTGACACCCATGATGTTCTGGCTTTGGGGAGAGGCTCCGTTGAGTCGCTTGCTCGAATCCCACGATTCAGAGAACTATTAATTTGACAACCGCCCCCTGGGGCATAACTAGGAGATAACCCATGAAACCTTTCGCTCTAACTGCGTCAACTCTGGTAGCAGCATTTGTTTTAGGAATCGGTACGACTTCGGCATTTGCGCACGAAGGTGAAGACCACAACACGTTGAAAGCTGCACATGGCGGTCAATTGGGCGTCGCCGGCGCGTTGAGCTATGAATTAGTTGTTGCGAAGAATGCGAAAGAAGGACAGGATTCAACAGTGTTGGTTTACGTTACAGACCATGCTGGAAAGCCTTTTGCGACATCAGGTGCAACCGGAAGTGCGACGCTCCTTGCAGGAAAATCCAAGTCAACGGTAGCACTTCAACCTGATGGTGACAATCGCATGAAGGGCGTCGGAAGATACACATCGACTCCAGACCTGAAGGTGGTCATTTCTATCACCCTAACAGGTAAACAGCCTGAACAAACGCGGTTTGCGCCGCTGGCTCTTAAGAAGGATGGACATTAGGCTCACATCCGTTGATGCCTGCTTCTAAGTGGTCACTTGAGATAGGAGCGCAACACAGACACAACCTCGTCCATATCTCGGGCTCGTTCTGCTAAGTCAGTTGTGTCTGGGCCCAAGTGCTCTCGGAGGTGGCCTTCTAACACTTCAGCCATTAGTCCATTGACTGCACCTCGAATAGCTGCAATTTGCTGGAGTATCGCTACGCAATCACCTTCCGAATTCAAAGCCTTTTCCAGACCCTCTGTCTGTCCTCGGATTCGCCGAACGCGCGTCAGCAGTTTTGCTTTGTCCTTGATAGTGTGGGCCATGTATCACGTTCCTTAGAAAATTGAATATAGCATACTGGGGTATAGTATCAGCATTAATCCTTATCAAACGCTCTTCTTCCCCTTTCAGGTACGGTCATGCCACCCATCGCAGAACTCATTCAACAGGGCGCCACAAACTTGTGGGTCTTCATACCAACGGCCATTCTGCTGGGTGCATTGCATGGTCTGGAGCCTGGGCATTCCAAAACCATGATGGCATCGTTCATCATCGCGGTGAAGGGGTCGGTCGGCCAAGCAGCCATCTTGGGACTTTGCGCGGCATTTTCCCATTCGTTGATCGTGTGGGTCCTTGCCGCTATTGCCTTGAAGTTCGGAAACGAACTGATTGCAGAACAGGCTGAGCCCTATCTCATGCTTCTGTCCGCACTGGTGGTCATTGGCGTATCCATCTGGATGTTCATGCGCACCCGCCGCGATGAACTGGCCGCAAAGGCCCAACGGCTCGCACCACACGGCGGCAAGATCATCAACACTGGGCACGGAATTGTCGAACTTGAAGTCTTTGAGACCGGCGTTCCTCCCCGGTTTCGCGTCCACGCTTACGACAAAACCATGGCTGCAAAGGGGTTTGATGACCACGACAAAGTTTCCATCGAGACCCTACGCCCGGATGGGACCAAGCAAGCCTTTGAACTGAAGGCCACCGGCATGTACCTGGAATCCGTTCTGGAGATTCCAGAGCCCCATGAATTTGAGGCGGTTGTGAGCATGGGGCATGGTGACCACATCCACCGCTTTCAAGTCAGTTTCACCGAGGAAGACCATGACCACGCCCATGGCGGACATGATCATGGGCACCATCATCACCATGATGTGGGTGATGACCTTTTGGGCGGTGACGGTTCCTACCAAGATGCTCATGAGCGCGCCCATGCAGAGGACATCAAACGCCGCTTTGTCGGGCAGAAGGTGACCACGGGTCAGATTGCGATGTTTGGCTTGACTGGCGGCTTGGTGCCCTGTCCGGCATCCGTAACCATACTGATGCTCTGTCTGCACTTGAAGCGATTCACGTTGGGCGCGGTCATGGTTGCAAGCTTTAGCCTCGGATTGGCCATTTCGTTGGTAAGCGTTGGTGTTGTCGCCGCATGGGGCGCGCGCCAGGTTGGCAAACGCTTTGGCAATGGCCGGTTCAGTGACTTGGCACGCAAGATGCCTTATTTTTCAAGCGGATTAATGGCTTTGGTTGCGGTGCTCATGGGCGTCCAAGCCTTGATGCAGCTCGCTGTTGGTTAAGTTTCCGATTAAAATTCAGCTGTTCATTGGGGAGTAGCCTGCCTTCGATTAGTCGAAGGTGCTTGCGTCAACATACTTGATCATCATGATCATGGTGCAAGCGGTTTCCGACTTGGCAAGACCTTTGACCACGTAGCCTCCGGTTTGGCCGGGGAGGAGCGTGGTCATTTGTCTTTTGCCCGGCCTGGGAACTTAAAAATGGAAGCTCTATTGACCTCAACGGGTGTTGTCGCACTGGCAGAAATCGGTGACAAGACCCAACTTCTCGCATTCGTCTTGGCTGCGAGATTCAAGAAGCCTCTCCCCATCATCGCTGCAATTCTTTGCGCTACCCTTGTAAACCATGGACTCGCCGGCGCTTTGGGTGCCTGGATCACCTCCATGCTCACACCTGAGGTTCTTCGTTGGGTGGTCGGTGTGTCATTTCTCGGCATGGCGGCGTGGACCATGATTCCGGACAAGATCGAAGAAGAAGAGACTCAGGTTGCAAAGCACTTGGGTGTCTTTGGCGCCACGCTGGTGACCTTCTTTTTAGCGGAGATGGGCGACAAGACTCAGATCGCCACGGTGGCCATGGCCGCGCACTTTCCGAATCCTGTAATGGTGGTGATTGGCACCACGCTGGGCATGCTGATAGCCGACGTGCCAGCGGTGTTTGTCGGAGACCGCTTTTCTAAGACGATTCCCATGAAACTTGTGCATTCGATTGCGGCCGCTATGTTCGCAATCATGGGAATACTTGCACTTCTAAAAGTGGATTCCTGGTTGTAGTTGATGTCCGCTTTGCGCACATCAAAATGGTGTGTGCAATTTCTGGAATGGGCACGGTGCCGGCACTGGAAAAAATGGGGCGAATGTCCGGTCCCGACATGATGACTAAATTTCCACCGTGCGCCAGGCTTCCACTCACCCATTCGCACCTAATTTCGGCTTGGTAACTAGCCAGCCCGATAGCCGTCACTCGATTGGTCTCAAGGATCCTTTCGAGCGAACAAGCGTTGGTCCCAAATGACCTTTTGACTCGTCGACACGACAAGCTGAGCTGCTGCTGGATGCAACGGATTGACCACGGCATTCCATTCCAGCTTGGCAACGACAGAGGGAATGATCAAGACCGCAGTTCTGCTTTCGGCCAACCACTGGTCACCAAAGCGACGGGCAATGGATGGGTCATCACCATCCCAACCCAATGGCAATGACGCTGAATCATTGCGTTCGATGGGTGCGTCGGCTGGAACTTCTGCCACCACGTAGCAATGTGTCGTCGGGACTCGGCCAATATTGGCGTGCACCAGTATTTCCAGCATGGAGCAGGCATAGCTCAAAGAACCATAGATCGCTGGTCGCCCTGGACTATTCCACCGGCCTCCCACCATCGCGGCACCGGTGCCGTCCCACAGCGCATGTCGGCTGTCCCCAATCCGAAAAATTTGCATGAAAAATCCGCCTTACGCAGCGATCCCGTAGAACAGCTTCCAAAGCAACTCTTCAACGCGCCTGGCTCCCAACTCCGTCATGGATACGTCCAATGGAGTGCGGCCTTTGAGCATAGGGTGAGGTGTGTTCAAAAACAAGCGCGCATCGTCTTCCGAGTTCCACACGAATTCCGTGGTGGCAAAGATTCTGGCCAGGCGTTCTGCTCTTTCAGATTCGTCCGAAGTAAGACTGGTACGACGACGCTTGTAGGTCGCCTCCGGAATGATTCGATAAAGAAGCTTCTTGCGATCTTCGCCACCCAGGCATACACGATCAACGCTGGCTCGAAGCGCACCCTTGGGCAGCCCGTTCGCCACCAGATCATCGAGTTCTGCAAAGGAATGAGGAGGCGGAGACAGCGCCATCACTGAGGCGATTTTCTCTGGGGTCACAAGTACCATAATGCAGACCTTAGTATCAATTGATACCTCTATTGTAGATCATGTGATATATCAATGCAAGTCACCTTCGGCAGCCAGCGCGACGGTGGTCAGAAGCAACCTACGTTCTCAAACATGAATACACCCCAGACACGTCGCCTCACCATCCTCAATGCCGATGAAATCGAGGCGATTTTCGGGTTGCCTCAGTTCACGGAAGACGAGCGTCAGGTTCATTTTGCATTGAGCCCGATCGAGAGTGAAGTCGTCAATGCCGCACGCACCATTACAGCGGCGGTCCATTTGACTTTGCAAATTGGCTACTTCAAGGCTAAGTCGCAGTTCTACGTCTTCGATCTGGATATGGTGAGCGCAGACCTGCTCCATATTCTCGGGCGACATTTCCCAGGTCGCGGGATGCACGAAATTGGCGTCTTGTCCAAACCTACGCGGCTGGCTCAACAAGGCATCGTTCTCAAACTTTTTGATTTCCGGCTGTGCGACGCCTATCTGAAAAGTGACTTGATCAGCCTCGCACAGCGCCTAGCCATGTTGTCAACGAAGCCGATCTTCATTTTGCGGGAAGTTCTGGAGCACCTCGCAAACCAGCACGTTGTCGCGCCAGGCTACACCTTCCTGCAGGATCTCGTCAGTGGTGCAATCATGGCCGAGCACAGGCGTATCACCCGCAAATTGGACGAATCGCTATCACCAAAATTGCGCAGGGCGCTCGACGAGATGCTGCATGCCGGTGACAAACAGCATTTGATCATCGTGCTCGAGCACGAGCCCAAGGATTTCAGCAACACCCAACTGCGTGAAGAGGTAGCGCGTCGCCAGCAGTTGGCGCCGCTATATGACTTCACACACAAATTCCTAGCTGACGCGGAGTTATCCAATGAGAGTATCAAGGACTATGCCGCGTTGGTCCAGTTCTACTCGCTCTACAAGCTACGCCGCATCAAAGCATCCACCGCACGCCTGTATTTGCTTTGCTTTACCTTCTATCGGTTCCGCCAGATCAACGACAACCTGATCGAAGCCTACATCCATCTGGTGAACCAATTTGACAAGCAGACCAAGTTCGCCGCCAAAGAGGCGATGCACAAAGCGGTCGAGGAAGCCAGTGCGAATCTCCAGGCAGCCGGCCAAGTGCTGGAACTTTTCGTAAATGACACGATAGCCGCCGACTGCCCGTTTTGTGAGGTTCAGGAACGCGCATTCGGATTGCTGGCACCAACTGTCATACCGAGCGTAGCCAACTACCTGCGCAACGTCGCATTTGACAGGATCGCTTACGAATGGGACCATTTTGCCAAGCTGTCCAGAACCGTCAAACGCAACTTGCGGCACCTGTTTTGTGAACTGGACTTCTCCGGTCGGGTTCAGGATGCGCCGCTGATCAACGCCATCGCAGTATTGCAAACTCAGTTACGTCAGCATAAGTCGCTGCGACAGATTGACCCCTTGATCTTCCCAACAGGCCTGATTCCACCAAGTATCAAGCGATACCTGTATGTCAACGCTGACCGCCCCGATGCAAAAGGCCAAAGTCTTGACGTTGACCGCTATGAGTTCTTGGTCTACCGGTTGCTTCGAAACGCCCTGGAGTCTGGCGACCTGTACGTTAATAACAGCAATGAGTTTAGGCAGTTTGAGGACGACCTGATTAGCGAAGTACGCTGGAGCCAAAAAGAAGCTGTACTCGATGAAATTGGTGTTCCCTTGCTGCAAACACCTATCGAAGAGACCTTGGCAACGATGCGCATCGCGCTGGAATCAAGGTTTGCATCGGTCAACCAGCGCGTGACCGAATGTGTCAATGAACACATCAAGGTTAGCGGACAAGGAGATAAGAAGCGCTGGTCGCTGGTCTACCCCGCCGATCAAGAGCAGTCCGTCAACAGTCCGTTCTATAGTCAATTGCCAGGCATCGGTATTGCCGATCTCTTGCGGTTTGTTGGCAGGACAACAGGCTTCATGAACGAGTTCACGCATGTTCTTGATCGCAGCGTAAAGAGTGCGCCTGACACGCGTCAAATCCTGGCATGCATGGTGGCCTTTGGCACCAATATGGGTTTGGGAAAGATGGCGGAGGTGTCCGGTCTCGTCCATTCGTCGTTGGCGACCACCGCGCGCAGTTACATCCGACCGGAAACACTGCGCGACGCCAATGATGCCATCAGCAACGCGACGGCCGCCTTGCCCGCCTTTGACCTGTTCAACATCCGGGATACCTTGCATTCCAGCAGTGACGGGCAGCGGTTTGAAACGCAAATTGACACTTACAACGCCAGGTATTCCCCCAAATACTTCGGTCTGAACAAGGGTGTGAGTGCCTGCACTTTGGTGGCGAACCATGTACCGATCAATGTACGGGTCATTGGGACGCATGAACATGAGAGCCATTACGTTTTCGATTTGCTCTACAACAACAGCTCTGACATCCAACCGACTCGCCACTCTACCGACACGCATGGCACCAACCAGGTCAATTTCTGGATTCTGCATGCCTTTGGTTATGGGTTCGCGCCACGGTACAAGAGATTGCAACGGAAGACGGCATCACTGGTTGGCTTTGAATATCCAAGCAAATATCCAGCGGACATGCTGATCAGGCCGAGCAACAAAGTCAACGAAGAATTGATCATCAGCGAATGGCCCAACGTGCAGCGCATCATGGCGTCGCTCGCCCAAAAGGACACCACCCAAGCCACCATTGTGCGAAAACTCAGCAGCTACGCCAGGCAAAACCAGACCAAGAAGGCCCTTTGGGAACTGGACAACATTTGTCGGTCTATATACATCCTGGACTTCATCGATGACGTGGAGTTGCGCCAGAGTGTTCAAAAGGCACTTAACAGAGGGGAGGCCTATCACCGGTTTCGTCGGGCTGTGTCATTTATCAATGGAGGCAAGTTCAAAGTCCAGACAGAAGTTGAGCAACAGATATGGAATGACTGCGCACGCCTGATCGCCAATGCTGTCATTTACTACAACACGGCGTTGCTGTCCAAAGTCTATGAGCAGAAGCTCAAAACTGGTGATCGTGATGCCGTGGAGTTCATCCAAGGCATGTCACCTGTGGCTTGGCAGCATGTGAACATGTTCGGATCGTTTGAGTTCAGTGATGAGGAACCGACCGTTGACTTGGAAGAGCTGGCGGCACGATATGCTGACTCAGAGTTCTGGGCAAGGGCTACGAGCAGTGGCCAAGGGGATCTTTTTGACTGAAAACCACCCCTCCTTCAGAGGGAGAATCCGCTCGTTTTACCTTTTCGAGGGGATGGGCTAAATTAGCCTTGATGCTGCTGGCACGCCGTGGCGCAAGCATTGGCGGCGAAGCAAGGCAAATGGTTGCGAGGCACTTGCAGGAGATGCACGCCAAGGACGCACTGGGAAAGGTACTTGTGCTCTATGACATCTTGCGTTGCCTGTCGCTGCATATGGGCGACCTCAGACCCGTGGCGAATCTGGCGTGCAAGCCAATGGATCATTCAGCTGTCGAGTCCCGCATTGACCATGTTTTTCAGTGGATTCACACCAACATCAGCAGCGAACTTCGTAAGCAACCAGCCAACACAGGTTGACTGCCTGGCGCCTTTTAGGATTGTGGCGTCCAGCGGTGCGGAAGCAGATCCTCGATCTTGCTGTTCCTTTGTGTTG
>Ga0116178_10003081_pt1 | contig 12773 bp, 11 predicted proteins | sample AD_STIC12_MetaG_FD_89880 | JGI IMG/M metagenome (GOLD analysis project Ga0116178, IMG submission 89880) | Active sludge microbial communities of municipal wastewater-treating anaerobic digesters from USA - AD_STIC12_MetaG | ecosystem: Engineered > Bioreactor > Anaerobic > Digestate | place: USA... | reverse complement strand
TTCGTTGTTTTTTTTAAGAAGCTCTGCAAGCTGTACCAAAACCGCATCACCTGCAGCATGCCCATATTTATCGTTAACACGTTTAAAATAATCCAAATCGATCATTATCAAGTGCACATTTTTCCCAACTTTATTAGCTCTTTCAACAGCCTTCGGCAAAGCGGACATAAAGGCTCTTTTATTATTCAGCCCGGTCAAAGCGTCAGTAGTTGATTTTTTTATGGTATCAACAACTCTATTCACAGCCTGCCGAACATTGCGTTTTTCATCAAATAAAACTGTTCTTACATCTGCATAAGGATCAACTCTGTCTTTTGGGATAGGACCTCCAGGCAAGGCCAAAGGGGCGGTAACCCCATCCTTTGGTCCTTCCAACTCCAAAACTAAATCATCAATGATCTTCTTTTTTCTAGCCTGCTCATCAGCAGGCATAGATTGTAAATCGACCTGATTTATTCTAGCCATGTAACTTTTAATTATTTCCGTTTATATCTCCGAATTATACCACAACAATCGATGTCTTACAAACCATATAATGTCGACTGTCAAGTTTTTCGCCTCGAAAATTTCAAAAAAATGTACCAAAAAAGGCTTTCTGTGCTAAAATACCGCGCGTAAAAAAATAACCCTATTTAACGTGGCTAAAGAGAAAAATCAAAATCCAGAAGATCCAAAAAAGAAAAAATCAAAAAAATCGGAAGAAGAGCAACAAGAGTTTTTAAACGAAGAGACAGAGGAACAAGAAGTTGAAAATACAGAAGAGAATTCTGAGAATACACCTGAAGAAATATCAGAAGATTCATCTTCAGAAAATGGTGAAAATTCACAAGAAACAATAAGCGAATTTTTGGGAAACATTGCTGATAGATCGATCACTCACGAAATGGAAACCAGCTACTTGGAATACGCGATGAGCGTCATCGTATCACGCGCACTTCCAGACGTTAGAGATGGACTCAAGCCAGTTCACAGAAGAATTTTGTACGCAATGAATGAAATAGGACTTCGTTCATCAGGTTCGTTCCGTAAATCCGCAGCCGTCGTCGGTGAGGTTTTGGCGAAATACCATCCACATGGAGACTCAGCGGTATACGACTCAATGGTGAGAATGGCACAAGACTTCGCGATGAGATACACATTGGTACGCGGTCAAGGAAACTTCGGTTCGATCGACGGAGACAGCGCAGCGGCAATGCGTTATACGGAAGCGAAGATGGAAAAAATTACAGATGAAATGTTGGGAGACATAGATAAAGAAACTGTTAATTGGATGCCGAATTACGACGGTAGGTTTATGGAACCAATCGTATTACCGACAAAAATTCCACAGTTATTATTGAACGGATCACAAGGTATCGCAGTAGGTATGGCGACTTCTATTCCTCCACACAATCTCGGAGAATTGATAGATGGAATTATTTTTCTAGCCGACAAACCGGAAGCGGAACTCGAAGAACTAATGCAATACATCAAAGGACCCGACTTCCCTACCGGAGGAATTTTATACAACATAGCAGATATCAAAACTGCATATGCAACAGGCCGTGGAGGTATGGTCCTCCGAGCTCGTGCCGAAATCGTTGAGAAAAAAGGAGGTAAATTTGCAATTATCGTCACAGAAATACCATATCAAGTAAACAAATCTACTCTTGTAATGAAGATTGCAGATTTGGTACGTGACAAAAAAATAGTCGGAATTTCCGACATCAGAGATGAATCCAATAGGCATGGCATCCGTGTAGTAATTGAACTCAAAAAAGATGCATATCCAAAAAAGATCTTAAATCAATTATTCAAGTACACACAGATGCAAACATCATTCAACATGAACATGATTGCTCTCGTTGATGACATACAACCTCATCTTCTTGATCTCAAAAAAGTCCTTGAATATTTCATTCTCCACAGAAAAGAAGTTATCACTCGCAGAACTCAGTTTGAGTTGAAAGTAGCTCTAGCTCGTGCCCACATTTTGGAAGGTTTAAAAATCGCACTCGACAATATCGACGCCGTGATCGAAACCATCCGCAAATCTCCTACCAAAGAAGAAGCTCAAGAAAATTTGATGAAAAAATTCAAACTTTCCGAAGAACAAAGCAAAGCTATTTTGGAGATGAGACTTCAAACGTTGGCAGGATTAGAAAGACAAAAAATCGAAGATGAATACAAAGAAAAATTAGCATTAATAGAAGAATTAAAAAGCATTTTGGCGGATACAAAGAAAGTTTTGAAAATAATGAAAGATGAATTGGCTGAAATTAAATTAAAATATGGAGACGAACGTAAAACGGAAATCGTCCCATCAGCAGTCGGCGAAATTTCACAAAAAGACACAATTCCAAACGAACCAATGATTGTAGTCTTGTCAAAAGCTAACTACATCAAACGTATTCCTCCATCTTCATTCAAAGCTCAACACAGAGGAGGAAAAGGCATCATCGGCGGAACAACAAAAGAAGAAGATGAGATTAAATTAATCATTCAATCAAATAATCACGACGAACTTCTATATTTCACAAACAAAGGACGCGTATTCAAACTTCCTGTTTATGAAATTCCACAAGGTTCACGCATTTCAAAAGGACAAGCAATAGTAAATCTGCTTCAATTACAAGATGGCGAAAATATTACAGCGATACTCAACGCGGGAGAAAATTATTCAGGAGAATATTTGTTCATGACGACGACAAAAGGAACAGTGAAAAAAACGCCAATAGAAGATTTCAAAAACGTACGCAAAAACGGATTAATCGCAATTAAATTAAGAGCTGATGATTCTCTAGAATGGGTCAGACAAATTTCAACTGGTAATGAAGTCATGATCGTCACAAAAGAAGGAAAATGTATCAGATTCGCAGAATCCGATGTTCGCCCGATGGGTCGTCCATCCATAGGTGTACGTGGAATCCGCGTCAAAGGCGGAGATAATGTAGTCCAAATGGACGTAGTCCCAACACCTGAAACAACAGAACTACTTGTAGTTATGGAAAACGGCCTCGGCAAAATGACAAAAGTTACAAATTACAGATTCCAAGGACGTGGAGGATCCGGTGTAAAAACAGCAAACGTCACAGAAAAAACAGGCAAAGTCATAGGAGCAAAAACGATAGAAAAAGGCATGGATGCAGACTTGATAATAATGTCGAAATCAGGACAAACAATCCGCATGCACGCAGGCTCTATACCAAGTCAAGGTCGCGCAACACAAGGCGTATACCTGATGAGATTACGTCCAAATGACAAAGTTGCTTCATTATCACTTGTTGAAGTAAGTGAGGAAAACAATGTTCAAACTCCGGAATCACAACAAACCGAAATAAGCGAAACTGAAGAAGCGGTAAAAACAGCTTAAGATCCCCTCAAAAATATATCCCTATGAAAAAAATTAAACTAATATCGTTAGTTGTATCGGCATTTGTGCTGATTTCAACTCAAACCGCTTTTGCTCTTTCAAAAGAACTGTCAATACCGGATTCTTCTGTAAAATTCAACACAACAACCTTTACTGAAGGTAAACAAATCAGAATATATGCATCAGTAGTAAATTCATCAGGCACAGATCTACTGGGCACCGTCAGATTTTATGATAATGGAGGACAAATCGGAGGAGATCAGGCTATTTCAGTTCTTGCCAACAAAACAGACGATGTTTTCATAGATTGGTATCCAAAATACGGATCACATCGAATTGTAATCAAAATATTTCCATGGGATGCCGCTAACGACGATCCTTCAAATAACGACGCTGAACGCACAATATTCGTGATGCAAGACACAGATCGCGACGGAATAACAAATGATATCGACCCTGACGACGACGGAGACGGAGTAAACGATGACAAAGACGCATTTCCATTAGATAAATCTGAATGGGCTGACACAGATGGTGACGGAATTGGAAACAACAAAGACAAAGATGATGATAATGATGGAGTCCCAGACGATAAAGACGCGATGCCTCTGGACCCGACAGAAACAATGGATTCTGACAAAGACGGCATCGGAGAAATAAAAGATCCCGACGACGACAATGATGGCTTAACGGATTTGGAAGAAATGAAAAAAAATACAAATCCAACAAATCCAGACACTGACGGAGACGGGGTAAACGATAAAGATGATCCGTTTTCATTAGACCCTTCAGAATCGATGGACACAGATCGCGACGGCATCGGAAACAACAAAGATTTGGACGACGACAATGATGGGATTTTAGATGTTAACGACAAATTCCCTCTTAATAAAGCTCCAATTTTAAGAGTAAATGAAATCCTAACGGCATCATTAAACGAAAAAACAATTTTTGATGCATCCGCTTCTTATGATGAAGACGGAAAAATCACATCATATCAATGGACTATAGATGATAAAATTTTTGAAGGTAAAAAAATCGAATATATATTTAAAGAATTAGGCAAACACAAAGTCTCTCTTACAATCAAAGACAACACCGGAGAGCTAAAAACAAAAGATTTTGAAATAAATGTATTGAACGTCAGACTTTACAGTCAATTGTTAACAATACTGATTATTATGATTCTTGGAGGAATTTTAATTTACAAATATATAGCGGAAGAGAAAATCTCAAATTTAAAAACATTAATTAAAAGTAAAAAAGAAAAATGAAAATATCAGTAATATTCGGCACACGTCCGGAAATAATAAAGTTATCTCCAATAATACGAGCTCTTAAATCAGCTCACGCAAATTTTTTCATAGTCCACACAAACCAACACTATGACAAAAATATGGATGCGATTTTTTTAAACGAATTAAATCTCCCAAAAGCGAAATATAATCTAAAAATCGGTTCAGGGAGTCACGCAAATATGACAGGTAGAATATTGATGGAAGTTGAGAAAATTTTCATCAAAGAAAAACCCGATGTGCTAATCGTCCAAGGCGACACAAATACTGTTTTGGCAGTTTCACTGGCCGCCAGTAAATTGCAAATTCCGATCGCGCACGTCGAAGCTGGATTGAGAAGTTATTCAAGAATTCCGGAAGAAACAAACAGAATTTTGACAGATCATTTATCAGAGTTTTTATTTGCACCAACTGAAAAACAAAAGAAAATTCTTATTAACGAAGGAGTTTCTTCCAAAAAAATACATGTAGTTGGAAACACAGTTGTAGATGCAGTCCAACAAAACCTCAAAATAGCAGAAAAATCCGTCGGTAACAGATTTTTGAAGAATTTAAAATTAAAGCCCAAAAAATACTTTATAGTCACCGCGCACAGAGAAGAAAACGTTGATAAAAAAAATGTACTTGAAACAATAATTAAAGCTATTTCTCATCTGCAAAAAGCACACAAATTCGACGTGGTATTTCCCATGCATCCGAGAACAAAAAAACGAATTGAAGAATTCAAAATTAAAATCCCTTCCAAAATAAAAGTGATTGAACCAATCGGATATCTAGAAATGTTGTCGTTAATGCAAAATGCAGCATTTATATTAACAGATTCAGGTGGCATACAAGAGGAAGCATGCACACTCGGAGTGCCATGTGTAACGATGCGTGAATCCACAGAACGTCCGGAAAGCATAGAAGTCGGAGCAAATATCCTCGTTGGCACACATATAAATCGCATCACAGAGGGAACGAAAACGATTTTAAACTCAACATCTTCAAAAAATACAAAAAGATGGAAAAATCCTTTTGGAAATGGCGCTACTGCAGAAAAAATCGTCAAAATTTTGATGAAATAAACAATGAAGAAATAAGATGAATGTATTTGTTTTAACAATTCACAACCCGGAAATCTCTCTCGGCCCGACAGCACGTCTGAATGGGTTTTTGAAAAGCAAAGAATTTCAACATCACGTACAAATAGTCCAACCTCCATTTGCATTTCACAAAAAATACACAAAATTCGACACATTCGTACTATTACTAAAAACAATCGCCTCAATCTTTAAAAATCGAAAAAAAACAGATTTGATCCACGTAGTCACTCCCCCATCATACCCGGGACTGATCGCCGTACTGGCAAAAAAACTTTTCAAAATTCCATATATAGTCGATATCGGAGATCCTTGTGCGGAAAACATAGCAACTATCAAAAATCTCGCCGCAGATGGATTTGTTTTTAAAACTTTAAAAAAAATAGACAACACATTATATAAAAACGCAGACCATCTCATTCTCACTTCCGACGGACTGCAAAAATACATCCCGGAAAACTCAAGACACACAACAATCCTCACGGGAGTAACAGAAGAGAATCAACACAAAGAACTAAACACATCCAAAAAATGCATATACTTAGGGCAATACGGCCCACTACAAAATTTCGAATATATTTTGCAGGTTTTTATAAAAGCGATAAAAGAAGACGATGAAATTTCATTGGACATATATGGACAAGGAGAAACTCAAGAGTGTAAAAATTTAATTTCTCAACAAGGAATCAGCGGACTTGAGCACAAAATAAACTTCTTTGATCCGGTCCCATCTGAAGAAATACCAAAAATAACCGCAAATTATTCGCTTGGAATTGTCTCTTTGAAATTAGATGAAAATTTAAATTACGCAGTACCGACAAAAGCCTTATCATATCTTTCACTCGGACTTCCTGTTTTTGGAACGGGCGGGGAAAGTATTAAAAATTTAATAGAAAATTCTTCTACAGGCTCAATTTCATCGCAATACAACGCAGAAGAAGATTCAAAAAAATTAATAGAGATATTGAATTCGCCTGAAACACTCAAAATTCAATCTGAAAACGCTTTTAAATTTGCAAAAGAAAACCTTACATTTGCTCAATCAGGTCACTCAATCTTGGAAATTTACAACTTTTGCTTGCATTAAAAGAAGAGCTTAATTATAATCTCGCCGCTATGAAAAAAGACATACACCCAAAATACAACGAAATTGTTGCTAAATGCGGTTGCGGAGCAGAATATTTGGTTGGATCCACAAAAGACGGGATCACTACTGAAATATGTTCAGCTTGCCACCCATTCTACACAGGCAAACAGAAATTGATCGATACTGCCGGACGTGTAGAGAAATTCCGCGCAAAACAAGCATTGGCAAAGCCAAAGAAAACGACGAAAAAAGAGGCTGAAACCGAAGAAGAAACAGAGACAAATTCAACAGAGGAAGCATAAATCTCTATAGATTAACTTTTAATCTATGGCTGGAAATTCTATCGGCACTATTTTTTCCGTCACTACCTGGGGCGAATCGCACGGCCCTGCACTTGGCGTTATTATCGACGGATGCCCTTCAAATATTCCGCTATCCGATAAAGACATTCAAAAAGAAGTCGATCGTCGCAAACCTGTCGATCCAAAGATTTCAACAACCCGACACGAAAAAGATAAAGTTCAAATTCTATCGGGAGTTTTTGACGGAAAAACAACCGGAACACCCATCTCTGTCGTAATTTTCAACGATGACATGCACTCACAGGACTATGAAAAAAATAAAAATTCTTTCCGACCAGGGCATGCTGATTTCACATACGAAATGAAATACGGAATTCGCGACTATCGCGGAGGAGGCAGAAGCTCAGGTCGCGAAACAGTATCTCGTGTGATCGCAGGAGCGATCGCCGGAAAAGTCATGAAACATTTAACAAAAACACGTGATTTACAGATTTACGGCCACACAATCCAAATCGGAGACGTCCATGCCGACTCATACTACACAGCTAGAAAATTAGACAAAAAATTCATAGAAAAAAATCTACTTCGCTGCGCTAACAAAGATGCTTTTGAAAAAATGTACAAAATCGTCGAAGATGTCCGAAAAGAAGGAGACTCTATCGGCGCAGTCATAGAAATCATCGTAGAAAACCCACCGATTGGATTAGGAGAACCGGTTTTTGATAAATTAGAAGCGGATTTGAGCCACGCATTTATGTCTATAGGAGGAGTTAAAGGTGTAGAATTCGGAATCGGGTTTGAAGTCGCAGGATTAAAAGGCTCGGAAAACAACGACTCTATGACGGCAAATAAAAAAGGAGAAATCACATTCACTTCAAATAACGCAGGCGGAATAGTCGGTGGAATCTCAAACGGCAATCCGATCATCGCCCGTCTCGCGATCAAGCCAACTCCATCCATCGCGAAACTTCAGCACACGATCACATCTGATGGTAAAATAACAGATATCCAAGTCCACGGCCGTCATGACGCCTGCCTCGCGCCTCGCATTATCATAATTGCTGAGGCAATGGCAAAAATAGTGATCTTGGATCACATCCTGAGAGCTAGAACGATTTAATTTTCAGATCCACAATCAAACAGTTTGGCCAACACAAGTAGATTGAAAAATAATTGACCAAAATGTCAACAAGGTATATAATGAAATACTGATTATATATACTAATTTCATTTAAATATGAGCGAACATGCACCAGCTCCGGCACCTGAAACACCAGCTCCAGCACCAGAAGCACCAGCTTCAGCTCCTCAAGCAGGAGGAGGCGTAGTAAAAGGATTTTTTGCAAAACGTTGGAATGCAGTAAAAGGAGGCGGAAAAGATGTTGGATCAACAGTATGGGACACATTCAAAGAGTATACGGTTGTAGACAAAAGCAAAGGATCTCCAAGCGTTTGGGGTATCATAAAAGGCACTTCAAAAGCAGTATGGGATACTATTTCTTGGAAGAGCAACAGAGGACTTTTGAACTTCAAAGGCACAAGTTTGAATCCGTTTAGCAAAGAGAAAAAATTCGCATTAAATCCGATGGAGGGAATAAGAAAAATTGCAGCAGGAACAACTTTGGCGGTATCAAAAGCAACAGGGGGAATTATAGGCCTCTCATCAGACAGACTTGGAAATTTTGTTGAAGGAGGTATAAATGCAACTTCAAGAATGGTCGGAGGAGTAATTGCAGGTGATTATGGCGATCATATGAAACAAGGATAATCCGGAATTGAAAAACATTCTTCCCTACTGTATCCTTTCACAGTAGTAATTTTTCAATATGTTCGAATTTAAAATAATAGAGAAGGCTTCGGAAAAATCGAGTAAAGCAAATATTTCATTAGCTCGAACAGGTATTTTCAAAACGCCACACGGCGAGGTGCGAACCCCCGTCTTCATGCCGGTCGGCACACGTGCAACAGTGAAAACGTTAAGCCCTGAAGAATTAAAAGAACTCGACGCTGAAATAATACTTTCAAATACTTATCACCTCATGCTTCGTCCTGGAGAAAAGACTGTTAAAAAAATGGGCAGACTTCACAAATGGATGAACTGGAATAAGCCGATTCTCACAGACTCAGGTGGATTTCAGGTTTTTTCATTGGAACAAGAAAAAGGTCTCGCAAAAGATGTTCAGAAAAAAGCCGGTGTAAAAATTACCGAAGAAGGTGTTGAATTTAAATCACATTTGGACGGCAAAAAATATTTCATCACTCCTGAGAAAGCAACTCAGATTCAACACGACTTAGGCGCTGACATCATCATGGCTTTCGATGAATGCGCACCTGCAGACAGTAGTAAGAAATACTTCGAAGAAGCACTCAACCGCACACACAACTGGCTCGAAAGATGCAAAAAAGAACACGACAAACTGGAGAAAAAAAAGAAGAAAACAGACAAGAGCCAGGCGCTTTTCGGCATCGTACAAGGCGGAGTTTACAAAGATCTTCGCCGCAAATCAGCTGAATTCGTAGCTAGCCTCGACCTCCCTGGCAACGCAATCGGTGGACTCTCTGTCGGAGAAGATCGCAAGACAATGTTGAAAATGATCGACGAAGTAACAAAAATTCTTCCGGAAAATAAACCAAGATATTTGATGGGCGTCGGAACTCCGATCGACCTACTAGAATGTGTAGATCGCGGCATCGACATGTTCGATTGCGTCCTCCCTACACGTCTCGCACGTCACGCAGCTTTTTGGACTACAAAAGGTCTTGTCCACATCAAGAATCAGAAATTTAAAGAAGACCCAAATCCGCTCGAGAAAAATTGTACCTGCTACGCGTGCAAAAACTTCAGCTGTAGTTACATCCACCATCTAATGCGTGAAAATGAAATCCTCGGCCACAGACTGATGACTATCCACAATTTGCACTTTCTGTTAAACTTGATGGCGCAAATCCGGGACGCAATAAACAAAGGCAAATTCAAAGAATTTAAGAAAAAATTCTTAGCAAAATGGCCAAAAAAAACGAAAAATTCGAACATTTAAAGTACGAAACACTAGAGAAGATCGCCTCAAAAAAATTCAGTGCGCGCGACAAAAAAACAACGAAGCCAAAAATGACAGTCACGGGAAAAAGCGTTTTCAACCTTCAAAAATTGATAGTGAAAAAGAAAAAATCATAACCCCACACAAGTGATCGGATACCTCAAAGGAACAGTTTTAAAAAAAACAGGTAGAAACGTAATCCTCGACACAGGAAACGTGGGATATTTGGTAGGAGTGAATGAAAACTTACTCATGTCTTTGAACGAGCAAGATGAAGTGGAACTTTTCGCATACACTCACGTCCGCGAAGACGCAATCGAAATTTTCGGATTTGAATCATTCGACGAATTGGAATTTTTCAAACAATTAATTTCAATCTCAGGAGTCGGCCCAAAAACAGCACAAGACATACTTTCAATGCCTATAGGAAAAGTGAAAAACGCAATCATCAACGAAGATTCGAAACTTCTTTCATCCGTTCCACGCGTCGGGAAAAAGATTGCAGATCGCATTATTTTGGAATTGAAAAATAAAGTCGCAATATTGGACTCTGAACGTATCCACAAAGAACTATCAAACAACAACATCAACGACGACATTATTGGAGCATTGGAAAAACTTGGATATAACAAAAAACAAATTGAAAAAGTCTTAATAAATCTGCCAAAAGAAATAACAAGCAGTGAAGAAATAATAAAATTCTTCCTCAAAAACGCTTAAAAAATTAAATATGCTACGCCTCACCCTCAATTCTTCAATACAAAAAACAGCTCTCACTAAACACAAAAAACTTCTATTAGAAGCAAAAAAAAAGCTAGAAAAAGATCCAAAACATGAATTTGAGACACTCCCCTTCCAAGATATTTCAAATTTAAAAAACGAACTTAAATCATACGTAAAAGATTTTTCTGACATTGCGATAGTAGGGATCGGAGGATCAATTCTCGGAACAGAAGTTTTGTATCATTCACTTTTTAAACACAACAAAGGTCTACCAAAATTCCACTTCATAGACTCTATCGAACCAACATTCATAGAAGCATTCGGAGAAAAACTTTCAAATAAGAAAAAAACTCTCTTTATATTCGCCTCCAAATCAGGAGATACATTAGAAATTTTAAGCCTATACAGATTAATAATAGCCGGAGCTTCAAAATGGTTCGGCAAAGCATGGAAAAATCACATCATGATAATAACCGAAAATAAAAAAGGGTTTCTCTACAAAGAAGCGGTTAAAAATAAATTTAAATTATTCGAACTTCCAAAGAACGTCGGAGGCAGATTTTCAGTACTCACAAACATAGGACTCGTCCCCGCAACATTGATGAATATAGACACAGAGGCCCTGCTAAAAGGCGCTGCCAAATCAGTAAATTCGGTAAATAAATCGTTTTTGAATTCACTACCGGCACGACTCGCATCGCTAATGTACGAAATGTATCGAAAGAAGAACAAAGATATATTTTTCTTCTTCGCATATGCAGATTTTCTTAAATATTTTAATCGCTGGGTAATTCAATTAATTTCAGAAAGTCTCGGTAAAAATTCAAAGACAGGACCGCTTCCTGCAACAGCAGTCGGCCCAAAAGATCAACATTCGATGTTACAACTCATCCTCGACGGCCCAAAAAATAAATTCGTCACATTCCTCGAGCTCGAGAAAAATCATAAAGATTTCAAAATCGGAAAATTAAGTTTTTCACAAATTCTCCAGGCAGAAAAAAAAGGTACACAGCACGCGATGACCAAGAAAAAAGTACCAAACGTCACAGTTTCACTCGAACAATTAGATGAAGAAAATATTGGAGAATTACTTTTTGTATATGAAGAAGCAATCGCACTTTTGGGCTACATGTTAAAAATAAATCCATTCAATCAGCCAGCTGTTGAACTTGGGAAAAAAGCAACAATGGAAATTTTGAATAAGATTAAATGAAACAACCTTAAACAATGGCAGAAATAAATCCATTCAAAAGAAGAAATTCTGTAGCTCAGTCGCTTTTAGCGAAAAATAAAATTTCTGCACTACTTGTAACAAACAAAACAAACATCCGATATTTAAGTGGATTTACAGGTTCAGCAGGCTTTATTTTGCTGACAAAAACAAAGCCGATTTTATTCACGGATTCGAGATATTTTGAGGGAGCTTCATACAAAACTCCAAAGTTTTTCAAATTGGAAAATATAAGCAAATTATGGAAAAACGAAAAAGTCCTAAAAGAACATTGGGCAACAACATTAAAAAAATATCGGATAAAAAATCTCGGATTCGAAAGCGACTCAATCTCATACAGGCAATTCAAAAAATTCAAAACACTTTCCAGCAAAGTTAAATTCGTAGAAACATCTGGAATCACAGAAGAAATAAGAAGTGTAAAAGAGCCGGAAGAAATTAAAAATATCAAAAAAAGCCAAGAGATAAATGAAAAAGTTTTCAAAAAAGTTTTGGCAATAATACGCGACGCTGCATCCAAAAATAAACCGATCACCGAAAAAGAAATCGCATGGAAAATCCGAGTATTCGGACACGAATTCGGAGCTGAAGATGTTTCATTCGCGCCAATCGTCGCATTCGGTCGCAACTCATCTATCCCACATCACGAAAGTGGAGAAACCA
>Ga0116178_10003080_pt1 | contig 12777 bp, 2 predicted proteins | sample AD_STIC12_MetaG_FD_89880 | JGI IMG/M metagenome (GOLD analysis project Ga0116178, IMG submission 89880) | Active sludge microbial communities of municipal wastewater-treating anaerobic digesters from USA - AD_STIC12_MetaG | ecosystem: Engineered > Bioreactor > Anaerobic > Digestate | place: USA... | reverse complement strand
TAGCCGACAACCCTACAGGCTACCGCATCTATCGAAATGGCAGTCTGCTAACCACGGTCACAGCACTCACTTACACGGACAACGCCGTAGTGAATGAGACCACTTACTCCTACTATGTGATCGCTGTATATAGCGGCGGTGTTTCTGAGCCTTCCAACACGGTTCAAGCTACTCCTACCAGCACCGTGATTGCCAGCATTATCAAGATTCCTGGCGGTTTCCGCCTCACCTGGAATGCTGTGCCAAATGCCACAGCCTATGGGGTTTGGCGCGCTACCGATCCCTACGGAACCTATGTAAGGATAGCTAATAACTTCACTGGCACAATCTACAACGATCTGACAGAACTACCCAAGGCTTTCTACCGCATCAAGGCGATCAGAAACTAAGCTAAGAAAAAATGATTATGCCGGTTCTGCTCTCCTTGTCCTTGGCGGTGGGGTAGAGGAACCGGCTTCACTTTCCATTGTCTTGTACAGAAGGGAAGCATGCAGTGGTGCTTATCCAGTCATGAACCACATTTTCACTCGGAGAAGAAAGTGGCTGATTGGAACGGAAGTTGCATCTCCTTCCCAGTAAACCGTGCGACGGATGCTGGATTTTTCTATTGACAGATAGGCTCAGATCAGACATTTGACTGCACGTGGGGGGCTCTGTTTACGTGGGCACTTCATCATATTAAAAATCAAAACAATTCAATGAATACATCAAGGAGAACCCTATGAACTTCAAGTTCCAGGCCAAGATATTGCTGCTTCTGGCAGTGATATTGACAGTGGCTTTGGCTCTGACTGCCCAGACCAGGCAGGTAGAGCTGAACCTTAACCCAAACCAGGCTGCGCTAAGAAACAACAGCGACCTCGGTTTTGACGTCAACTACTCAGTTGGCGAGCTTAGAATCATGGAAGTCCAGACCAAGGAGGGCATGTTTGACGAGCTCTCCATTGAAGGCTGGGGCTTCACTAACGAAGTGGGCGAGCCCAAACTGCCCATGCTGCGCCGCACTATCGCAGTGCCTTTGGGTGCGGAAGTCCGCTTCACCCTCAATTCACAATCAATGCGGGAGCTTGACAGCAAAGCCAATACGCTGAAAAACCGTGTCATCCCCGCTCAGGAACCCATCTCAAAATCCGCTACCACCATACCCTTTGTGGTGAATGAAGCGCTTTATCGCCGCAACGAATTCAATACCCGTGAATGGATAGAAGTATCGGAACTGGGCATCCTGCGCGGTGTGCGTGTCTTTGCTCTCGACTTTTATCCCGTGCGCTACAACCCCGTCACCAACAGCATCCAAGTCATGGAAAACCTGGATGTCCGTATAGATTTCGTCAATCCCGACCTTGGCGCAACTGCAGATTTGCTTGCCAAGACTGCCTCTTGGGAGTTTGACCAGCTTTATGCCAGAACCTTCTTCAACTGGGACGCTGACAACCGTACTGTGTTAGTGCGCCAGCCCACCAAGATGGTCATCCTCTGCCCGGTTGGCTATACAAGCAACATCCAGAGCTACGTGGATTGGAAGACACAGCAGGGCTTTGCCGTAAGTGTGGTTACCGTCGGTAGCGGCGGCACCGTGGCAAACAACTCCACCGCCATCAAGAACTACATGCAGAACCTGTGGAACTCTGCCACCTCCCAAGACCCTGCTCCTACCTACCTAATCATCATCGGTGATGAATCTGGAACCATCGCTGTTGCATCCAACACAGCAGAGGTTTCTGGCATCATTACCGACCTCACCTACGTGCGCCTCAGTGGCAGCGACTATATGCCGGAAATGTATCACGGTCGCTTCTCCGTCTCCAGCACCACCGAACTGGCCAACGTCATCGAGAAGACAATAACCTACGAAAAGACCCTGATGCCAGATCTCAGCTATCTGGGGAAGACAGTGCTCATAGCCGGTGTGGACAGTAACTTCGCACCAACTCATGGCAATGGTGCCATCAACTATGCCACCACTGAGTATTTCAACGCTGCCCACGGCATCACCTCCAACAATTACCTCTATCCCGCCTCCGGCCAGAGTGCTGCCCAGATCAGGGCCAATGCCAATGAAGGACGAGGCTACATCGTCTATACTGCTCACGGGAGCCAGACTTCTTGGCACGATCCCAACTTCAGTGTCTCCCACGTAAATGCCATGACCAACTCCGGCAAATACGGTATTATGGTAGGCAACTGCTGCATCACCAACGAGTTCAACTATTCCAGTCCCTGCTTTGGCGAAGCTGTCATCCGTAAGGCTGACGGTGGCGGCGTGGCCTACATCGGCGGTATAGACAGCACCTACTGGAATGAAGACTATTACTGGGCTGTGGGTTATAAAACCAACATCAACGGCTCAGCTCCAGCTTATGATGCTACCAAGTTAGGTGCTTACGATGCCATGTTCCACACCCACGGTGAAGCCTATTCCAAATGGGCTACGACCACCGGTGAGACCATCTACGCCGGCAACCTGGCCGTGCAGCAAAGTGGCAGTTCACGCACTAACTACTACTGGGAAATCTATCACATCATGGGTGACCCTTCCTTGATGCCTTATATGGGAGTTCCCACTGCCAATCCGGCCTCTTATCCCACCCAAATCATGATCGGCCATACCAACTACGTCATCACCGGCGCTGCTCCCTACACCCGCGTCGGCCTCACCATGAATGGAGTGATCTATGGTGCTGGTATCACTGATGCTTCCGGTAACCTGAACCTCAGCATCGAGCCCTTCACCACAGCCGGAACCGCCAAACTGGTACTCACCGCCCAGAACCGCATCACCAAGATTGCAGACATCACCGTCACACCCTCCAGTGGCCCTTACATCTCTGTGACTGCAGTCGCTTATGATGACGCAAATAACGATGTGCCGGAATACAACGAAAGCGGCTACCTGGATGTGACCTTTGAAAACGTGGGCACCCAGGCTGCCTCCAACGTGAGCGCTGTGCTGAGCTGCTCCACTGCCGGCGTCACCATCACCGATGCCAACCACAGCATCAGCAGTCTGGCGGCAGGTGCTTCCGTGCTTGCAAACGACGCCTTTGCTATTACGATTGCCAACAACATCGCCAACGGCACCGTGGCCAACTTTACTATCACCATGACCATGAGTGGTCACGATCCTTGGACGCACAACTTTACATTCACCCTGAATGCGCCGGATTTGGCCTTCGGTAATATGACCATTTCTGATCCCACCGGCAACAACAACGGACGCCTTGACCCGGGCGAAACTGTGACCGTCACTATGAGACTGCTCAACAACGGCGGTGCTGCTTCCCTTGCTGGAACCGCTACCCTGAACTGCAGCACAACAGGCATCACGGTCAATAACGGCAGCGCCAACTTCAGCGCCATCTCTGCTGCCGGTTATGTCGACCTCACATTCTCGATCACCGCCGCAGCCAGTATGGACATCGGTACGGTTGCCACCTTCAACTTTGCTGCTACAGCAGGCAATTACAATGCCAACAAGACCGAAAATACCTCTGTAGGCATCATCATCGAGGATTTTAACACAGGAGATTTCAACTCCTATCCTTGGATCATGGGCGGAACATTGCCTTGGACCATAGACAACAGCACCTATTACAGTGCTGCCTATAGTGCCAAGAGCGGTGCCATCTCTCACAGTCAGACCAGCAGCATGGAAACAACCAGGATCCTGAGTTCCTCAGGCGAGCTTAGCTTCTGGTACAAGGTTTCCTCCGAATCCGGGTATGACAAGCTGCGCTTCTACGTGGACGGTACCCAACAAGGCGAATGGTCTGGAACAGTAGATTGGACTCAGACCACTTACGACTTGGCTGCCGGCACCCGCGTACTGAAGTGGGAATATACCAAGGACTACAGCGTGTCTTCCGGTTCGGACTGTGCTTGGGTGGATGACATTATCTTCCCTGCTTCCACAGCTCCCAGCAACTTCTATCCACCTCAAAACCTGATCGCTACACCCGGCAACGGTTTTGTGAACCTCGTCTGGCAAGCCCCGCTGACCGGTACCCCTACAGGTTACCAGATTTATCGTGATGGCAGCCTGCTGACCACGGTCACCGGCCTCAATCATACCGACGACACCGTAGTGAATGAAACAACCTATTCCTACTATGTGGTGGCAGTCTACAGCGGCGGGGTTTCTGATCCCTCCAACACTGTTCAGGCCATGCCCTCTGCCATCGTACCCACCGAAGTTGTCATCGGCACCGGCACCAGCTCCAACGGCACTTACACCGCCTGCCCCATCAATATCTGGTACAAGAGCCTCCATGGACAGTCGGTTTATACCGCTGCAGAACTCAATGCTGCAGGGGTTGTTGGTCCTATCAACATTACTCAGATTGGATTCAACGTAACAGGCATACCAGCTTATGCCATGCCCAATTTCGTGGTCCGCATGGGACACACCACTGCTGCTGACGCTTCCAGTTGGATCCCTGAAGACCTCCTCACACAGGTCTGGAGCAACACTTTATATCAGCCCACAGAGCTCGGTTGGAATATGTACACCCTCTCCACACCTTTCCTCTGGAATGGAACAGACAACATCGTAGTGGACACAGCTTTTAGCCCTACCAGTAACTACAGTTCCAGTGGTACTACGGAGTATACAAGCGTGACCAACGGTTACCGCTTTGTGCGCTTAGACTCCTCTGATCAGACTGGAGTCTTTAGCGGAGGTTCCGCCATTAGCCAGCGTCCTAATCTCAAGTTAGCCCTGCTACCCAATGAAGACGGCCCCATGATAATGGTCAATCCTACCAGCTTGGACTATGGCGAAGTAGCCGTGGGCAGCACTGAAATAAAGACCTTCACCATCCAGAACGGCGGTAATGAAACCCTTACCGGCACCATCACCACGCCCGCAGGTTACACTGTGGCTGAGGCTGGTCGTTCCACAGAAGTCCTGATGACAGGAAAGGAAAGCCGCAACAGCCCTGCTTTCAGTGTGAACGCAGGTGCCACCAAGACCTACAACCTCAGTTTTGCACCCACCGAAGCGATTGCCTACAACGGCAACGTGGTGATTGCCAACAACTCCATCAATCAAGCCAGCGTCAATATCGCGGTGAGCGGCACAGGCTATATCCCGCCCACCCTCAACGTAGATAACGATGCCCTCTATGCCTATCTGCAGGTGGATACCGAAGGCACAGACAGCTTCACTATCACCAACACCGGCAGCAAGCCTCTTACATTCAACATCACTATGGAAGAGCTGCCCTCCAGGGCCAATAGCGGACTGCAGGTAGCTTCCGCTCAAGACAGGAGCATCGCAGGCAGCACATTTACCCTGGATGCCACGGATTACCTTCCCGGTACCACAGTAGACTGGACCTTCACCGTAACCAACGGCAGCACAGACACAGAGTGGCTTGAAGATGTGATCATCGCCTTCCCCGCCGGTGTGACTGTTAATAGCGCCACCAACTTTGTGGGTGGCGGTGGCGGAGCCATGACTCCGGATGTGACTAACGGCAATGGCGTGACCATAACCTGGCATGGCGAAACCTCCAGCGGTTGGGGTGTAGTCCAGGGAGGTCAAACCGCTTCCGCTACGGTCAATGTGACCATAGGCGCAAACTTCAGCGGTGACCTCACTTTGCCCTGGACCATCAACGGTGATGTCTACGGGCAAGAACCTCACGTAGTCTCCGGAACCGTCGTGCTGGCTCAAGACTTGCCACCCATTGACTGGCTGAGCATTGCACCCCTCTCCGGCAACCTGGCTGGAGGCGAAAGCATAACCGTCACCGCCTACTTCTCCGCCATCGGCAAGCCAGTGGGCACCTACGAGGCTGAGCTCACCATCCATTCTAACGATCCCGTCAATCCCAGCCAGATCGTATTCGCCACCATGGACGTCTGGGAAGTTGGCAACCACGCTCCCACCATCAACCTGCCTGATACCTTCTCATTTGACCGCAACAGCAGTCTGACAGTGGATTTCACCCCCTACGTTTCCGATGCAGACTCCGATCCCCTCACATTAGGCTACAGCGGCAACACTAACATCCTGGTGGAAATCAGCGGCCTCAATGTATCCTTCACCGCCGCCCAAAACTGGACTGGCAGCGAAACCATCACCTTCTCTGTCTATGACGGCCACACCTACGCCTACGACAGCGTCGTGGTGACTGTCAACCAGGTTGCCGGCCCCGAGTGGACACCCGTCGTCTATCCCAACTCCGCCACCATTCACGGTATCGTGAGCATCTACGAAGTGGCAGCCGGACTCAACGATGTGGTAGGCGCTTTTGTGGGTGACGAATGCCGTGGTAGAGCCGATGTGGTGATCAATAGTGGCAATGCCTACGTGACTTTGATCGTAAACCTGGCCTCAGATGACGAAACGATCAGCTTCAAGATCTATGACTACAGTGCCAACCTGACCTACGACGCCAACCAAACCTACACCCTTGGCTATGGCGAAGTGATCGGAACCACCGAAAGCCCTGTTCCCATCAGCGTGATCGAAATCACCGAGCTTGATACTCCTGTGATCACCGGCATCACCAAGATTGATGGCGGCTTCAGCATCACCTGGAACGCTGTAGAAAACGCCGATTACTACGAGGTTTGGCGTGCCACCGATCCCTATGGAACCTATGAAATGGTCGGCTCCAACATCAATGCACTGATGTATAGCGACCTGACCGAACTGCCCATGGCCTTCTACTACATCAAAGCGATCAAAAACTAAGATATGAAAAACATAATCATAGCGATTATACTGATTCTGCTCTCCCTGCCCTTGGTGGCAGGGGAGTGGAACCAGTATTACTTCCGGTTTGAACTTATAGACAAAACCCAGTTGCAAAGCCTCACTCAGATCATCTCCATCGACAACGTGAAGGGAAACTGGGTCTATGCTTATGCAAACGACTCTGAATGGGCTCAGTTCAGCGCTTTGGGCTACAATACCCAGCTCCTGCCAGCTCCATCCAGCGAATTTCCTGTGGTGATGAGCTCTGATGTCAGCGAGGCCAAAAACTGGGACAGCTATCCCACTTACAGTGCCTACGTAACCATGATGAACGACTTTGCCGCCATCTATCCCCAGCTCTGTCAGATCATCAATGTAGGCACCACCGCCAACGGACGCTCCCTCTTGGTTGCCAAGATTTCAGACAACGTTACCAGCGAGGAAAAGGAGCCCGAAGTGCTGTTCACCAGCACCATGCACGGCGATGAGACTACCGGCTGGATGCTGATGCTGCGCCTCATCGACACACTCCTCAGCCAATATGGAACCAATCCCCGCCTCACCAACATCGTCAACTCTATGGAGCTCTACATCTGCCCCAACACCAATCCTGACGGCACTTACTACGGTGGTGACAACACCGTGGCCAACGCCCGCCGCTACAATGCCAATGGGGTAGACCTCAACCGCAACTATCCCAATTATAACGGCAGCCTCAATCAAGGCGCCATCCAGCCTGAAACGCAGGCTATGATGGACTTTGCCAATAGCCGCGACTTTGTCTTTGGCGCAAACTTCCACGGCGGCGCAGAGGTGGTGAACTATCCCTGGGATTACACCTACACCCTGCATCCGGACGATGCCTGGTTTATCTCCTCCAGCCTGGTTTATGCCTCCAATGCCCAAGCAAACGGCCCCAGCGGCTACTTTACCGGTATCAGCTCCAACGGCATCACCAACGGTGCCGACTGGTATTCAATCGCCGGTGGACGCCAAGATTGGATGAATTACACCCGCAACGGTCGTGAAGTGACGATCGAATGCTCAAACACCAAGCTGCCCTCCGCTTCCACCATGCCCAATTATTGGAGCTACAACTACGAAGCCATGCTCAGCTATCTGGAATTGGCTTTGGACGGCATCCATGGCACGGTTGTGGACGCATACGGCAATCCCTTGGCTGCCACGATCAGCATCGCCGGTTATGACAACACCTATTCCATCGTTGAGACAGACGCCACGCACGGTGATTTCTACCGCTACCTCCAACCTGGCACCTACACCCTCACCGTGACCACTGCCGGCTATGATCCTCAAGATGTTCAGGTGACCGTCAATGCAAATCAGATGACGCCCCTAAACGTGGTCTTCGGCGAGCTTCCCAACGATCTGGAAATCAGTCTCAATGCCGGCTGGAACCTGATCAGCCTGAACAAAGTGCCCGCTTCCTCTGCTTTGACTGATGTCTTCTCTGGCATGCCCGGACTCATCCAAGTAAAGAACGAAGCCCTCAGTTACATGCCTTCCATGGCAGCGTATTTCAATACCTTGGAAGAGCTGACTGTGAGCGGTGGCTATTGGGTGAATATGTCTGCTCCTGCTACGCTGACGGTGAGTGGGGCACAGGTACAAGCCTCTACCACACCCATCAGCCTCAAAGCCGGCTGGAACCTCGTTTCCTACCTGCCTGAAGAGGCTAAGCCCACTTCTACTGCCCTGGCTTCCATTTCCTCATATCTGCAGGGTGTGAATCATTTAGGTAGCTATCCTACCAACATGGAACCCGGAAAAGGCTATTGGATCAAGGTTTCGCAGGATTGTAGCCTTAGTTATCCTAATTAAGTCGTCAGTCATCAGTCGTCAGTCGTCAGTCGCTGCGCAAGTGGCGGAGATACAGGTACTTGCAGTGGGGATACGCCCAGGTCTGGAGCTTTTTTCTTTTCCCCACGAATTACACTAATTGCACGAATTAAAGGGCCAGTCAACGCTGGCCTTTTTTACTTTATCCAGAATAATCCCAGATAATGCAGCGGCTCCTATGAGCCACCTTAATTCCACCTTAATTAAACAAAGGAGGCTCTAAGGATGCGAAACGATATTTACCATGGTGCTGACCGAGAAAAACCGTATTGCTTTCTTACCTCTTTCTTGCTTAGCCGCCCGGTGATTACTCGGAGCCACTCGGGAAAAACCCGAGTATCACCACGGCATCACCCTGCGGGTAAGTAAGGGTGGTGGCTGAACCGACCAAGTATGTTCGCTTACAAAACCGCCCAAAAAGGTACCCGGCTCATCTTGAATCGCCGTATTCTACCAGCGCCCCGATCCTCGAAACACCGCTTCCCATCTACATTTGGCCGCCACTCACAACTACGGCGAAGCCGCCCAGCCACCCTCAAAAGTGAATCACGTTCACTTTCCCTATTGCTTTCGCAGAGCCAGATTCCGGAGCATCAGTTTTGTTTTTTTTAAAAAAGTCCTTGCTTGATCCCATGGGTTTGAGTATAATGTCATTCGACTATCGGATTCGCCCAGCTTGTGAGTCCTTAGTCGCTTTCGTGCCCTTAACAAACCTGAGAGATAATGTTTAGGATTGACATCCGCTGCTGAAGCGGTGTTTACGACAGAGATAGTAACCATAACAAAGTCAGATTCAGAGAGGAAAAGATGAAAAGGATCATGAAACTGGCTTTCTTGTTTATGGTCTTGATAGGCGCTAACTTGGTGGCTGCACCTCACAGCTTCCTCCCGATTGAGGCAACTCAGCCGGATGGGAGCAAGATCACTATGTATGCCAGCGGTGACGAATTTCACAACTGGCTGCATGATGAAAACAACTATACTATCGTAAGGGACGAAAGCGGAGCTTATGTCTATGCTATCCAAGAGCGTGGCAGCCTTGTCCCTTCGGATTTATTGGTGGGAAGAGATAGCCCCAATGTGCGCAGCATTGCGCCGGGGCTGAACCTGAGCCAGGCAGAGATCAGAGCCAAATATGACCTCTATGCAGAAATGCGGGATTACTCCAGTAACCGCGCCCCGCACACCGGTCAATTGAACAATATCGTGATCTTTATCAAGTTTTCTGATAGTCCGGATTTTAGCACTCCTCTTAGCAACTATCAACAGATGTTCAACGCATCAGCGGCCAACTCGATGAAACGCTATTTCCAGGCCGCCTCCTACAATCAGTTGACCGTAGACTCCTATTTCTACCCTGCACCGGTTGGGAATACTGTGATCTGCTATCAGGATACACTTCCTCGCAGTTACTTCCAGCTCTATCACATCACCAACAATCCCAATGGCTACTCCGGTGATACCGAGCGCAAGAACCGAGAACATGCCTTGCTGCAAAGAGCTGTAGATTTTGTAAATACAAACTCGCCGATTCCAACCTCTTTGAATATAGATGGAGACAACGATGGCCTTGTGGATAACGTTTGCTTCATCATCCAAGGTCAAACTGATGCCTGGGCAAATCTGCTCTGGCCACACCAGTGGTCTCTCTATTCTGTAACCGTCAATATCAATGGTAAACGGGTCTATAACTACAATTTTCAACTGGAGAACTCACTTAACAACTCCGGCACCAGCGTGCTGGCGCATGAGATGTTCCACAGTCTGGGGGCTCCGGACTTGTATAGGTATGTAAATAAAACTATCGTTCCCATAGGGAGTTGGGACTTGATGGCTACCAACCTCAATCCTCCTCAACACATGAGCGCTTGGATGAAGCACAAATACGGGCAGTGGATAAATTCAGATAACGTGCCCACCATCACCACTTCCGGAACCTACACCCTGAGCCCGGTAGCATCTTCCTCTACCAACAATATCTACCGCCTCAATAGCTGGAAAGCGAATGAATACTATCTGCTAGAATACAGAAAGTCGGATGGCACCTACGATGGCAACCTTCCGGGTACCGGACTGCTGGTCTACAGACTGGATGCGACGAAAAACGGAAACGCCCAAGGCCCTCCCGATGAGCTCTATATCTATAGACCGGGTGGGACAAACGATGTGAATGGAACCTTAAGCCAAGCCCACTTTTCCCAGCAGATTGGACGCACCGAGATCAGCGAAGCCACGACGCCAAGTGGCTTTTTGGGTGACGGCTCAGCAGGAGGTTTGAATCTCTTTGACGTGGGCTATGCGGGCGATACGATCAGCTTCAAGGTGAAAGTATCAGACATCCAGCTCACCTATCCGCATGGGGGAGAGGTCTGGCAGAGTGGCGAAAACAAAGAAATCACCTGGAAGAGCAAGTCCACCGCCGGGAACGTGAAACTCGAATGCAGCAGTGATGGAGGCCAAAGCTGGAATCTGATCGCCACAGGCTTGAACAATACCGGCAGCTTCACCTGGAATTTTGTGCCTTCCATGAACAATAGCACCAATGTGCATATCCGCGTCAGTCTCATCGGCACGAACCACTCGGATTCAAACTACTATCCCTTCACAGTCAGCGGAATCAGCCTCAATCCTGCCAGACACCTGATTGCCACATCCGGAAATGGCACAGTGAGCCTCGCTTGGCAAGCTCCGCTCTTCGGCATCCCCACAGGCTATAGTATCTATCGCAATGGCAGCTTGCTGACTACCGTCACAGACCTCAGTTATACAGACAACGCTGTAGTAAATGGAACTATCTACAGCTACTATGTGGTCGCAGCCTATAGTAGCGGGATCTCCATCCCCTCCAACACGGTTCAGGCTATGCCTGCCAACTCCGTGCTCACAGAAGTCATCATCGGTACTGGTAACACTACCACTACCACTGTTACCCCCAGCCCTATCAACGTAAGTTTCCAAAGCCTGCACGGGCAGTCAGTTTATACCGCTGCGGAGCTCAATGCTGCCGGTGTGGTTGGCTCGACCTATATTACCCAGATTGGCTTCGATATCAAGGCATTACCAGACAAGATTATGCCCAATTATATCATCCGCATGGGACACACCAACGCCATCGACGCCTCCGATTGGATCACTACCGGTCTTGTACAAGTCTGGAGCAGCAGTACCTACCAGCCTGTAGACAAAGGCTGGAACATGTTTACCCTTTCCACTCCCTTCCTCTGGAATGGAGTCGACAACATCGTGGTCGACACCGCTTTCAGTCTGATCGGCTCTACCAGCTCCACAGGAACCGTCATGTATACTGCTGCGTATAACGGTTACCGCTATGCAATCAGTAACGATACTGATCAGACCAACGTCTTTAACGTTGGTGCCACCTCTATTTTCCGCCCCAATCTAAAGCTCGCCCTGGGAAGCTCCATCATCAACATCAGCAGCGACGCACTCTATGCCAACCTGCAGGTGGGAGCTGCAAGCACACGCAGCTTTGTCATCACCAACACCGGTAGACAAGCTCTCGACTTTAATATCAACCTGGAAGAGCTGACCGGTAGCGGCTCATCCCGAACCGTAGGCAAAGCTTCCGGTCAAGGTAAAAGCATCGCAGGCAGCACCTTAACCTTGAATACCACGAACTACCAGCCCGGCTCTACGGTGAACTGGACTTTTACCGTATACAACGGCAGCGTGGACTCAGAATGGATTAAAGACGTGAGCATTACTTTCCCCAAAAATGTGACCGTAAATAGCGTCACCAATCTCGTGGGCGGCAGCGGCGGAAATCTGACACCTTCTGTGACCGGTGGCAACACTACGACCATCACCTGGAGCGATGTATCCGGCCAAGGCTTCGGCTTTATCCAGGGAGGTCAATCCGCCTCAGCTACGGTCAACGTGACCATAGGTGCCAGTCTCAGCGGCGACCTCTCTTTGCCTTGGACCATCACTGGCGATGGATGGGCATCCTTACCTCACACCCTCTCCGGCTCCATCGTGCTCACCGAACGTTTGTCCCCTGTTTCCTGGTTGATTGTACAACCTCTCTTCGGCACCATTCCTGCAGGTGCAAGCGCCACCATTACCGCCAGTTTCTCCGCCGAGGGCATGGCTGTGGGCAGCTATCAAGCTCTGCTTACCATCCAGTCCAACGACCCCGAAAACCCTGTCTTGAATGTGAACGCCGGCATGAATGTGTGGGAGGGCAGCTC
>Ga0116178_10003070_pt1 | contig 12795 bp, 11 predicted proteins | sample AD_STIC12_MetaG_FD_89880 | JGI IMG/M metagenome (GOLD analysis project Ga0116178, IMG submission 89880) | Active sludge microbial communities of municipal wastewater-treating anaerobic digesters from USA - AD_STIC12_MetaG | ecosystem: Engineered > Bioreactor > Anaerobic > Digestate | place: USA... | reverse complement strand
TCAGTGCCAGCAGTATGGGTCAGATGGCCCCGAGTTCAGAAGATCTGCACGACTACCTGACCAATGGCGGCAGCCTGATGATGGCCGCTCAGTCGGTTGGCAAATCGAATGTTCACCGCGATCTGCTGAAGGATTACTTCAAATTCACCTTTGTTGAAGAAGAAAAAGACTTTGATGAACTGATCTGCAAGGGCAAAGAAGAATTCACCATGCATCTGAATGGTGACGAATCGGCCAGAACCGCCTCTGACATCACCGTCATGAAGACTGCCGAACCCTGCAAAATCCTCGTCACCATGCCTGATGGTCAGGGCGCTGCGATTTATGCCACGGGCCAGGGCAAGAACGGCAAGTCATACTCGGGTGTATACCTTGGCTTCAGATATGAGGCCGTTGGCGATACCGAAGCCCGCAACCGGCTGATGGGCGAGATTCTTGATCGCCTGCTGCCGCAAAGACATCAGCTCAGTCTTTTCTGAAGACGAGCAGTTGTGCCATACAGGCGCTGAAGATTAAAAAAAAGGCACTGCCGCGAGGCAGTGCCTTTTTTATGGCATAAACCGGTCAATTTGTGCTAAACCAATATTAATAAAGTGATCCGGGGGTACTACAGTTTGGATAATTCTCAGTTGCAGATCTCAATCAAAAAAAACTTTCCGGTCGTCAGTTTTATCGGTAACTGCAAGGCTGAAGGCATTGACGGCATCTGTGCCCGCCTGCAGGAACTTGCGGTTACCGGGCATAAAAAATTCGTGTTCGATTTTTCGGCCTGCAAACTCATTAACAGTCCGGCCATGGGCGAGATTCTTGAGGCAATTCTTCTGATCGACCGTGATTTCGAAGGGCATGTGGTTGTCTGCGGACTCGACTCTCTTAAAGAGACGCTGTTTTCGATTTCAGGCATCATACCTATTGCGCAGCCCGCACCAGATGTCATTGCCGCCCTTGAGCTGATCGAAAATATCGATGACTGATTTTTTTTGTTACGTCTGTTCGCTTCGTGCGTAATGCTTAATAGAAGGTAAATTTCATGTCTGCGAGGGAGGTTTTTATGCGTTTTTTCAAAGCCTTGACCTTTATCATGCTTATGGGGCTTGTTTCGGTCAGTATGACCGGTTGTGACGCGTCGAAGATCATCGACGTCATCAGCAAGGTCGCTGAAGGTGTTCAGAAAGCTATTCCGGCGGTCAAAGAGGTTATCAACACCGTCAGTAATGCCCTGCCACAGAATACCGACACTGCTACCAACAACAACACTGCCACCACCAACAATGAGCAGGCTGCCAACAACAATGCCAATGTGACCATTACCAGTGCCGGTGACGACGAAGATGTCGGCAACACAACGACAACCAACAATGTTACCGCCAACACGACCAATTCGACCTCAACCGCTCAGCAGGCACGTATTGCTTCAAGCATTCGCTCGCTTCTCGGCAGCACCAGCTTCCGTGGCGCTGACGTCGACGGTGGTAACCTGGCCTGCGCCAAAGTCGTTTCTACCGCTCTCAAAAATGCCGGCGTTCTCAGCCGGGTTCAGCTCAACTGTGATGCGGTTGTAAGCGATCTTAGAGCAGTCGGCTGGCAGAGAGTCAATGTTCCTCCTTATCAGGAAGGCGATGTCGTTACCTGGACAACCAGCCGTGGCCCCGGTCGCCATATTGGTATCATCGTTAAGCAGGGCAACACATTTCAGGCCATTTCGAACAGCTCTTCCGAAAGAACTCCGCGCGTTCACAGCATCAACTATATGCCGATCACACAGGTTTTGAGAAAGGTTTGATCAGAGGAAACACTATGAGAAAAGCAACCGTTACGCTGATGGCAATATTCATGTTCGCTTTCGCCGGCCCGGCCTTCTGTAACTGGGAAATCCCGTTCGGTCAGGAAAAGACTCAGGTTGGTATCACTGCTCCGGTTCATGCTGAAGATATGCCGGTGGGTCCTGGCTCTTACCGCGCACACGGCTCTGATATCTGGGTTCTCGACTCGGTCAAAGGCAGAGTGCTCTGCTTTGGCGCCGATAACAAAATCAGCCAGGAAGTCGCCTTTCCGGCTCTTGGCAAAGATTTCATTCTTACCGATTTTGCCCTGCAGCTTGGCGAAAATGGTGAAGTAAAAGCTGTCGCCACTATCGATATGCGCGCCAAGGAAATTGTGGTCGCCGGTCTTGACGGCAAAGAAATCAGAAGAATCAAAGCCGGTAATATGATGCAGCTCGACGAAATCGACATTGATCGCAATGGTCAGGTCTATGTAGGCGACTACGCTGCTGCCAGTATCGCTGTTTTTTCTGCCGATGGCACCGCCCTGAGAAACATTCCGTGGCAGGCATCGGGTTTTGCGGTTGACAGCAGCAACAACCTGCACATGCTAAGTTACGCTGAAGGTTCCGGGCACGCGCTGGTTACCATCGGTGCTGATGGCAAAGAAGTCGCACGGCACGAAATCGGCATGGCCGAAATGCAGAACCCGAGAATCTGGGCCGTAAAAGATTCCGGCGAATGCCTGGTCTCGATGGTGCCGCCGAGTGGCGATCCGAGCAAACAGAAACTGATGCTGTTCTCTGCCGATGGCAAAGCAGCCGGTTCTGCTGATTTCTCCAATCCCTACTACATCAATCGTTACATTGCCGCTTCCAAAGACAACGTCTGGCTGGTAAAAGCCGATTATCTAAAAGCTCCGGGCGAACCGGTCAAATTCGATTCTCTGTCTCTCGCAAAATAAGTTCTACAGATAAAACCGGGCTGCTTCAGCAACTCTGAATCAGCCCGGTTTTTTATTTTAGTTTTCTCTGTCACAGAAGAATTGCCGGTATTTTGACAAAATTGAATCTGTATATTGCCGTTATCCCGGGCTTGCCCCGGGAGGTGGAATGCGGGGAATCCCGTCGTTAAGAGGGCGCGTCGATTTTGCACTGCTTCAGTGCTGAAGGGCGACTGGTTAATCGGAGTTGTGAGGGTCAGTATACCAGTTGCGGTTCAGGCCGGGGTTGTTGATGATCGAATTGAGAATGGTCGGGTTGGCGGTTTCCATGAAATCAGCGATGAACAGCTGCCCAACGTTGCCGGAAACCTTGTCGTCCTGATCGAAGAGCTGCAGTGAAATTCGGAAAAAGCTGCGCGAGTAGCCCGCCGAAGTGATGGTTTCGGGCCTGATTTCGAAAAAATTGACCTTATCGCTGAGAACCTTGCGGTTCTTGCCGCCGCCTATTTTCGGGTGCAGATGCAGAACCCTTTCGAGAGTTTTAAAAACTGAGCCTGAGCGGCTTTTAAGAATGTATTCAACTTTATTCATGCGACGGTAGCTTTCGGGGCCGCTGCTGGTGGGGATAACCTTTTTTTCGTATTCATCACCGTTGAAGGTGTAAAAGCTGATCGTCACGTCGCTGCCGGTGGTCGTTTCGGTGAATATATCGCCGATGCTGTGGCTTTTGTCGTTGACAAAAATGAAACAGGAAAGGGTCAGGTCGAGTTTGAGCTGACTGAGTATCTGTTGCCCTGACATGACGACGTTGTTGCGCTGAACACCCTTGAGAGCTGAGCGGCTGCCGTGCGAAAGAATTCGATAGGTGGGTATGAGAATCAGCATCATGATCGCACAGACAATCATGACTTCGACGAGGGTGAAGGCGTGGCGCTGTTTTCTCATCTGGCGGGTTTCTCCATGACGATGGTCGAGAATGACAGCTGACCACGACTGAGCCACGACTTGACTTTGTTGTTACTTTTAACCCGCACCTGCACGGTAACAAGAATGCCGCTGCCGGCGCTGCTGACCTTTTTCATGCTGATCATGCGTTCGAATGAGTCGCATTCGCGAAAATACGAGGTGGCGGCAAAAATGGGCTTTTCAAGCACGCCATGCCAGGTGTCGAGCGGAAAAATATCAGGCTTGGTAATGAACTTATCGGCCCATTCATAGCCCATACCCTGGGTGAACTCGACTACTTCGCTGCCGAGCGAGGCGGCGAGGAATTCGTAATAGGCATCCATGCTCTGAGAGCTCGATGACTGGTTGATGAGAAAAAACGACAGCAGGGCAATCTGCAGGATTACCATGCCGATCAGCACTTCTACGAATGAGAAGGCGCCGGTGCTGCGACGCTTATTCCTTGGCGAAACTGATGTCTTCATATCTTACCCATGGTGAAACGGTCAGTGCAAAAATCTCGTCATTGTCGGTCGCGGCCTTCAGGCGCGGGTCATACTGGATGCTGCCGGGTGCCGACGGAAAGCGGCTGAGAAAAAGCTGGTCGACGCCAACCGAACCAACAACATTCATTGGCTTCGAAGGAACGATCGAGCCGGTGTTCGAATCGTTGAAAGCCAGCAGGCTGGCTTCGATCTGGGCATCGGTTCCGACTCTGATGTTGCCTTTGCGGGTGAATAGAATGAGAAGGTCTTTGGTCGGATCTTCGCGCTTGAGGCCGCAGTTGATGGTAAAGCCATTCGGGGCGATAATGGCGCCGGCGCCCTTGATTTTTATGTGGTCAGCGCCGGTTGGCGGGTTGAGACTGACGTGGTCGAGTTCGACGCTGATGACGCCACGCAGGTTTAGGACACCGTTCTTGCGGTCGTAGACGCCGTTTTTTTCAAGTTCGGAGGCATGCAAATAGCGGGCGGCACAGAGAGTGTAATGTCTGAAGGGTCTGAAGCCCTCGCCACCGGTCATGGTTAAATCGCTGAGCGGTGATGAATTGCGGCCAAAGAATTTGGGTGGTTCTTTGAATGTTTCGTTGACTGGAGTTTTTGAATACTGCTGCCCACGATACATCAGGTAGTCTTCGACCAGATTCGAGTAGAGCGGCAGAGGCGGGTTGGTATTGTTGATCGTCGTTTCGAGACGCTTGCAGAAATCGAGATGCTGTGGGTTGCCGCCATCTTTCAGGCGCGGTGTTTCGGGTGAATAGCAGACAAACTGCAGTGATTCAAATTTTTCTTTGCCCTCGGGGGGAAGGGGCGAGCCGTCGTAGGTGGTGCTCGAAGCATCGAGAGCGAAATGCACCACATACAGCCAGCGCTGAGTGATAGCGCCGCGCAGAATGGTATCGAGATATGATTTGTCGACCGGCCCGGCGAAGCTGATACCGGCGGGGTTCTGCGGAATGACTTTGTCTGGGCTGCCAGGTGCAGCAGACAGCACGTTGCGTGCCTCTTTTTCGCGGTTATCGGGAGTGCCCGAGGTGCGGGCCGCAGGAAAGCGCCGCATCGAAAAGACGCCGTTGAGGTTTTTGAGTTTCGAGATTTTAACTTCGTTTGCTTCGAGATTCTGTTTGAGCTCGGGCAGGAGTTTGAAGCATTCTTCCTGGTTGATGTTGAAGGTTTCTGCAGATATCTGGGGCATCAGAGCATCGGCGTTGTCTGAATCTGAAGTGTTCAGAAAAACCCGTTTGCTTTCTTCGTTCTGGTCGGCCTGACCAAAATAAACGAAACCGCGGCGGTCGACCGGAATCGAGCTTTGGTCGTTTATTACCAGTTTCTGGCCGGTGTTGAGGTTCAGGCCGCGATAGCCCTCGTTGAATTCTCTCAGCCCGTTGCGCACGAGCAGGGCAAAATCAAGCGGAAAAGTCATGGCATAATAGTTGGCGCGTTTGTTGTAGTTTGACACGAGGCATGCCGACTTGAAGTCGAACTGGCGGCGGCGCTGACAGCGGGCCAGCAGTTTTCCCGAGGGGGTTTCGAGGGTGGCGTCGACGAAGATTTCGAGAGTGCCGAGGCCTTCGCCGTCGTGATATTTCTGGTTCTGCGGGGTCTGAATGCGCTTATCGAAGACCCTGCCGGTCAGCGTGTATTTGAGCGCGGCACCATTGAGGAGAGAGGCTTTGTTGGTTTCGAACAGTGGCGCCGGCAGAGCGAATGCGGTGTTGCTGATCGCGGCGGTACGCATTTGCTCGATGATTTTTTTCGTCAGCTCGTGGCCCGGGTCGCGGGTAACATCCTGCAGGTTGCTGAACGCCGAATCGAGCATTATTTCGGTCAGATTGCGCAGTTTTTCGCGGTTAACGTGATAAAACGACGAAAAAGCCAGTTGTTTCGAAAAATTGTGGTAGAAGAGAATGAAAATCGCCATGATCGTCACAACCGACATTACCACCCAGAAGACCATACCGCGCCTTTTCTGAAATGGGCGCGGGGTGGGGGCAGCGGTCGCAGATTTTCTGGCGCAGGCGGTCAAGGGCTGATTTCTTCCTCGTCGGGTGAGAACATTTTAACTTCGGTACCGGTGCTGGCCGTGGTCTCTTCAACCTGGTGCCCCGGGCTCGCAGTATTTATTGTGCCAGAACTATTATAACTCGAAACCGTTTCGGTTGCGATTATCTCGCTGCCGGTGGCGGAAACGGCCTGACCTGCCGGGTCAGTATTGCTCTGATTGCCGCTGACAGCAGGTTGTTGCTCAGTATGAGCCGGCGGCGTGGCCGCGAGATCTTTTTTCAGTTCAGCATTGATAAATATCGAGATGGCAGCTGCCGCGGCGAGAAGCGTCAGCATCACAAATTTGAATGGTATGGCGATGGCCGCCGGCGTGGCAGCAGCGGTTGAAGAGCCGGTGGCGGAGGTTGCGGCTGCCGCTTCTGCAGTCTGAACCGCCTTCAGCACGGCAGCTATTGAAGCGGCTTCTTTGCCGGTAATTGGTTTGCGATGGGTTTTGAGGACGCTGAGATTTTCGGCCGCCTGCTGGCAGTCGGGGCAGGAAGCCAGATGCTCGCGCAGTTCAGTAGAGAACTGGCGGTTACCAGAAGTCAGTTCTTCAATAAACTTTTCACAGATTCTGGTCATAAGTTTCCTTCTTCCAGCCTGTCTTCAGTTTTTCAATCGTACGCATCATCCGCATCTTGACCGCACCAACGCTGAGGCTGGTCAGCTCTGCGATCTCGGCGAAGGGCAGATCCTGGAAAAAGCGCAGTTCCACCAGGACCTGTTCTTCCGGGGTCAGTCGGGCGAGCATTTCTCTGACCTGAGTGCGATTGTTGGCATCTTCCTCGAATGTTTCGCAGTAGTCTTTGCTGAAGCTGGCCTCCATATACTGGCGCTGGCATTTCTGGCGGCGGGTCCAGTCGATGAAGGTGTTCTTCGCGATCGAAAACAGCCATGACTTGAACGATCGGCCTGATTCATATCTGTCGAAGGCCTTGAAGGCTTTCAGATAGGCTTCCTGAGCTATGTCATCCACTTCTGACTCCGGCAGACCAAGATATCTCAGAAAGAAACCGAGCGAGCGCCATGTCTCTTCGATCAACCGCGAAAATTCTTTGTCATTGTTCACACATCAGTTCCTTCTGTTTACTACTACGCTTCATCCTGACAAAAGATAACACAATTATCGCGAATTGATCACTTCGATGGTTTTTACCACCAGAGTCTGGTCGGGCAGGGTTCTGAACGGCATTGCCCTGATGACGATACTGTCGCCCGGGTTGGCGATAAAAGCTTTGCCCGGTCTGGGCAGGGCGAGGATCTTCTGGTTGTCCTGAGTTATGGCCGAAATCGAACCGTCATTGCCGTTGAACTGCCTGACGCTGAGTCTGAACTCGGAAATCTGCGATGCTACGGCGGTATAACCAGGCACTGCTTCTGGCACAGTGTCTTCTTCTGAGCCTGAGAGGTAGAAAAAGAGAGCAAGAAGCAGCATGCCGCCGAGAAAGACTCTCTTCAGCAGCGGGTAATATTCTGAAAGCTCGCTGAATGAATCGGAAAGGTTCCATTTTACTTTTGCAGCCAGCTTTTCGAGTCGTTCTTTTTCGAGTTTCTCTTCGCGGTTCTTTTCGCTTTCGGTATGGGCGGCTGTCTGGCGCTCTACGTATGATGAAATTTCTTCTTCGGAAGCAATGTTGAATTCGATCAGGGTTTCTTTGAGCATGTTGCAGGTTTTATTGAAAAGTCCCTGCATTTCTGGTCTGAGGGCGGCAAGTCGTGTCAGGTCGAAGGTGCTTTCCATTACCGGGTTTGTGAGGTAAAAAGACAGGCAGGCGTTGAGCATCTCCGGGTTGCTTTCGCGTTCGAGAAATGCCGGCAGCAGGTCGCGGATGCTGGCAAATTCGAAATGAATCAGCGAGCTGATCGCTTTTTCCCTGACGCGGGCGTCTTTGTCAGTGAGCATCGAGGCGAGCAGTTCCCGCGCATTTTCGGGGCTCTGGCGGCACAGGCTGCGCAGCAGGGCGGTTCTGACAATCAGAGACGGCGAATTGATGAACACTCTGATCTGCAGCATGAAACTTTCGCTGTCGAAGGCGGCGAGATATTCGAGGGCGGCGGCGATCAGGTCTTCGCTGTCGCTGCGAAGAACCTGTCTGGCCCGGTCACCCCAGCGGTTGTCTTCGCAGGCGATCGCGGCGCGAAAAGCCGAGGGCAGAAGATTGGCTCCAGTCCGGCCTGCGGCAAAGGCTTCAGATATCGTTTCTCTGGCACCCTTATCGCCAACCGCTCTGATTCTGAGAAGCCGCTTCAAAAGATCGGGTGATTCTTCTTTCTGGGCCGACTGGCTGGTAACGACCGGTGTGGTCGTGTTTTTTGCTTCGGCAGCCGCCGGTCTGGGTTCGAATATCAGTTTCAGCAGTTCGTGACTGTCGGATGCCCTCATGTTGTCGATTGCTTCTGCAACTTCTCTGACCTGTCGTTTTTCCTGGAGCAGCAGGACCAGTTCGCGGCGCGTCTCGGGATCGGCGCCGTCATAAGCGTTGATGCAGCTTTGCACAAAATGGCGGGCTTTGATGCGTTTCGGGTATTTCTTCAGGGTGGCGAGGAATTGATTGAAATCAGGGCAGATTTCGGCCATGCGGATCATGGCGCAGCAATTTTTCTGCAGCTCAAGAAGAAATTCATGGTGCGACTGGGGTGTCTTTTCGATGATGTCGCAGATGCGAAAAGGAATCTCGCGGTCGGGGTTTGACAAGATAATGGCGGCCGCAATTTTCTGCAGCCTTTCGTCTTTTTCTCGCCCGAGCAGTTCGACAATGCCCGACTTGTTGAGATTGAACGGCATGATCGACATGGCTCTGAGAGCCGCGAGTCTGGTGTAATAGTCGCCTTTTCTCAGAGATTCTGAAAGAAAGGTGGCGGCACTGGCCGGGTGTTTTCTTGCCAGACCGCGAATGGCGGTCGCTCTGATGATCGGGTCGGCCGACATGACCAGTCGGTCGAAGTTTTTCTGCAGCCGGTCAGGAAAGCGGGCGATGATTGCTTCGAGACAGGCAATCTGCAATACCGAAGAATTGTCGTTCAGCCCGATTTCCAGAAAATCAGCCAGTTCTGCCGGCCAGAAAGAGGAACAACGGCGGATAATTTCAGCCTTTACGACAGGTTTGCAGGCCGCCTGCCAGAGAAATTTGATTGTCGCCACCCCTCCGTCTTTTTTCAGAACTGCGGTCGGTGTTTTTCGCAGAGCGTCGAGCTGCTGCTCTGGCGGCATTTTTGCGAATGCCGCCGGGCTGATTTTTTCGGGGGCGGGTTTTGCCGGGGCTTTTCTGCGACTCAGGCGCTCTTCTACAGAAGATATGGCATGCCGCAGCAGCATCAGGCATTCGTCGTCGTCTTCGAACTGCAGGCGCGCGCTGAGGGCTTTGAGGAGCTCCACCGATTCGCCGGAACGGATGGCTTTTTCCAGGGCGAACACCCTGAATGCCTTCACCGGCGCCGCAAGTTCGCTGACAAGACTATTGACGTCTTCCAAGTGTTGTTTCCTGTTAGAAAAATCTTTCCAGCAATACATTCTGCCTGAGAGAAACGAATCTTGCAACGCCTAATTGATGGAGCAGGGCAACAAAATCCGACGGTAAAAATATCGGGGTGTGTAACCCTGTGAGAAGCCGCGTTAAGGGGTATGTGAAAGTTTTTTACGAAAAATGGGGTTGCGGAGTCTTAAAAAAGCTGTCATAATCTTATGTACAAACTTCGGTTTGAGTATTTATTGTTGTTGTAATTGAGTAGCCCTGTATAAGTATGTGAGTATTCAACAAGGGGGTTGCCATGAGGCGCCACAACGTATTAAGTATCGCAATAACCGTTCTTTTCTTCTTCGCAGTTTCTACCTGTGCCGATGCGGGCTCAAAACAGCGCCCCTCGAAGTCACCCCAGGCTCTCTATAAAGAAATCCTGCTGCACCTCGACGAGATCGAACAGCACAACCCCAAAGCTCAGATCAGCGTTTTCAAAACCAGAGACGCCCTGAACAAACTTTATTCGCATATTTCCGGCGATCTTACCGACCCGTTCCATGCTGATGGCAATCTCGCCGTTCCCGACATGGAAAAGGGCGCCGACATGTATGGCCGTGCCACCGGTCTGCGCGATGCAGCTCTTAAAAAAGAACTGTTCAATCTGGTTAATAACCACGTTTCAGTAGGTTACCAGAGAGCCCAGGACCTCGTCTTCGGCGACATCGACAATCGTGGCGGCGTCGTTGAATGCGTTTACACCGGCCGCAAGCTTAAAACCAGCGGTGAACCCGATGCAACCAACATGAATATCGAACATACCTGGCCCCAGTCGAAAGGTGCCGTAGGTATCGCCAAATGTGACCTGCACCACCTCTTTCCGACCGATTCAAAAGCCAACGGTATCAGGGGTAACAACCCGTTTGGTGTCGTGAATGGCGCCAGCTGGGAACAGGGCGGCAGCAAGACCGACGGTGATGTATTCGAAGTTCGCAAACAGCAGCGTGGCGATACCGCCCGTGCCATGTTTTACTTCTCCATCCGCTATAACAAAGACATTTCTGATGCCGAAGAAGCGACCCTGCGCCGCTGGCACAAAGAAGACCCGGTCGATGAACTCGAAAAGAAGCGCAATGACCGCGTTCAGAATTTCCAGAACAACCGCAATCCCTTCGTCGACAAACCAGAACTTGTAGACCAGATCTCCGACTTTTGATTAAAGAGCAAATAAAAAAGCCTGCAGCAATGACTGCAGGCTTTTTTATTGTACGCCGAACATGTTCGGCAACTTGAGGGTGCAAGTCCCTTATCCAACCTGATGGAGGTGAAGGATTAGCGAAGCGCAAGGGCATTATCGCGAGGTAATGTCTGAAGGAAGCGTTAAGCAAAACTGCGAGCCAATGAACAAGAACAGGATGTGAGGCGCTAATGCCGGACGAGCGGGCAATATATCGTAAAGTCCATATCCATCAAAGGCGTGAAGCGTAAATTCTGTGGTTGTGCAGTGAAGGTTGTCGGACTTATTTCGGGAGATCTGCCCGGTTGTCATGTATTCATGACCGGGGCAACTGTGAGGTTGCCTATCGCCGGGTAGAAGTCAGCAGCGGGCGTATTAGTCGTAAGATGAAGGCCCAAACGGTTCCCCTCACCAAGGGGTAAAGAGCGTGGCAAGTAATCTTTGAATCTTATGGCAGGAAAGCAGCAGAAAATACCGTTTACACCGGCCTTGCCGGGGTTGGAGACAGGTGAAGCCGTGTCAAGACTCCGGGAAGGGACTGAACCTGTTGTAGCGAAACAATCAGATGAAAGCCCGGCTCCAATCAGTATCAGCATGGAGGAAATATGTGAATCGGAGAATATGAAGCAGGCTCTCAGGCGTGTCAAAAGTAATCGTGGCAGTGCTGGCATAGATGGAATGTCTGTAAAGCAACTGTCCGGTTATCTGAAGCACAATTGGGAGTCCATTCGTCGAAATCTGCTGAATGGTGATTACCAGCCAATGCCGGTTAAAAGGGTTTATATCGATAAACCTGATGGCGGCAGAAGAGGATTGGGAATCCCGGCGGTAATAGACCGTCTTATTCAACAGGCGATCGCACAGAGGCTCCAGCACTACTGGGATGGTAGTTTCTCCAGGAATAGTTATGGCTTTCGACCTGGAAAGTCAGCGCATCAGGCGGTCTTCAAGGCTCAGAGCTATCAGGAAGAGGGTTGTCGATGGGTAGTTGACCTTGATCTGGAGAAGTTCTTTGACAGAGTTAACCATGATCGGTTGATGAGTATTCTCGCTGGACGAATAGCCGACAAAAGGTTGTTGCGTCTAATCAGATCTTTTCTGGAAGCCGGAATCATGGAAAACGGTCTGGTGAGCTTTGCCGAAGAAGGAACCCCGCAAGGCGGCCCGCTTTCTCCGTTCCTGTCGAATGTAGTTCTGGATGAATTGGATAAGATACTCGAAAGGCGCGGCCATAAATTCGTTCGCTACGCAGATGACTGTAACATATATGTTAAAAGTCGTCGTGCCGGAGAGCGAATCAAAATGAGCATTACCAGAATCCTGACTGATCGTATGAAACTCCGGGTCAACGAAGAGAAAAGCGCAGTGGCACGCCCATGGGAAAGAAAGTTCCTTGGATTCAGTTTTACATGGGAGTCAAAGCCAAGAAGGCGTATCTCGCCAAGGGCCATTATACGATTCAAGAACCGGATTAGAGAGCTTACCAGTCGAACTTGTGCGAAGAGTCTTGAGGCGGTAGTGGATAGGCTAAAGCCATATATCCTCGGGTGGAGAGGCTATTTCGGCTTCTGTGAAACAAGAAGTGTTCTGCTAACGCTTGATGAATGGATACGACGCAGACTTCGTAATCTCCAGTGGAAGCAATGGAAACGCGGAAAACGAAGGTTTTCTGAGCTAACCCGTCTTGGCGTGTCACAAGAACTGTCTGCTAATACAGCAGGTAGTGGCAAAGGGCCTTGGCGTATAAGCAAAAGCCCGGCAATGCACCGGGCTCTTAATATTGCTTTCTTCGATTCGATGAATCTTCCGAAACTTATTGGAGCTTAACTCGCCGAACCGCCGTATGCGGACCCGCATGTACGGTGGTGTGACAGGGAAAATTCGTGAGAATCTACCTATGTCAATT
>Ga0116178_10003061_pt1 | contig 12823 bp, 8 predicted proteins | sample AD_STIC12_MetaG_FD_89880 | JGI IMG/M metagenome (GOLD analysis project Ga0116178, IMG submission 89880) | Active sludge microbial communities of municipal wastewater-treating anaerobic digesters from USA - AD_STIC12_MetaG | ecosystem: Engineered > Bioreactor > Anaerobic > Digestate | place: USA... | reverse complement strand
GAAAAAAGTCACCCGACTGCTGGTAGAAGCCATCCCGCTGGTAGCAGCGGGCACCCTGAATCAGGTCTGACCGTCACGCCACACATTCTGCCTCGCCCAATAGAAAAGCGGCCCGCAGGCCGCTTGAAAGAGGTCCACGTCGGGGCTATTTGTCGCGCAGTTCGCGCCGCAAAATCTTGCCCACGGGCGTCTTGGGCAGTTCTGCCCGGAACTCAACCACCTTGGGTTGCTTGTAGCCGGTCAGATTTTCCTTGCAGTAGTTGCGAACGTCTTCCTCGGTCAAATTGGGATCCTTTTTGACAATGACAAGTTTCACCGCTTCGCCTGATTTGGCATCCGCCACACCGATACAGGCGCACTCCATGACACCCGGCATCTGGGCGACCACGTCTTCCAGCTCCGTTGGGAAAACGTTAAACCCGCTAACCAGAATCATGTCCTTCTTGCGGTCCACGATCTTGAAGAAGCCACGTTCGTCCACCACCCCCACGTCACCGGTTTTGAAGAAACCGTCAAAGGTCATGACCTTGGCGGTTTCATCGGGACGCTGCCAGTACCCCGCCATCACCTGAGGACCTCTGATCGCAATTTCGCCAGACTGGCCCGCTGCCACTTCATTGCCGTCATCGTCGAGCAATTTCATGTAGGTATTGGGCAAGGGCACGCCAATCGTCCCGGTGTATTCGGTAGCCGTGACGACATTGCAACTCGCAGATGGCGACGTTTCACTCAGACCATAGCCCTCACAAATAGGGCAACCGGTCTTTTCAAACCAGAGCTTTGCAACGCCACTCTGGACAGCCGTGCCGCCGCCAACCGACACCTTGAGGTGACTCCAGTCCACGGTATTGAAATCAGGGTGGTTTGCCAGGCCGTTGAATAGCGTGTTGACCGCAGGGAAGGAGTGGATCACGTGCTTGCTGAGTTCCTTGAGCACGCCAGGGATGTCGCGTGGATTGGGGATCAGAATCAGCTTGCCCCCCATGCGCATGGACAGCATCATTCCCACCGTGAACGCGAAAATATGGTACAGCGGCAACGCACAGACGCCGGTCGGCTGTTCGTTGGCCGGTATCTTGCTCATGACCGGATTGTTCCAAACCTCGGATTGCAGGACGTTGGCCACCACATTGCGGTGCAACAGGACCGCACCCTTGGAGACACCCGTCGTGCCGCCGGTGTATTGCAACACTGCGACATCGTCTGCCTTGATGTCCGGTCGCTTAAACGGTGCCTTGGTCCCCATGGCAACAGCAGCGTTGAACCGCACCGCTTGTGGCAAGCTGAACGCTGGCACCATCTTCTTGACATTGCGCACCACGTAATTGACCAGCGTGCCTTTGAGCAAGCCCAATTGATCCCCCATGGAGCACAGCACGACATGCTTGACCGGCGTTGCCGCAATGCACTTCTCCAGCGTGGTGGCAAAGTTCTCGATGATGACAATGGCCTTGGCGCCCGAGTCCTTGAGTTGATGCTGCAACTCGCGTGGCGTGTACAGCGGGTTGACGTTAACCACGACATACCCGGCGCGCAAAATGCCTGCCACTGCCACCGGATACTGCGGCACGTTGGGCATCATGATGGCGACACGGTCGCCCTTGGACAGACCCAGACTCTGCAAGTAAGCAGCAAACGCCTGGCTCAAGCTGTCGGTCTGGGCATAGGTCACGTCCTTGCCCATGAAGTTGTAAGCCACCCGAGGGGCGAACTTCTTGAAGCTCTCCTCCATCAGCGCTACCAGCGACACGTACGCGGCGACGTCGATATCGGCGGGCACGCCCTTGGGGTAACTATTGAGCCAAATGCGATCTGTCATGCTGAAGTATCCCAACGTTGATGTAGCCAGCTATTTTGCCTTTGAACACCAAAGGGATTCACTCCAGACTGTCTTGGTGTTTTCCCTAGTCAAGACCCGTGGTCAGGCCTTCAGCACAGTCAGCACTTCGTCGAGCATCTTCTTCGCATCACCAAACAGCATGCGGTTGTTGTCTTTGTAGAACAGAGGATTGTCAACGCCCGCATAGCCAGAAGCCATGCTCCGTTTCATGACAATCGATGTCTTGGCCTTCCAGACTTCGAGCACCGGCATGCCCGCGATCGGACTGTTGGGGTCATCCTGTGCGCCGGGATTCACAATGTCGTTGGCCCCGATCACCATCACCAGGTCGGTTTTCGGGAAGTCGTCGTTCAACTCATCCATTTCAAACACGATGTCGTAAGGCACTTTGGCTTCGGCCAGCAACACATTCATGTGTCCGGGCATGCGTCCTGCAACCGGGTGGATGCCAAAGCGGACGTTGACACCTTTCTCGCGCAGCAGTCTGGTGATTTCATAGACCGTGTGCTGGGCTTGCGCCACCGCCATGCCGTAGCCAGGAACAATGATGACGCTCTTGGCTTCACGCATCAGCTCGGCTGTTTCTGCAGCAAGAATCGGGAAGACCTCGCCAGCGGGCTGCGCCGGGCCAGACGCAGGCGCGGGCGCTGCACTGGCAGTACCAAAACCACCGGCGATCACGCTGATGAAACTGCGCGCCATGGCCTTGCACATGATGTACGACAGAATGGCGCCGCTCGAACCGACCAAGGCACCGGTCACGATCAACAAGTCGTTGGAGAGCATGAAACCGGTCGCAGCAGCAGCCCATCCGGAGTAGCTGTTGAGCATGGAGACCACCACCGGCATGTCTGCGCCACCAATGGCCATGACCATGTGGATACCAAACAGCAAGGCAATCACGGTCATCACGATCAGCGGCATCATGCCTTCTTCAATGGTGTGGGCGTTCATAAACTCGCGGCCAAACCAGATGACAACCAGCAAGCCCACCAAATTCAACCAGTGGCGCGCCGGGAGCAGCAGCGGATTGCCACCGATGCGGCCCGAGAGCTTGCCGAATGCCACGATGGAGCCCGAAAAGGTCACTGCGCCAATCAGGATACCGATGTAGATTTCCATCTCATGAATGGACTTGGCTGCACCGACAAAACCCTTGGACGCTTCCGGGTCAATGAAAGTGGAGAAGCCCACTAGCATGGCCGCCAGACCCACCATGCTGTGCATCAGCGCCACCAGCTCGGGCATCTGCGTCATCTGCACAGTCTTTGCGGCATACAGACCAATGCTGCCGCCAATTACCATGGCTCCGATGATCCAGGGAATACCTGCACCGGTGACCTGTGGCCCGAACACGGTTGCCAGCACGGCGATGGTCATGCCCACCATACCGTAGAGGTTTCCACGCAGCGCAGTTTCCTGGTTGGAGAGTCCGCCCAGGCTCAAGATGAAAAGAATCGTTGCTCCGATATAGGAGACGGTTGCCAGTTCTGAAGTAAACATCTGCTGCTTTCCTTATTTGCGGAACATCGCCAGCATGCGCTGGGTGACGGCAAAACCGCCGAACATGTTGATTGCGGTGAGCACAATGCCAGCACCGGCCACCCAAGTGATCAGACTGTCGGGGCGATTAGCGGCACCCGCGATGGGCGAAATCTGCACCAGCGCACCGATGGCGATGATGCTGCTGATGGCATTGGTCACGCTCATCAGCGGCGTGTGCAGCGCGGGTTTGACATTCCACACCACCATATAGCCCACAAAGCAGGCCAGCACGAACACCGTGAAGTGCGACAAAAACGCCGGAGGCGCACTCTTTCCGATGAGCCAGAACAGCGCAGCGGCCACGCCAAACATGATGGCTAACTTGCTGCCAGCCATGGGCTCGCTGTCCCCACCGCCATGGCCATGGCCACCCTTCTTGGCCGCAGGCGACGCTGCCGGCTTGGCCGCAGCCGGAGCCGCTGGGGGAAGTTTGGGTGCAGGGGGCGGCCAGGTGATGCTGCCTTCCTTGGTGACGGTCAAGCCGCGAATGGCATCGTCTTCCATGTTGACGTTGATGATGCCGTCCTTGGTTTTGCACAGTTCTTCCGTCAGTCGAAACAGGTTGGTTGCGTACAAAGTTGACGACTGTTTGGCCAAGCGCGAGGCCAGGTCGGTATAGCCAACAATGGTCACGCCGTGGCGGACCACCGCCTCGCCTGGCACGGTCAATTCACAATTGCCGCCCTGTTCGGCTGCCATATCCACAATGACACTTCCCGGCTTCATGCTCATCACCATCTCTGCGGTAATCAGTTTGGGCGCGGGCTTTCCAGGTATCAGCGCGGTCGTGATGATGATGTCCACCTCTTTGGCCTGCTTGGCGTACATCTCGCGCTGGGCTTTTTGGAAGCCTTCGCTCATCACTTTGGCGTAGCCACCACCACCACCACCTTCTTCTTCGTAATCGACCTTCACGAAATCGCCACCCAGAGAGGTGACCTGGTCGGCCACTTCGGCGCGGGTGTCGTTGGCGCGAACAATGGCCCCAAGGCCCGCCGCGGTGCCAATCGCTGCCAGACCCGCCACACCGGCACCGGCAATGAACACCTTGGCTGGAGGGACCTTGCCCGCAGCCGTGATCTGGCCGTTGAAGAAGCGACCAAATGCATTGGCCGCCTCAATGACAGCACGGTAGCCCGTGACACCGGCCTGCGATGTCAATGCGTCCATCTTCTGGGCGCGGCTCAGCATGCGTGGAAGCGCATCGATTGCCAGCACGGTTGCCTTTTTGGCTGTGAGCTGCTGCATCAGTTCGGGATTTTGTGCCGGCCAGATGAAGCTGATCAGGGTACCGCCTTCGCGCAGCAGACCCATTTCCTCGGCACTTGGTCCACGCACCTTGAACACGATATCGGAGGCGGCCCACAGCGCTGCAGCACCTTCGATGACTTCTGCGCCGACGGCGCGGTAGGAGTCATCGCTGAAATTGGCCGCATCACCGGCGCCTGACTCGATCGCCACTTTGAAACCGAGCTTGATCAGCTTCTCTACTACGTCCGGGACCGTCGCGACGCGCTTTTCCAGGGGGAAAGTCTCACGCGGAACGCCAATGCGTTGCGCCGTTCCTGCCGATACACCAGTTTCCATGAAGCGACTCCTCAGCTTAGTATTTTCAAACAGACCATGCTCAGCGCAACACCGGAAGCACCTGTGCTGCGTAAGCCACCAGAAAGCTTAACTGAAAAACCCTCGGTTCCGATAGGGGGCGGGCATGATGTGTATCAAACAGCCTTGATATAGATTGCCAAGCAGCTAGCCTGACCGCGACCAGTGCCCTGAATCCTGTGCGACCCGTTACGGACCATCTGGGCAATGTTTTTCTGGCTCCAATGGCAGAGCTCAAATGCTATAACTACGATAGCAACTTATGTATATTCCATGAGAGCTACAGGCCAAAAAGACAATGAAATTTCAGGGCATTCTCAAACAAACCCCAAAGTAGGCAATTTTCCCGCTTGCAAGTCGCTATTGCCGCGCTGCAGCGCCGCATCCTGCGTGGACATCCCTAAAATCGGCCCATGAGCAAACAACGTGTGGTGGTCGGTCTGAGTGGCGGCGTCGATTCGGCGGTGACCGCACATGTGCTGAAGCAACAAGGGCACGAGGTCATCGGCATCTTCATGAAGAACTGGGAGGACGATGACCGCCCGGCGGGCGCCGACGCCAGCGACCCGGGCTACTGCACCTCCAATATCGATTTTGTCGACGCGGCAGCTGTTGCGGATGTGCTGGGCATAGAAATTGAACATGTCAATTTTGCGGCCGAATACAAAGACCGGGTGTTTGCCGAGTTTCTCGCCGAGTACCAGGCTGGGCGCACCCCAAACCCCGACATCCTGTGCAACGCAGAAATCAAGTTCAAGGCCTTTCTGGATCACGCCATGCGCCTAGGTGCTGAAAAGATCGCCACAGGCCACTACGCGCGTGTCCGTCAAAACCCTGCCACTGGCTTGCACGAATTGCTCAAGGGACTGGACCCTTCCAAGGATCAAAGCTACTTTTTGCACCGTCTCAACCAAGCGCAACTGTCCAGGACGTTGTTCCCAATTGGTGAACTGCACAAGACCCAGGTCCGCCAGATTGCACAGGACATTGGCCTGCCCAACGCGAAGAAGAAAGACTCCACCGGCATATGCTTTATCGGTGAGCGCCCATTTAGGGACTTTTTGAACCGCTACATCGCCAAAGAGCCCGGAGCGATCCGCGACGCGCGGGGACGCCAGATTGGGGAGCATGTGGGCCTGAGCTTTTACACCCTGGGCCAGCGCCAGGGCCTGGGCATTGGAGGTATCAAGGCCAAAGGCGCCCAGAAGGGCGGCGGCGAGCACGCGCCGTGGTTTGTTGCGCGCAAGGATATGGCGACCAACACACTTTGGGTGGTGCAAGGGCATGAACACCCGTGGCTCCAGTCGTCGCGGCTGACCGCACAAAACGCCAGCTGGGTTGCGGGTACCGCACCAGCCGCACAGGCAATGGCAGCCAAAACCCGGTACCGACAAAGTGACGCGCCCTGCCAGCTGCAGGACGTCGCACAACAGCACTTTTCCCTGCAGTTCAGCCAAGCCCAGTGGGCGGTGACCCCGGGGCAGTCTGCCGTGCTGTATGACGGCGAGGTCTGCATGGGTGGCGGCGTCATCGCATCTGCGCAGACCGGTGAGTAGTGTTTCAACATTGGCGTTTCTACCGCACCAGACACAAAACCCGGATGGTAATATCGAAGCGTTGGATTTCAGTCAACTCCGGTCTCAAGCCGGCTCCCTGAGCACAGGACCCATGTTTCACGTTTTTCGAGATGGCAAAGGCGCAATTCAATCGGTTTCCCGGGACATGCAGCCCGGCAGCGAGATGCTGAGCGAAAACGACCCTGAAATCCTGGGCTTTTTCAAATCCAGCGATGGGCCGTCATTTGACGCCGCCGATGCCGACTTTGTCCGGGTTCTGGAGGATCTGATCGACACGCTCATTCTGAAAAACGTGATTCACCAGACCGATCTGCCGGCGCCAGCGCAAAGGAAGTTGATGATCCGAAAAGGACTTCGCACCCGTATTCACGGTGCGCTGAATTTATTGGGCTCCGATGACCGAATCCTTTGACAGGCACTGCTAAACGGATGTCTGCCCAATGACCATGCCCGACCCTACGCTTGCCGGACATGCTGCTGGCGCCTCTTCGGCGCGGCGCATTGGTGAGCACAGCGTTCGATTCGATCCGCTGCTGGACAGCGTTATCGCCATTGCCAACATTTTTGGCATCACCACCACACTGGAAGCGCTCTCGGCGGGCTTGCCGCTGGAAGGCAACCGGGTCACGCCCGACCTGCTGCCGCGTGCAGCTGCCAGGGCCGGTCTGACCGCCAAACTGGCTCGTCGCTCGCTGGACAACCTGCGACCGGGTTTGCTGCCGGTGATACTTTTACTCAAGGAGAACCAGGCGTGCCTGCTGCTGGAATGGCTGCAGTCAGGCGAAGCCCGTGTCCGTTTCCCGGAGAACGGGGAATCATCCGACGTGCTGACGCGCGAGGAACTGGAAAGCCTTTTCGCCGGGGTCGTCTGCTTTGTGCGACCCATTTTCAAATTTGACCCGCGCTCCCCGGACACGGGCAAACTGAAATCGCAGCACTGGTTCTGGAGCGTGGTGTTTCAGAACTGGCGGCTTTACCGCGACAGCTTGCTGGCGGCCTTGCTGATCAACGTCTTCGCACTGGCAATGCCGATGTTTTCGATGACAGTCTATGACCGTGTAGTTCCCAACCGGGCGGAAGAGACCTTGTGGGTACTGGCCATCGGCGTCTTCCTGATGATGCTGTTTGACACGCTGTTGCGCATACTGCGGTCTTACATCCTGGATACCGCCGGCAAACGCATTGATGTCACGCTGTCGGCCCGGATCATGGAGCGTGTTCTGGGCTTGGGCATGGCTGACCGACCGGCCTCAGTGGGTTCGTTTGCGGCCAACCTGCGGGCTTTTGAATCCGTGCGTGAATTTGTCGCCTCCGCCACGATTACCACACTGGTCGATATTCCTTTCGTGTTTGTGTTCCTGTTCGTCATTGCATGGATTTCGCCCTGGCTGATCGTTCCGCCTTTGTTCTGCATCGCCTTGCTGATTCTCTCCTCCATGGTCGTTCAGCAGAAGATGCAGGAACTCGTTGAGGTTACACAACGGGCGACTTCCCAGCGCAATGCCACACTGGTGGAGAGCCTGGTCGGGATTGAAACCGTCAAATTCATGGTGGCGGAAAGCAGCTTCCAGCGCAAGTGGGAGCAGTCAACGGTTTTTCTGGCCCAGAACGGCACCAAGCTGAAACTTCTGTCGTCCAGCATCATGAGCCTGGTGCAGTTTTTGCAGCAGTTTGTATCGGTGGTGATGGTGATTGTGGGCGTGTACCTGCTGGTGGACAACCGGCTCAGCATGGGTGGCATCATTGCCGCGTCGATGCTGGCTGGACGAGCCTTGGCGCCCTTTGGACAGGTGGCCGGGCTCCTGATGCAATTCCACAATGCCAAGAGTGGTCTTTCGTCTATTGAGCAGCACATGCAGACGCGCCCTGAGCGATCGGATGACTCTGCGTTTCTGCACCGCACCGGTTTCCAGGGAACCATAGAGTTCAAAAACGTCAGCTTCTCCTATCCCGGGCAGCAGCAAGCGGTACTGCGTAATGTTTCTTTCAAGATTCAGGCGGGTGAAAAAGTGGCCTTTATTGGCCGGGTCGGATCCGGAAAATCTACGATACAGCGGCTGGTGTTGGGCTTGTACCAGCCCACGGAGGGTGCCATCTTGATCGACGGCATTGACCTGCGCCAGATTGACCCCGCCGAGTTGCGCCGCGCTGCAGGTTTTGTGTCGCAGGATGTCAGCCTGTTCTTTGGCACGCTGAAGGAAAACATCACGCTGGGCGCTCCCTTTGCCGACGACCAGGATGTCATCAACGCCGCCGAAGTGGCCGGAGTGACCGAATTTGCCAATCGGCACCCACGCGGCTTCGACATGCTCATAGGTGAGCGGGGCGAGTCGCTGTCGGGTGGTCAGCGCCAGGCGGTTGGGATCGCACGCGCCGTGCTGAACGACTCTCCCATCCTTTTGCTGGATGAGCCCAGCAGTGCCATGGACCACCAGAGTGAGGATTTACTGAAAGCACGGCTGCAGCGGTTCACCAAGAGCAAGACGGTCATATTGGTCACGCACCGCACGTCATTGCTGGAGTTGATTGATCGTCTGATCGTCATTGACAACGGCAAAGTGATGGCCGACGGACCCAAGGCGCAAGTCATCGAAGCCCTGCAAAGCGGCCGGGTAGGCAGGGCAGCCTAATGGAACAGAACGCAAAAACTGCTTCCCGATTAGCCGCATACTGGGGCCGCTTTTACACGCGATGTTCCCGTGTTATGGACCGTGCGATGTCAGCCATGATGGGCAAGCACAACGAGTTGGACACCGACTTCGATGCCAAAGCAGACTGGGCCATTGCGGAGCAAACTCCGCGTGGAGCTCGCGTTCTGGTGTGGGTCAGTGTGGCGACCGTACTGGTATTGCTGCTATGGGCCAATTTTGCTGTGCTGGACGAGGTCACACGCGGTGAGGGCAAAGTAATCCCCTCGCGGCAAGTCCAAGTCTTGCAGAGTCTGGATGGCGGCATCGTCTCGGAGATCCTGGTGAAAGAGGGGCAGGTCGTCAAAATTGGTGACCTGATGCTCAAGGTGGACCCCACGCGCATGGTTTCTTCTCTGCGGGAGAACCGATCGCAATATCTATCCCTTCTGGCCAAAGCCACGCGATTGAAAGCCCTGGCCGAGGGCTCGCGGTTTCAGCCACCTGATGAAGTGGTTGCGGAAGCGCCAGAAGTCGTCGCACAGGAGCGCGCCCTGTACGAATCGCGCAAATCCGAGTTGGACGCCACCATTGGCGTGGCACGGCAGCAAGCTTCGCAACGTGCGCAGGAACTGATTTCAGTTAGGGCCCGCCGTGAACAGGCATCCCAAAGTTTCAACCTGACCGCCAGAGAGCTGGAAATGACCCGCCCACTGGCGAAGTCGGGGGCCATCTCCGATGTGGAGCTGCTGAGACTGGAGCGGGATGTGGCAAGGTATCGGGGCGAGCGCGACAGTGCCAACTCTGACATTCCCCGGCTGGAGTCGGCGGTAGCGGAAGCCAGTCGAAAAATTCAGGAAGTTGAACTGACCTTCCGCAACATCGCCCGCTCGGAGCTCAGCGAAACCAATGCCAAACTCAATGCCTTGCTGGAAGGCAGTTCTGCGCTGGAAGACCGGGTCAAACAGACAGAAATCAGATCCCCGGTAAACGGCACCATCAAGCAACTCAAGGTCAATACCGTGGGGGGCGTTGTGCAACCGGGCAAGGATCTGGTTGAAGTTGTGCCCTCAGACGATGCGCTATTACTGGAAGCACGGGTGTTGCCCCGCGACATCGCGTTCCTGCATCCGGGTCAAAAGGCGTTGGTCAAATTCACCGCCTACGATTTTGCGACTTATGGCGGCCTGGAAGCCACGTTGGAACACATCAGTGCCGATACAGTTGTGGATGAAAAAGGCAATGCGTTCTTCCTGGTTCGTGTGCGCACACTTTCCAGCAGCATTGGTGATCAGAAATTCCCTATCATTCCCGGCATGGTGGCTGAGGTCGACATCCTTACCGGCAAGAAGTCAGTGCTTGCTTATTTGATGAAGCCCATTTTGCGAGCCAAGGCAAAGGCGTTGACAGAACGATGAAGCAGACTACCAACACGCTTTTTGTCACCCATGATCAGGGCTTGCGCGCGCACTGGCAAACGGTCTATGGGAGAACGAAGCCTGTCGTAATCGGTCATATGGAAGAGTTTTTCCGGTACAGGTCCACGTCGCCCTGTGTCGTGTGGCTGGATTTGTCGCTGCCCACGCGCCCAAATTGGGAGTCCAAAGCGTGGACCGCGGTTCTGCAAAGTGACCACATGCGAGTGATTGCGGCCAGTTCCAACCCGAACGACAACGATGCGATGCTGGCCTTGGATGCCGGATGTGTGGCCTACTGCCACGCATTCTCCGACGCCGCAACGCTCAAGCAAGTCCGCGATGTCGTCGAAGCAGGCCAAGTCTGGATTGGAAAGAGCCTCATGCAACGACTGTTGCATGGCGTGGATCGCTTGGTCCCGAAACCCGCGCCCCCGGACATGGCATGGCGAGATGGACTGACGGCCCGCGAGATAGAAGTAGCCATTCTTGCAGCGAATGGGGCGTCCAACCAGGCTATTGCGATGCAATGCAAGATTTCGGAGAGAACCGTCAAAGCCCATTTGAGCGCGGTTTTTGCCAAACTCAATATCACGGACCGGCTTCAACTCGCACTCAGGGTACATGGCATTCAATAAGTAGCCGGGGGCGTTCGTACCTGTACCCAAGGACAATAGGCAACGGGTGCTGGGTTATCTACAGTGTGGCAATCTGATATTGCTATTTCTGAAAGACTACCCATGGCTACCACTCCAATCTCCGCTCAGGCGCGTGGCATCGTTGTAATTTTGCAAGGCAAGGCCTGGGTGGTCGATGCCAATGGAAACCGTCGCCCACTGAAGGTGGGTGATGAGGTGCAGGAAGGCCAACAAATTGTCACGGAAGACGGTGCCCGTCTGGAATTGGCACTGCCCAATGGACAGCCATTAAGCATTGCGTCAGGACGTGAACTGCTGATTGATGCAACGTTACTCGGATCGGCGCCCGTTGACAAGTCCGACGCAGCTTTGCTGAATTTGAATGGTGGATCTGCCGAAGTTGCCAAAATTATTGCGGCGGGCGGCGATCTTTCCGCCGAACTGGAGTCCACTGCTGCAGGTTTTACCGGAGGTGACGGAAGTGACGCCCACAGCTTTGTGCGCCTTCTTCGTATTCAAGAAGCCTTGGCGCCGTTGTCAATTGACCGAGCCGATCAACCAGCAGCCACATCTGTAGACCTGACGCTGGCAACAACACAATCGACCTCCCCTTCAGACCCCACTCTGCCTGAAACGACTCCGGAGCCCGCTCCGGTTCCAGTTCCAACACCCACCCCAACCCCGGCTCCAGTACCGACTCCGGTGCCTCCTCCACCTGCGCCACCTGTCGCGGTAAAAAGCGTTCCGGTAGCTGTGGCCGACAGTGCCACGATTTCAGAGGACGCGGCGCCGAATTCGATTTCTGGTTCTGTTGTGGCAAATGACACGGTTGGAACCGACACCAATGCAGCGCCAGTTACACCAGCCAACGTCACTCTGACCTACGGCACGTTGGTGCTGAACAGCGATGGTACTTACACCTACACACTGAACAACGCGCTACCCGCAGTTAACGCGTTGAAAGACGGACAAACACTGACCGAGACATTCACGTACACATTGACCGACGGAGACGGCGACACCAGCACTGCAACACTCACGATCACCGTCAATGGGCGCACTGACGGTCCTCCTTCCATTGTTCCTGTGGATGGCAATGGCAGTGCAGTTGGGCAAGCTACAGTGAATGAACTGGGTCTGCTCACAGTAGGCAACACGAGCGAAACCACTACCGGTACCATCACCGTTACTGCGCCGGACGGTCTGGCCAGCGTTGTCGTCGGTGGCACCACCGTGACGGCTGCCCAGTTGGGCACATTGGGTACGGCTGCTGTTGTCATTGACACCGGCGAAGGAAACCTGACACTGACGGGTTACAACCCTGTAACGGGCGCACTGAGCTACAGCTACACGCTTAAGGCAGCACAAAGCCAACCGGGAGTCAGCGAGAGCGCGGACTCCATTGCGCTCACCGTAAATGATCTGGGTGGCGGAACAAGTACAGGGACACTGGTGGTCCGGATTCTTGACACCACACCCACGGCAGTCGATGACGCAAACGCAGTGACCGAAGACACAGCACTGGTAGCCACTGGCTCCGTGCTAACTGGAACAGTCGCCGACACCGTGGGTGCTG
>Ga0116178_10003056_pt1 | contig 12839 bp, 11 predicted proteins | sample AD_STIC12_MetaG_FD_89880 | JGI IMG/M metagenome (GOLD analysis project Ga0116178, IMG submission 89880) | Active sludge microbial communities of municipal wastewater-treating anaerobic digesters from USA - AD_STIC12_MetaG | ecosystem: Engineered > Bioreactor > Anaerobic > Digestate | place: USA... | reverse complement strand
TCTTCGTGCCCGGTCTCATGATGCCCACTGCCGAGCTGGCGTTTGAGGGCCAGACTTTCCGCCGCGCCCTTCTGGGCTGCCAATGACGCAATTGTGCAGGTAACCAGAAACCCTCGGTAATCGTGCCGCTGGTAACCCCGACGATGGCAGCCAGTACCAGCAGGGCCATGGTGTCGGTGATCATCGTGCCGCCGATAGCGACGACTACCGCCTGATTGCGGATAACGCCAAAACTGCTGACAATCGGGTAGGCGATCAGGGTGTGCGAGGCGAACATGCTCGCCAGCAGAACTGAAGACAAAATCGGCATCCGCAGCCAGTAGTATCCGGCCAGAATGCCGAGAAACATCGGTATCGAAAAAGTGTAGAAGCCGAAAATCAGGCTGCTCCGGCTGTTCTTCTTGAAGTCGGCAATCTCGATTTCGAGCCCGGCGAGAAACATGATATACAGCAATCCGACAGTGCCGAACAGCACGATGGCGCTGTCGCGGTGCAGCAGATTGAGCCCATGTGGGCCGACTGCGGCGCCGGCAATGATTATGCCGATAAGATGCGGAATGCGCAGGCGGTTGAGCAGCAGCGGCGTCAGAAGAATGATGAATAGAAGAATGGCAAAAATCAGCACCGGATCAGTGATTGGTAATGCCAGTTCTTTCAAGTTTTTGCCTCTTTATTTCTGTTGATATCGTTTCTGGTTCAGAGCTTCTGCAATAATATCCCGATTTTGCCGCCGCTTTGTCAAGCAGTTTTGCCACCGATCTGCCGCTGCCCCGCAGGTGTCTGCGTTTATTTGAGACGCTTTTTATCGTTTTTGTAGATATCGGTGAAGGCTTCGATGATTTTGCGCCGGCCGCTCAGAAATACGCCAAATGCCGCCGGAAAAGCGATGTTTATGAACAGGGCCGCCATCATACCGACGATCAGGGTCTCTGAAACCAGGGCGCCGATGCTCATGAAGCCGGCGAACAGATAGATGAGAAACGCGGCGGTTGGTGCTATGCCCTCGTTCATGTCTTCTTTGAACAGCAGGCAGACCCGGTAATAGGTCGAGGCAAGAGTTATGGAGATAATGGTCCAGAAAAAGCCCATGCTCGGGCCGACCGCGATCAGACTGATGAGAAAATACAGCGTTAGTATGACCCGGATGGGACCGCCCAGCATCGGTATTTCGCGAAACCAGCCGGTTTGCAGGTCACCGGTTGCTTTGGTTCTTCTTTTTGCTGGCAGTCCGTTTGGTGTAAAGACCTGCACCGGGCTGGCCGATTCGCTGTCGATGTGCCATTCAAGCATTGGCAGCAGTCTGATGTGGTTGTGTCTTTCAACAACCGGAATCTGGCTCAGCATCTGGCCGAAGGGCTGGCGGCAGTCTTCGGGGATTTCCTTGCCCCAGGCTTTTTCGAGCAGGTATTCCCAGAAGGCCATGAAAAACTGTTTGATCGGCATCTGACTGTGGCTCAGGTGCTCAAATACCAGGGCAGGTATTTTCGTGAATGAGCCGGTCAACTCTTCTTTAAGGGTTTCGGCTTTTCGCGTGTCCTGCTCAATTTCGAGCTTGAGCAGCACCTTTTCGACCATTTTTATCTGCAGAATGACAATGGCGTCGCCGACCGAAAGCTGAACACATTCGGGGTTGCAGGCGAAAAACATGCCCATCGACAGCAGTCGCAGGTCTCTTGGTTCGAGCCTGGTTTCGAGCTGCATTCCATCATAGTTTTCACCGAGATTGCACCGCGCTTCGAGCACTTTCGCGTCGTCATTGAAAAGGCGGCCGAGCTCGAAAAGGTTGCTGAGCAGACTGCCCTGCTCGGTAACGGCCAGGCCGGCAGCAAAGGCAAGCGCCAGTTTTGCCGCCAGATACGAATCGACTGTGCCCATGGCGGCCATTTCCCGCAGCAGGCTGACACAGGCGTCGAGCCCTTTTCTGACTTCAAGAAAATCGGGCGATTCGATCAGGGCATTGATCTTATTGCCAGCGTCGCAGAGCTTTTTCAGCTGGCTGCTGCTGAGAGAGGTTTCAGACACCGCTCTGACCCGCTTCCGGCACTGGTGAAGGGTTTGTTGATGTCACCCAGGCTGCTGCCTTTTCCTTGATTTCGACAAAATTGCCGCTGAGGGTGGTCAGGCGTGCATCCCAGTCGAGGTTGACCGGCTGGTTTTCGGCAGCGACATGGAACTTGATCATCACCATGATGAGAAACAGTGGTTCAAGGAAAGCGCTGCGGGCGTTGGCGGCGCAGAGAAAGGCTGCGAGAATAGCGGCGCCGCTGAGCACCGGAAATGGCGATACCCAGACGAAAAGCATGGCTGGTGCCATAAATACCGCCCAGAGAGCGGTTTTAAGAATTTCTTTGACGTTGTTGCAGTAGTAGAGCAGGCCGTCCTGGCCGCCGCGCCACGGGTTGGTTTCGCCGCGGGCGAGCGAATACGAGAAAATGGTTTCGTCGATGTAGGTAGAGGCCATGAAAAGCACGCTGTTCACCAGTTTCATCAGGCTGTCGAGGCCCGGAATCGGCAGCAGACTGCCAATCCAGTCGAGAGTGTTGTTGAATGCCTTGACCACACCGTCTACAAGAAGATCGAGAGCGAACAGCACGTTTACCTGAGTGAATTTTTCCTGAATGATGCGGCGACCATAGGCGAACATGCCTTCGTTGCCGTTGCCGATCTGCCCATGGGTGATCAGCTCGGTGAGAACGGCGATGTGACCACATTTAATGAGGTAGAGGCCGTAGCGCACGATGGTATACCAGATATAGCCGTAGATGCCGCCGAGACCGGCCAGCCAGCCAAAACCGAAGATGCCGTGAATTTTATCACTGAGAAACGCGGCACCACCGAAGGTGATGATGGCCCAGACCAGGGTAACCAGGCTGACCGCCAGAAGGATTCCGAATCTGATCATGGCGTAGGGCAGTGTCTGCAGCAGCAGTCCGAAGGCGGTTTTAATCGAAGCGTCACGAATGGCGATCGGGTAGCTGTGGCGCACGTTATTGGCAGTATTCTGGCTGTTATTCAAGTTTCTCTCTCCGGTCTGTTTGTGGAATGCCCAAAAGCACCGGCAGGTGTCCTGCCGGCCCGCTGACAGTATAAATTCCCGCCTCTGCCAAGTCAAACCAATTTACTCTTTCCCGTTGTCTCCCTTGCATTGCCTTTAAGCCCTGTCATTCCCGCGAAGGCGGGAATCCAGTTCAATTTAGAATGCAGGGTGTTTTAGTAAGTCTGCCCCTTCATGTTTCTGAACTTGTCGAAGGGGGCGAAGGGCAAAGGGCTGTCGTTCAATCGCTTGCAACAGTTTGCAATATTTTCTGCATTCCGGCCCGGGTTGTTGTATCATCAGCCCGGCATTATGAAAGCAACAGACTGGCTGTGGATGATAATATTGTCGGTGATCTGGGGGAGCTCGTTCATGTTCCTCAAGATTGCGCTGCGCGAATTGACGCCATTCTGGCTGATTTTTTTCCGGCTGGCATTTGCGGTGCCGTTTATGGTTCTGGTTTGCCGGCTCATGCGGCTGTCTTTCCCGCGCGATCTGCGCTCATGGCTGTCGATTGGCTTTCTGGGCGTCATCAATACCGGTCTGCCTTTCTACATGATCAGCTGGGCGCAGCAGTTCGTCGACAGCAGCACCGCCTCGATTCTCAATGCCACTTCGCCGGTTTTCGTGATGATTCTGGCGCATTTTCTCACCGATGACGAGAAACTGACCTGGCGCAAGGTAACCGGAGTTCTGACCGGCATCGCCGGCATCGTCGCAATGGTCTGGTCGTCGCTGGCGAACGGCATCGTTCTGGCGGGCATGGCGCAGCTGGCCATTCTCAGCGGCACTTTCAACTACGCTCTGGCAGGTATTTACGCCCGGCGTTTCAAACACCTGCCGTCGGTTATGGTTACCGCCGTCAGCCTGATCGGCGCTCTGGTTTTTCTGCTGCCCGGTCTGCTTTTTGCCGAACAGCCGGCTTTTATGGCGCTCAAGCCTCTCACCTGGCTGGCACTGACCATGCTAGGCGTTTTCTGCACCGGTATCGCCTACATCATCTACTTTCGTATCATCTCAACCGCCGGCGCCACCAACGCCCTGCTCGTCACCCTGATGATCCCGGTCAGCGCCCTGCTTCTCGCCAGCACCGTTCTCGGCGAAACCCTCAAACCCAACGACATCCTCGGCATGCTCCTGATCTTCTCCGGCCTCCTGATCATCGACGGCCGCCTCTTCGACTTGATTACCGCCAGAATAAAAAAGGCCTGATCCCAGAATCGCGACATTTTGCACTGGTTTGCCAATTTTTTTTATTGGTGTTTTCATTGATTCATCAGGCATTTTGAGAGTTAGAATTTTTTTCCTGAATTCAGGGGGTTAAAATTCTTTTGATATTGTGCTAGAGTTTTTTCAATATAAATAATTATCTTTTGGTTGATCACGGTAGAAAATGAGCGTAGATGACTGTAAAAGCCTTATTGCGCACGTACGATGCGATGAAAACGGGGGATGGGCGGAGCCACATCTTTTGCTCGACCATGTTCAGAACACAGCTGAGCTGGCCGCGAAATTTGCTTCCGTCTTCAATTCAGCCGACTGGGCCTATGCCGCCGGCATTCTTCACGACGCCGGCAAAAGCACCGCCAAATGGCAGGAATACATTCGTGCTAAGAGTGGCTACGGGCAAGAAGCTCACCTCGAAGGGAAAGTTGGCCGACTGGATCATTCAACCCCAGGCAGCAGGCTGGCCGAAGACTTGCTTGGCGCCTGTATTGGTCGGGTTATTGCTTATTGTATAGCAGGTCACCATGGCGGTCTTCCTGATTTTTCCACATCCGAAGCTCATGGTGCAAGTGCTCTGAAAATAAGACTGAATGACGCGAAAACCTCAGAAATTTCTTCTGAAATCACGACTTTGGCCGGTAAAAAAAAGCCCAGCGCGCTTCCCTTTAAATTTGGCGATGACATGGGAATGTCTTTATGGGTTCGCATGCTTTTTTCATGCCTTGTAGATGCCGACTTTCTTGACACGGAATCGTATATGGATGTTGAAAAAGGCTCTCAGCGGGGAAAGTTTGAAAGCCTTTCTATAATCCGGGACAAATTTTGGCATTATATGGGTGAAAAAGTTAAAGATGCCAGAAAGTCCAGGGTTAATGACATCAGGCAAAAGATTCTCAGCGATTGTAAAGTTGCTGGTAACTCAGCTCGGGGTATATTTTCTCTGACTGTTCCAACGGGTGGTGGCAAAACTCTTTCCAGCCTGGCTTTTGCCATGGAACATGCGCAAAAACATAATTTACAGCGAATTATCTATGTGATTCCTTACACCAGCATCATCGAGCAGAATGCTGATGTTTTTCGTGACGCCGTTGGCGCAGAAAATGTTGTTGAACACCACTCCAGCATCGGCGAAGAAGACAGCACGCCGCAGATGCGTCTGGCGTCAGAGAATTGGGATGCGCCTCTGATTGTGACTACAACGGTTCAATTTTATGAATCACTGTTTTCGAATAAGTCTTCCCGGTGCCGAAAACTTCATAATATTGCCAACTCTGTTGTTATTCTTGACGAGGCTCAGCTACTGCCTACCGATTATTTAAATCCAATTCTGCAGGCGCTTCAGATTCTTGTGGATTCTTACTCTGTATCTCTCGTTGTTTCGACTGCTACACAACCGGCTCTTGAAAGCCGTAGTGACGGGCAATATAGCTTTCATGGTTTGCGACAGGGTTCGATAAAAGAAATTATTAAAGACGTTGACGGCATTTATGAGCAGTTAAAACGGGTTGAAGTTGAATTGCCGCCAGACCTTGGGGCGAGCATGACCTGGCAGGAAGTTGCCGACGAATGCTCCCAGTATGACCAGGTTCTGGTTGTTGTTTCCGATCGTAAGAGCTGTAAAGAGCTTTATAATTTGATGCCGGAAGGCACGATTCACCTTTCTGCGCTGATGTGTGGGCAACACCGCAGTAATACAATCACCGCCGTCAAGGAGCGATTGAAAGCCGGCGCCATCACCAGAGTAATAAGCACTCAGCTGGTTGAAGCCGGTGTCGATCTTGATTTTCCGGTTGTTTATAGGGCGCTGGCTGGTCTTGATTCAATAGCTCAGGCCGCCGGGCGTTGCAACCGCGAAGGACTGCTCGAAAAAGGGCTTGTAAAAGTTTTTGTTGCTGAGAAGAAGTCGCCACCCGGTATTTTGCGTAAGGCTGCTGAAACCACAAGGAATATTCTGTATGGTTGCAATGGTGACCCGCTTGAAAGGGCAAATTTTTCGCGTTTTTTCAGTGACCTTTACTGGAAGGTTAATTCTCTTGATGTGAATGATATTATTCCCGCTCTAACGCCTGATCGCAGCACTTTGGGCATTCAGTTCAGAACGGCGGCAGAAAAATTCAAACTGATCGATGATTCTATGCAGAGAAGTGTTCTTGTTCGGTATCTGCAAGGTGCAGAACTGATTGATCAGCTTAAGCGTATGGGCCCAGAGCCTTGGTTGATGCGCAAACTACAGCGTTATTCAGTAAACATTTATTTGAACGATTTTAATTCCATGCTGCAAAGAAAATCGCTTGAAGAGGTTCACCCGGGTATTTTTGCTTTGACGACCGGTATGGAATATTCAGAAGAAACGGGGCTTTGTGTTGAAGATAACTCGATAGCCCCTGAGGCTTTTGTTTTATAAGGAGGAAAGATGCACAACTGGTGTCTCGAAGTCTGGGGCGAATATGCCTGTTTTACCCGCCCCGAAATGAAGGTAGAACGGGTTAGTTACGATGTCATAACACCTTCATCTGCACGCGCCATTTTTGAATCGATACTCTGGAAACCGGCCATCAGATGGCACATTACCAGAGTGGAAGTATTAAACCCGATCAAATGGGTTTCCTTGCGCCGCAATGAGGTTGGAAAGGTGTTTTCAGGTCCATCAGCAGATATGTTGAAAGGCGTTCCCGGAAAACCAATCGGAATCAATATTGAAGACGAACGCCAGCAAAGGGCCGGGCTGTTTCTGAATGACGTAAAATACAGAATTCATGGTTATTTCGAGTTTATTCCACCTGAAAAACGTCAAAAATCTCTTCGCGCCGGGAATGAGGTTTGGGCGGATGGCGAAGAGACCAGAGAATTCGCCGCTTCTGATGAGACCGAGGCTAAATACGCGTCAATGTTCGAACGCCGGGCAAAAAAGGGGCAGTGCTTTAACCGCCCATATTTGGGTTGTCGCGAGTTTTCCTGCCATTTTCGTCTGGTAAAACCTGAAACAGACCCATGTAGTCCGATTGATGAAACCCGAGACCTTGGCTGGATGCTCTATGATATGGACTTCTCCAATCCTGCAGAACCGATGCCGGCTTTTTTCAAAGCCAGAATCGAAAAAGGCGTCATCAATACTGATCGTCGTCAGATCGAGGTGCGCCAATGATTCTGCAGGCACTGACTGATTTTTATGACAGGGTTTCAACGACTGGCGAGGACGTTGCCAAAGAAGGCTGGGAACGCAAGGAAATCCCATTTATAGTTGTTCTGGATGAACAAGGAGCTCTTGTTCAGATTGAAGACACCAGAGAAGGAGCAGGAAAAAATCGTCGAGCAAAGGCCTTTCTGGTTCCGTTAGGTGTAAAGAAAACAATTGCAGTTGCTGCTAATTTGCTTTGGGATGCATCCGGGTATGTTTTTGGGATTGTTCCGAATAAAAAGCTTAAAGGAAAAGGTGCCGAAGAAGCGGAGAAATTACGGACTCGTGCTTCGGCCCAGCAAGCTGCGTTCATTGAACGTCTTGAAAAAGAGCTGGGTAAGAACCATCGCGTGCAGAGGGTTCTGCATTTTCTTAAAAATATTTCTGAGAGCGAGTTAGCAAAACAGGACCATTGGCAGGAAATATGTGAGACCGACCCGGTTGTTAGCTTTCGCTTCGCAGAAAATGCTCAGAAGCTTGTATGCAATTACGAAGATGTTATGGTGCTTTTAAAAAATGATAATGCTTCTGATAAAAAAAGTCGCTGTCTTTTGACCGGTGAAAATGACGAAATTGAAAGACTGCATAAATCTATCCAAGGCGTGTGGGGTGCTCAAAGTTCTGGTGCTAACATCGTGTCTTTCAACCTCTCGTCTTTTGAGTCTTACGGAAAAAAGCAGGGTTTCAATGCTGCAATAGGTAAAAGCGCTGCTTTTGCCTATACGACAGCGGTTAATATGCTTTTGGCAAAAGACTCAGCTCAACGCATGCAGATTGGCGACGCCTCAACTATTTTCTGGTCAGCACGAAGAACAAAATTTGAATCGGAGTTTTCATTTTTCTTCTCTGAGCCGCCAAAAGATAATCCAGCCGAAGGAACGCAGAAAATAAGAGAACTGTTTGCCTCTTTCAAAAACGGTGTCTATGTCGAAGACGACAAAGATACTGATTTCTATATTCTTGGCCTTTCACCAAATGCTGCAAGGATTTCTGTGAGGTTTTGGCACCATGGAAAGATTGCTGAGTTTGCCGGTCGTATCAGGCAGCACTTTGAAGATCTAAAAATAACCAGACCAGCGCATGAGCCTGAATTTTACTCTATCTGGAGACTATTGGTTAATGTGGCTTCTCAAGATAAGAGTGAAAATATTCCGCCTAATCTTGCTGGCGAGTTTATGCGGTCAATCATGTCAGGTGTCCCATACCCGGCTACTGTTTTACAGGCGGCATTAAGAAGAATTCACAGTGATACAGGGAACAGGGTCAAGCCTGTTCGTGCGGCCTTGATCAAGGCTTATTTAAATCGTTATCAACGGATTTATGACAAGAAACAAAAGGAGTTAAGTATGGCACTGGATATCGATCAACCTTCAATTGGTTACCAGCTTGGCAGATTGTTTGCTACTCTGGCAAAAATTCAGGACGAGGCTCAACCTGGAATTAATGCCACCATTCGTGAAAGATTTTACGGAGCCGCTTGCGCTTCTCCGGTAACGGTTTTTGCCAATCTGCTGAAACTGATGAAGCACCATCTGGCCAAATTGCCCAACAAAGGCAGGGCCATAACCTTCGAAAGACTTGTTGGCGAGATCATGAGCCATCTTTCCGATTTCCCGGCTCACCTTGATTTGCATGAGCAAGGCCGATTTGCAATTGGTTACTATCACCAATGGCAGGACTTTTTCACTAGGACTGACACAAAAGAAATTTCAGAAAAAACTCTACAGGCAGGAGCAAACTAAATGACTACAATCAATAAACGTTATGATTTCGTTCTTTTCTTCGATGTTCAGGATGGCAATCCCAATGGCGACCCAGATGCAGGCAACCTGCCCCGTGTCGATGCCGAAACCGGACATGGTCTTGTTACAGATGTTTGCCTCAAGAGAAAGGTTAGAAACTTTGTTGGGTTGAGCAAGGGCGAGCAGCCTCCTTATGACATCTATGTGAAAGAAAAGGCAATACTTAATTCCCAGCATGAAAGAGCCTACAAAGCTCTTGGAGTCGACCTTTCTGGTGATGACAAAAAACGCAAAGGCGGGGATAATGTTGATAAGGCCAGAAAATGGATGTGCGAAAATTTTTATGATGTAAGAACTTTTGGTGCGGTAATGTCGACCGGGGTTAATTGTGGCCAGGTTCGTGGACCGATACAGATAACCTTTGCCAGATCGGTTGACCCCGTAGTATCTCTCGAACATTGTATTACCAGGATGGCTGTTACAACGCCGGAAGAGGCCGAAAAACAGGGTGGCGATAACCGCACCATGGGCCGCAAATTTTCTGTTCCTTACGGCCTTTATCGCGCTCACGGCTTTATTTCGGCACCATTGGCAGAACAGACTGGTTTTTCAGAAGCTGACCTTGCACTCTTCTGGGAAGCACTGAAAAATATGTTTGAACACGATCGCTCGGCTGCACGTGGAATGATGGCAACTAGAGCTTTGATTGCCTTTGAACACGCCTCGAAAATGGGTAATGCTTCTGCTCATGATCTTTTTGACCGGGTTACTGTGACTCGCGCCAATGCAGAAAATAGTGCTGTAAGAAAATTCGGCGACTATGTGATTAACGTAAAAGCCGACAATCTGCCGTCTGGCATCAGCATTAAGCGTTTGGTCTGAAAAAAAACCGGGGGGCGAATAAAATTCGCCCCCCGGTTTTATAAGGAAAAGCTGATGTTTAATATCGAAGACTGTCTGCCAATATCTGGTCTTCAGCATCTGGCCTTCTGTAAAAGGCAATGGGGACTGATTCATCTTGACCAGGAGTGGGAAGAAAATCAGTTCACTGCTGAAGGTAGAAATCTGCATGAGCGGGTTGATGAGGGATATCAGGAATTTCGTCGTGGTTTGCGGCAATATTCCGGCCTTTATGTCAGAAGTCTGGCGCTCGGAATTTATGGGCGAACCGATCTGGTAGAAGCGATTCAAACATCGGGCCCAGACTGTCAGATCGGTCTACTTGGCCTTAAGGGAAATTGGGTTCTATATCCGGTTGAATTCAAACGTGGCAAGCCAAAAGATCACAGCTCTGATCTTATCCAGCTCTGCGCCCAGGCTCTTTGTCTTGAGGAAATGACCGGGACAAAAATACCGGAAGGCGCCATATTTTACGGTCAGATTCGCAAGCGCCTGGAAGTATCTTTTGATGCGAATCTTAGAAAGACAACTCATGATTTTATCTCTCTTGCTCACGAAATGATTGCCTGCGGTAAATTGCCAGAACCAGAATACGGTAAGCATTGTAGGGTTTGTTCATTACTCGAGGTCTGTATGCCAAGAAGTTGCGAAAACAGAAGAATTGAAGGCTACAGGAAGGAATTGCTCGGATGAAACACTTTCGTAACACTCTTTATGTCACCATTGAAGACGCCTGGGTTCACAAAGATGGGGAAACCATAACCGTTCATAAGGATAAAAAAAAGATAGGTCAGTTTCCGGTGCATCAGATTGGGGAATTGGTTTGCATGGGCTTCGGAATAGGCGTTTCACCTCAACTGGTAGAATTTTGTGCGCAGGAAAAAATAACCGTTTCTTATCTCGATGGCCGGGGAAAATTCCTGGCGCGGCTTCAGGGGCCAGTTCAGGGGAATGTGCTTCTGCGTCGTGCCCAGTATCGCGATGCAGATAATTCGGAGCGGACCCTGATGCTCGCGAAATGCTGTGTTGCTGCCAAGATACAGAATCAGCGCACAGTTCTATTGAGACATTTGCGCAACCATCCGGATGGCGAAGGTGAAAGCGATATCCGGACTGCTCTTGCCGCAATGGAAAACTCGCTCAATTCCGCGAGAAATTGCAGTGATCTTGGCGTTTTAAGAGGCATTGAAGGCGCAGCCGCAGAAGAATATTTTGCTGTTTTCGATTATATGGTTCTGGTGCCAGGCCCGGATTTCAGATTTCATAACAGGAGCAGAAGGCCGCCCATGGATCGTATTAATGCTTTGCTTTCTTACGCCTATTCCATTCTGGCTCTTGATATGCGTTCTGCACTTGAGGCTGTCGGACTTGACCCGTATGTTGGCTATCTTCATGCAGAAAGACCTGGCCGGCCAAGTCTTGCGCTTGACCTGATGGAAGAATTCCGCGCCCCGATTGCTGATCGTCTGGTTTTAAGCCTGGTGAATATGCGGCAGGTTGCTGCTTCCGGCTTCAAGATTAAACCAAGTGGTGAGGTTGAAATGGATGATGAAACGAGAAAAGCCTTGCTTGCAGCATGGCAGAAAAGAAAACGCGAAGAAATTTATCATCCATTCTTTGAAGAAAATATGGAAACCGGAATAGTCTATATTTCGCAGGCACGCTTGCTGGCTCGATATTTTCGCGGCGAACTCGATTTTTACCCTGCTTTTATCTGGAGGTAGCATGCTGGTTCTTGTTACTTATGACGTTTCAACTGTTACTCCTGCTGGCAGAAAGCGTCTGAACCGGGTTGCCAAGGCCTGCAAGGATTATGGTGTCAGAGCGCAGAAGTCAATTTTTGAATGTGAGATCGATCCGGCCCAATGGGCTCATTTAAAGAACAGGCTTTTGGGAATCATAGATGAAACCGAAGACAGTCTGCGCTTTTATTATCTTGGCTCAAACTGGGAAAGAAAAGTTGAACACCACGGTGCTAACCAGCCTCCTGATATGAACGGTCTTTTACTGCTGTGATTCTTCTTTGCTTAACAAGTCGTCATGATGCAACTTTAGTGAGCTCGACAGCAGATTTGACCTGATGGTTTATTTTATATATTGTTATCTTAGATACGCAAGGAGGCTCACATGAAGGGTAGAGTTCAAATGTGGGGAAATAGCCTTGCTATTATAATCCCAAGGGCTTTTGCGAATGAAATTCATTTGACCAACAATTCAGAGGTGGAAATTTCACTGAAGAATGGGGTGCTCCAAGTTGAGCCAGTTTTAGAAGAAATTGATTTTGAAAAGCTTCTGGAAAAAGTAACCGAAGATAATCTGCATGACCTGGCCGATTTCGGCATGCCGCACGGTAAAGAGATCTGGTAAAAATGGCCGGGTTGACTGGCGAAATGTGGAGTTGATTTTTAAAGCTCCAGCCACATTAATTGAGACTGTGCAAAGTCTGGCAATTTCAATTTTGACAAAATAACCCCGATTGCTTTTTCGCTGACCTTGAGCTCCACTTTTTCTCCATGAAGGTTAGCGACAAGGATGAAGACAGCAAAAGAAGAAATTTTCTCTGGCAATTTTTTTCCAGATATATGTTATCCTTCAAAGTAGCGAAATAAGGGTCTGGAACGGTTTTGTTTCCAGACTACTCAGAGTAGTGGCGTCGCGCCCCACGCGGGCGCGTGGATTGAAACAGATTGTGGTAAACCGTGAAATACTTGCGTAAGTCGCGCCCCACGCGGGCGCGTGGATTGAAACAATGCAGGGT
>Ga0116178_10003040_pt1 | contig 12883 bp, 10 predicted proteins | sample AD_STIC12_MetaG_FD_89880 | JGI IMG/M metagenome (GOLD analysis project Ga0116178, IMG submission 89880) | Active sludge microbial communities of municipal wastewater-treating anaerobic digesters from USA - AD_STIC12_MetaG | ecosystem: Engineered > Bioreactor > Anaerobic > Digestate | place: USA... | reverse complement strand
TAGCTCCATTTGCGCAGAGAGTCTGAACCGTTAACTTTGGCTTCGGCGGCTTTTTCCGAATTCGGATACTTCTGCAGGAAATCGAGCCAGAGAGCAGATTCGCGTGAATAGAAATCGATGCGTTTGTGGGTCATAGCGAGATTGAACAGGTGCTTTTCGGCGTTTTCGGTGTCGGTCTGCAGCAGGTATTCAAGGCGCTTGATTTCGAGGTCGGCGACGGCACGCGGAGATTCACCGAGCTTGAGCTGAGTTCTTACTTCGGGTGCGATAGTGGCGAGCACGCGCATTTCGGCAAGCGGCATAGAACAGTTGGCGCAGTAGTCAGCCTTGGCCATGTTGTCGTGACCGCATTTGAGGCAGTGGTTGAGCGGGTTCTGGCAGTTTTCGCAGAGAATGGTTTCAGCTTTGTTGATCCAGTTGCACTTGCCGCAGATGTTACGGCCGATCATGGCATAAGCCGAAGACAAGACCAGTACAAAGGCAGTTAGCAGTACGATACTTCTGAAGAGAGATTTTGAAGTCATTATTTTCCCCTTTCTTTCGGGTTCAGTTTTTACCCGAAAAACAGACTCCTGTGAAAGCAGCATAACCACAAAGTGCCGGTTAGTTCAAGCTGGTTGCCTGAAAATTAATTAAATAATGAGTTGAATTCTGTACATAAAAATAAAACGGCAATTTGTCTGGCAGGAATATCAGACTGGTGGCTCAGCTGGCGCTCAAATGCCTGAGAGAATTTTTCTGAAAAAGATTGCCTCTTTTTCGAGAGAGTCGACAAGGTTGGCTTTCTGCCTGAATCCATGCGCTTCGGTGGGGTATTCGTAATATTCGTGCCGGATGTGTTTGCTCGCGAGAATTTCGGCCATTTCGCGTGAATTTTCGGGCGGCACGACCTTGTCTTCTGAACCCTGGAAGATAATCATCGGACTTTTGAGGTTAACGAGATGATTGATCGGCGACCGATCTTCGAAAATGTGGCGATGCGTGCTCATGGGCCCGCCGAGAAGACCCTCAAGGTAACGCGATTCGAATTTGTGGGTCAGATTCTGCAGGGTGACGAGATTGCCGATGCCGAAATAACTGGCGCCGGTGGCAAACATCTCAGGAAACATCGTAAGCAGTCGTTGTACCGTATAGCCGCCGGCACTGCCGCCAGAAACCACAGCTTTGTCACCGATCATGCGCTTTTCGCGCAGGTATTGCAGACCGTCTTTGACGTCGCTGATCTCAAGAACTCCCCATTCGCCAAGCAGTGCGTCACGATAGGCCCTGCCAAAACCGGTTGAGCCGCGATAGTTAACGTCGAAAATCGCATAGCCCTGACTGGTCCAGAAAACGTGTTCGCGACTGAAACCTGCCCGTGCCAGGCTGGTTGGGCCGCCATGCACGAGAACCCGTACCGGCGGGAGCTCCCCTTCAGGAGCTTTGTAATTGCTGTTTTTCGGGGGGTAGAAGTAGCCGTGGCATATCTGGCCATCACTGGTTGGAAAGCTTATTTTTTCGGGGCTGCTGATGTCGTCGGCCAGAATATGGCATTCTGATGTGTGCCGAAGAATTTCGATGCTGCCGTTTTTCTTTATCAGAGACAGTTGTGTTGGTCTGTCAGCGGGGGTGCCGGTCAGGGCAAGATTTTCGCCGCATACGACCGGTTTTGATATCGATAAAAACGGTGTCGGCAGCTCGGTTAGACTGCCATTTTCGGTGTCGACCCAGGCCAGACCTGGCATTCCGTCGTTGAAAGTCAGGGTGAGAATTCGGTCCGCAACGTGCAGAATATAGGCAATCTCATGTTCGGCCGTTGTTATCCGCCTGGTAGAGCCATTATGCCAGGTGTAAATGTTGAAAAAATTATCGGTTGAATTCTGACCGGCCCCTTTGCGGTCAAGACTGTAGCGTATTTCGCCGGCACTGTTGAAGGAAAAGTCGCTTATTGCCTCACTGTCAGAGCCGGCAATTCTGCTGAGGGCATTCTGGTTCACTTCGCCGTCGGCAAAGGGGGCACAGCAGAGAATCGTTGAGTCCCAGGGCATGTAGGGGTGATTCCATTGCAGCCAGGCGATATTTTTGCCGTCCGGCGAAAATATCGCCTGTTTGTAAAAATCAGCCCCGCGCACCAGAATTTTGGGCTCCTGAACGCCAGATTTCTGTAGATCCAGAAGACAGAGAGCGTTTTCTGGCTCATTGTGCCCGCCTTCAAGCTCAAAAGCTGCAACCAGCCAGCGGCCATCAGCAGACACGGATGGCTGCATGAACTTCATCATCCGCCCGTCTGCGGCTTTTTCGGGGGTAATGGGCGCCGGAGCTTCGCCATTGGTAAAGTCAAAGGCATAGAGACGCTGATCAGAAAAGTTGGAGAAGATGACCCGGGTTTCAGTCGTTACGTAGGGCATGCCGCCGTATTCCATGACTCTGGTTCTCGCTGAAAAGGGCGCGGGCAGCAGTTCTTTTATTTCGCCGTCGGGCGTGCGCAGCATGATGACGCAGCGACCCTTCTCTTCGGGGCGCAATTCAACCCAGAACAGCCTGCCGGCCGCATCGCCGGAGAGGAATGAAAAGTTCACGGTTGCCTGAAAGACTTCTTCGGCGCTTATTGCCGGTTTCCAGGTGAGATATGACGCTGTGACTGGTGCGCTGTGCATTTGAATGTCTCCTTTGCCTTTCAGCTGTCTTTGCGGTTGAGAACGCACTGTGGGTCGTCGCCGAGCGGGTCGCCCGAAAGGGCCCGCGCCAGAGCCCGGCACCCAGGGCAGTCGTCGTATGGGCATGAGCCGCAGGCTATGCCATGCAGTTTTGGCCTTATGCGGCTGCATTCCCATTCTGCCAGCCGCAGTCTGATTGCAGAGAATGGCTCATGCAGGATATTGCCGACCGGAATCTGCAGGCGGCGGCACGGAAAAACGGTGCCGTCTGGCATCAAAGCCATCGATTCATGCCCGAGATTGCATAAAGCGGCTTCAAGCATGTCTTCTGGTTCTGCTTTGCCATTGGTAACCAGGCCAAAAGCCCGGCATGCAGCCAGTTCGTCGGGGTCGATTTCGAGACCGGCAGCGGCGCCGATGCTTCTTATGGCTTTATACCAGTCATCTGCCGACAACAATGACTCTGAAATGTCCAGACCTGTGCCCAACGGTATGAAGCGCTCGAAGAGAATGTCGTCAGCGCCGGTTTCTCTGGCGAAGTCGACCGTTTCTTTTATCGTTTCACAGTTGAGGCGCGAGAGTGTCATCATCAGCGTCACCGATTTGCCGGTGATTTCGCGGTAGAGTGGAATCGTGCGGCGCAGACCGCTCAATGAGCCGGTCCCGCGGATGAAATCGTTGATTTTTTCATCACCCGATTCGAGAGAGATTCTGAATGATCGCAGACGCTGAAAACTGCCGAGTCTGGTCAAAAGCGCCCGGTCTTCGATGGTGCCGTTGGTGATGATATTTATTTCGGCAAGGTTTTCGTAGCTTTCAAGGTGAGCGATAAGGTCAGTCAGGTCAGGCAGAAGCAAGGGTTCGCCGCCGGTAAGATTGACGGTTACCGGTTCATTGGGGATCGCCGCCAGAACAGCATCTGCTGCCAGACGTCGTCTGTCTGCCCCGTCAGACAAATTCTCGCGTTCATGTGCATTTTGATAACAGTGCCGGCACCGGCGATTGCACAGATCGGTCAGATGCCACTGAAACCCAAACATTCAGTCACCACCAGATATGATAAAAAGGCCCGGTCAGGAACATAACACTTTAAGCGGTCTGCAACAAGCCATTTTCTGCCTGAACGGTGCCTTTGCGGGAATGGCCCGGAAGAATGACCGTGCCATCATCGTGGCATATTTAAGAATTATTGAGGTTTTCGGCAGCCTGCTTTTCTCTCTGGATACGGGCTCTGTTTGTCCAGGTGTGTGGCAGAAGCACGAGCATCAGCCAGCCGATCAGCATCAAAACGATAGCCAGACCAAATGCCGCCTGAAAAGCGGCTGTTTCTCTGGTGCCGTCAGGTGATACCCAGCCGATGATCAGGCCCATGACCCACATTCCGAGGCCGCCGCCGACGAAACCGGTGAAATTGTAGACGCCGAGGGCGGTGCCGGCCATCGAGGCCGGAAAACACTCGCGTGCAATGCCGAAACTGATCGAAAAGAAGCCGGCGCAGAAACCCATAACCGCGAGCAGCGGAATCAGATAGCTCTGCATTGTTGAAGTGGCGAAAACCAGAGGTACCCAGCACAGCAGATAGCCGAACATTCCGGCTGTCAGAACCGTGTGGCGCCGCTGAACCGATTTCCCGGCCAGAATGCCGGAGACGATTGCCCCGAGCATCAGGCCAAGGGCAAGCCAGGTCAGGGCATAGCCGACCGATGTGTCTGGCATCTGATAGATGCGCTTGAGAAATGGGCCGGCCCAGAGGCCCTGAAAACTGATTATCGTGGTTTCGAAAGCGAAGAAGTAGAGAGTTACGGCCCAGAATCTTTTTGATTTGAGCATGCCGCGCAGGCCTGAACGCTCGCCCGGTTCCACTGTTTCGTCAGAGTCGTGGTGCTTTGCAGAACCGGCTTCTGGCCCACTTTCTTTTGGGCGTTCAGATTCTGGTGGCTGGTCTTTGACCACGAGCCAGACAAATATCACCAGAAGCAGGGTAATGACGCTGACGAGTTCCATCGTGGCCCGCCAGCCCCAGACGCTTTTTATTACAGCCAGCGGCCATGTCGAACTCAGTGCGCCAAGGTTGCCTACTGCCAGCATCATGCCGGTCATAAATACAAAAGATTCGCCGCCAAACCAGCAGCCCATAAGTCTGAGCGCCGGCACATAAACGCAGCCGACCCCGGCACCGACCAGCCAGCGCGATAGAACCGCCGTTTCGAATGAAGCCGCCTTGCCGAAAGCAAAGGCGCCGAGGCTTGCCAGCAGCAGAAACAGTGATATGGTCTTGCGGGCACCCCAGCGGTCTGAAAGGATGCCGACCGGTATCTGTACCGTTGCATAGCCAAGCAGATACATCGATGAGAGAAAACCGAGTGCTGCCGGTTCAAGGCCAAGGTCGGCGGTGAGGTCGCCGGCCATTACCGCAGTGCAGAACCGATGAAACATGACAAAGAAATAGGCAATCGCCAGAACCCAGAATATGGCCCACTTTCTTGTCATTGCGGCTTTCCTTGTTAATGTTCTCTTTACTTAAGCTTGCCTGTAAAGAAGCGTTTATGCAACTATTTTCTGATAGGACTGCCGGTTTTCCGCTTCGGGTATTTCTGTTACAATCGTCTGCATAATTTTGCTCAGACAGGGAAGAAATCTTATGACCTTTTCATTATCGCCCAGAAAAAGTCTGAAAGTCGTGCTGTTGCTGGCAGTGCTTTTTCTCGTGCTGGCTGTTGAACCTCAGCCATTGCAGGCAGATGATATCGAGAAACAGATGCGCGAACTGCTCGCTGAGGCTGGCCCTTTCCCTGAGGCGGTTGCCAGGCCGCGCGACCCTGTAAACACTGAGCTGACGATTCGTGAAAAATTTAATCGTATCTGGAACAATTTTCTGGGCTTCAGGGTTACCTATGCGACCGCGAGAGGTAAGGCCTGCCACGCAAACCAGCGGGTAATCGCCGGTGCGATTGAAATGTACAACATGGACAACGCAACGATGATGAAAACATTGCGGCACGACGACGCCGTTATGGCCTCGGGAGCGCTGGTCAGGGGCCTTTACCTTAAGAATGGGATTCGCCCGCCTGAATCCGACTGTGAATATTTCAGTTTTGGTGATCTGACAAAAAATGGCATAGTTTATTGCCGGCGACATGGCACGATTGAACCGTATTATAAAGCCATAGCAAAGGTTGCTGGTATTAAAATGCCTGTCGATGAGCGGGCAGAAAATCTTCAGATCGCTTTGGCCGGCATGGTCGGTCTGATTCTGATCTCAGTGGCGGTTCTGATCGTTCTGTTTTTCAGTCATCGCCAGTCGTCAGATGCATCAGATGCAGATAAATAGGCCTTTTTTGCCGGTTCTGTTTTTTGGCAGGTTTTATTTGAATCTGAGTGCCAAAAAAGGTTATAGTTAAAGCAATACATTGAAAGTTTCAAGTTCTGCAAAGTCATGTCATGCTTTAAGCGGCAGTTAACCTGCTTTCGCCCGCGCAACAGCGGTTTCGTTTTTCCGCTGATTCTTTTTGCATCCCTGGCGGTCGGCCTGTTTATTCTGACGCTTACCCAGTATCAATCAGCGAATCGAGTCAAGCTTCAGCATCTCAACGACTACCAGGGTGCATTTAACATCGCCTGGTCGGCACTTGTCGAAGTGCTGGCCGACATTCAGGCGAAGCAGTGGAGCAACCGTTCTTTTAAATCCGGGCCGAAAGACAAGTCTGCCAGCCTGTTTGGCGGCAGTTATAACCTCAGGGTGGCCGACCACGATGTGGCGCAGTATCTGTTCAACGTCAAGGTCAGAGTGAGCTTTAAGAACAAGAATCATCTGTTCTACTGGCGCATGAAATACAACCCGAATCTGCTCGATTTTACCAATCTTTTCATACCTGTCTGCTATGATGATATGCTCGATGAGCCTGGGGCCGCACCCGGCGATATTGACGCAATCGTCGATGACATGCTTGAAACTCGTGAAGAAAACCGTGAGAAGGCTGAAGAGATTGCCAAAACTATCAAGTCGACGCCAACTCTCAAAGAGGCGCTGAAAAAAATCGGCATCAAACCCGAAAAGGTTAAGGACGCCGACAAGACAAGACCCGCACCCCCAACGGTGCCGCCCGCGCCGACTCCGCTGACGCTGAAAGATATCGCAACTTTGGCGACCGGGGCTGACCCTGATGTGGTCTTTGCTATCAAAGACTTTCATTTTGGTGGCGATGTTGCGGTGCTTACCGAAGAACAGAAAGACCTGCTCGACGCCATGGCTAAAATTCTTGCCGACCGACCAGAAATTAAAATCGAACTGCGCGGCCACACTACCGGTATGGTCGGTACCGCCGAAAGCAACCTTGAGTTTTCAATCGAACGTGCACAGAACGTGGCCGACTATCTCATCAGTGTTGGTATCGCCGCTGCACGGCTCACTGTTAAAGGCTTTGGTCGCGATAAGCCGATCGCCAGCAACGACACCGAAGCCGGTCAGACGAAAAACCGCCGCGTCGAATTCGTTCTTTCATCCGCATCAAATTAACTACAGTCGCAGCGGGGTTTGGGTTACCGACTATGAAAAATCGATCAGACAGAATTTCTTTAACAGCTGCCAGTGGCGGCTTTACGGTATTGGAACTCGTGGTTGTCGTCGGTATCATGGCTCTGCTGGCGGCAATGGTATTCGGCATGTTTTCTACGACAAGTTCCAACCAGCAGAAGGTTTCGACCGACCTGCAGATGCAGGCAATGATACTGAACTCGCAAAACCGCATTGTAAGGGCGGTCAGAGAAGGCATCGATTTTATTCTGCCCGAACTTGGTGAAGAGTCGGCTGCCCTCTTTTTTGCTGACAGTGAAAATAACATCAGGGTGCTCTATCAGCAGAAAGACGAAGAACTGTCAAAACGCACCGGCAAAACTTTGTACAAGCTCGTTCATCAAAAGGTTGAAACGAAAGGCTTTAATAGCAGCAGCCCGGCATCTGACCCGAAAATGTCGTCGACGGTTGCTGAGTATGTTAAAGACATCAAATTTCGCGTTTCAAGCGCCAATACGGTCAATGTTACCGCCAGTTTTGCGACCGAGCGCGCCGAATTTCAGACAATGTTCGAGATTGGCCTGCAGAATTCGGGAGTTGTTGAATGAACCAGCGAGCAAACCGTGGTATGACACTGCTTGAACTGCTTATCGGCTTTTTTCTGCTGGTTTCGGCCTCGATTATTTTTTTTCAGGCCATGCACAGCTTTAAAAAAGAAACCACCTTTACTTCGGAAAATTTCCTCGCGGCTTCTCTGACTGAAAAAGTGCTCGAGCAATGCTACCAGGAGGCCGACCTGAACCCGCATGGCCTGCAGGCAATCGGTCTGGCCGATGCCGACGGCGCGCTCTACCCGTTTTCGACCTTTGTGACTGACAGAGAGACAATTTTCTTTTCGAACCCGGGCATAACCGACACCGAAACCCCAAACCTGCACAAACTTCTCAAGGAAAACTTCAATCTCAAGGTCTCCGGAAAAAAAACTACCGGATTCTATGAAATCACCGCCGGTTTTAATTGGAAAGCTGCTTCGGGCAAGGGCGGTTCGCTCACATCAACGAGAATTCTTTCGTTTACCGGCGAAAAGGAAGTGCTGACAACCTTCGCTCTATCAGATGCCGAGGTGAAAAACCGGCTGGTAAAAGATGTGTTCAATGCCCCGGGTGCCGCTCTTGGCAGCAAGGTCAGCAGCGCCGGTGCCGAAAAACTGCTGCTTGATATTGGCCATATTTACTACACCTGCAACGACTGGCTTAACTCAGCTGAATTTAAAGACCGCTACCAGAAGGCTCGCAGCCTGGAGATTGTCTCGTCACCTGCATCTGAAGATTATGAAAAGTGTACCCGCATGTATTTTGATCTCGCCAGAGACATGCTGCATCTTATGATGAGTCTCAAAGGTCATGCCGAAGAGGCAAACAAGCAGATCAGCTTTCTTGCTTCCGTTCCGAAACCCGAGAAATACATCATTGAGAGCCGCATCGAGCGTGGCGGCCTGTTTTATCGTCAGCTGCGCCGCCTGCTTTTCAATTGTCTTTTCAGGGTTGCTGAACGTTACGAGCAGCAGAGCAAAAATGCCCGATCGCCGAAACACCAGCGCCAGCTGATTATACGGCTTTTCAATATCAATCGCATTCTTTTTGCCAACCGCAGTTTCAGTGACGAAGTGCCGGCGACTGAGATCGAAAGCCGCTATCGCAGTTTCATCACCAGAATGCAGACGGCATTTCGCGAGGCAGATCCTTCGATTTTTCGCCTTGCCGACCAGGAAAAGACTTTTATCACCGCCGGCAATCTCAAAGACCGCTTTTTCATGCTGAAATTGACTGGCGAGCTTTTTGCCACCATCGATAAATTTCTGACGGTTCTCGATCCGGCCTGAGTTTTCTGCCAGACAAAGATACCCGCATCCCCGCCGGGCTAAAACATTTCGCAGGTTGATGCGGCTATTGTCGGCATCAATAGTTCGCAGAATATCTGAAATGCGGCAATCAAGACGTTCAGAACAGAAAGTCGGTGGTCAGAAAGCTCGACAGGTCGTCTTTGAGAATTTTCGTGATCAGCTGCTTGTTGTCGTCACTGTCTTTGGCAGCGACCAGGGTTCTGATCGAGAAAACCCGCAGAGCGTCGGAAACAGAGAGGGTGCCTTCGGCTGAATCCTTGCGACCGGTGAACGGGAAGGTGTCGGGGCCACGCTGGCACTGACTGTTGATATTGACGCGGCAGACCTGGTTAACCAGCGGGTCGATCAGTGAAGCCATCTGTTTCGCATCTTTTCCGAAAAGGCTCACCTGCTGGCCGTAGTCTGACTCGACGACGTAGTCGATCGCTTCTTCGATACGATTATAGGCTGCGACCGGTACGACCGGGCCGAACTGTTCTTCGCGATACAGTTTCATTTTATCATTCACCGGGTAGACAACGGCGGGAAAGAACAGCGAATCCGAGAAAACGCCGCCCGAAGGGTTGACGATTCTGGCGCCGTTTGCCTGGGCATCTTTGATAAGATCGGTAAGGCGCTCTGCTTTGCCGGGCTCAGCGAGCGGAGTAATCTGGGCGCCCTTTTCCCAGGGCAGGTTGATCTGCAACTTTTCTACTTCGGCCGAGAATTTTGCCAGAAACGCATCGGCAATTGAAGAATGCACAAAGATCATTTTCAGGGCGGTGCAGCGCTGGCCATTGAATGACAGACTGCCAAGAATGCATTCTTTTACCGCCAGGTCGATATCGGCATCTGGAAGAATGATGCAGGGGTTCTTGGCATCAAGACCGAGCACGCAGCGCAGGCGGTGCGGTTTCGGGTGTGCTCTGCGGATAACGTCTGAGACACGGCTGGTGCCGATAAAAGCCAATACATCGACTTTGCCTGAAGCCATCATCGGGGTGATTACGGTTTGCCCACTGCCATAAACCGTATTGATTACCCCTTTCGGAAATGAATCACGAAAAGCTTCGAGCAGCGGCTGAAAAAGCAGCACGCCGAGTTTCGGTGGCTTGAAAACGACAGTGTTGCCCATGATCAGGGCAGGGATCAGCGTCGTAAAAGTTTCATTGAGCGGGTAATTGAACGGGCCCATGCAGAGCACGACGCCGAGCGGTGCCCGTCTGATCTGGCCGATAATCTTCTGTTGAATGGTAAAGCGCGATGAAGTTCGGTCGAGCTCTTTCAGAGCTTCGACTGTGTCGCGGATATAGTCGATGGTGCGGTCGAATTCCTTCTGGGCATCGGCAAGGTTTTTGCAGATTTCCCACATCAGCAGGTTGACGACGCGGTCACGGCAGCCGAGCATGCGCTCGACAAAATTCTGAACGTGCCTGATGCGTTCACCAACCGACATTGTCGGCCATTTTCCCCGACCGTTGTCATAGGCCGCCGCTGCTGAATTCAGAGCCTCGGTGGCGGCCTGTTCCGACATGCTTGGCACGCTGCCGAGTTTTACCTGTTCAGGAGCGCTGCCGTTTCTGATTCTGACCGGCGAACTGATTTCCTGCATCGGGCCCTGCCACTGCCGGATTTCTCCATCGATCAGGTAATCGCGCTGTTCGATCCTTGGCGCTTTGAATTCAGTCGGAATATTAGCATCCTGCGGGAAAAGGGCCGCAAGGGTTTCGCTTTTCAACATCGGGTTCCTCCATTTTTGTCAACGACAGCTGTTGATCTTCAAGATGTCTTATATTGTGCAATTTTAACCTGCCGGCTTGTGCGAGTCCATAAATTTTACCGGGGCTGTTGACTGGATTCTGATTGATATAAGGGTCGCTGGTAAAATTTGACAATTACAATTAAATTGAATGCAATTTAATTGCAATAAATCGTAAGGAGCTGCTATGAATATTTATGAATTCACGGCTAAAGATATACATGAAAACCCGGTATCGCTGCGCGACTATCAGGGGCAGGTGCTGCTGATTGTCAACACTGCCACCGGCTGCGGGCTGACCCCGCAGTATGAAGGCCTTGAAAAGCTTTATAAAAAATATCATGACCAGGGATTCGAAATTCTCGATTTTCCGTGCAATCAGTTTCTTAACCAGGCTCCAGGCACCGGCGAAGAGATTGCCAGTTTCTGTCAGCTCAAATACGGCGTGTCGTTCCGCACTTTCGGTAAAGTCGAGGTAAATGGCGACAAAGCCGATCCGCTGTATGTTTACCTCAAACAGCAGGCGCCGGCCGATGTTGAAAATGCCGAGGCCGGAGCATTCAGGCAGATTCTTGTAAAACTCGCTCAGACGGTTGCCGGCAGCGGTATCAAATGGAACTTTACCAAATTTCTGATCGACCGCCAGGGCAGAGTGGTTACCCGGTTCGCTCCGACGGTTAAGCCCGAAGAACTTGAAGCTGCCATTGTTAAATTGCTGCCGCAGGAGAAAAAATGTGAAAAAGCCGGCGAAAGATAAATTTGCCGCATTAAGGCTTGATAATCAGCTGTGTTTTCCGCTTTATGCTGCTTCGAGGCTGGTGATCAAACTTTATAAGCCTTTTCTGGATCGGCATGGGCTGACTTACACTCAGTATATTGCGATGATGGCACTCTGGGAAAAGGATAATGTCGCGGTAAACGAACTGGGAGAGCGCCTTTTTCTCGATTCCGGCACCCTGACGCCGCTTTTGAAAAAACTCGAAACTCTTGGTTTTATCAGAAGAGAGCGCGATGCCGCCGACGAACGCACAGTGCGCATTCAGCTGACCAGTCAGGGAAAAAAACTGCAGAAAGCCGTGCTCGATGTTCCTCGGCAGATGGCTTCATGTGTTCATCTCGGAAGAGAAGAAGCCTGCAACCTGCATGCACTTCTACACAATCTCATCAAAAATCTGAGCTGCACTGGCTGATAGACCGGTCCGCCTCCACGGTTTGAAAAGAGTTTCAGCCAGGTGATTTAAAAAAAACTCAGAGAAGAAATTCTGGATTATTACATTCTCTCAAGTCCCAGCAAAGTAAAGGAAACCGCAGAAAGGTGTCCTTTTTTATGGTTCAATAGCAGCTTTGCAGAGCTTTTATGCTTTATTAATCTTGCATCAACTGGATAACTGTTATATCGTTCTATATAAACAACCGCTTTGCTATTTGGAAAAGCGGGCAGAATGAAGCGAGAGGCCTAAGTGAAAGATGAATGCTGAATTTACCGAAAGTATTCCGGGGTATCATAACATAAGTAAAAAGCAGCTTTCTGAGCGCGACATCTGTACGAAGTTCATAACCCCGGCCCTCGAAAAAGCCGGCTGGAACATCGCCACCCAGGTGCGCGAAGAGTTTCCGATCACCAGCGGCCGCATTATCGTGCGTGGCAAGATGCATACACGCGGCAAAAATAAAAGGGCAGACTACGTTCTTTTTTACAAGCCCGGTATTCCGATTGCGGTAATCGAGGCCAAAGACAACAACCATTCGGTTGGCGACGGCATGCAGCAGGCGCTGAGCTATGCCGAAATGCTGCAGGCGCCTTTCGTTTTCAGCAGCAATGGCGATGCTTTTCTGTTCCACAACGCCATGGCGACTGCAGGTAAAACCGAACAGCAGATCAGTCTCGACGAGTTTCCTTCCCCGGACCATCTCTGGAATCTGTTCAAGAACGGCAAAACCATCAACCCTGAACAGGAAGCCCTGATAACCCAGGATTACTACAGCGACGGCGGTAATAAAACACCTCGTTATTACCAGCTTCTGGCAATCAATAAGACCATCGAAGCCATAGCGCAGGGAAAAGATCGCATCCTGCTGGTCATGGCAACCGG
>Ga0116178_10003037_pt1 | contig 12890 bp, 8 predicted proteins | sample AD_STIC12_MetaG_FD_89880 | JGI IMG/M metagenome (GOLD analysis project Ga0116178, IMG submission 89880) | Active sludge microbial communities of municipal wastewater-treating anaerobic digesters from USA - AD_STIC12_MetaG | ecosystem: Engineered > Bioreactor > Anaerobic > Digestate | place: USA... | reverse complement strand
GATTCCGACCGTGCTGGTTGTCATTACGGTTTGCTACCTCTTGCTGCATGCCACACCGGGCGGTCCTTTTGACAGCGACCGCAAGGTGTCCGCAGCGGTGCTAGCCAATCTGCAAGCCAAATACCATCTTGATCTGCCGCTGTGGCAGCAGTACCTGCTTTACCTCAAAGGGCTGATGCAGGGCGATCTGGGTGCATCGTTTCGCTACAGCGACTGGTCAGTCAATGATCTGGTTGCCAGCGCCTTGCCGGTGTCATTGAGTATTGGTGGAATCGCGATGCTGCTTGCGGTGCTGATTGGCGTGAGTCTGGGCATTTTTGCGGCGCTTCGCCAAAACAGCGTGGTGGACCACTTTGTCATGCTGTTGGGCAATGTGGGCAGTGCAGTTCCCAGCTTTGTGCTGGGGCCGGTCATGATCATCGTCTTTGCGATTGCACTGAAGTGGCTGCCCGCTGGCGGTTGGCATGATTTCGAGTTCCGTTTCATGATCCTGCCGATTGCTTTGCTGACCATCATCAATGTGTCAACGATTGGGCGAGTGATGCGCGGCAGCCTGATTGAAGTCATGCACAGCAATTTCATCCGCACTGCGCGGGCCAAGGGACTGCCGACACGGGTGGTCGTATTGCGCCATGCCCTGAAGCCTGCGCTCTTGCCGGTAGTCTCGGTGCTGGGTCCATTGGCCATCTCCTCGATTACTGCGGCGCTGGTGACCGAGACCGTTTTTTCACTACCCGGCCTGGGCAAGTTGATCGTCAACGGTGCCGGCAACCGCGACTACACCCTGGTCTTGGGTCTGGTAGTGCTCATCACCATGCTGACCGTCACCCTGAATCTGCTGGTTGACCTGGCTTATGCCTGGCTGGACCCCAAGATCCGTTACTGAACGCGTTATGTTGACTCCCCAAGAATCCTCTGGCCTGATGGCCAAAGTGGCTGACGCTGCGGCTGTCCAAGGCAGTACGTTGAACGGCGGTCGAAGTCTTTGGTCAGACGCCCGTCGACGTTTCTTACGCAACAGGGCGGCACTCATTAGTCTGGGCACCCTGGCGCTGATTTGCCTGGCTTGTGTTGTCGGTCCCTGGGTTCTGCCACATGCCTTTGACAGTGCCGATTGGGACCTGATGAGCGCCGCACCAACCCTCACCAACTCCCACTTCTGGGGAACGGATGACGCAGGGCGTGACCTGCTGGTGCGCTGTCTGATTGGTGGCCGGGTTTCGCTGACCGTGGGATTGCTTGCCACCCTGTCGTCTGTGACTTTGGGCATTGTGTGGGGAGCCACAGCGGGCTTTGTGGGCGGCAAGGTGGATGCATTCATGATGCGCATCGTTGACATGATGTACGCCATTCCCTACCTGCTGATCGCCATTCTGCTGGTGACCATTTTGGGGCGTGAGTTCTACCTGGTGGTCATCACCATTACCGTGTTTTCATGGATGGATATGGCCCGCGTCGTGCGGGGGCAAACGCTCTCCCTGCGCTCTATGGAATATGTGGAGGCGGCCCGTGCGATTGGCGTGTCCACGCCACGCATCATCTTCAGTCACATCGTGCCCAATCTTCTGGGTGTGGTGGTGATCTACACCACCGTGACGGTGCCTGGCGTGATTCTCACCGAGTCGGTTCTGTCTTTTCTGGGACTGGGGATTCAGGAGCCCATGACCAGCTGGGGCGTATTGATTCAGGATGGTGCCAAGACCATGGAAGCGACGCCCTGGATTCTGCTGTTTCCTGCGGCCTTGTTGTCGATCACCCTGTACTGCTTTAACTTCATTGGCGATGGTTTGCGTGACGCGCTGGACCCCAAGGAACGGTAACCCACCATGCATTTATTGGAAGTCAAACAGCTGGGAGTGCAGTTTCAAACTCCCGACGGCGTGGTCAGTGCCGTCAACGGCATCAACTTCACGCTGAACCGTGGTGAGACTCTGGGCATTGTGGGCGAGAGTGGCTCGGGCAAGAGCCAGTCCATGCTGGCCATGATGGGCTTACTTGCAGTGAATGGGCGAGCCACCGGTCAGGTGTTGTATCAGGGGCAGGACCTGATCAGCCTGCCGACGGCGGACTTGAATCGCATTCGAGGCAACCGGGTGGCCATGATTTTTCAGGACCCGATGACGTCTCTCAATCCCTACCTGACGGTTGAGCGACAGATGACTGAGGTGCTGGAGTTCCACAAAGGCATGAGCCGCAAGGATGCTCGGATTAAGGCGATACAAGCGCTCGACGCGGTGAAGATGCCCGAGGCGGCCCGTCGCATCATGATGTACCCGCACGAGTTCTCGGGTGGCATGCGCCAACGGGTGATGATCGCCATGTCGCTGTTGTGCGAGCCCGATGTACTGATTGCCGATGAGCCCACAACGGCGCTCGATGTCACGGTGCAGGCGCAGATTCTGATTCTGATGCGTGAACTGCAACGAGACTTTGGCACCGCCATTGTGATGATCACCCATGACCTGGGTGTGGTCGCAGGCTTGTGCGATGAAGTGATGGTGCTCTATGGAGGCCAAGTGATGGAACAAGGCGGTGCGGAAGCTATTTTCTACGAGCCTTCGCATCCGTACACTGCGGGTTTGCTGGCCGCCGTGCCTCGCCTGGAGGGTGGCGACGCGCCCATGCTGGCCATTCCGGGCGCTCCACCCAACATGACCAAACTGCCAGCAGGCTGCCCGTTCACCGAGCGATGCGCCATGGCCCTGCCGCACTGCGCAACCCAACGTCCGGTACTGGCTTCGGCCTCACATGACGGCCAGGTGTTGCGGGCTTGTCACCTGAGCATTGACGCTGTGGCGCGAAACCTGCAAATCCTGAAAGCCGAACAGGGGGCTGCCGCATGAATGTCGCCAATCCAGGTTCCGGCACATCCCTGCTGTCTGTCACCGACTTGCGGGTTCATTTCCAGATTCGAGATGAACATGCGTGGCCTTGGACACCCAAACGTGCACTCAAGGCCGTAGACGGCGTGTCGTTTGAATTGCACGCCGGTGAGACCCTGGGCATTGTTGGCGAGTCGGGCTGCGGCAAATCCACCCTTGCCCGTGCACTGCTGAACTTAGTGCCCATCACCGATGGCAGCGTGAAGTGGCACGGCGACGAGATGCGCGGCGCCAGTCCGGCGGCTTGGCAAAGCAAACGCAAGGCGGTGCAGATGATTTTCCAGGACCCGTTGGCCTCACTGGACCCCCGGATGACTGTGGCGCAAATCATTGGCGAGCCCCTGCGCACCCATTGCCCTGAGTTGAGTGCGGCCCAACACAACGAGCGTGTGTTGGCCATGATGCTGCGCGTGGGTCTGACCACGCAACAAATCAACCGCTACCCGCACGAATTTTCGGGCGGCCAATGCCAGCGCATCGGTATCGCACGCGCACTGATTTTGAAACCTCAGGTGGTTATTTGCGATGAGCCGGTGTCGGCACTGGACGTATCCATTCAGGCCCAAATCATCAACCTGCTCAAGGAGTTGCAGGCCGAAATGGGCCTGGCATTGGTGTTCATCGCCCACGATCTGGCCGTGGTCAAGCACATCAGCCAGCGCGTGATGGTGATGTATCTGGGCCGGGCGATGGAGGTTGCCAGCAAGCACGCGCTGTACGACACCCCACACCACCCGTACACCCAGGCGCTGTTGTCGGCCATACCAGTACCGGACCCTCGGATAGAACGTGCCAAGACCTTGCAACTGCTGCAAGGGGATTTGCCGTCGCCCATTAACCCACCATCTGGTTGTGTGTTTCGTACGCGCTGCCCTAAAGCTGTGGATCAGTGCGCTTTAGGCATACCTGCATTGCGTCCGGTAGTGGGCCAAACACAAAGCGCCTGTATTCTTGACTGACGGCAGCTTCTCACGCGCTATCTGCGTGGGATAGGCCTGTTTTGCCTTCCAGCCAGAAAGGGGAATTGCCACGCGACATGATGCCGCGCTCGTTCAAAAATTTATTGCGATGGGGGCTTGCAGTAGGTCTTTATCTCTCTTTCGAGCATCGTGAGGGATCGACCCAAAGCGATTCTTTTGTTTTGGTAAACATTTCTGGCGAAAACGAGTTCATGCGGGTCATGGAACCGTCAGTCGCGACGATGATTTGCGAGTAATGCGCGGCATTGAGCATTGTCTCGTCGCTGCTGACTTGAACTGCCCAAAGGTCATCTTCTTTGTCGCTCATCCTCAGCGGTTGGGATCAACTGCCTGGGCAATATGCCGGATGGTCAATATAAAAAAGCCTGCAGGTTTTGGCCTGCAGGCTTTTGGGTATCAACTAACAAATATATTAGAACTTGTAGTTGTAGGTGGCGGTGAGACGCACGGAGTGCGGAGTGGTTGTGCTGATCGTACGGCCATATGTTCCGCTGATTGCATCGTCAACATTGTTGTTATAAACCTCGTCGATCGTTTGCTCGACCTGAGTATTAAACACATTGGTGACGTCAGCCTTCAGTTGGAGACCCTTAAAGGCGCTGGGCTTATAAGCAAGACTCAGATCGAGGCGCTTATCCCATGGCAAATTGCCTTCGGAACCGCGTGGCGCAGGTTTACCATTGCAATAGCGATAGGAAGCTCCATAGTCAACATCGTGCTGGGTCGGGCTCGTTCCCGAGTAGTAGCCGATGCAGTTCTTTGGACGACCCGATGCCATCAAAAGGTTGGCTCCGACTTGCCACTCAGGCGTGACTTCGTAGAAACCAAAAGCCTTGATTTGGTGCGTACGGTCGTTCGGCAAGAGACCATAAGCATTTTCCATCAACTCGGGGTGATCCCAAGTCTGGGTTGCAGCTACGTCGGTTTGGGCAACGTCAGACAAAGTTTGTCCCTCGGTATTTCCCTTGCTTTGGGACCATGTGTAGTTGATCTTGCCATACCAACCATTACGCAAAGGATGCTCCAGGAACAAATCCACTGCGGTGTATGTACGCTCAGCATTGGGCAAGCCAATTTCTGCAGCAGTCAAGTTAACCTTTGTGAATTTTCCGCGCTTGCTGACATCTGGGTTGTTGTCATTAAAGTCGATCAAGAAGCTTTGATCTTGTCCAGGATTGATGGACGCGCAACCAAAGCCCCGGTAGTTGGAAGTGTCAACTTTGTTTTTTGCAGCCCACGTATCAAACGGCCGGAAATCGCAAAAGTCGTCAATGGTGCTTGCCAGTTTGCGATAAGTAACCTTAGCCCCACCGTTGTACGCGGTAGTCAAAGCCTTCTCGAAACCCAACGTCAACTCATTCTGGTAGGTTGGCTTCAGGTCGGTTGAAGAAACCGATTGATAGTCCTTTGCCTGTCCATACTCGTTGTTAGAAGAGAAAGGCGCTGCAACTTGAACGCGCCCGGTGGGCTGCCCATTAGCGTCTACGCCAGTGTAAGTGAAGAATTCGCGCGTAAAGGTCGAGCGGCTGGCACCACGCACTGCAATGTGGGTGGGAATTTGCAGCGAGTAAGTTCCGGCACTACCGTAAATCTTGAACGAGGAGTCACCGGCCACATCCCACGCGGCAGAAAAGCGTGGGTTGAGTTGGTCATTCTTCAGGAAAACCTGGTTATCACCGTTGCGGTTTTCATAAGTTTCACGACGTAAACCAAAGGTCAACAACAGATTTTTAGTGGCCTGATACCGGTCTTCAACATACTGCGCTGCTTGGTCAGAGTAGGCATCCGTTGTGGTGGTGAAAATGGTTTCACGACCGTAGTACCCCAATTTTGCCAAAGGGGATGCAGAATTGGCCAAACTAAAACCATTCCCCGCTCCCGAAGGTCTGAAGTTGGGGTTTGCAATATTGGCGGCAGAGGTTCTGGTGTAAAGGATATTACCGCCACCCGACAACAGCACGCCAGCGTTTGCGGACGACAATTTATTGTCATCGATACCGCCACGCAGGGTATGTTTACCCACGCGATACTCTAGATCGAACCGATAGCCTTTTACCTCGTCCGATGAACCCGGGCCGAGTATTTGCTGATTTGAAATGGGGTTCAGCACCGGATAATTAACCCCAGGGGCTTTAGACGTAACGGAGTTGGTAAACGTTACACCCCGGATAGCGGAGTTGTAGCCGTTATAGTCATTGATGTGCGTTGCCTTGCTGGTGCCATACAAGGCGGTCAAGGTCAAGTCAGGCGTCAGATCGCCGGTGTATTTCAAGATATTGACATCTGAACCTTGTGCAGTGAAGTTGTCGATGTTCTTGAAGTACCCACCAGATGTCACGACACCGTTCCGAGCACCCGTCGCATAGTCGTAGCCGGAAAATGCCTGCGTAAGCTCTGGCCGATCCCCAATGGTGGTCCACTCCAAACGGTGATCATTCGTCAAATTCCAATCAAACTTGCCAAGAAAACGTTGGGTTTTAAACTTTTCGTCTACCCAACCGTTATCAGCATTCGTAGTGGTTACGCGCGTGTTGGCCACTCGGGCAGCGTCGGTATTGGTCTGCTCGACTGCCAGAAACATGAGCAATTTATCTTCGACCAATGGGCCGCTGATGTAAGCGCCCAACTTATATTGTGTTGATGTGTTGTCTGACCGCTTGAGGCGCAGAGTACCGTCAGTATTCGCGTTGGCTGCGTCACCAGTTGTCGGGAAATAGAGGTCAACAGCCTTGGCACGCAATGCGTCTGGCACGACGCTGAACTCGACGCCTGCCTCCCATGAATTGGTTCCGCTCTTTGTAACCACATTGACCACGCCACCCACTGAACGGCCGAATTCTGCACCGAAGCCGCCTGTCAAAACCTGAGCTTGACTGACTGCGCCAAAAGGCAATTCGGATCCACCCAATTGAGTCAGGGGGTTGGTAACCGGAAAACCATTGATGTAGTAGGAATTTTCAGAGGGTGCACCACCGCCAATACTTGCACCACCCGAATAACGTGAGTCCGCGCGCGTTGTATTCGGAGCCAACTGGATAATGCTATTCACGTTGACCACTGCAGGAATGGACGCTAAATCTCTAGCGGTAAATGTAGACCCGTTGTTTGTATTTGATACGTCAATACGTTTGCGCTGACCGACAACCTGAACAGACTGCAGGCTTGTTGACGCTCCAAAAGCTACTTCAGCGCCCTGGCCCAGCAACACTTCTATTCCATCTTGAGATCCAGCAACCGCACCATTGCGCATCAAAGTTGCTTTGTAAACCCCAGTTGGCAAAGCCGTAGCATTGAACCTACCGTTGGCATCAGGAGTTAGCGTCCGCTTTAAGCCAGTCCCTTTGTTTTCAATGAGAACCGTCGAGCCAGACTCAACCTTTCCATAAATCGTGCCAGTCGCGTTTGACTGTGCGTATGCCGCGCCGGTAGCAAGCAGCAATCCCGCTGCTGCCGCGACTGCGGTACGCCTCCACAAGGGAGACTTAGGCAAATATTTGCTCATAGAAATATAACTCCAAGAATTAGATAAACGACCTGCCACTTTACTTACAAACTGGGGCCTTGACAGCCGGGTCTACCCTGCTTGTAACGATTTAGTAACAATATGTTGCATAGATACATCAAATTGAAACATGCCGAAATTGACGCTTCATTTTGGACCTGCAACTGCACACTTTGTGCACACGAATCCGCCGTCAGTGCACCAGAAACAAGCGCGTTCGGCACGGGCAAAAAGTCGTCATATTTGACTTATGGCGACTTTTAATACCTTTGGCCAGCCGAATCAGGGCGGCAGGGACCTAAAAACTAGGCCAGCTTGGAAATTAACGCCGACAGGGCCGCACGACTTACCGGCTTGGGCACGGTACCCAGCAGCGTGAAACGGCGCAGCTTGGCCACCATGGACGCGGCGTGCATCACGTCGTCGCTTTGGCCCGACACAATAATCAGTGCACCGCTGAAACCCACCTTACCCAGCGACTCCATGAATTTGAAGCCGTCCATGCCAGGCATGTGCAAATCCAGCAGCATCAGGTTAAAACGGTGCTGACCGCCAGACAATTTCTGCAGCGCCTGCTCGCCGCTGCTGGCCTGGGTGATGTCGGTCAGCCCCAGCCCCTCCAGAATGCCGGAAATCATCTCCAGTTGAAACGAGTCATCGTCCACCAGCAAGACCCTGAGCGCATTGCGGCTGAGAAGCGTGGTGGCCGGGGGGTTGGCTGTTGGGTTGTTCATATTGAAATGGCTCACCGGTTGGAGCGTTTATAAAGTTGATCGTCCATGGCCGAGGTTGCGTTCAGTGCCTGCAGCCAGTCATCGGACGTTGGCAGCGCATCGGTATCGATCCGCTCCAGGGTTTGCCCCATCAGCACCATGTTGTTCTCCACACCGCACAGGATCTGTGAGACCCGGTCCTGGAACTGCATGGCCATGAGCAGGGTTTCCACTTCCTTGCGCACCACCATGCCGTGGCTGTGCATGGAATCTGCACTGGCGCCCAGCTTGCGCACATGGCCCAGGACATGCTCCACCAGCTCGCCCGACAGCGAGACTGCGCGCTTGTCCTCCACATTGGCCGCTTCGGCAGTGGTCATGGTGTCGTTCATGATGGTGGCGATTTGCCCTACCCGCTGGCCAATGCGTGTGCCGGTTTCCGCCGAGCGCTGCGACAGCATGCGCACTTCTGACGCAACCACCGCAAACCCGCGCCCGGACTCACCCGCCCGCGGCCTCAATAGCGGCATTCAGCGCCAGCAGATTGGTTTGAGCCGCAATGCTGCGTACCTCGGCGGCCATGGCCTGCAACTCCAGCGTTTCTTGGGCCAGATTGCGGATGTTCACCAGCAAGGCGTCTTTGCTGTCAATCACATTGGTCAGGGACAACACCACCGGTTGCAACTCGCGCTCGCACAGGTCCAGCAGGCTGATGGTGTTGTTGGCGCTCGACGCGCCAATGGAGCTCGCACCACCAATACCCGCCAGGTCAAACTGCTCCAGCACTTGGGCAAAACTGCCGGTTAACTGCGTGACGGCGGTTTCGGTCTGTGACTTCACAAGCCCCACGTGGTGCTGCCAGGCCGGAAGAATATCCAGGAGCAGAGACGCCAGCTCTTGTGCGGACTGGCGCGCTGCGTCCCTTGCATCGGCTTGCGCCTGCGCGGCGCGCGCATGGGCCGCCTGAACCTGGCTCAACAGCCAGCCCACCACCGCAAAAGACACCAGCGCCACACCCACCGCAGAGAACCAAGGCGCCCAGGGGGCATCGAGCACCAGGGGCAAGGCGCCCAGCACGGTCAGGGCCAAAGCAGCCAGTAGCCACACGGCACCCGGGGCAGAGGACGGGCTTGCGCCGTCAGAAAAACGATCCGAATCGGAAGTGGCCACAGACTGTTCTTTTTCCCTATATTAGTGCCATCATATGCCAGTTATCACTGCAGATGCATGCTTGGAACGGGACGAAAACGGCGTGTCATCTTCGCAAATCTTGTAGCTAAATTTCGCCTCGATCCCCGTGGAATATGCGCATATAGCTATAAAAATAGTAGCAGAACAAGTTGAATTTCCCATGAGCTTTGACGTATTCAAACGCCACTCGATCAAGACCAGCTTGACCCTGACCACGCTGGTCATCTTCATGGTCAGCATTTGGGCATTGGCGCTGTATGCCAGCCGAACGCTCAAGGCGGATATGGAGCGTCAGTTGGGGGAGCAGCAGTTTGCAATCGTGTCCGTACTGGCGGCACAGGTTGACCAAGAGCTTGCGGATCGCATGGTTGGCTCTGAGAAAGTGGCCGCCCGGCTCAGCCCGTACATGTCGGCCAATCCAACCGCTTTGCAGCGCCAGCTTGAGAGCTACCCGATTCTTCTGCATTGGTTCAACGCCGGTGTCTTCATTACCAGCGCCGACGGCACACCCATTGCCGATGTGCCGGTATCCGCCAAACGCATCGGACTCAATGTCATGGAGCGCGACTACATGGTCGCAGCCCTCAAAGAGGGCCGGTCATCGGTGGGGCAACCGGTCATGGGTAAAAGCTTGGGGGCGCCGGTGTTCTCCATCGCCACACCCATTCGCGACGGCCAGGGCAAGGTGATCGGTGCACTGGTGGGGGTGGTCAACCTGAACCAGCCCAACTTTCTGGACAAAATTGTGACCAGCCCCTATGGCAAGACCGGTGGCTATTTCATTGCTTCACCCAAGGAGCGGCTGAACATCACCGCAACCGACAAGAGCCGCATCATGACCCGGCTTCCACCAGAAGGGCGCTTCCCGGCGGTGGACCGCTTCGCACAAGGGTTTGAGGGCACACAAACCTATGTCAACCCTCTTGGTGTGGAGGTGCTGGTGTCGGTCAAAAGCATCCCAACCGCCGGCTGGGGACTGATTGCCAACCTACCAACTGCCGAGGCGTTTGCCCCGCTCCAGGCCATGCTGGACCGTTTGTGGCTGGCCACTGCACTGGCATCGCTGTTGGCGAGTGTGCTGATGTGGTGGATGGCCTCAAGCGTGTTGCGCCGCCAACTCGCACCATTGCAAAAGGCCAGCCACGAGCTGGCGACCCGCGCGCAAACTGCGGCCAAAATGCAGCCCCTGCCCGTCACCAGCAACGACGAAGTGGGCGAACTGATTGCGGGCTTTAACCGCCTGATGACCGTTTTTACCGAGCGGGAAGAAGCGCTCAAAGAGAGCGAAGAGCGCTGGAACTTTGCCCTTGAAGGTGCGCGCGCCGGCGTGTGGGACTGGAACATCCAGACCGGCCATGCCATCCTTTCCAAACGCTGGAAGGAAATGCTGGGTTATACCGAAGGTGAAATTGGCAACGACGCCAGCGAGTGGTCCAGCCGTGTCCACCCGGAAGATTTGCCAATTGCCATGCAGGCCATCCAGGACCACATGGATGGCAAAACCGCCTCTGCGGTCACCGAGTTCCGCATGCGGTGCAAAGATGGCAGCTACATCTGGACTCTGGGCAGGGGAATGGTGGTCAGCCACAGTGACGATGGCCGGCCGCTGCGGCTGGTGGGCACACAGGAAGACATCACCGATCGCAAGCGCGCAGTGGAAGCCTTGCGCAAAGCCGAGGAGTCCGCCAACACCGCCAACCGGGCCAAGTCGGAATTTCTGGCCAGTATGAGCCACGAAATCCGCACCCCGCTGAACGGCGTCGTCGGCATGGTGGACATCCTGCAGCAAACCGAGTTGACTTCGGCCCAGCACCGCATGCTGGACACCGTCCACGATTCATCGCTAGCCTTGCTGCGTATCCTGAATGACATCCTGGATTTCTCCAAGATCGAGGCCGGAAAGCTGGAAGTGGAGAGCATTCCAACCTGCCTGCGCGAACTAGCGGAAAGTGCTACCCAACTCATGCTCAGCCTGTCCGATTCTCGCGCGGTCGAGCTCTCGGTTTTTGTCTCGCCCGCCTTGCCGCACTGGACCCTATGTGACCCCGCCCGACTGCGCCAGGTGTTGCTGAACCTCATGGGCAACGCCATCAAGTTTTCAGGGACGCAGGCCGACCGCCACGCCAGGGTGGTTCTGCGGGTTTTGCCTTGCACATTGGCCGACCAAGTTGCCGGTGTGCGCTTTTGCGTCGCGGACAACGGCATTGGCATGGGTCCCGAGGTCATGACCAGACTCTTCCAGCCCTTTACACAAGCCGACCAGAGCACCGCCCGCCAATTTGGAGGCTCCGGCCTGGGCCTGTCGATCACCAAGCGCTTGCTGGAGTTGATGCACGGCACCATATCGGTCACCAGCCGTGTAGGCGAGGGCTCCGAATTCACCGTGGACCTGCCGCTGCAAGCCTGCGAACCACCTCACCCTGTAGAGCCCCGCTTCAACCTGGCAGGTGTGCACCTGCTGGCCATCTCGGGGGATGCGTTGGCCGCTGAAATCCTGCCCGCGTATGGCCAGGCGGCGGGCGCCACCGTGACACTGGTGGCTGATGTTGCACAGGCCCGTGCGCTGCTGCTGCAAGCCCCTGACACCGCCGCCGCAACCGTCGTGGTGCTGGGCCTGGCCACCACCCAAACCGTGGGTGAACTTGACTTGCCTGCGGTTGCGGGCTTCATTCGCCTGCTTAAACGCACCAGCAACCCCTCTGCAGATTGCCTCACCGTCTACACCCGACCGTTGCTGTACGACGAGTTCGCGACTGCCATTGCGACGGCAAGCGGGCGGCTAAACGCGCAGAACGGGGTCGCCGAGCCCCGCCGCGCCCGCACGCGCGCCACGCTCCCTACGCAGGAACAGGCACTGCGCAACGGCCAGTTGATTCTGCTGGCAGAAGACAACGAAACCAACCGCGATGTATTGCAGCAGCAGCTGAACCTGCTGGGCTACACCTGCGAGGTAGCAGTGGACGGAGCCCAGGCTCTGAACATGTGGCGAGCCGGGCAAGCTCAAGTCCCCCAGCGGTACGGGCTGCTACTAACTGACTGCCACATGCCCAACCTGGATGGTTTCGGCTTGACCGAAGCCATCCGCCAGGCCGAGACCTCTGGCAACCGCTTGCCCATCGTCGCCATCACCGCCAACGCCATGCAGGGTGAAGCGCAGCGCTGCCGCGAGCGCGGCATGGATGACTATGTTTCCAAGCCCTTGCGCATGCAGGATCTGGCTGCGGTGCTTAAAAAATGGCTACCGCTCAAAGACATCACGCTGCCTGCCTGGAGCCCCAACACCCTGATCGACCTGGTGGGCAACAACCCGGCACTGCACCAGCGCCTGCTTGAGAAATTTCTCGTCAACGCAACCGAACAGGCGGCAAGAATCACAGCCGCCGCTGCAGCCAGCGACACAGCCACACTGACCGGTATCGCCCACACGCTCAAGAGTGCCGCCCGCAGCGTGGGTGCCCTGGCGTTGGGCGAGTTTTGCCAGAACCTGGAGACTGCGGGCCACGCTGCACATGCGCCAGAGTGCAGCGCACTGGCTGCAGGGCTGGATGCCGAGCTGGAAGCCGCCAGCGCGGAAATTCGAAGCCATTTAGGCCTCTAGCCCGCGTACTTACTCCACAGACTG
>Ga0116178_10003026_pt1 | contig 12902 bp, 10 predicted proteins | sample AD_STIC12_MetaG_FD_89880 | JGI IMG/M metagenome (GOLD analysis project Ga0116178, IMG submission 89880) | Active sludge microbial communities of municipal wastewater-treating anaerobic digesters from USA - AD_STIC12_MetaG | ecosystem: Engineered > Bioreactor > Anaerobic > Digestate | place: USA... | reverse complement strand
TCACCATCGTCTCCTGTCCGACCTGCGGCCGGACGCGCATCGACCTTATTAGGCTCGCGAACGAGGCGGAGGACGCGCTGCGGGACTGCAAAAAGCCGCTCAAGGTGGCGGTCATGGGCTGCGCGGTCAACGGCCCGGGCGAAGCGCGGGAGGCCGACGTCGGCATCGCGGGCGGCGACGGCTGCGGGCTCGTGTTTCGCAAGGGCGAGATCGTGCGCAAGGTGCCGGAGAGCGAGCTGCTCGCGGCGCTGCTCGACGAGATCAAGACCATGTGACAGGGAGCGGCCCTGAAAGCATAGAAGGACGGTAAAAGAATGGGGAAGACCCTGTCGGAAATTTTCGGGATCTCCGCCGGCGCATATCTGGCGGAAGCGGAGGTGCGCTCGGTCGCGCTGGGCCGGGACGGCCAAAACATCCGCGTGGAGATCGTGCCGGAACAGACGGTGCCAAAAACGGAACTGTACGCGCTGGAACATGCGCTTGTCGGGAAGCTGGGCGTGGAGGACGTCCGGCTTATTCCTATTTATCGGCCGGAATGGCTGACGGAGGAGTATTTTGGCGAGCTCCTCGCGGAGGCCCAGCGCCGCGGCGTCGCGATCAACGGCTTTTTCGACGGCGCGAGGGCGCGGCGGGACGGGGACCGGTTTTCGATCCGCCTTGCCCACGGCGGCGAGGAGATGCTCAAAAAGATGCGCGCCGACTCGACCCTCCGCGACATCATCAGAGAGGAATTCGGCTTCACCTGCGCGGTGGAGTTTTGCGGCGTCACGGAGATCACGGAATTCACCGAGCCGCTGCCCGAGCCCAAGCCTTCGGCATGGCGGGAGACGGCCCCGAAGGAGCAGGAGAAGCGCGCCCGCGCACCCAAGGAGAAGGGCGGTTTCGACTGCTCCGGGCTGCCCATCGACGCGTCCGAGATGGAGGTCCTGCTCGGCAAGGCGATCCGGCAGAGGCCGGAGCCGCTCTCGCGGATCGACCAGCAGAGCGGGAAGGTCACGGTCTGGGGCGACATCTTCCAGATCGAGAGCCGGGAGACCCGCGACGGCGGGAGCGCTATCTTTTCCATCATGATTACGGACTACACCGGCTCCAACATTCTCAAAGTCATCAAGAAAAAAGAGGAGGTCGGGCCGCTTTTCAATCTGAAAAAAGGCATGGCGATCTTGGCGCGCGGCGACGCCTCCTATGATAAATATGAGCACGACATTATCATCTGGCCCTATGACATCTGCTCGGTCCGGCGCCTGCTCCGCGAGGACAACGAGCCGGAAAAGCGCGTCGAGCTGCACCTGCACACCAACATGTCGCAGATGGACGGCGTGACCGGGGCCGCGAACTTCGTCGAAACGGCGCACCGCTGGGGGCACAGGGCCATGGCCATCACGGACCACGGCGTCGCGCAGGGATTCCCGGATGTGATGAAAGCGGTCGCCGAGCTCAAAGACCCCGATTTTAAGCCGATCTACGGGGTCGAAGCCTATTTTGTGGACGACACGGTGCAGTCCGTCACCGGGAAGGCGGACGTGCCTTTCAACGGGGAGATCATCGCGTTCGACCTCGAGACCACCGGCCTCTCCGCCACGATGGACCGCATCACCGAGATCGGCGCGGCGCGCATCGTGGGCGGCGAGATCCGGGACACGTTCTGCACCTTCGTCGACCCGGAGAAGCATATCCCCGAGCGCATCACGGAGCTGACCGGCATCGACGATGGGATGGTGCGGGGCGCGCCCAAGGAGGAGGAGGCCTACCGGCAGTTTATGGAGTTCTGCGGGCCGGACGCCTTTCTCGTCGCGCACAACGCTGGGTTCGACACCGGCTTCCTGCGCGCGGTCTCCGACCGGCACCATCTGGGCTTCCACAACACCTTCGCCGACACGGTCACGATGGCGCGGTCGCTCTACCCCGAGCTGACGAACCACAAGCTCGACACGCTCTCGAATCACCTGAAGCTCGCGCCATTTAACCATCACCGCGCGAGCGACGACGCGGGGGAGCTCGCCCTGATCCTGATCGAGATGCTCAAAAAGATCGAGGCGGAGAAGCGCGCCGACAACTTTTCGGCGCTCAATGGGATCTTGGGCGGCGCGGACCCGAAGAAGCTCCCGGCCCACCATCTGATCCTGATTACCAAGAACCAAAAGGGCTTAAAAAACCTCTACGAGCTGATCTCGGCGTCCCACATCCGCTATTTTCACCGGAACCCGCGCGTGCCCAAGAGCCTTTTGATGCAGCACCGCGAGGGCCTGATCGTCGGCTCCGCGTGTGAAGCCGGAGAACTTTACACAGCGATCCGCGAGGGGAGACCCCACGAGGATCTGGTGCGGATCGCCTCTTTTTATGACTACTTAGAGATCCAGCCGCTCGGCAACAACCGCTTTTTGATCCGCGAGGGGAAGGCCGAAAACGACGAGCAGCTCCGGGACTGGAACCGACAGATCGTCGCCTTGGGCGAGGAGCTCGGCATCCCGGTCGCGGCGACCGGGGACGCCCATTTCCTCAACCCGGAGGACGCGGATTACCGTAAGATCATCATGAACGCCATCGGCTTCGAGGACGCGGACAATCAGGCGCCCCTTTATTTCAAAACCACCCGGGAGATGCTCGACGAGTTCTCCTATCTCGGCGAGGAGAAGGCGCGCGAGGTCGTCATCGCCGTGCCGAACCGCATCGCCGACTCCGTCGACTACCTGCGCCCGATCCCGGAGGGGACCTTCACCCCCTCGATCGAGGGCGCGGAGGACGACCTGCAAAAGATGTGCTGGAAGCGCGCCCACGAGATTTACGGAGACCCGCTGCCGCCGCAGGTCGCGGACCGCCTCGAGCGGGAGCTTACTTCTATTATCAAGCACGGGTACGCGGTGCTCTACGTGATCGCGCAGAAGCTCGTCTCCAAGAGCGAGAGCGACGGCTACCTCGTCGGCTCGAGGGGCTCGGTCGGCTCGTCGTTCGTCGCCTCCATGAGCGGCATCTCGGAGGTGAACCCGCTGCCGCCGCACTATGTCTGCCCGAAATGCCGGCACAGCGAATTCATCGAGGACGGCTCCGTGGGCTCCGGCTTTGACCTGCCGCCGAAGAACTGCCCGGTCTGCGGCGCGGAATATCGCCGCGACGGCCACGAGATCCCGTTTGAGACGTTCCTCGGCTTTCACGGCGACAAGGAGCCGGACATCGACCTCAACTTCTCGAGCGAATATCAGACCCGGGCCCACCGCTACACGGAGGAGCTGTTCGGAAAATCCCACGTTTTTAAGGCGGGCACCATCGGCACGATCGCCGAAAAGACCGCCTACGGATATGTGAAAAAATACTGCGAGGAACGCGGCGTCATCTTACATAAGGCGGAGGAGGCGCGGCTCGCGGGCGGCTGCATCGGCGTCAAGCGCACGACCGGCCAGCACCCGGGCGGCATGGTCGTCATCCCGGCGGACCGCGACGTCACCGACTTCTGCCCGATCCAGCACCCGGCCGACGATCCGGACGCCGCGGTGCTGACGACGCATTTCGATTTCCACTCGCTGCACGACACGATTTTGAAGCTCGACGAGCTCGGACACGAGGTCCCGACCCTCTACAAGCACTTGGAGGACCTGACCGGCGTGCGCGTGCTCGACGTGCCGATGAGCGACGAAAAGGTTTACAGCCTCCTGCAGTCCCCGGAGGCGCTGGGCGTCACGCCGGAGGAGATCGGCAGCAAGACCGGCACCTTCGCGCTGCCGGAGATGGGCACGCCGTTTGTGCGGCAGATGCTGATGGACGCGAAGCCGAAAAACTTCGCGGATCTCATCCAGATCGCGGGCCTCTCCCACGGCACCGACGTCTGGCTCGGCAACGCGCAGGATCTCATCAAAAGCGGCACCTGCACGATCTCCGACGTCATCGGCACCCGCGACAGCATCATGACGACGCTGATCCACCACGGGCTCGAGCCCTCGATGGCCTTCAAAATCATGGAGATCACCCGTAAGGGCAAGGCCTCGAAGCTGCTGACCGACGAATACAAGCAGGCGATGCGGGAGCACGGCGTGCCGCAGTGGTATCTGGACTCCTGCCTGAAAATCAAATACATGTTCCCGAAGGCGCACGCCGTGGCCTACGACATCGGCGCGATCCGCACCGCGTATTTTAAGGTCTATTATCCGCTGGAATTCTACGCGGCGTTCTTTACGGTGCGAGGCGGGGACTTCGACGCGGAGGCCGCGATCGCCGGAAAGCCCGCCGTGGAGCGAAAAATCAAGGAACTCGAGGCCCTTCCGAACCCCACGGCGAAGGAGGTGGACTCCCTGACCACACTCCAGATCATCAACGAGATGCTGGCGCGCGGCATCGAGTGCCTGCCGGTCGACCTCTACCGGTCGGACGCGGCCAAATATGTGCCGGAGGATGGAAAGCTGCGCCTGCCGTTCACCGCGCTCAAGGGGCTCGGCGAAAACGCGGCGAGGAGTTTGCAGGAGGCCGGCGCGAAGGGGCCCTATCTCTCCGAGGACGACGTCATGGCGCGCGCGTCGGTCGGCAGCGGCGTGATGGACACCCTGCGGGAGGCCGGCGTGCTCAAGGGCCTGCCGCGGACGACGCAGATGAACCTGTTTGAGATGCAGGCGAACTGATTTCCGGCGCCGGGCCCGGATGGGAAGGCGGCGCGGGGAAAACCGTTTAAAAGATGGGGAGGTCCTGATGTTTTATTTGGATGGAAGCACCTTTTTCTTTGATATTGAGGGGAGTTTCAGCCGCCTGATCGGCGTCGCGCGCGGGGAAAGCGCCGGAAAACCCGGCGATCCCGCGGCGAAGGCCGTCTGCGGCGGCTTTGCGGCGGTCTATGGGGTGAGGCCGGAGTTTGTGCGCGCCGGGACGGACTACGAGACGGCCCTGCGCGGGATCCTCCCGGCGGACGCGGCGGCGGTCGTCCCGGAATACGACTGCTCGGCCGACGCGTTTCGCGCCGCCTTTCCCGAAAACAGGCTGACCGCCGTCCCGCGCACAAAGGACATGAAGATCGACCCCGGCGCGCTGCTTTCCGCGGCGGAGGGGGAGCCGGGGGCCGTGATTTTCCTCACGAACCCGGCCTGCCCGGCGTCTTTGGAGCTCTCCGCGGGCGAGGTAAGGCGGCTTGCCTCCATGGCAAAATGCCCGGTGCTCGTCGACGAGAGCCACATGGCCGAGCCGAAGGAGTCCGTGCTCAAGGACGCCGGGGTCTTGCCAAATCTGATTGTGCTCAAAAGGCTCCGGTTCGGCGGGGACCCGGTCTATGCGGTCGGCGCGGATCTGCCGGAGTTCGCCGGCGGCGTCTCCGCGCCCGATCAGGCCGCCGCGGAGATCATATTTAAGCACCCGGCCGTGCTCAAGACGGCGGAAAGAAAGCTCGCGGATAGCCGGGAGAGCCTCTATCTCCGGATTAAAAAGCTGGCGGTGAGTTACCGCGCGCTGAAGCGGCTCTACCGCGCGAGGGCGGACTGCGTGTTCTTTGAGGTCGGCGACGCGGAAAGTGCCGCGGCGCGGCTCGAGGAGCTTGGCGTCACCGTGCGGCGGGACGGCGGGCACCTGTGCGTCTTCGCCGGAAACCGCGCCGAAAACGACGTCGCGATCGAGTCGCTGGAGACCGTGCTGAAGGCGATGGAATAAAAAAGGCGGCTCCCCACTGAGGAACCGCCGCTTTTTTATCGGATAAGGCGACAGAGAAACATGGATGCGAGACGGCCCGCCGCCCCGGTCCATGCCCCCGGCGCGGAAACCGCCGGACGGGGAGCCGCCGCCGAAGGGGAATTTTCATCCGCCGCCCGACCGTTGAACCACTGTTTCAAGACGGCCCGCCGCCCCGGACTTGCACTCCCGGAGAAGGGGCCGTTTGGCGGGATTTTCCCGCCGAGAACAAAAGGAAACCGCGCCGGCGCGCTATTTTTTCGGCATCGCGAAGCCGAGCTCCTTTAAAAACCAAGCGTCGTTTACCTGAAACATCCGGCCGTCGAGATACGCGAGCGGGCCCTCTCCGCCGAAATGGAACGTGACTTTGTAGGAGCAGAGCGCCTGCCAAGTGAAGCCCCTGCCGTCCTTCGCCCGGCCGTATTTCGTATCGCCGACGAGCGGGCAGCCGATGGAGGCGAGCTGGGCGCGGATCTGGTGTGTGCGGCCGGTCAGGAGCTCCGCCTCCACGAGGCTCATGCCCTTTTTGGATTCGATCACATAGTATTTTGTCACGGCGGTCCTGCCGCCCGGGACGGGGTTTTTAAAGACCTCGACCGTGTTGGTCTTCTCATCCTTTTGGAGGAAGCTCTCGATGGTGCCGGAGCGCTTGGGCGGCGCGCCGTCGACGACGCAGAGATATTTTTTCTCGACGGCGCGCTCCTTGATGCGGTCGTTGAGGCAGCGCAGGGCGGCGGCGTTCTTCGCGGCGATCACGATCCCGCAGGTGTTGCGGTCGATCCGGTTGCACAGCGCGGGCACGAAGGAATTTTCGTTTTCCGGGTCGTATTCGCCTTTTTTATAAAGATAATGCTGAATGCGCAGGATCAGCGTGTCGGCGGACCACTCGTCCCCCTCGTGGACGAGCAGGCCCGCGGGCTTGTTGACCAGCAGGACGTTTTGGTCCTCGTAGAGCACATCCACCGCGGAGGGCGCGTAGAGAAAGGCCGGCTTGCTCGCCTCCTCCTCAAAAAACTCGTCGGAGACGTAGCACTCGATCAGATCGCCGGTTTCCAGACGGTCGGCGATGTCGCAGCGCCCGCCGTTTCGCTTGATGCGCTTGATGCGGATATATTTGTAGAGCAGGGATTTGGGGAGCTTCGGGACGCTCTTCGTCAGAAATTTATCGAGGCGCTGCCCCGCGTCGTTTTCGGAGATCGTAAAACTTTTTATATCGTCACGGGCTTTCATTTTTATTCGAATTTAGTATAATACATTGCAGGGGGATACGCAATAAAAACCGAGAGGAGTTACATTCATGTTGAGCGAACACGATGGCCACAGGCAGCGCCTTCGGAGCCGTTATTGCAGCGAAGGGCTGGACGGCTTTGAGCCGCATCAAGTCTTGGAGCTGCTGCTGTTTTACTCCAACCCGCGCGCAGATACCAACCCGATCGCGCATCGTCTCTTGGATCAGTTCGGGAGTTTGGATGCGGTATTGGACGCACCGGTGGAGGAACTGATCCAAGTGAAGGGTGTGGGGGAAAACACCGCGATCCTGCTCAATTTAATCCCGCAAGCCGCGCGACGCTATCTGGAATCGAAAAACGCGACGGACAGCTTGGTCAGCGGCATCTCCGACGTCGGAAAATATCTTTTGCCACGGTTTGTCGGCCGCAAGAACGAACTGCTCCTGCTCGTCTCCATCGACAACAAAGGCCGCATCCTCTCCTGCGACCGGCTCGCCGAGGGGGACATCGGCAGGGTGAACGTCACCAAGCGCGCGGTGATCGAAACCGTGATCCGCACAAAGGCCACCCGTGCCGTCCTTGCGCACAACCATCCGCAGGGATACGCCGTCCCGTCGCAGGAGGACATCGATCTGACCGTCCAGCTCCGCAAATCGCTCAAAGAGGTCGGGGTCGACCTGATCGACCACATCATCGTCGCCAACGACGATTACGTCTCCATGGCCGCGAGCGGCTATTTCCTCAATACATAAAGCCGGGGCCTCCCGGCAAAGAAAGAAGGGCTTTGGGGAGTCCGGTCGAAAGGGTTTGTATTTTTTCTTTGTTTCTGTTAAAATTAAAACACTGTGCCGCGGCGTTTCCGCCCTCCCGGCGGGAGAAAAATCGCTTGACAAACCCAAGCGATATCTATATAATATTCTCCGTGGCGTTGCGAGGGATTGGTATGCTGATTGATATTAAAAATCTGTTTGAGGCGCCCGACCTGACCGTTCCGGTCGAGGGGGAGATCAGTCTTTCCGATGTGGAGATCTGGGGACAAAGCGTCTTCGGCGCTCCCGTGCGGATCAGCGGTTCCCTGCGGAACCGGGCCGGCATCGTGTCGCTCCGATATTCGGCGGACATCCGTCTGGATTACGCGTGCGACCGCTGCCGCAGGAGAACGGAAAAACGGGTGAGCTATGCCTTTGAGCACCTGCTGGTGAGGGAACTTTCCGGCAGCGACGAGAACGACGAGTTTCTTGTGGTTCCGGACGGAATGCTCAATCTGGACGAGCTCGTTATGACGGATGTCACGCTCGAGCTTCCTTTCCGTCTTCTGTGCAAAGAGGACTGCAAAGGGCTTTGCCCGATTTGCGGCGCCGATCTCAATGAGACGGAGTGCGGATGCCGAAAGGAACAGGCTGACCCGCGTCTCGCAAAGTTAAAAGAGCTGCTTGACAGCTGAGGATCATGAGTTAAGGAGGTGCTCTTCATGGCGGTACCGAAGAGAAAGGTTTCTAAAGCAAGAAAGAATAAAAGACGCTCCAACGTTTGGAAAATTGCCGTTCCGGGCTTTTGCAAATGCCCGCAGTGCGGCGAGCTGAAGCTCCCGCATGTGGTCTGCAAAAGTTGCGGATACTACAAAGGCAAGGAGATCGTCAAAGTCGAAGAAGAGGCCTGACCTCCGATCGAAGTTGCTTTCAGGAAAAGCCACGGTGGGCAAACTGCCTGTCGCGGCTTTTTTTCGTTTTTCCGTCCTTGCAGTTTTTTTCCGCGCATGGTATAGTTTCTATAATTTCAAAAAAAGGAAGACGCGCCATGAAACTTGAGAAACGCCTTTGGGGAACCCTGCCGGAGGGGGACGTCCACCTCTACACGCTCGAGGGCGGCGCCGGCGTCCGCGCGGCGATCTCCGACCTCGGCGGCACCGTGCGGTCGCTCTTTGTCCCGGATCGGAACGGCGTCCCGGCGGATATCGTCCTCGGCTACGACACGCCCGAGGAATATCTCGCGAACGGCTGCTTTTTCGGCGCGACGATCGGCCGCTACGCCAACCGGATCAAGGGCGCGCGGATCCGGATTGAGGACCACACCTACCGCCTGACCGCAAACGAGGGCAAAAATACGCTCCACGGCGGCTCGGGCTTCCACACGAAGCTCTGGCGGGCCACCGAAACGCCGGACTGGCTCTACCTGAGCTACGTCTCCCCGGACCGGGAGGACGGCTTCCCGGGCGAAACTTACGTCACGGTGCGCTTCGGCTTCAACGACGACGGCAATTTCGAGATCGGCTATTCCGCGACGGCGAACGCGCCCACCTTCGTCAGCCTGACGAATCACGCGTATTTTAACCTCGCGGGAAAAGGGACGGCGCTGGGCCACCGCCTGCGTCTGGGCGCGGATTTTTACACGCCGGCCGACGGGGAGGGCATCCCCACCGGCGAGATCCTGCCGGTCGAAGGGACGGCGCTCGATTTCCGCGAGGCGCGCCCGGTCGAATCCGATTACGACAACAACTTTGTGTTAAATAAAGAAGGCCCGGCCGCCGAGCTCTTTGAAGAGACCTCCGGCCGCCTGCTCCGCCTCCGGACGGACCTGCCCGGCCTTCAGCTCTACTCCGGCTGGCATATCCCACAGGGACAGAGGGGCAAAGACGGCGCGGTCTACGGGCCGCATTCGGGCCTGTGCTTAGAGCCGCAGTTTTTCCCGGATTCCCCGCACCGGCCCGAATTCCCGTCCGCGCTGCTCTCGCCGGACGGCTGGTACGAGCGCAAGATCGTCTGGGAATTTTCCGTGGAGTAGCCGGGGGCGCGCGGCGTTTTCCGGACATACGCAGGAGCGCGTGCCATTCGATAAGCTTTCGTCGCCGGACGGATTTTACCCGCGTTCGCCGCGGCCGACCTGCGCGGCGGCGATTTTACCGCCAAAGCGCATTTCCCGCGGCGGAATCCATATTCTATTTTTATAAAAAGGGGGCGGGAGCTTGCCGGTCGTCATCTCTTCCATTGCGGCGCGGTCCCATGCACAGCGCGCCGGGATTTTGCCGGGCGAGACGCTCGTCTCGATCAACGGCAGCGCGGTCAACGACGTGCTGGATTACCGGTTTTATCTGGTGAACCGCCTCGTCTCCTTGGTTATCGAGGACCCGGAGGGCCGGGCGCGCACCGTCCGCATCCGGAAAGGGGAATACGCCGAGATCGGGCTCGAATTCTCCTCCTATCTGATGGACGAGGAGCGCTGCTGCAAAAATAAGTGCATTTTCTGCTTCATCGACCAGATGCCGCCGGGCATGCGCGAGAGTTTGTATTTTAAGGACGACGATTCCCGGCTGGATTTCCTGTTCGGCAACTACATCACGCTCACGAACGTCGGCGAGGAGGACATCCGCCGCATCATCGCGATGCACCTCTCGCCGGTCAACGTCTCCGTCCACACCACAAACCCGGAACTCCGCGTCGCGATGATGAAAAATCCCCGCGCCGCGTCCTCCTTGCAATATTTAAAGGAGCTCGCCGAGGCCGGGATCGCGCTGCACACGCAGGTGGTCCTCTGCCCGGGCGTCAACGACGGCGAGGAGCTTACGCGCACCCTGCGCGACCTTTGCGGCATGTGGCCGGCGGTGGAGAGCATCGCCTGCGTGCCGGTGGGCCTGACCAAATACCGCGAGCGCCTGCCGCACATCGACCCCTACACCAAGGAGCGGGCGGCCGAGACGATCGACCTGATCGAGGCGTTTCAGAAAGAGCAGCTCGCCCTGCACGGGGAGCGGATCGCCTACCCGGCGGACGAGTTTTTCATCAAGGCGGGCCGCCCGATGCCGGACGACGTCTATTACGGCGAATTCACCCAGCTCGAAAACGGCGTCGGCCTCTCGGCGCTGCTCAAACGCGAGTTTTTGGAGGCGCTTAACGCCCATGGGCCGGGGGAGATCCACAGAAAAGCGTCCGTCGCGACCGGAAAGGCCGCGGAGGGCCTGCTGGGGGAGCTTGCGGCGCTCGCGGAGGAGAAGTTCCCGGGGCTCCGGGTCGAGGTCACGGCGGTGGAGAACCGCTTCTTCGGCGAAACCGTCACCGTCACCGGGCTTTTGACCGGCGGGGACATCGCCGAGGCTATGAAAGAAAAAGATCTGGGCGAGGAGCTGCTCGTCTGCGAATCGACCCTGCGCTATGAGCGCGACCGCTTTCTGGACGACAAGACGCCGGAGGAGCTTGAGCATGAGCTCGGCGTCCCGGTGCTCATGGTAAAAAACGACGGCTACTCGCTGCTCTGCGCCATGCTGGGCGAGGAAGAGGAGAGCCGCTGCGAAGTCGTTTACGAGGAAGTTCATTAAACAAAAACCGGAGGACGCTATGTCAAAACCGATCATCGCCATCGTGGGGCGGCCGAACGTCGGCAAATCCACGTTATTTAACAAGCTGACCGGCCGCCGCCTTGCGATCGTCGAGGACACCCCCGGCGTGACGAGGGACCGCATCTACGCCGAGTGCGAATGGCTCGGCCACACGGTCATGCTGGTGGACACCGGCGGCATCGAGCCGAACACCGGCGACGATATGCTCTCCAAGATGCGCGATCAGGCCAATGTCGCCATCGCGAGCGCCGATGTGATCATTCTGGTGACCGAGCTTTCGGCCGGCGTCACCGCAAACGACGAGGAGATCGCCTCGATGCTGCGAAAGAGCGGCAAACCCGTGGTCTGCTGCGTCAACAAATGCGACAGGATCGGCGCGCCGCCCGCCGAATACTACGAATTTTACAACCTCGGCTTCGGCGATCCGGTCGCGGTATCCTCCGTGCACGGCCACGGCACCGGCGACCTGCTGGACGCGTGCTTCCAGTTTCTCGATTTCGACCGGGAGGAGGAGGAAGAGGAGGGCGTCGTCAAGGTGGCCATCCTCGGCAAGCCGAACGTCGGCAAGAGCAGCCTCGTCAACCGGATCGCCGGGGAGGAGCGCATGATCGTCGCCGACGAGGCCGGCACGACGCGGGACGCCGCCGACACCGAGGTCGAAAACGACTACGGCAAATTCCTGCTGATCGACACGGCGGGCATCCGCCGCAAGAGCCGGGTGGAGGACAGCATCGAAAAATACAGCGTGCTGCGCGCCTACATGGCCGTGGATCGGTCGGACGTCTGCGTGATCGTGATCGACGCGACCGAGGGCTTCACCGAGCAGGATTCCAAGGTGGCCGGGTACTGCCACGAGCAGGGCAAGGCCTGCGTGATCGCCGTCAACAAATGGGACGCCATCGAAAAAACCGGCAGCACCATGAACGAGTTTACAAAAGACCTGCAGATCGGCCTCAGCTTTATGACCTACGCGCCGATCGTCTACATCTCGGCGCTGACCGGCCAGCGCCTCGACAAGCTGTTTGAGGCGATTCTCGCCACCTACGAGCAAAACGGCCGCCGCATCACGACGGGCATGCTCAACGACATGCTCGCCTACGCCACCGCGAAGGTGCAGCCGCCGTCCGACAAGGGCAAACACCTAAAGTTATATTATATGACGGAGGCCTCCGTCAAACCGCCGACTTTCGTGATTTTCTGCAACCGCGCCGACCTGTTTCATTTTTCGTATCAGCGCTATATCGAGAACCAGATCCGCGAGACGTTCGGCCTGACCGGGACGCCGATCCGCATCTTGGTTCGGGAAAGGGGAAAGGACAAAGGCTGAGCCTTTGCCGGGTGATGCTATGGATAATTGGACTTCCTTCCTGCTGGCCGCCTTCTGCACGGCGGCGCTCTCTTACCTGCTGGGCAGCTGCAACATGGCGATCATCGTATCAAGACTCTTCCGAGTGCCGGATATCCGCGAATTTGGCAGCGGCAGCGCCGGCATGACCAACATGCTCCGCACCTATGGGAAAAAGCTCGCGGCCATCACCTTTGCCGGAGACTTTCTCAAGGGTTCCCTCGCGGTGTTTCTTGCGAGGGTCATCTTCGCGCGGATGGGATTCGCCATGGATCTCGGGTATCTGGCGGGGATCTTCGTCGTGCTGGGGCACATTTTCCCGATCTTCTTCGGGTTTCACGGCGGGAAGGGCGTGGCGACC
>Ga0116178_10003019_pt1 | contig 12917 bp, 13 predicted proteins | sample AD_STIC12_MetaG_FD_89880 | JGI IMG/M metagenome (GOLD analysis project Ga0116178, IMG submission 89880) | Active sludge microbial communities of municipal wastewater-treating anaerobic digesters from USA - AD_STIC12_MetaG | ecosystem: Engineered > Bioreactor > Anaerobic > Digestate | place: USA... | reverse complement strand
TTCTGAATCAGTTTCAACCGCAGCTTGTCTTCGTTATTCAGCTGCAGGTCGCCTTCAGGTTCACGGGTTTTGAACAACGGGATAAGTACACCCATCTTTAACCCTCCGTCAATTTGGATTAGCCGCCGACTTATTACAACGACCTTCAGGTTATCGGCAGAGTGCATAAATTTAATTAGTATTAGCGCTTGCTATGCCCCCCGGTTTGGGTTATTTTTTCTGATAAAGAACGCGAAAGGAAGCAAACATGTTCACACATTTCCGTCACATCCGCAGCTTCTGCCTCATTTTTGCCCTGCTGCTCACTGTTGCCGTTTCGGCTCAGACAGACATAAAACCCCGCAACATCATTTTTCTCATCGGTGATGGCATGGGCGTCGCTCATATCACCGCCGCCCGTATAGAAAACGGGCCCCTCAATCTTGAACGCTTCAAAATTATGGGTCTGCACATGACAGGTTCGGCAAACGATTACGTAACCGACTCTGCCGCCGCCGGTACCGCCCTGGCCACCGGTTTTAAGACCAACAACGACGTGGTCGGGCAGAGCCCCGATGGCAAACCCCTGAAGAATCTCATGGAATACGCCCGCGAAGCCGGCAAGGCCACCGGCGTCACTGTAACCAGCATTCTGCCGCACGCTACTCCGGCCGCCTTTTCTGCGCATCATATTGCCAGATATCACTACGACACCATCACCGAACAGCAGGCCAATTCAGGCCTCGACGTCATGATCGGCGGCGGTCTGAGCAACTACTACCCCAAAACCACTCCCGGCAGCCGCCGTAAAGACGACAAACACATTCTCAACCTGCTGCGCGAAAAGATGCCGGTCGTTCTAAGCATCGCGACTCTTCGCAAAATCAAAGCTCCGAAGCAGCTGACCGCAATTCTTTCAGCAGGCCATCTGCCGCCAGCGATCAAACGCGATTACACCCTCGGCGAACTTACTGCCAAAGCACTCGAATGCCTTACCCAGAACGAAAAAGGCTTTGTGCTCATGGTCGAAGGTTCGCAGATCGACCTCGCTTCGCACGACAACGACATGCCTCGCCTTATCGGCGAAGTAAAAGATTTTGACACGGCCGTAAAAACCAGTCTCGACTTTGCCGAAAAAGATGGCAGCACTCTGGTCGTGGTGACCGCCGACCACGAAACCGGTGGCATCACTCTGCCAATGAAAACCATCGAAAACGACAAAATCGTTAAACCGACTTTCTCAAGCGACAATCACACTGCCGTGATGGTTCCGGTCTTCGCCTACGGCCCCGGCGCCGAAAATTTCGCCGGCATTCAGGCGATCGACGATGTCGGTCGCAAGCTTATCGAACTGGTAAAGTAATATGACCACCAGCGACACCGGAACGGCCCGAAGACCTTGGGCTCTGCAGATCATCATTCTGCTGGCCGCCATTGCCCTGATGTTCATCGGCTTCAAAAACGGTGAACATCGTAGTTACTTTCAGAAAGCGATTCTGGTGTGCACACAATGCATCGGCCTGGGTTAAAAATAAGATTCTGGTCGCAGGCTGCCGCCACCATCGGCAGCAATGCTTACCTTGTCGGCTTCAAAACCGGTAATCTCTATACCGGCGTTCTCAAGCACGCCTGCGTGCCGACGCTCAACTGCTACAGCTGCCCGGCCGCGCTTTTTGCCTGCCCGATCGGCGCCATGCAGGTCACGGTTGCCGGAGCCGGCGGCCTCGATCTGACGGCCCTGCACACTATCGGCGCCCGCCTGGCAGCCATCTCAACCTCACTGCCACTCCTGGTGATCGGTTTTCTGGCCCTGATTGGCGGAATTGTCGGTCGCGCCGCCTGTGGCTGGATATGCCCGTTCGGCTGGTTCCAGGAACTGCTCAATCGTATTCCGTCGCCCAAATTCAATGGACCACAGGTTCTCAAATATCTGAAATACGTCATTCTCATCGTTTTCGTCTTTCTACTTCCGGCTTTCTGGCTCGATGAATACGACGGCGGCGAACCAAGCTTCTGCAAATACATCTGCCCGGCCGGCACGCTCGAAGGCGGTCTGCCGCTGGCGTATCTGCAACCCGGCCTGCGCAGCCAGCTCGGCTGGCTGTTCACCTGGAAAGCGACGCTTCTGGCATTACTGATCGCCGCCGCAGTATTCATACGACGCCCATTCTGCCGCTGGGTCTGCCCGCTTGGAGCTTTCTACGGGCCATTCAACAAAGTCAGCCTCTACCGCATCGAATTCGAAAAAGAAGGCTGTATCGAATGCGGCGCCTGTTCACGCAAATGCCCGGTCAGCCTCGACGTGCCGCGCCAGGTCGACCAGGCCGAATGCCTGCGCTGCCTCGAATGCCGCGACGCCTGCCCGAAACAGCTGTTAAAAATCTCCCGCCGCTGATCAACATCTGCTGAAAAATTCTGCAAAAAGCTCATGCTTATCGTTGTTGCGCATGAATAGCAGCTCTGTAAATTCGTCATTTCAACTAAGCAGACCCCAAATTAAGGATTTTAATGCGTCTGCCGAAATACGGAACCCGTCAAATCAGACGGGCTCAGCGAAGGTAGAGTAATTTTTCCTGGCGGGGGAGTGAGCGGCCGACGGTGGTTGCGGCTGTATAACCGGCAGAGCGAAGATCGGCGAGAACCTGATCGGCAAGATCCGGGTCGACCAGCATTAACAGACCACCGGAGGTCTGCGGGTCGAGGCTCAGCATGCGGTCAGTGTATGACAGGCAGCTGTCGAAAGAGGTTGCGGCTTCGACGTATTTCTGATTGCGGAAAGCCCCACCCGGTATGCAGCCAAGATCTATCAGAGCGCGGGCACCCGAAAGCCCGGGCAGCCGGGCGGCGTTAAATTCGAGAGAAATGCCGCTGGCGCGGGCGATGTGCATGGCGTGACCAAGCAAACCAAAACCGGTAATATCGGTGGCGCAGGTCACATTGTATTTCTGCATGATCTCGGCACCCGCCCGATTGAGCTGCTTCATTGAAGCCAGCGCCGCCTGATAATGCGCCGGCGCGGCTTCGCCCAGACGCTGACCTGCTACCAGAACGCCGGTTCCGAGGGGTTTGGTAAGAATCAGTGTCTGGCCGGGGCGGCCTTTGGCGTTGGTAATGACCCGATCGGGGTGAACAGTGCCGGTGACGGCCAAGCCATACTTCGGCGGCGAATCGGCAATCGTGTGACCACCAACGATGATGCCGCCGGCTTCGACGACTTTTTCGAGGCCGCCGCGCAGTATCTCGCCGAGAATTTCAAGCGGAATACCGGTGGCAGGAAACATCACCAGATTCATCGCCGACAGCACGCGCCCACCCATGGCAAAAACATCGCTCAGGGCGTTGGCGGCGGCAATTTGACCGAACTCAAAAGCATCAGAGCAGACCGGCGGAAAAAAATCGGTGGTTTCGATCAGGGCAAGGTCATCGCTGATCCTGATGACACCGGCGTCATCACAGGTGTCGAGACCAACCAGCAGTCGCGGGTCAGAATTCGCCGGAAAACGGCCAAGCGCCTCGGCAAGAAGGTCAGGTGGCAGCTTTGCCGAACAGCCGCCATATTCAACGGTCGTCAGCAGATCAAAGGCTGGCACTGGGGGCTTTTCATCATGCAGCTGCGCAACAATGCCCATTTTTTTTATCAGAGAAAGTGCCTGGTCGCCGTCAACCCTGTCGAGCTGCAGGCACATGCCGCATTCTGAAGAAATGTGTTTCGGCGTGGCAATTACCTGCAGCGGCAGGCCGGCACTGCGGCAAGCCGCTTCGGCCTTGATAACCTCGCGGGTATTGCGAAACAAAAGCAGTATTTTCATCTGACAATCTCTTTCAAAGCCCGCACAACTTCGGCAAAATCAGCGGCGGTATGCCAGCGTGAAGGTGCCAGTCGCACCGCACCGACCGGAAAACTTTTGAGTGTCTGATGTGCCAGCGGTGCGCAATGCAGCCCGGCGCGCACTTCCATGCCAAACTCTTCGCTCAGGCGGGTAGCAATTACAGATGGATCGAGAGACTCATGCCGGAAAGAAAAAAGGTTGCCCTGGCAATTTGCGTCAGAGGCACGCAGAACACAGATGCCAGGCAGAGCTGCCACTGCATCGATGAAGGCAATAAACTCGACATGCGAATGGGCTGGCGGCGGCGTATTTTCGAGAGCCGCGAGCAGGCCGATAATGCCGGCAATGTTACCGGTTCCGGCTTCAAAAGCATCGGGGGTAAAGCATGGCATGGCAAAACTCTCTGAGACGCTGCCGGTGCCGCCATAAATCAGCGGTTCGACCAGTTCAGGGTGGCGTATAAACAGACCGCCGGTACCGGTCGGCCCGAGCAGGCCTTTGTGGCCGGTGCAGGCAACAAAGTCGAGGTTCCAGGCGTCGATTTTCAGGTCGGTGGTTCCAGCTGACTGGGCAGCATCGACAAGCAGCGGAACATCACCGATAGCTTCTTTGATGCTTTTAAGCGGCTGAATCAGACCGTTTACATTACTCTGATGATTGACCACCACCAGCCGTGTCTTTGACGTCAGCATACGGCTTATTTCGCCGGTTTGAATAAGCCCGTCAAGCCCTGAAGGAAGAACCCGCCAGGTTACTCCGCGCAGCCGCTTCAACGCTTCGAGTGGCCGCATTACCGCGTTATGTTCGAGCCCGGAAATCAGCACTTCGTCACCAGGTCGCAAAAAGCCCTGCAATACAAGGTTCAGACCGGTGGTCGCATTTGGCATGAAAGAAAGCAGTTCAGGCCTGCCGACCCCAAGACAGGCTGCAAGGCTGTCGCGGGCCTTTTCCACTTTACGGCTGACTTCGACGGCGCGCGGATAAGCACTGCGGCCGTAGGGGCCGCCGAGTTCGTCGAGGTAACGTGCCATTTCGCGGGCCACTTCTCTGGGCCGCGGAAACGACGTGGCGCTGTTATCGAAATACATGCAGCTTTTCAATTCAGGGGTTCCTCAGGGGGTGAAGACTTTGCTGGCTGATGCGGCTGTCTGCATGATATCATACATGTTCGAAACCCGCCCGACCTGTAGTTTTGGCTTGAGTTCGAAATAATCGAGGCAGGTGCCGCATACCAGCATCTTAACCCCGGCCGCCTCAAGCTCTTTCAGGGCACCCAGCACCGGCGAACCTTCACAAGCCAGCGTCACGCCCGAATTGTAAAAAAGAATGGCCGAAGGCGCAGGCGCGGTTTCTTTGAGAGAATTGATGCAGGCCTGAATGAGAATACGACCGAGTTCGTCGCTGCCGCTGCCCATTACAGAACAGCTCAGAACCAAAATATACGGCCCGCTGTTGCCGCCAGCAGGCGAACAGTAATCTTCGGGTCGCAAACTGGCTTCGGCGGGTTTAACCACTTCGGCGCTGACCGTAAAAACACCGGCATTTTCGACACAGGTGGCCCTGCAGCCAAAATCCTGCAGAAACCGCATGACGTTTTCGTGTGCGGTAGCATTATCGATCAGAATTTCGAGAATTGACCCGGGTTCAGCGCTCGTTAAAGCCTTCTTAACCATAATAAGAGGTTTTGGGCAAAGCAGCCCACGGGCATCAATAAGTTTTTCGGCCATGGTCTTATCCTTAGTATGACTTTGTATCGACAATAATGTTTATTTAAGCGCAATTTGCTGAAAATTTCAGCCTCGCTTCGTTTTATTTTACTAGAAATAGAAAATTTCTGAAAAATGTTTATTTTTGCAATTTCCCCGTGAAGAAATTTATACAGTCTTGTGCTAGAATCCGGTGCTTGATAAGTCTTTGGCCCGGAACAGAGTATTTCGATGAGGATCATTCATTCGCTTGAGGGAACAGCCTGGAGTGGCGGACAACAGCAGGCTTTGTTTCTGGCACAACAGCAGCAGCAGGCTGGCCATGATGTTTTACTGGCATGTCAACTCGGCGGCGAACTCGAAAAAAGAGCCCAGGCCGCCGGTCTGCGTTTATGGCCAAATAATTATGCCGGTGAAATGAATCTGCTTTCGATCCTCAATCTTCTTCGGGCCTACAATTCATTCAAGCCGGATGTGGTAAATATTCACCGTGCCTGGGCGCATACTCAATGGGTGTTTATCTCATTATTCAAAAGATTTCGCGGGCTTGTCGTTTCGCGCCGGGTTCTCTTCAAGCCCGATTTCAACCCTCTGAGTCTGATAAAATACCGCACCCCTGTGGTCAGAGGGCTTATTGCGGTGAGCGAAGCGGTTGCCGACTGCCTTATGGCAACCGGTGTCAAACGCGAAAAAATCAAAATCGTCTATTCTGCAACCGATACCGATCGTTTTTCTCCCGATGTCAGGCATGATTTCGAGGGCCCCATGCCGGTAGCAGCGCCAGATAACGATGGGCAGATGCCGCCGGTTGCTTTGATGGTAGCAAATTTTCACCGCAACAAGGGACATCATATACTTGTCGAAGCGTTTCGACAGGTCTCTTCGAATGGCCGCAGCTGCATCTTATGATTGCAGGCAACAAAACAGACTGCGAAGAACTGCGAAACATGGTTTCCGGAACTTCGGCAGCGGGAAAACTTCACCTGCTGGGCTTTCGCAGTGATATTCCGGCTCTGATTCAAAGAAGTTTATTCACCGTCAATGCCTCTTTTAAAGAGGGCTTTCCCGGAACGATAAGAGAGTCTTTGTGCATGGGCAAGCCTGTCATAGCCTCGGCTATTCCGGCAAATATCGAAATAAGCCGGATTGTGCCGATAGCATTGTTTGAGCCCGGCAATTCACGATTACTCGCAGAGGAAATGCTGAAAATGAAGAAGTCCGTTTCCAAAGCCGACCGTGGTCAAAATGTGCGTGAAACCGCCGTGCGTTTTTTTTCTGTCGCTTCGATGGCAGCACGAACCGAAGCAGCTTACCGTGAACTGACGGGGATAAGATGAAAAGATCGATACCCGTTCTTTACTACCATCGCATCGGCAGCCCTGACGGAATTCACCTAAGTGTTCCGATTGCTGACTTTGACAGACAGATGCGGTTTCTGGCCGAAAAAAACATCAACGTCATTTCTGTTTCGCAGCTGTTCGCCTGGCTTCAGGGCAACCTGAAGGTCAGATTGCCGGCCGTCTGCATAACTTTCGACGATGGCTTCATAGACAACTATCGCCACGCTCACCCGATACTGCAAAAATACGGCTGCAAAGCGGGCCTGTTCATTGCCACCTCTCTCATTCGCCCCGCTGGCCTGCGGGCCGCCGAAGAACTGTTACCTTTCAACGAATCACATACGAAAGCCCGCCAGGGCGATTTGAGCCATTTTCTTGCCGCTTCTGAATTGCGGGAAATGGCTGCCTCCGGCGTCTGGGAAATATATTCGCACACACACAGCCATTCGCAGGTCTTTATCAATGACACAGTCACCGGAAGCTACCCGGACACGGACAATCACTGGGGTATTCTTTCAGCATATTCACAAAGCCTTGAAGAGGGCAAATGGCCGGTCTTCAAGCGGAATGCCGGGCTGCTCCAGCCGGCGATGAAAGTTGCAGGCTTCAGCAAAGACGCCTCCGGATGCGCCAGAGTCGATCTGGTTTCTGAGACCGCCGAAGAATTTGCGGTCAGAGTCAAATCTGATCTCGAACAATCGCGACAGATCATCACGCAGATGTTCCCGCATCAGCCGCTGCTGGTATGCTGGCCATGGGGCAAGGCAGACACAGAGCTTGAAAAACAGGCGGCGGCCTGCGGTTTTGTCGGCGCCTTCAGAACCGATTCCGGTGCTAATTATCCCGGAATGGATCTGATGCAGATCAAAAGATTTCCCGTGAAAAAAAGAGATATATTTCGTTTTGCGGCCGGCATATGGCTGCGAAGCTACCGTTTTACCGCTGACATCTACGCGTTTTTTCGCAACGGTTGACGGCTGCAATATTATTACAACAGGGTTTTCAGCTGCAACAAGCCTGCAGTGGGCCGTCGGCACGGGGGCAGCGATATATTCCGGCAAGGCGCCCGGCATTTGCATGGCCTGCCAGAGCCGATGCAATTCCTCTGTCATGGCCGGTCACAACGACATGAAATGCGGCACCAGCTGGAATTGAGCTGAGCCAGCCATTGTCGCCAAGAATCACGCCGGCGACGTCTGTTGCTGTAACCGACTCACCCATCTGGCGACCTGAAATAGCTGAAAAGCGCTCGGGGCGGTGAACAGATTCAGCGTTGAGCGGCGTGCCGACGCACCAGCCGCCGACTACGGCAACGATGCAGGCAGCGTCGGCAGCAATCTGAGGCTCATGTGCGGCATGCGCCTTAACCGGGCGGCCAGCCGAGCCATCGGCCTCGACAATCAGGTGCTGACAGACGGTTTTTAGCGAGAACGCTTCTTCAGCAGGAAAGCCGAGGCATTTGCCGTTTTCGATGCGATCGGCAACCGTGACCATCGGCGCCGGGCGGTCGTGCAGGCCGGCCAGAATCTCTGAAAAAGAGTCGACCCTCAGGTCAGCGCACTGGTCAGGCGTCGGAACCCAGATCTTCGTCGTGGTGGTACAGATCGTTCTTTCGCCGCGCGCCGCCCATGCAGCCGCAAGTTTGAACATCAGGGTCGTTTTACCACCACCGCCGATCAGCCAGATATCAGGGTAATCGAGCAGCAGCTTCATTTCGCAATTAGCTTAAAGCGGTGTAAAATCGCTTCGAGCACTGCGCCGCTGATGGTGCGACTTTTGTCGGTAATAGTAAAACACGCGCTCACTTCGCCGCGCGGGTCGACGTCGGCGAGTTTAAGGCCGGGGGTGGCCAGCACGCCATCGTGCAGTATGCCGCGCAATACGCCTGTAATTGAGGCTTTTACCGGCTCTTCGCCGACCATGGCGACAACTTCGCCCGCCCTTACGACATCGCCGATTTTGCGGACACCGCGCACAATACCGGTGCAGGGAGCACGCAGGACCCGACCGGCGGTAACCCCGCCGATCGACCCGGGAACCCCGGTATCGGCAGCGGCACTGCCGGTTTCGATCAGCCGGCCGAGATCATGACCTCGATTGGTTTCGACAATCAGATGCGCATCGACGCCGCAGACAGCGCCGGGCCCCAGGCTGATCACCAGGGGTGCCTGCTTGACCGAGGTCGCGCCCGGGCATTTGAGAAGCCGGGCATCGATCAGCACATCGGGTTTTAATTCGTTCAGAATGGCCGCTTCAGAGTCGATGACGACCGACACATGATCACGGCCAGCAGCAGGCAGTCTGCCGCCTGCAAGCAGACAACCGCGCACGCCCTCGACAACGTTTTCGCCATCCCAGACGGCGCTGCAGAAAGAAATGGCGCGCCTGACAGCCAGCGGCTGGCTCACTTCGGTCATTGTCACTTCAAAGCCTGAACGAAACAGGCGATGAGCAACGCTGCTCGCCATTTCACCGGCACCCAGAATGAGAACTTTCAAGATTGCACCTCCAGGTCGGAAGGTGTATCGATATCGAGCACCACTCCGGGGTCGTTAACCTCAACCAGAGCCAGGTCAGCTGCGTTCTTCTGCAGCAGACCTCGGGCACCGCTGTCGCCCGAAAGCTTCTGCAGCTCAGCAATATAACGGGCGGCAAAGACAACCGGGTGGCCGCGCCGGCCCGCAAAAACAGGAGCGATGATTCCCTTTGCCCCGGGCTGCTTTGCAGCGGCAATCAGAGTCGAAATCGTCACAGAATTTACATCTGGCATATCGGCAAGGCCAACCGCAACCAGTTCGGTGGCGGCAGGCAATGCCATGGCAGCCAGTCGGAGTGAACCGCCCATGCCTTCATCTGCTGATTGATTGATCAGCAGACGAAGGCCGGGCCGGTTTTCACCGGCTTCGCCCGGCCGCCTGACGAGAATCAGCTCGTCGATTTCGGGCACCGCCTGCCAGCGGGAAAGGGTTGCCGCAAGAACGGTCGCGCCCCGCCACGGCAGATTGAGCTTGTCGCTGCCCATCCGCCGCGACGCACCCGCGGCAAGAACGATGCCGAGAATCATGCCAGCTTATTTGACGCTGCCAAGAGCGCGCAGGATCTTTTCGGGAGTGAACGGCCAGCTTCTGATCCAGGCGCCACAGGCGTCATGGATCGCGGCCGCAATAACCGGCGCCGCGCCGTTGCATGCGATTTCTGAGATCGACTTCGCGCCCATCGGCCCGAACGGGTCGTTGGTATCGACGAGAACCGCCTTGAAATCATCAGGCAGATCACCCATCTGCGGCACCTTGTAATCTACGAAGTTCGGGTTGAGGCAGTTGCCCTTTTCGTCGTAGATCATTTCTTCGTAGAGACTGTGGCCGATGGTTTTGAGCACGCCGCCATAAATCTGGCCAAGAGCCAGTTCGGGGTTGATCGGGGTGCCGGCATCCTGCAGGGCATAGTATTTGAGAATGCGCACTTTGCCGGTGCGGGTATCGACCGCGACTTCGCAGAAGTGAGCGCCATAGGGGAAAGAGCCCTTGTCGGTAATGAAATGTGCGGTTGAAATCAGCTGACCGTGACCAGTACCGCTCTGAGTGCGACGGGCGATCTGCTCGTAGGTGACTTCGCCCGAAAGGCCTTTAACAACGCCAGGCCAGGCGAGTTTGAGGTTGTTCTCTGGCTCCTGCAGTATGTCGGCCGCTTCCTTGATCAGCATATCCTTCATTTTCAGGGCCGCATTGAGGGCGGCACCGCCCGAAAAATAGGTACCTGAAGAAGCGTAGGCACCGACGTCGAATGGCGTCGAATCTGTATCGGCCGCCAGCACGGCAACGTTTTCCATCGGTATCAGCAGAGTTTCGGCGACCAGCTTGACGGCAACGGTTTCGAGGCCAGTACCGAGGTCGGTTCCGCCTGAGAGTATCATGAAGGTGCCGTCGCCGAACTGAGTGATAGCGGCATTTGCCGAGTCGAGGCCCGGCAGACCCGAACCCTGCTGCAGAATGACGACGCCCTGGCCGATTTTAACGTCAGGGTTATCGCTGGAGGTCTTGACGCCCCAGTTGATCATCTTTTTGCCCTGTTCGAGCGCGGGGCCGAGGCCGCAGGTATAGACGAGCTGCGGCGTGCCTTCGCGGCCTTCACCGAGGCAGCGCAGAATTTCGAGCACAACGCCTTCGCGCACCCGGTTCTTTTCAATAAATTCGAGTGGATCCATGCCGAGTTCGCGCGCCATTTCGGCGGCGGCCAGCTGCATGGCAAACGAGCCCTGCGGCGCACCGTAACCCTGATAAGCGCCGGTCGGGGCGATATTCGAATAGTAGGTATTCACGTCAAAGCGCACGTTATCGCAAAGAAACAGGGGCAGAGATTTTGAGCAGGCATTCATCGGCACGGTCAGACAATGTGACCCGTAGGGGCCGGTATTGGCTTCGAGGTCCATGTGAATGGCGGTGAGACGCCCGTCTTTTTTGGCGCCGACCTTGACCTTAACCTTGATGACATGGCGGGTGCGCGAATTGATGAATTCTTCTTCACGGGTATAGCGATAAAGAACATCGCGGCCGGTAACCCAGGTTGCCCAGGCGGCCACTTCTTCGAGCACCATGTCCTGTTTGGCGCCGAAACCGCCGCCGACGCGCTCTTTAATGACGCGAATCTTGTTTTCTTTGACACTGAGAATGCGCGCGATAATGCGACGAACATGTGACGGAACCTGGGTCGAAGCATGCAGAACCAGGCGGTCGCCTTCCATGCGGCTGTAGATTATGTGTGGTTCAAGCGGTGTACACTGAACTTGACTGCTTTCGTAAGTGCGCTCGATGGTCTCATCAGCTTCAGCAAAGCCTTTGTTGATGTCGCCGATACCGCCGTGAACCGAGGCGGCCAGGTTGCGATGAGGGTCGGCGTGAATCGGAAACTGATAGATGATTTTGCCTTCACGCGGGTCAACGCCCTGATTGTATTTATCGAGATCGGCGGGAGCGCCGACGACGTATTCGACCTTCGCCTTGTGAATAACCGGGGCGCCGGGGCGCTTGGCTTCATCGATGGTCAATACGGCGGGCAGCACTTCGTATTCGACCTTGATCAGCTTCAGAGCTTCTGCGGCGATTTCGGGTGTTTCGGCAACGACAGCGGCGACGCGGTCGCCGACGTGGCGGAGTTTCTGGTCGAACATGCGGCGATCATAGGGCGACGGTTCGGGGAAACCCTGCCCGGCCGGGTTATACCAGACATCGGGGCTGTTTTTATAGGTAAATACGGCCACAACACCTTTAAGAGCTTCGGCTTTCGAGGTATCGATACTTTTGATAAATGCGTGCGCGTGCGGGCTCGGCATTACCTTGAGGTGGCAATGACCGGGTCTGACACGGTCTTCGACAAATGCCGACTCGCCGCGGGCGAGAAGGTAACCGTCGATTTTGCCTTTGGCGGAACCGACGTAGCGCATGCCTTCGCGGAATTTCGGAGCTTCGACCGGTGTCGCCGGGTCTTTGCGACGGGCGACCGCCAGATTCATAGCATCAAATACCTGCTCATAGCCGGTGCAGCGGCAGAAAACGCCGGAAAGGGCGTCTTTTACCTGTTCACGGGTCGGGCGTTCGACTTTTTCGAGCAGCTCGGCAGCCGCCATCAGCATAGAACCGGTGCAGTAGCCGCACTGAACTATACCGGCATCGATAAAGGCGGTCTGCAGACTGGAAAGTTCGCGTGGTTTGGCAAGACCTTCGACGGTGCGCAGGTCACGACCTTCGACCTGGCCGACGACAAGCAGACAGGTGTTCATCAGGCGACCGTCGACGAGAATCGAGCAGTTACCGCAGGTGCCTTCGCCATCGCAGCCGTTGCGTACCGAAAGAATGCCGGCACGGCGCAAGGCATCACGCAGGTTTTCGCCTGCTTCAGCTTCAAGAACGAATGGGGAGCCGTTGAGAGTAATTGAAATGGACATCAGCGCACTCCTTTGCAAGAACAGGTTCCGGTGGCCGCGGCTTTGAGAACGCGCGCGCCAAGAACCGCTGCCAGCTGACGCTTGAAAGCGGCACTGCCACGCAGATCATCGATCGGCTGCA
>Ga0116178_10003015_pt1 | contig 12922 bp, 20 predicted proteins | sample AD_STIC12_MetaG_FD_89880 | JGI IMG/M metagenome (GOLD analysis project Ga0116178, IMG submission 89880) | Active sludge microbial communities of municipal wastewater-treating anaerobic digesters from USA - AD_STIC12_MetaG | ecosystem: Engineered > Bioreactor > Anaerobic > Digestate | place: USA... | reverse complement strand
GGGGTACTCTCCGAAAAATACAAGGTTCCTACACATGGACACTCCCGACCCCGTGGAAATTCTGAAGGGTACAACGGGAAACGATGGTTTGATCGAGGTTACAAAGGGGCTATTCTCTGGAATCCGCTGGTAGAGCGGGTTCTGGGGGATAGCCCCTTTTTTACGCTAGTGATACCAAAGTAGTATCCTTTGTAAAACCCACTGTTCATCGTATGTACCATAGTACCCTATGGTAAACCAGCATGAACAAAGGATTTCAAGCGATTATACCTTTGATACCCTTTGATACCGCAAGGGCACCATCGTACCCTATTGCCAACTTTGGTTGTACGAAAGTTTAACATGGTACCCTACACCAATTCGTTGTACGGCAGGGTGCACGCCACGAAATTATTTTTTCGTTGCAAACTCGCATCTGGCGCGGCTTTCACGCATGTTTCGCGTTGTTCGAAAAAAAATTTTGTTGACATTCGCAGGTTGTACGTGATTTAATGCAAGCACGTTCAGCGGCCGCGCTCGCTGGCGAATACAGCAGGGAGATACCCAACATGACCAGACAGGATAGGTTAGAGTTACTGAAGAAAATAGGCAAGAAGGCACAGGAACAGAGAAGTATGGAAATACGAAGGCAGGAAAGAAAAGGAGAGAAGAAATGACACAGGAATTACAGATAGCACTGAGTAAAGTCTACGGAGTCAGAGCAATAGCCAGACTGGCCAAAGCCATAGCCCGAGGGGAACAGGGGGGTAGAATACCCTACACCATGCTACTCTGGGCTATAACAGACGGAGTCTTGCGGATAGTCCCACTCTGACCCCGCCGAAACCCCGGAGTAATCCGGGGTAGCCACAGGGGGAACTGTGGCCTGACGAGGGTATCCCCAGCCACAGGGGGATACCGGCGGTAGCCTGCCCGTTACGCAACGGGTATGCTACGGCTGCTGACTGAGGCAGAAAGGAATAACTGAATGGCGAGAAAACTCAGGGTATATCCCTGACAAGTCCTGATAGCCCGATGGCAAGGGCAACTCAGGCGGCACCCGCAGCGGCAACAAGCGGGCTACTCGGCGGAGTAGAGGGCACCACGGACACGGTGGAGAACCCCTTCAGGTCTGGCATTGCGCTTAACCCAAGTGGGAAAGTATAGACCTGTATAAGTCCTGTATTCACAGGCAAAACTTCAGCACCCAGGGAAGGACGTATGGTGAGGAACCACGGATTACGCCTGGATACTGACGGCTCAGCGACGACCCTTGTCACCATGCGAGGGTAGCCCTTCGATCCCGGCTGAGTCCCTATGCCAAGGGAATCAGGTGTCTACGCTTTTGGACACCTGAGGACTGTAACTAGGGAAGACTGGCGACAACAGACCACCTCCACGTGGTGCCAGTTGGGTAATTCCAAGAGTCTGTTATCACCACTGGTTTACAGTGGTAAACACAAGCCCTATGATACAAAGGGATACGTATCAGGGGCTATATCAGGAGGTATCCCACATGAGATATTCTAACGACATCGTCCTCAGTTCCGATTCAATCAATATTCTCCGGTCTAACCTCAAGACCATCAACGCCAACAGCCCCGAGGTTCTCTCGGGGGTCTGGCGTGGCAAGGCCGCCAGGTTGACTGGGGACGAGACTGTCAGCACTACCCCTGACAGAAACTACTGTGGCTACCGCCCAGTAGATCAGGCACCCGTCGAACTCTGGGTATTCGACGGGGACAGAATCCAGTGGGAGTCGGGGACTCCCGACTATTACGAGTGCCTGTGGATAAACAGGTAACTCACAGACAGAAAGGCCGAAACACCGGGGGCAACCCCGGTGTCCACCAGTTATGCTGGTGCTGATGAGGCCAACCCATCGCTGTGCTTTGGGCACCCACAGAAAACCATTAGTCACCCCAAGGGATCAGTCTCTTGTCTGGGGTGACACTAGGAGAACTCACTATGTCTAGCTTAACAAACTTCACAGCCCTTGTGTTCGGAGTTAAGAACCTGGGGGACAGCATTGTGTCCCTCGTCAGAGACCACGGGATGCCCGAAGAGGGCATCGAGAGCTATCACTGCGGGTGTGGCTGCTGCTCACCCGAGTGGATACTCAGTGAGGCAGCCGAGGCGCTGCCCACCGACGAACTTGAGGGGCTCGTGAAGTCCCTCATCATCAGCCCTACCCTGCGGAACCATCAGGTTCTCCACAGGGCAGCAGCCCTCGGAGCCATCACCCTCAGTGGTGACCCCGAGGACATCCACGGCTGGAACTGGACTCCAGCTGGTCTGGCTGTGGCCAAGTGGGTCGTCGGGGACATGCACTCCGACGGTCTCATCTGTCCCGACTGTGGGACAATCCTTGGAACCCTCAGTTCCTCGGATCACCGGGTCTTCTGCTGCTGGGATAGAGCAGCAGACCTCAGCCTCATCAGGGATGAGGACACAGGGGAGTGGAGTTCCCCTGAGGGATTCCAGTGGAGGCATACCTTCGGGGTGCGTCTCCCCAAAGAACTCCGCTAAGGCAGACCGGAGTGACTCCCGACTATTACGAGTGCCTGTGGATAAACAGGTAACACTCACAGGCCGAAACACCAGAGGTCACAAGTCTCTGGTGTCCACCAGTTACGCTGGTGCTGATGAGGCCATCAGATTCAAAAGGTATGGAGGTTCTCATATGAGAATAATCACAGTAAAACCGGGGACTATCACCCCAACAACCACCGCTTCCCATCAGGAAGCAACCCCAGCTCTCAGGGCTAAGCACCCAGGAGAGAGAGCTACCAAGGATCTCTATCTGGGGCGCATCAAGTCCCACCTTGACCGTCTGAGGGATCATCTCAGAGCGGGGGATAGGCGACTGGTATCCCCAGAGGCTCTGCTCTGGGCAGACCGGGCGTTCCCCAGTAAGACGAATACCCTCGATGTTCTTCGGGGTATTGAGATGACTCTTAGCCGAGGGGTTCCACCCCTGCCTCAGAATCTCAAGGAGCAGGAGAGGCTCCGATCACTGGTCACTCAGTGGCATCAGAGAGCAAAAGCCCTATGGGCACGTGGTGACGGGGCACAGCTCCCAAGAACTGCCTATGACGCCGACCTCAAGATCAGGAAGGGGATAGATGCCCTCACGAATCAGGAACTGAGTGACTTGGTTGTCGCTCTGGGGGGCACCAAATGAGGGAAGAACTCCGGCAGATCATTGCCGAGGTGTGCCTTCAGGTTCTGGCCGCCTCGGTTCCCACCCTATTCATCGTCGGTGTCATCATCGCCGACAAGCTACTACCATAAGGAGACAACCCATGACTAACATTTTCCATGTATTTGATACCCTGAGGTCTGACCTATGGAACCTTCACCCTAAGGATAGACTATCAGCCACTGCCCGTATGCTAGGGAGACCAGCCCTGGTGGCTGACCCTCTGTATCGCCAGGCGTTCTCCGACTGGAGACGGGGGGTATCATTATGAGATACCTCGCAGTGCTCGCCTATACCACGGGGGAAGCCCCGATCAGTCAGCTCACCCACTGGTTCCTGAAAGTCCCATCATCGGAAACGTTGATGGAATGTCTCGATGGTTGCTTTGAGTCCATCATACTGGTGGATACCCACACGGGTAACACCCTGGCCTACTCCCATTACGACGAGATCGTGTGGATTGAACAGGAGGAAACAGCATGATACACCTCGGATCACCTGCTGTAGATCAGCAGACACCCCGGTATCTCTATGTCTACGTCATGGCTACAGCACCTATCGACAACCCCAAGCTCGTTGGGTTCAAGAGCATGGAGATACTGGCTGAGACTGAGGATCAGGCCTACATGTTGGGCTTGGCCTCAGATACTATGATGCTACCAGAGGGACACATGTTCCTCAATGACTACGTGCATGAGGTGAAACCATGAAAGACTATCTCCTGACTATCACCGAGGTTCTCACTAACCTCTATGGTATCCGCATCAGTAACCGGGTGACCCATCAGCTCCGAGATGGTATCACCATGGGTGCCTTCAAATATCGGGGAATCCAGTATAACTGGGTGCTCCAGGGTATGACACTAGAGGTCACGCCCTCTGTCTAACATCAGTTACCTGAGGTGCCCACCTATGGTGTGCATCGGTGGTTCGACTCCACGGCACCTCAATCTTTACCCTTATCTAACAGAAGGAGAACCATATATGAATAACTATAGAAATACTCCGTTGTATAACAACATCCCCTGGGTGTTCGATCGAACACCAATTATAAACCTAGTATGGCCGGAGAAACCACAGGTTCAAGAGGGTGGCATGAGACCTCACATTCTAGTAGGATTCCCTAGCTACCTGGTGGATGCCTACCAAAATTACATGGAAAGGATACCTATACCCACAAGAGTTCCTTATATAGAAATTTGTGGGTATGGTGACAACTGGTTCTCTATGTATATAAAATTAGTGGGGGAATACTTAGATACTCTCTCCGAGGTCACAAAGCAGCTTCTCAAAAAAACCATGGAGATCTATGTTGATAAGAAAAATCCCAAGGCTACCCCATGGCAGTCGATCAGGGTGGCCTATCACGCCTGTCCATACAGGCTGGTCACCAAGAAGCCCCGGATGACCTGTAGTCTAACCTATTTTGCTCAGAAATACATGGGCTTCACCCCCACAGATGAGTGGTTAAAACAAGTCTATTGTGTAATCACAGGAAATTTATCCTTAAAGTTTGGAAGCCTCAAGTTTCACCTCAAGAACGGTGGTGATGAAGATGCCTATGAGGTATTCTCAAGAGTCTACACCAATGTAAACGAAGAGGGTATGGAAGCTTCATACCCATCTGTCGATGGCTCCTGTATGAGGAAATACAAATGGACAACATGCAGAGGAAGCATCGGGGTAGAGGGATGTGCATTCAAACACCCTGTGTATTCCTACTGCGTCCCTCAGCTAGGCCTTGCCTGGTTGGAGGATAAACAAGGATTCACCACTGCAAGAACTTTGGTGAACCTTGAGAGTAAGGCAATCCACCGTGTCTATTCCTCAGCACCAAAAGGCTTCGACCAAAACTATGCTGACCAACAGGCTGACTACCTACTTCAACAGTTGGAATTACAAGGTTTCAAGAGAGCATGTGATACTCTTGATGGAGTTCAACTGAACCTCCAGTGGTATGATGATGAGCAGGTGGTAGCCCCTTACTTGGATGGGGGCTACAATTTCGTTACTGCTGATGGGATATGCACTAACGATGACAGTTATGCCTTATGGGACAAACACAATCCACCAGTACAGAACCTCCTTAGGAGGGAGGTTACATGCTATAGTTGTAATGACAGAATTGATGAAGATGATGCACGAGAAGTGAACGGTAACTGGTATTGTGAGGATTGTTTTGATAGAAACTACAACATTTGTAGTGGCTGCGATGAATACATCCACACAGATAATACCTACTTCGCTCCAAGTGGACAGCCTTTATGTCGACACTGTTTTGATGAACTTTACGCACAGTGTGATGCCTGTGGTGATGCCATTCATAATGAGGATATCATGCAGGGGACTGATAATAATAGTTATTGTCCCTCCTGCTTTGAGGATAGATTCTATGTATGCTTTGACTGTAATGAACCTTACAGACTCACCGAGGAATACTACACCAATGACTATGGCGACCGCGTATGTGAACACTGCTTTGAACTATCATACTGTCACTGCTCTAGTTGTGGTGAAGTAGAAGACCAAAACTCCCTCAACGAAGATAACTTATGTAGAAGATGTGCCCACAAGGAGGCTGCTAATGAATCTTAAAAGGTTACTTACCTTACTGTCTAAACCCCGTGGCAACCCTCAGATTGCTGAGGTTGCCATCCGGCAGTTCCTCAAAGACATACCCACTACCTGTATTGCAGGTAACTTCATGGCCGTGGTAGGCGAAGGAGCTACCACGATCTTTATAGCCCACTATGATACTGTTGATCCGATGGACTGTTACCAGGATAAACACCTGGCTTGGAAGAACAAGGAGAAGACGCTTCTTGGATTATCCAAAGACGACAAGAGTGGCGCACATTGTCTAGGGGCAGACGATGGAGCTGGCTGTGAGATCCTCGCCTGTTTATATGAGGCAGGCGTCCCTGGTATCTACCTCTGGACAGCTGAGGAAGAAACTGGGTGCCTCGGAACCAAACGCTTACTTAAACAGTTCCCTGCCATCACGGAGGGTATCAATCGTGTGGTGTCCTTCGATAGAAAAGGCACCACGGATATCATAACTGAACAGTCTTTTGGTATAACAGCCAGCGATACGTTTGCTCAAGCCCTGGCTGTCGCACTCTGTATGAACCATGCGCCTAGTCCTTGGGGTTCCTACACAGATAGTAATGAGTATGCCTCCCATGTTCCAGAGTGCACAAATATCTCAGTGGGGTATAAGGCTGCCCACACAAGACACGAGACACTGGATACAGAATATATGAGGCAGTTAATAGCCCGCCTTGTAACCATACAGTGGGAGGATCTACCCACTGTTCGAGATCCTAAAGCATTCCATAAAGACTGGAACGCTGAAGACATATGCTTTGATGATCCCTACCTTGTCTACATGTTTTTATCAGACATGGGGTTAACCGAGGAACTGGAGGCTTATGCACGTGGTGAAAAAATCTATAAAGAAAAAGAAACAGAAGGAGGAAGTATTCCACTGTTATGTAACAATCCCTTCCTCTCATAAGGAAGGGGAGTGCCCACAGTGTGGGCTACAGGTTCACAAGGGTAAATCTTGTGAACGTTGTGGAGGAGAAAAACCCAGTAACCCGTGCCCCTTGTGTGGGGCACACCTGTTCGGGGACATCTGTGGATGGTGTCTCTATGGAAGGAACAAAGTATGAAACTTACAGTGACCCAGACCAACCACATCATGAAACGTCTTAAGGTAGTAGCTCAGGAAACCCTCAATGAGATACTCCCTCAGTTACAGGAACAGATAGTTCCTCCTCGTATTGATGAGGAAAAAATAACTAAGTATTTAACTAAGATGGCCTACGATAAACCACAGGCCTTGGTTAACATGTGTCTGAAGTGGGCTATGGGTATGGAACCTAAGTTTCTCCACACCACCAAGAGAAAAAGAGCTGAGGGTTTCAACCAGTTTAACGAACTAGCATCTCACATGAGATCCGAGGTAGACAAGTTGTTATTCAACGTAGAGACTCAGCTACTATGGGATGACGACTGGAACTCAGAGTATCCTGAGTTCCTTGAGGTGGAGCTGGTGAATGATATCCTCAATATTTTAAACGGAGGTGACGATACCACAGACCACGAAGTCGACCATTAAGACCAAGGTTATTATCCGTGGGTAATCCCCGGACATAGGTTATCTAAAGTTTACTCCTTAGAAAATAACAATCTAAGGCTATAACTTAAGTTAAACTAAAGGAGACCTAAGATGGATATTGAAACTCAGATTAAACTAGAAGAGCTGTGGATATCTGAGGGCACCACAGTCTTCCACAATAACTTCAGTAAGATGCCCTTCAGTGATACAAGTCCAGGTGCTTATATACTGGGGAAATCCTTGGGTGACCTAGTTCAAGGTATCCAAGGATTCCTAGAGAATCACACCTTTAAAAATAAATTACACCAGGGTGTCTTTATGTGTGTTCCTTCCTTAGAATTAGCTACTCTAACTCTGAAGTTCCTAATGGACGTGGCCTTCAGTGCTCCCCCAGGATTCCATAAGTCCCCTTATAGTAACTGCGTAAGCTCATTGTCTATCAAACTAGGGGGCTTGGCTTTGTCACACCTAAATTATGTGGTCTTCCGTAAGACCCACGACAAGGGCTTTGACCACATGATGGAGTTCCTTAAGACCAAGAGTCGGAGGTATAAGGATAGAACCTTAAGGTGGTGGAAGGAAGCCACAGGTCATATAGACGTTGAGGCTTCCACAGCCGATAAGGGAGCTGTGGGTTACCACATGCTGAAGTTGGCTGTGGAATCCACAGGCCTCTTTGAGATACTGCCTAAGAAAATACCTGGAGGTCATGGTATCCATGCCTTGTATCCCTCACCTGAGGTTTTAAATCATGTCTTAACTTCAATAGACAAGTTGTCTTCTATGCACCCCCTTGTCTTACCCATGGTAGTCCCGCCGAGACCTTGGGTTAGTTGGGATGACGGCGGATACTACCGTATACCCTGCCGTGTAATCATACAGAACAGGAAGGTAACTGAAGAACTGTGGAACTCAGGTGCCATAAGTGCCAGGTTACCGGTACTCAATTACTTGGGCTCTATACCTTGGGAAATAAATATTGAGATACTTAAACTCATGGATACAGCCTATAAGAACAATCACAAGAGTGTCCCACTCAGCGACCTTGGTGTCCAGATACCACCCAGACCCTGGCCTGACAGAAAAACCAAGGCAATCCTCAAACAGGAAAGACCAGAGGTTATCCATGAATGGGAAAAGGAGTGCGCTAAGATATACAATGAGTTCTACAGCTCCCGCCTAGTGGGACAACGAATGGCTTTCCTCAGGCTACTGAGTATAGCCCGGAGGTTTTCTACCTTTCCTGCCATCTGGTTTCCATGGCACATGGATTACCGAGGCAGATACTACCCGATACCTCATACCCTCACCCCTCAGGGTGACGAGAGATCTCGTGCTCTCCTGAGATTTCACAAGCGAACTCCAATGACCCCAAAGGATACTGGTGCCTGGCGTTGGTATCTTATCCAAGGCGCTAACCTAATGGGACATGACAAAGTATCCTTTGATGAACGCGTGGCATTCACCAGACAGAACCACGATAACATTATGAAGTGTGCCCTCAGTCCTTTCGACAACCAGTGGTGGACTGAGGCTGACAAGCCGTGGTTATTTCTATCTTGGTGCCTTGAGTATAGTAAGTTAGTCACAGGACAGCAGGACTACACCCAGCTTCCAGTGAACCGGGATGGCAAGTGCAACGGATTACAGCACTTGGCTATGGCTACCAAAGATGAACAGGTAGGTGCCTTGGTCTCCCTAGTGCCAAGTGATAAACCCTCAGACATTTATACAAGGGCAGCACAGGAGATCACAAACGCCCTTCCTGAGGATTCCTATTGGAAGGACAAGGTAACACGTAAGCTAATCAAAAGAAACGTCATGACGACCCCTTATAACGTAACCAGTAGGGGCATGGGGGAACAACTCAAGGAGGAAATGTTAGCAAACTCCCCAGACCTCAAGTTAACTAAGGAGGATAAGATTAGAGCCTGTGAATTACGGGATGTAAATCACCGGACAATCATGGGACTCTTGAACAAGTGTGCAGAGTTGATGCAGTGGTACAATACCGTGGCTAATATCCACATGAATGAGAACATAAAGATACGCTGGAAGCTACCCGATGGCTTTGAAGTTATCCAAGACATGGCTAAACTCAAGCGTAAGAAGGTGGAACTTGAGCAGAAGACTGTGGTTATCCACTACAATGAACCCACAGACAGGCAAGATCCACTAAGGAACCGCAACGCAATGAGCCCTAATGTTACTCATTCCATGGATGCAACCCACATGACTTACTTCATAAAGGAGATCATTCGTACCCTCGGCCAAGATACCCCAATGGCCGCTATCCATGATAGTTTCGGATTGCCTGCCCCTCAAGTCGACCATGTTGGAAACGCCTTAGTAAAAACTTTGGTTAACTTATATGAAGGCTTCAGTATAACTCAAGCAATCATGGATAACTATCGTCTTCAAACCAATGGAAAGGAGTTGCCCCCACCACCCCAGGTTGGTAACCTTGATTACCAGGATGTTCTTAACTCTGTCTATGCTTTTGCATAAGACCAACGATAACAAACTCAAGGAGTAACTAAGACCTATGGCTAACAACACTAATGACTTTATCTATGTGACTACCCCTATCGCTACCCTGAACTACCCACACTTGGTTAAACAAGATACCAAGTACGACCCCAAGTGGTGCGTCACTCTCCAGTTCGATCCAAAGAACAATCCCGAACATAAGAAGTTCCTCGCTGAACTCAAGAAGCTAAATGAAGATTCAGCAAAAGAGCTTCTCGACACCATAACCAAAGGCAAGAGTGCCTACAGAACCAAGGACATCATCAAGACTGATGAAGATTCCGAGGGTAACCCCACTGGAACCTACAGCGTCAAAGTTTCTACCAAACACAAACCCCAACTCTATGATTCAAAAGGTGCTGTGATTCCTGACGAAGTAGGTGCAGGTATCTGGGGAGGCTCCAAAGGTAGAGTAGCCATGGCTCTTAAGAAATCCATCGCCGCCAACCAGAAGACAGTTGGTCTTGCCTTGTATTTCAATAAGGTGCAGGTAACTGAGATTGTCAGGGGAACTGGGGGCTCTACGGATAGCGAGAATCCTTCAGGGTTCTCCACAATAGAGGGAGGATTCACTGTGGATACTGCTGGAACCCAGGTTGATGGAGGAGATTACTGAGATGGCAACCAAGCGTAAGACCTGGTGGAAAGGCGCGCGCCGAACCAAAGGTAAACGCTCAGGTTTTGAAGCTACCCTGACCTCTGACATGGAGTTCAGGGGGCTTCCCTTTGAGTATGAACCCAAGGATGGACACCTAACCTACATGCTGGATTACATTCCAGACTTCAGATTACCTAATGGTATCCTTGTGGAGGCCAAGGGTTACTTCGATGCCGAAGACAGAACCAAGATGAAACGGGTGAAGCAGGCGAACCCTGAGGCTGACATCCGCATGGTCTTCATGCGAGACCAACCAATAAACAAGAGAAGCAAAACCCTGTATTCTGATTGGTGTAAGAAACATGGGTTCCCCTACCACATAGGTAGGTCTATACCTGAGGAGTGGTGGCATGAGTAACCAGCTTGAGATACCCCAAGAACTGAAGACCATACCCGCCGTCATACGGCTAATGAAGCAACTTGAAAAAGAGGCCAAGAATGAAAACAAAAAGTTTAAAACTAAATGCAACAACGAACACAGGTCTCCAACTGAACCTGGAGATAACAATGAATGAGGAAGGACTTACTTTGGACTACAGGGTGCTTGATAAAGATGGCAACCAAGTGAATAAAATATCCAATAGTGAGGATGATCCCTTCTTGGTCATAGGTGCTATCAATAGAACTGTGAAAACCATTGTTGAAGTTGCTGATAAGTACGCAACCCCAAAGGAGATACTTGACTAATTATGCCTACCTATGGATACCGTTGTACAAACCCTGATTGTCTATATGAACAGGACTTCTTTCAAAAGATAAACGAGAGGGGTACACCCCAGTGCCCTCACTGCGAACAGCCTATGAAGCGACTAGTATCTGCAGTCCCTCATAAGTTCATGAATCCACGGGGAACCATGGGCATCATAGATTCTCACAGTGGTCGTTGTGATGACATCAGTAATAGTTGATCCTTGTTGTCATACCGGCAGGTCTTGCATAGGTCATCACCTGTGTGAGACCTGCAAGGTTCCCAATGCCTATGGTTACTTCTTAACCCAGGATAAGATGGGAAGAACTAAGTGGGAACAGAGATTCATCTTACGCAAAGACCTTGAGCTTATCCAAGGTTTCTATGACATGGAGATCTCCAGACTACAGAAGCTGAAGGATTCTCTACGGACTATCCCAATAGTATAAAGAGGTGAGTGATGAAATACAAAAACGAAAAGTTACAAGTAACTATTGAAAACGCTGAGCTCTTTGAAATAGTGGAGAGACCAAACCACATAGAACTCAGAGAGGATGGGGTAACCAAGTTCCACGTGTTTGCAGAATCGACAGTCAGGGCTTACGACTCATCGACAGTCGTGGCTTTCGGCTCATCAACAGTCAGGGCTTTCGGCTCATCGACAGTCAGGGCTTACGACTCATCGACAGTCAGGGCTTACGACTCATCGACAGTCGAGGCTTACGACTCATCAATAGTCAGGGCTTACGACTCATCAACAGTCAGGGCTTTCGGCTCATCGACAGTCGAGGCTTACGACTCATCGACTGTCATGGCTTTCGGCTCATCAACAGTCAGGGCTTTCGACTCATCAACAGTCAGGGCTTACGACTCATCGACAGTCGTGGCTTTCGGCTCATCAACAGTCGAGGCTCACGGCTCATCAACAGTCAGGGCTTACGACTCATCGACAGTCGAGGCTTACGACTCATCGACTGTCATGGCTTTCGGCTCATCGACAGTCAGGGCTTTCGGCTCATCGACAGTCAGGGCTTACGGCTCATCAACAGTCAGGGCTTACGGCTCCTCGACAGTCGAGGCTTACGACTCATCAACAGTCAGGGCTTACGACTCATCAACAGTCAGGGCTTTCGGCTCATCAACAGTCAGGGCTTCCGGCTCATCGACAGTCGTGGCTTACGACTCATCGACAGTCGAGGCTCACAACTCATCGACAGTCAGGGCTTTCGGCTCATCGACAGTCAGGGCTCACGGTTTTTGCTGTGTTTTTGTGAGATCAGGCAATTCGAAAGTTAAGCCAGAGAATCATTTCGGGGCAATAATACAACAAGTATTTAAGACTACTAAAAAAACTATAGTCTTTAAAAAGCTGAAAGATGACTTGATAGCGGAACTAGTCCTATCTAAGGGGCAAATATTCCAGAGCGAAAACCATGGCAAGTGCCGGACAGACAGGGCAGAAGTGCTGAGTATAACCGACGTCGATGGGAAAAAATATCTGGAAGGCCATTCAACCCATGACCACACTTTTGTTTACACAGTCGGCGCGGTAGTATCTGCGCCATACGATAAAGAAGTCAAGGAGTGCTCGACCGGGATTCATTTCTTCTTAACCCGTGAAGAAGCTGAAAGATATTGAAGCCGACTTAGCGGCAGAAAGGAACGAGGGATTATGAACTGCAAACAGTGTGGGAGCTATGCGATTAACGACCACCTCCACGGCAGACAAAAAGGCATCGACCTT
>Ga0116178_10003007_pt1 | contig 12935 bp, 9 predicted proteins | sample AD_STIC12_MetaG_FD_89880 | JGI IMG/M metagenome (GOLD analysis project Ga0116178, IMG submission 89880) | Active sludge microbial communities of municipal wastewater-treating anaerobic digesters from USA - AD_STIC12_MetaG | ecosystem: Engineered > Bioreactor > Anaerobic > Digestate | place: USA... | reverse complement strand
GGGGCGAACCTACTCCCGACCACCGACCCTCGACAGGCTCCGATGAAGGGTCTGTCGGTGGCCCCACCTAGCATGACGTGCGTGAGTCATGACCACCTCGTCATCCGTGGTGCCCGAGAGCACAACCTCAAGGACATCAGCCTCGAACTGCCCCGCGACGCCCTCGTCGTGTTCACCGGGCTGTCCGGATCCGGCAAGTCCAGCCTGGCCTTCGACACGATCTTCGCCGAGGGGCAGCGCCGCTACGTCGAGTCGCTGTCGGCCTACGCGCGCCAGTTCCTCGGCCAGATGGACAAACCCGACGTCGACTTCATCGAAGGGCTGTCCCCTGCGGTGTCCATCGACCAGAAGTCGACGAACCGCAACCCCCGGTCGACGGTCGGCACCATCACTGAGGTCTACGACTACCTGCGGCTGCTGTTCGCGCGGGCGGGCCGCCCGCACTGCCCCACCTGTGGTGAGGCCATCACCCGGCAGAGTCCCCAGCAGATCGTCGACCGCCTGCTCGAGCTTCCCGAGAAGACCCGCTTCCAGGTGCTCGCACCGGTGGTCCGCGCCCGCAAGGGTGAGTACGTCGACCTTTTCGCCGAGCTGCAGAGCAAGGGCTTCGCGCGGGCCAGGGTCGACGGCCAGGTCGTCGCCCTCACCGACCCGCCGAAGCTCGAGAAGCAGATCAAGCACACGATCGACGTCGTCATCGACCGACTCGTCGCCAAGGGGGCCGACGACACCACCGCCAAGCGACGGCTGACCGACTCCGTCGAGACGGCCCTCGGCCTGACCGGCGGGTTGCTCGTCGTCGAGTTCGTCGACCGCGAGCCCGGCGATCCGGGTCGTGAGCGGCGGTTCTCCGAGCGGATGGCCTGCCCCAACGACCACCCGCTGCAGATGGATGACGTCGAGCCGCGCTCGTTCTCGTTCAACAGCCCGTTCGGCGCCTGCCCCGAGTGCACGGGTATCGGCACCGAGCTCGAGGTCGACCCCGATCTCATCGTCCCCGACGAGGACCTCAGCCTCGCCGAGGGCGCCATCGCGCCGTGGGCGAGCGGGTCAGGAGCGGCCGACTACTTCCAGCGGGTCATGGGCGCACTGGCCGACGACCTGACGTTCTCCATGGACACCCCCTGGCGGGCGCTGCCCCAGCGGGCGCAGCAGGCCCTGCTCCACGGGCAGAACCACAAGGTGCACGTGCGCTACCGGAACCGGTTCGGGCGCGAGCGGTCCTACTCGACCGGCTTCGAGGGTGTGGTGCCCTTCATCAAGCGCCGGCACTCCGAGACCGACTCCGAGTGGAGCCGGGAGCGCTACGAGGGCTACATGCGTGAGGTGCCCTGCCCGGTGTGCAAGGGGGCCCGCCTGAAGCCGGAGTCCCTCGCCGTACTCATCGGTGGGCGCTCGATCGCTGACGTGTCGAGGCTCGCCATCGCGGATGCCGCCCGGTTCTTCGAGGACGTCGACTTCACCGCGCGCGAGCGGCAGATCGCCGAGCGGGTCATCAAGGAGATCAACGCCCGCCTGGGCTTCCTCCTCGACGTCGGGCTCGACTACCTCAGCCTCGATCGGCCGGCCGGCACGTTGTCCGGCGGTGAGGCCCAGCGCATCCGCCTCGCCACCCAGATCGGGTCGGGCCTGGTCGGCGTGCTCTACGTCCTGGACGAGCCGAGCATCGGCCTGCACCAGCGTGACAACCACCGCCTCATCGAGACCCTCACCCGGTTGCGCGACCTCGGCAACACGCTCATCGTCGTCGAGCACGACGAGGACACCATCGCCACCGCAGACTGGGTCGTCGACATCGGCCCGGGAGCGGGGGAGCACGGGGGGCAGGTGGTGCACTCCGGCACGGTGGCCGACCTGCTGACCCACCCCGAGTCGATCACCGGCAAGTACCTCTCGGGTCGCCGCGAGATCCCGACGCCGCAGGTACGCCGCCCTCAGGACAAGGGCCGCACCGTCGGTGTGGTCGGTGCGAACGAGCACAACCTCGACAACGTCTCCGTGACGTTCCCGCTCGGCAACCTCGTCGCCGTCACCGGGGTGTCGGGTCGGGCAAGTCGACGCTCATCAACGACATCCTCTACAACGTGCTCGCGAACAAGCTCAACGGTGCGCGGCACGTGCCGGGTCGACACAAGACCGTCACCGGGCTCGAGCACCTCGACAAGGTCGTGCACGTCGACCAGGGCCCCATCGGTCGCACGCCGAGGTCCAACCCCGCGACGTACACCGGAGTGTTCGACCACGTCCGCAAGCTCTTCGCGACGACGACAGAGGCCAAGATCCGCGGGTACCAGCCGGGCCGGTTCAGCTTCAACGTCAAGGGCGGTCGCTGCGACGCGTGCTCGGGCGACGGAACGATCAAGATCGAGATGAACTTCCTTCCGGACGTCTACGTCCCGTGCGAGGTCTGCCACGGTGCGCGGTACAACCGCGAGACGCTCGAGGTGCACTTCAAGGGCAAGACGATCGCCGACGTGCTCGACATGCCGATCGAGGAGGCCGCAGACTTCTTCGCCGCGGTGCCCGCGATCTCCCGGCACATGACGACCCTCAACGACGTCGGCCTGGGCTACGTCCGCCTCGGCCAGCCGGCGCCGACGCTCTCCGGTGGTGAGGCCCAGCGCGTCAAGCTGGCCACCGAGCTGCAGAAGCGCTCGACCGGGCGCACGATCTACGTTCTCGACGAGCCCACGACCGGGCTGCACTTCGAGGACATCCGCAAGCTCCTCGGGGTGCTCCAGGGGCTGGTCGACAAGGGCAACACGGTCATCGTCATCGAGCACAACCTCGATGTCATCAAGAGCGCCGACTGGATCGTCGACCTCGGCCCCGAGGGTGGCAGCGGCGGCGGTCGAGTGATCGCGGAGGGCACCCCCGAACAGGTCGCGAAGGTGGAGGCGTCACACACCGGCCGCTTCCTTGCGCCGGTGCTGGCGAAGACCGCCCGCACGACGACCCGGGCACCCGCGGTGAAGGCACCCGCGGCCGTGACCGCCAAGAAGGCCCCGGCCAAGACAACCGCGGCGAAGGCTTCTGCCAGGAAGGCCACCGCGGCAAAGGTTCCGGCCAAGGCAACCGCCAAGAAGGCAACTCCACGCCGCTCGGCCTGAGCGCACACAGCACGTCGCGCCCGAACTGCTGCGTCGTGCCCGAACTGCTGCGTGGGGGAGCGCAACGCCACGAACCCCGGATGCCGAGTCACGGCATCCGGGGTTCGTCGTCGTGGCGGGTCACCCCGCCGGGTCGACCTCAGTCCTCGCCGAGATAGGCCTTGCGCACGTCGTCACTGGCGAGCAGTTCCTTGCCGGTGCCGGACAACACGATCTTGCCGACCTCGAGCACGTAGCCGCGGTTGGCCCGCCGCAGGGCTGCCTGCGCGTTCTGCTCCACGAGCAGGATCGTCGTGCCCTGACTCTGCAGGGTCGTGATCGTCGTCATGATGCGCTTCATCATGAGCGGTGACAGACCCATCGACGGCTCGTCGAGCATGAGCAGCTCGGGGCGGCTCATCATCGCTCGACCCATGGCGAGCATCTGCTGCTCACCACCCGAGAACGTCCCGGCGGGCTGGGCCCGCCGCTCCTCGAGGATCGGGAAGAGGTCGTAGGCCGCCTGGAGGTCGTTGGAGATCTCCTTGTCCTTGCGGGCGAACGCCCCGAGCAGGAGGTTCTCCTCGACACTCAGCCGGGGGAAGATCCGCCGACCCTCGGGGGAGTGCGCCAGACCGAGCTGGACGATGTCGTGCGCCGGGACCGTGCTGAGGTCCTTGCCCTTGAACGTGATGGAACCGCCCGAGGGGCGCAGGAGACCGGAGATGGTGCGCAACGTCGTCGTCTTGCCGGCACCGTTGGTGCCGATGAGGGTGACGACCTCACCCTGCTCGACGTCGAAGCTGATGCCCTTGACGGCCTTGATCTTGCCGTAGGCAACGGTGAGGTCACGGACCTCCAGCATCGCGCTCACGCGATCTCCTCCTTGTCCTCGTCGCCACCGATGTAGGCCTCGATGACCCGGTGGTCGGACTGCACCTCACCAGGCGTTCCCTCGACGAGGAGGGAGCCACGGACCAGGCAGAGCACCCGGTCACAGAGGTTGAAGATGAACCGCATGTCGTGCTCGATGACGACGACGGCCATACCGCTGTCCCTGATCTTGAAGATCAGGTGCATCGTCTCCTCGGTCTCCTTGGGGTTCATGCCAGCGGTGGGCTCGTCCAGCAGGATGATCTGCGGGTCGGTGGCCAGGGCGCGGGCGATCTCCAGGCGGCGCTGGTCGCCGTAGGGCATGTTGCGCGCAAGGAGTTCCGTGCTCTTGCTCAACCCGACGTAGTCGAGAAGCTCCTGCGCACGCTCTCGCGTGGCGGCCTCTTCGCGCTTGAACTTCGGGCCGCGCAGGATCGACGTGAGCGCCATCGACGACGTGCGGCAGTAGCGACCGACCATGACGTTCTCCAGCGCCGTCATGTTGCCGAAGAGCCGGATGTTCTGGAACGTGCGGGCCATACCGGCCCGGACGACCTTCAGCGGCTTGGGGGGCAGCTTCGTGCCGTTGAGCGTGACGGTGCCCTCCGTCGGGATGTACATGCCGGTGAGGCAGTTGAAGAACGTCGTCTTGCCGGCTCCGTTGGGGCCGATGAGACCGACGATCTCGCCTTCGTGGACCTGCATGCTCACGTCGTCCACGGCGGTCAGACCGCCGAAGCGCATCGTGACGCCACTGGCCTCGAGCACGATCTTGGAGCCCACCTCGTGAGGTGTGCGCTGGGGTTCGGTGATGGTCACTTCGCCTCCTGGAGGTGCTCGGCCTGAAGTAGCTCGCTGAGTTCTTCGTCGTCCTCGTGGAACTCGAGTTGCCGGCGCTTGCTGGCGATGAGTCCCTCGGGGCGGAACCGCATCATGACCACGAGCAACAACCCGAACATGAGCAGCCGGTAGTCGTTGACCTCGCGCAGCTTCTCGGGAAGCAGCTTGAGGATGGTCGCTCCGACGAGGACACCGAGGACCGTGCCCATACCGCCGAGGACGACGGCGGCGAGCAGGAACGCGGACTCGAGGAAGATGTACTGGTCGGGGCTGACCGAGGTGTCGACGTGCGCCTTGATCGTGCCCGCGAGGCCGGCGAGGAACGCACCGACCGCGAAGGCGAGGATCTTCAGCCCGAAGGTGTTGACACCCATGGCCTCGGCGGCCCGCTCGTCCTCGCGGATGGCGACCCAGCCGCGACCGATGCGGCTGTCGTTGAGGCGGGTGAACACGAGGATGACGAACGCGATGAGGGCCAGCAGCAAGAAGTAGTAGTTGCTGAAACGACCCAGCGGGATGCCCGCGATCGAGTGCACCTCGCCGAAGTCGAACCCGAAGAACACGAGGTCCGGAATGGCTGGGATGCCGTTGGGCCCGTTGGTCAGGTCGGGACCGTTGTTGCCATCGAGGTTGAACATCGCCAGGCGGAAGATCTCACCGAAACCGAGCGTCACGATGGCCAGATAGTCGCCGGACACCCGGAGCGTCGGTGAGCCGATGATGAGGCCGAAGACCGCCGCGGTGCAGGCACCGATGAGCATGACCACGAGGAACGGGGGCTTCCATCCGATCGTCGCGAAGGCCGACGTCGACATCATGGCGGCGACGTAGGCACCGGTGCCGAGGAACGCGATGTACCCGAGGTCGAGCAGACCCGCCAGGCCCACGACGATGTTGAGGCCCAGGGCCGTCGCCGCGAACACGAGGATCTGGGTGGCGATCGACATGTTCTCGTCCGACCCGTTCTGGGTGAACGGGAAGAGGAAGGCGACGAGGAAGGCCGCCAGCATCAGCGGGCGACGGTTGTTGCCGCCCATGAAGCCGAAGTACGCACCGAGACCACTGCCGAGCAACCCACCGACGATGCCGATGACGGCCACGAGGAAGACGCCGAACACCGCGCCGTCCTCGATGTTGAGGGTGTACGCGAGGGTGAAGAGCAGCAGCGCCATCGCCAGGACGATGATGAGGATCTCGACGTTGGAGTTCAGCCGGGGCCACTTGCGGACGTCGATGTGCACCTCGGGCGAGAGGAAGCCTCCGGCCGTGGCGAGCACGGCACCCGCGAGGGCGACGTACAGACCCTCATTGGCGTTCACGACGCCGCCGGCCTGCTTCGCGATCGCGATGAGCGTGCCGAGGACGAAGACGATGCTGGCGATGCCGAGGATGCGCAGGCCCTTGCCCGGGTCCAACCACGCCGGGCGCCGCATGAGCAGCACCCCGAGAGCGACGGCCACCAGGCCCAGCCCCATGGCGTAGATCTGGATGCCGATCGGGAAGAAGCGCACCGAGATGTCGTCGAGGATGCGGTCGTCGTAGGACCACGACAGCAACCCACTGAGGATCAGCAGCGCACCACCGGCGATGGCCACCATGGGGGCCTTGCCACCGTGGGCTGCTGCGAGGTTCTCCGTTCGTGAGGAGCTCATGCCCGGTCCACCACCTTTGCACCGAGGAGGCCCTGGGGCCGGAAGACGAGGACGATGATGAGCAGCGCGAAGGCCCAGACGTCCTTCCACGGGCTACCACCGAAGGTGCCCGGGATGAACTGGACGGCCATGGCCTCGACGATGCCCAGGGTGAGACCACCGACGACGGCGCCCCACACGTTTCCGATGCCGCCGAGGACGGCCGCGGTGAATGCCTTCAGACCGGCGAGGAAGCCCATCTTGAAGTTGATGTTCGTGACTTGCAGACCCTGCGCGACACCGGCGACGGCGGCCAGCGTGGCACCGACGGCGAAGGCGACCATGATGATCCGGTCGACGTTGATGCCCATGAGACGGGCGGTGTCGGGGTCCTGGGAGACGGCCTGCATGCCGCGCCCCGTCTTCGTGCGGTTGACGAAGTACCACAGACCGGCCGCGCACATCACGAGGCAACCGATGGTGAACAGGGCGGAGCGCTGGATCGTGACACCGCCCAGCGTGAACGCCTGGCCGGTGACCACGTCGATCTGCGGGAAGGGCACCTTCTGCTTGGCGCTCGGGAAGTCGAGGGGGTTCCAGTTGGAGAGGAACAACGTCGGGTCGTTGAACCCTAGGCGCACCGCTTCCTGGAGGAAGATCGAGATACCGATCGCGGTGATCAGCGGCGCGAGGCGTGGCGCGTTGCGCAGGGGACGGTAGGCGATGCGCTCCATGGTCACGGCGGTGAGCACCGAGGCGGCGATCGCGCCGACCAGCATGATCGGCAGCGTCCACAGGGCCGTCTCGCCCTCGAAGAAGATCAGCCAGGTCGACAGGGCACCGAAGGCGCCGATCATGAAGATCTCGCCGTGGGCGAAGTTGATCAGCTGGACGATGCCGTACACGACGGTGTAGCCGACGGCGATGAGGGCATAGAGCGATCCCAGGGTCAGCCCGTTGACGAGCTGCTGGGCGAATTGGTCCACGAGGGTCTCCTCGGTGTTCGCGAACGGATGTGTGGACTTCTGAGTGTGGTTTTGGTCACCTGTCCGATCGACAGGCTGGGGGGAGCGTAACGGCTGTCGGCGTCGCTGTCAGGCGCCACGCGCAACCGCTGTGGGACACGAACAGCGGGGGTGGTTCGGGCGAACCACCCCCGCTGTCAGGTGTGCATCACGGCAGGGCCGTCAGTGCTGGGTCTTACTTGAACTCCGAGGTGTTCACGGCTTCCCACTTGCCGCCCTTGACACCGTAGACGGTGAGGACGCGGGAGGTCGTGTCGCCGAACTCGTCGAAGGCAACCGCACCGGTGACACCGTCGAAGGAGACGTTGGCCATGGCGTCCACGGTCGCCTGGCGAGCGGCCTCGGCCGAGTCGGCGCTGGCCAGCGAGACCTTGAGGGCCTGGATGATGGCGTTGGCCGCGTCGAAGGCGTACGCACCGTAGGCCTCGTACGGCTCGGCGAACCCGGCTGCCTCGTAGGCGGCGATGAAGTCCTTGGCCGACTCGAGGGTGTCGGTCGGGGCACCGACCGAGGTGGCGAGGTCGCCCTCGGCGGTCGCACCGGCGAGCTTGATGAACTCACCGGAGTAGATGCCGTCGCCGCCCATGAGCGGGACGTTGAGGCCGGCGGCCTTCATCTGCTGCGAGAACGGACCGGCCTGCGGGTACTCGCCACCGTAGTAGACGGTCTTCGGGTTGGACGGCTTGATCTTGCTGATGACGGCGTCGTACTTGTCGTCGTCCGGGTTGATCGTCTCGGCTGCGACGATCTTGCCGCCGAGCTTCTCGTACTCCGCGGTGAAGGCCTCGACGAGACCCTGACCATAGGTCTTCTTGTCGTGGACCGTCGCGACCTCCTTGATGCCGGCCGTCTCGAACAGGTAGCGCGCCGCGAAGGGGCCCTGGACCGAGTCGGTCGTGCAGGTACGGAAGTACGTCGGGTAGGTGCGCTTGGGGGCCGTCGCGAAGTCCGCACCCTGGGTCAGGGAGGGGTTCGTGTTGGCCGGCGAGACCTGAACGATGTTGGCGGCGGCGAGAACCGGCTGGACGCTCTGCGCGACGCTGGAGTTCAGCGTGCCGACGACGCCCACGACGTCCTTGTCAGCGGCGAGCTTCGTCGCGGCGTTCTTGCCGACGTCGGGGGTGGCCTGGTCGTCCTCGGCAGCGAGCTCGAGGGTCCAGCCCGGGATCGTCTTGGCCTCGTTGGCCTGACGGATCGCGAGGTCCACGGAGTTCTGGATGCCCTTGCCGAGTGCGGCGAGGTCGCCGGACAGGGGAGCGATGACGCCGATCTTGGCGACCTTGTTCTCTGCGGAACCGGTGTCGGTCCCTTCGGTGTCGTCACTGCGCGAGCCACAACCGGCAAGCGCGAGCGAAGCCACGAGCAGCGAGGCGCCAACGGCGACCACGGAACGCTGGGGCACGTTTCCTCCTGGGATAACTGAGTGAGATGAGCGGGTAGCTCCTGCGCGCGTCTGGCGAGCAAGCGAACTGTAACCACACGCGCACCCCTCGACCCAGCATTGCGTGCAGTCTGGTGCCGACTTGTTATCTGAGGTTGACCAAACCCGCAACCGCTGCAGTCACACGACGGCGTCGTTCTCACACCGTTCTGTCAGGTTCCATGGTGATACTGCAGCAGCCGTCGCGCCCACTGCACGGGCGCGCTTCGTCGACGAGTCGGAGGACCACCATGAGCACCACGCGATCGAGCGACCACCACGACACCTCGGCCCCGGCGGGTCCGCACCCTGACCCCTCAGCCGCGCGGTGCGGCTGCACGTCGCGACGCGAGAGCCTGCTCGCCGCGGGAGTCGTCGTCGCCGGCGCGGCCGGCCTCGCCGCGTGTGGTTCGGGCGAGGCCGTCGGTGCTGCCGCGTCCTCCGCAGCCTCCGCTGCGGCGTCGGCGGCAGCCTCCGTCGCGGGCGACGCCATCGCTGCCGCCTCGGTCCCCGTCGGGGGCGGTGTCATCCTCGACAGGCTCAAGGTCGTCGTCACGCAGCCGACAGCCGGTGACTTCAAGGCGTTCTCGGCCGTGTGCCCGCACCAGGGGTGCACGGTGAACGCCGTCGAGGGCGGACAGATCACCTGCCCGTGCCACGGCAGTGCCTTCGACATCGCGACCGGCGCGGTCACGAAGGGCCCGGCCACCTCGGGCCTGCCGACCAAGGGCGTCACCGTGGGCGCGGACGGCATCACCGTCTCGTGAAGGCTGTCGGCCCGCCGACATAGGGTTGGCGCGTGGCCGACCCGTCGACGTACCGCCCGCGGCCCGGCGAGATCCCCACCGAGCCGGGGGTCTACCGGTTCCGCGATCGCGACGGTCGCGTCATCTACGTCGGCAAGGCCAAGAGCCTGCGCCCGCGGTTGTCGTCCTACTTCCAGGACGTCTCCGCTCTGCACCACCGCACGGCCACCATGGTGCGCACCGGCGCCAGCGTGGAGTGGACGGTGGTCTCCACCGAGGTCGAAGCCCTCCAGCTCGAGTACGCGTGGATCAAGGAGTTCGACCCGCGGTTCAACGTCCGCTACCGGGACGACAAGTCATACCCCTACCTGGCGGTGACCATGGGGGAGGAGTTCCCCCGCGCCCAGGTGCTGCGGGGGGCCAAGCGCAAGGGCACCCGGTACTTCGGCCCGTACGCCCACGCGTGGGCCATCCGCGAGACCCTCGATCTCGCCCTGCGCGTGTTTCCCGTGCGCACGTGCTCGTCCGGGGTGTTCAAGCGGGCCAGTCAGGTGGGTCGTCCCTGCCTGCTCGGGTACATCGACAAGTGCAGCGCACCGTGTGTGGGGCGGGTCGACGCCCAGCGCCACCGTGAGATCGCCGAGGACTTCTGCGACTTCATGGCAGGCGAGACCGGCCGCTTCGTCACTCGCCTCACCCGCGAGATGAAGGATGCCGCGGCCGAGCTGGACTTCGAGCGCGCCGCCCGCCTGCGCGACGACATCGGCGCGCTGGAGCGGGTCCTGGAGAAGTCGGCCGTGGTGTTGCCCGACGCGACGGATGCCGACGTGTTCGCCCTCGCCGAGGACGAGTTGGAGGTTGCCGTGCAGCTCTTCCACGTGCGGGGAGGGCGCGTGCGCGGGCAGCGGGGCTGGGTCGCCGAGCGCGATGCCGAGTCGACCCCCGAGGTCGTCGAGCACCTGCTTCAGCGGGTCTACGGCTCGGAGGCCGGTGAGGCCGTTCCGCGTGAGGTGCTCGTTCCCGTCCTCCCGGACGACGCGCCAGCCCTGGCCGACTGGCTGTCGGGCTTGCGGGGAAGCCGGGTCGACCTGCGCGTTCCGCAGCGTGGTGACAAGCGCACGCTCATGGAGACGGTGGCCCGCAACGCGACGCAGAGCCTGGCGCGACACAAGGTGGCCAGGGCTGGTGACCTCACCACCCGCAGTCAGGCACTCCAGCAGATCCAGGACGCACTGGGGTTGGACGACGCACCCCTGCGCATCGAGTGCTTCGACATCAGCCACGTGCAGGGCACCCAGGTTGTCGGCTCCATGGTCGTCTTCGAGGACGGGCTGCCCCGTAAGTCCGAGTACCGCCGCTTCATCGTGCGCGGCGACGAGACCGGGGCCACCGACGACACCGCAGCGATGCACGAGGTGCTCACCCGCCGGTTCCGGCGCGGGCGTCGGGAGGACGACGAGGCCGCCGCGGCTGACGGCAGCCAGGACGACACGAACGCGGGAGCGGCCCGCCCGGCCAGATTCGCGTACCGACCGAACCTCGTCGTCGTCGACGGCGGCCTGCCCCAGGTCAACGCCGCCGCCCGCGCCCTCGCCGACGCGGGTGCCCAGGACGTCGCCGTGGTGGGGCTCGCCAAGCGCCTCGAGGAGGTCTGGATCCCGGGGGAGGGCCACCCCCTGGTGCTCGCGCGGTCCAGTGAGGGCCTCTACCTGCTGCAGCGGCTGCGTGACGAGGCACACCGCTTCGCCGTGACCTTCCACCGCCAACGCCGGTCCAAAGCCATGACCGCGAGCCGGCTCGACGGCATCCCGGGTCTGGGCGAGAAGCGGCGCAAGGCCCTGCTCAAGGCGTTCGGTTCGGTCAAGCGGATCGCCGCGGCCTCGGTCGACGAGCTCTGCGAGGTTCCCGGAATCGGGCCTGCGCTGGCAGCCGTGATTGCGGCACAGTTGGCCTCCGCGGACACCATGCCCGCAGTGAATCTCGCGACCGGAGAGGTCGTCGACGAAGGGAACGAGCCGTGACCCCGGACCACGAGCAGCCTGACGGTGCAGCAGTCCTGCCCACGGGAGGTGTCCCCGAGGCCAACGACTTCCTCATCGTGACGGGAATGAGCGGGGCCGGGCGGTCGACGGCGGCCAACGTCATCGAGGACCGCGGCTGGTTCATCGTCGACAACCTGCCACCGCAGCTGCTGTCGTCGATGGCCGAGCTCGCGGGCCGGGTGCGCACCGACAGTGGCACCGACCTGCAGATCGCCGCGGTCGTCGACGTCCGGGCCAGGGCCTTCCACTCCGAGCTGCACGCGGGGCTCGCGGCGTTGCGGGATGCCGGTTGGCGGCCTCACCTGATCTTCCTCGACGCCACCGACGAGGCGCTCGTGCGCCGATTCGAGAGCGTGCGTCGCCCGCACCCGCTCCAGGGAGAGGGTCGGCTGCTCGACGGCATCCAGGCCGAGCGCGAGATGCTGCGCGACCTGCGCGCCGAGGCCCAGGTCGTCATCGACACCTCGGGCCTGAACATCCACCAGCTCGGCCGCAAGCTCACGCCCCTCCTGGGGGTCGAGAGCGGCCCGAGCCTGCGACTGGCCCTGATGTCCTTCGGCTTCAAGTACGGCGTCCCCCTCGACGCCGACTTCGTGTTCGACATGCGCTTCCTGCCCAACCCCTTCTGGGTGCCCGAACTGAAGGCCCTGACCGGAGTCGACGAACCGGTCGCCGACTGGGTCATGGCCCAGGACGGGGCGCAGGAGTTCGTGGATGCCGTGGTGCAGCTGATGGGCCCGGTCACCGCCGGGTACCTCGCCGAGGGTCGTCGCTACGCGACGATCGGGATCGGCTGCACCGGAGGCAAACACCGCTCCGTGGCGATGACCCAGGCGATCGCGGCACGACTCACGACGGAGCAGGTGGCGACCTTCGTCGTCCACCGTGACCTGGGGCGCGAGTGACCGGGCCCGTCGTCGCGGCCCTCGGCGGAGGGCACGGACTGGCCGCGACCCTGACCGCGCTGCGATACGTGACCGACGAGATCACCGCCATCGTCACCGTCGCCGACGACGGCGGCTCGAGCGGCCGGCTGCGTGACGAGTTCGGGGTGCTTCCCCCGGGCGACCTGCGGATGGCCCTGGCCGCCCTGTGTGCCGAGAGCGAGTGGGGGCACACCTGGCGCGACGTCCTTCAGCACCGGTTCGCGGGCGACGGGCCGCTCGGCGGGCACGCTCTGGGCAACCTCCTCATCGTCGCGCTCTGGGAGCTGCACGACGACCCGGTCGCCGGGCTCGACCTCGTCGGCCGGCTCCTCCAGGCCCAGGG
>Ga0116178_10003005_pt1 | contig 12938 bp, 15 predicted proteins | sample AD_STIC12_MetaG_FD_89880 | JGI IMG/M metagenome (GOLD analysis project Ga0116178, IMG submission 89880) | Active sludge microbial communities of municipal wastewater-treating anaerobic digesters from USA - AD_STIC12_MetaG | ecosystem: Engineered > Bioreactor > Anaerobic > Digestate | place: USA... | reverse complement strand
TGCTCATTACGAAGACGATTTGGTGTCACTGAATGTAACGGCGGGGTATGTCCAGCAATTGCAGGGCGCGGTGGAATCTCTTGAGGGACTTGTTACCGATGGGAAGGTGGACGTTCCGCACGGTGGCACCGGGGCCGCGACATTGACCGGGCTATTGCTTGGGCAGGGAACCGACCCAGTGGTGGCGATCACGAACAACAGCACGAACTGGGACACGGCCTATACCGACCGCATGAAATGGGACGGCGGCTCGACCGGGCTGGACGCAAGTGCGGGCCGCACAAGTCTGTCGCTTAGTGAAAATGACACGGTTACACACAAGAATCTTGTACTAGCCAGAAGCGTTAATGATGCGGATGCCCCGCGTATAAGTTTCCAAAAGAGCAGACTCGGTGCAAAAATCAATGGACATGACGCGCTCGGTTTGCTCAGATTTTACGGGTATGATGGTACTGGCTGGTCTGAAGGCGGAATGATACAATGCCGCGCAACGCAAGAAATTGGAACTAATGCTATGCCCAGCTCTCTGTTCTTCTATACCTCCCCAATATCATCCAATATGCCGCTCCAGAGATTACAGATTGATCATACAGGTCGCTTTATCTTTGGAACTACCGTCGCTGCACCTTCCTTCCGGTTTTATACATCAACGACTTATACCGATCTTGATTATGCCGATATTGCGTTTCTGGAAACGCTTGCTGGCATTTCAAAGACTGCGAACAACTTCATCACCACAAACGGCACGACGTTTGCTCCGGTTAACGGGAGCGCGGCCCGGACGGCTATGGGGGTCGGGACGGGGGATAGCCCACAGTTTACGGGCGTGACGGCAACGGGGACGGGCACCTTTGATAACGTTGCCATTGGCGGCGGTTACGGATCAACGGGAGTGACCGTTACCAATGCTGGTGCAATTAGCGCGGATGGAGCATTGACTGTTGGCGGTGGTATTACAAATTCTGGGGGTTTCACCTCAACAGTTTCTGGAATTGGAATTGGTGCAAATTTTCGGTTTAATACGGCAACGCAATGGCAAACTTTAGCCATGTATTTTTCAATGAAGGATGATGTGGCCACTTATGATCCGTATGGAACAATATACGTTACACTGCATGATCCTACAAGCGGTAGCGAGGATGGCAGTATGGCGTTTGCCTCTAGGGTGGCGGGTAGTGGGTACACGTTTTTGGAGCATTTACCGGGGACGGCCCTTGCCTCGGCGGCAGTGTATTCGAGAACTACTGCGGATGCGGCGAATGTGAGCGTCAATTCGAGCGGCTATTTGGGCAGGAGTACATCAAGCATCAAGTACAAAACAGAGGTTCGCGATCTGGATGAACGGGAAATTGAAAAAGTCTTGCAGTTGCGGCCTATTGATTACCGGAGCGTGATCGACGAGCAGTCGGAGGCGGAGAGTAAGACATTGCGGTTGAGCAGGGCACAAAAAAAACTGGATGACCTTAATGCAATGCCGCTGAATGAGCGGAAGGCGGATTATCAGGCTGAATTGACCAAAGCACAGGCGCAATGGGCCGAGGAGAAGAAGTGGTCTGACAAGCCGGTGCGGTCGCTGCGGCATACGGGGCTTATTGCGGAGGAGGTGGCGCAAGTGCTCCCGCAGTTGGTTACGCTTGATGAAGATGATCAACCGGAGGCGGTGCAATACGAGCGTGTAACGGTGTATCTGGTGGGCATTGTGAAGAAACAACAGAAGCAGATAGATGATCTTGTGCGGCGCATAGAAAAGCTGGAAAAGAAATAGCATGGGCATTGGTGGCATGACATTCGGCGGCGACCCGTTCGGGAAAAAACCGTTCGGGTTCGGCGAAGAGGAAACCGGGCCGGGGGTTGCGTCCGGTGCGCCGTCTATGGAACCCATGCAGCTTTCCGGGTCCGCGTACACACTTGGGGATCACAACGGGATCGGCGTGCTCACGCTGCCCGCGTTTGTTATGGACGGCTCGTGTATTGAGGGAGAGAATATTGATCTCCCCTGCGCTATTACGTTGCCCGGCATGACGGCGGCGGGCCTTGCCGGGAAAAACTACATTGCGAACACGGGCTATATGGGCGTCGGCCCGGCGATGATTTGCGAAGGGTCAGCGGTTTCGCTTCCCCGTTCTCAGGGGATCGTAATCCATCCAGCCATGCAGGCGGACGGCAGCGCGCGTAATACGCGGCCCTCCATCGGGTCACCGGCGATGCGTGCGTTTACGGCGCATAGCGTGGCGACCGTAACCACTCCGAAAACCTCCAGCGGCGCAGCGGCGATGCGTGCGTTTACGGCGCATGGGGCCGGAACATTCTTTACCCCAAAAACGGCCAGCGGGTCACCGGCCACAAAAGCGTTTACGGCGCATGGGGCCGGAACATTCTTTACCCCAAAAACGGCCAGCGGGTCACCGGACGCACCCGCGATGCAGGCGGACGGGATCGGCGTTGTAGTCCCGCTCTATGTTCCCGTGGCCCAGACATCGGCGGGCGGCGGGAGCGCGGCGGGGATGACGGCGGCGGGCATTGCACAAAATCAGAGCATTGCTTCCGGGGCTATGTCGCTCCCGGCTCAGATAGCGGCGGGGCTTGCGTTCCGCTGGTTGCTTAACGACAACGCGGGGAATGGTGTTCTTCCCGCATTCCAGGCGGCAGGAATGGCCGGGATTCAACGATACGCCTCCGGGGCGGGAATTATGCCTGCCCAAACTTTGGCGGGCGTGTGCTTCAAAATTGCGAGGGGCGGCGGTGCTCTGCCCGCGTTCGCCGGCGCGGGCGCGGGTGCGGTGTCCCGGCCCGCGTCCGGGGCGGTAGCGACAATCCCCGGCATGACGGCGGCGGGTGATGCGCAGCGGGTGCCCGTGGCGACCTGCGCGATTGTGCTCCCGGCGCAAACGGCGGCGGGCGTTCCGAGGCTTTCCCATTACGCTACAGGCGCGATTGTGCTCCCTAATTTCTATATCGGCACCCTGGCCGGTAATAGCGGTTATGAGGGCCTGCAATTGTACCGCGTCTCCCGGATCACATGGGTGGATGATGACCCGTTCCGGCACGCGATTTTAGAGGCCGTCAAAATGCCCGTGGCGCGCAGCCATGCAAGTGGAGCGGAACATATGCTGGCTATGGCTATTGACGGCGGCCCTGTAATCCGGCGCATGACGGCGGCGGGCGTGGCCGTGGTGGTGGCACCATGATCAAGTGCGAATTAAAATCGCTAAAACTCATGGACCGCGAATTACGCGAAGCGTGCAACGAATGCGGCGCTCAGATTGTCCGCGAAATTCTTGTTGAGGTTCGAGACCGCGCGAAGGCCAGCATGAAGCCTGGGCACGGTAAGCCATCAAAACCAGGGAGGCCCCCGAACGTTCAAACGGGTCATCTACGCGCGGGTATAATGGCCTCAAGTACTGCACAAATTGAAAAGAAAGGTTTCGGAACGATCACTTCCCGGAGCAAATCGAAGAACGGCGTTGACTATGGATTGATCCACGAGTTCGGCGGACGCCACCATCCGGCGCGGCCATTTTTACGGCCCGCCTGGGACTGGGCCAAGCGCCAGGGCATAGGCCGGATCGTCAAAGGGAAGTTGATTAACATCCTGAAAACGAAAGCCGGACGGCGGCTGAAAGTCGGGAAATCGCGATGATATTGAACGACATCAAAGAATTGATCAAAGGCATCGGGCCAGTGGTGGTAAAACTTGCTCAATTTGACTTCGGTATACCCGGCCCCGGCTCCAGCGGAACCGATAATCACAAAGCCCCCGCGATCTTTACATCGGCCCCGGCACCTGCGGATTGTCCCGGACCGCTGATCACGCTCACGCTCAATAGCGCGGATGATTTCGGCACGCGCGGCCAGCGCGGGGCGCAGTATGACATCACGGTGAATTTGTGGGGAGATCGTCTCATGACGGAGGCACCGCTCCGTAAATTGGCCTTCGATTTGTGGGACGGCCTTAATCGGGCCGAGCTTGCGATAACGCATTATCGGCGCGTGTGCATTGACGCCCGCGCGCCTGTGAAAATAACAGACAACGAAGGGTTCCCCGGCTACGTGATCGTGCTCGGCGTGCCCGTAATGGAGGTTTGAAAATGCCGACCCAAGTCATTCGTGGCTATCAGTGTTCCTTGTCGCTCGGAGGCGTTGTGAATTCCGTTGGCGATGTGCAGCTTAATAGCACGGCCCCGGCGTCCGAAGCGAATACACGCGCGGGCGCGGGCTTCGCCGGTGTCGTATCCGGGCTGCGGCGTTGGAGCATCACCGCGAAAGTGGTCGGCAGTCTGGCTCTTTCTGCGGGAGACCTCGTACAGGTTGCAGTAACTGGCCCGGACGAGGGCAACACAACGCTTGTCGCCCGTAACCTTGGAAACGGCTATGGTGTTGTGACGGCGGTAAACGAAACGCAGAACCTTGGTGACGCGGTGATGCAGGACCTTACCATCGAAGGGCCTGCAAATTACAGATAATTCAAAAAACGGAGGAAGTGAAACATGGCGCGGTTTGTGGATAGTGTAGGGAATGAGTGGGTAGTTAGCATTACGGCTGCGGGCATCATGCGGGTGACCCGCGCCGTAAAATTATCGTTCGGCGATTTGCAGAAAATCACGACGGGCGATGCGGACGGCCTGGAAAAGTTCGGGCCTGGCGAATTGATCGAAGCCTTCTGCGCGTTGCTGAAACCGCAGATAGACGCACGCGGGATTACGAAATACGATTTTCTGGAAGCCCTTGACGTGCCGAGTATGAAACGCGCGATAGCCGCCTTGAATGAGGCCGTTGCGGGTGACTTCCCAAAAGCGGACGCTGCGGAATTGGAAACGGGGGAGGAAAATAACTCCGTCCCTTTTCCTTCGACTGGGGCGTCCGCGAGTTAGTTGAATTATGCGCCGTTGCCGGGGTTGATCCGTGGTGTGAGCTGACCCCGGCTGAATTGTATTACATGGCCCGGCAGCGGCAAAGCACGGAATGGGACAAGTGGGCCAGTATGATGGCGTTCCTTCACAACATGATTTCCAAACCGGCTTTGAGTCCGGCAAAGTTCAACCCGTTCCGGGATGATCGCGTTTCCAAAAAGCCGATCAATTTTGACATACCGGAGGAAACGGCGCTGGCCCTGGCCGGATTTTTGAATGAAGGCGAAACGGCCTTCGGGAGACGTACACCATGAGTGGCGCGATAATCGGGCATGCACTGGTTTCCACCGGGATCGATAATTCTCGGGTTGGGTCCGGCCTGAATGAATTGAAGTCGAAGGTATCCGCTGGCGTTTCGGAACTGCGCGGAATCTTTGCAATTCAACTGGCGGGGGTGGCGCGCCAGGTAATATCCTCCATGATGCCGATCTTACAAATGGCGGCGGATCAACAGGGGGCCTTGAAACGATTTTCCTACACCTACAAAGAGCAGGCAGGCGAATTGTCTAAATGGATTGATGCGTTCGCGGAACGCACGGCGGCGGGCGGCAACGAAGCAATGGAAATGTTTACAAAAACATCGAACGCGCTTCGGCAAATGGGAATCGAAGAAGAAGCGGTTCCCAACATGACCAAGCACATTATGAAATTGGCCGCGGACCTGAAAGCGTTTAACCCTGAAATTTCCTCCATTGACGAAGCTGTAGCGAAATTATCCGGTGGATTATTGGGCGGGGTAAAGGGCCTGCGTAGTCTCGGCATTTCGATGCGGCAAAGCACTTTAGATTCTATGGCGGCTCGGCTCGGCATATCGAAGGCAACTATGGCGACCGATGACGCGGCCCGTGCAACCGCTGCACTCCATGCAATTCTTGAACGCGGCGGCGCGTTCATTGGCGCACAAGATCGCGCGATGGATGAATACGGTGAAAAGATCCGTCAACTAACCATGCACATTTCAGAATTTAAGGAGGCAATCGGCCTTGCGATCATCGACTCAATAAAGCCGTTCATGGAGACCATGATAGAAATGGTTCAATCGGCCCGCGCGTTCATGACCACGAACCCGGAAGTTGCGGCCTCGTTGGGAAAACTGGCGGAGGCCATGACCGCCGTCGTGATCGGCGCCATCGGGATCGGGATCGCGTTGACCTCGTTCGGTAGCGTGGTCGGACTGCTCATGATCATTGGCGCGGCGGTTCTCTATGTGGGAGAGGCGTTCCGGTGGTGGGACGTTGGCATGACGGCGGCGTTCAAACAAATCTATATTGGGAGCCGCTCGTTACAGACCTGGCTCACGACGTTTGGGGATAATTTGCTTTTATATTTCAAGACGTGGGGAAAGCTGATTGGGCGAGTAATAGCCGAACCATTTTACCTGTTAGAGTCCGTTTTTGCTGCCATTATGCAAACAATTTTTGCCGGGCTTTATACTCTTTTTTCTGGACTTGGAATGACAAAGCTCGGAACGAAAATGAGTGATGCAATGGACGCAATGGAGGATAGATGGAAGTCCGCAAACAAGAAAATGTCCATGAAAGACATTGGCGAAGATTTTCTTGAGGGCAAAACCAAAATTAAAGCGGACACGGCGGAAAACATTGCAGACGACACGAAACGGAAAGCGGATCGTGATGCAAAGTGGCAGGCGGAAAAAGACCGGCTGCAGGCCCTGCGCGCGGCGAAAACGGAAATGCCGGAATTGCCCGGATGGACCGGCAAGAAATCCGGGGGCGCTGGCGGCGTGGTTGGCGTCGGTACCAATCTCATGGCGGAAATGATGGGCGCTCTGTTTGCTCAACCGGCCACGGAAGGCGAAAAACAAACAGGCTTTCTCAAGGAGATCGCGGATTCGGTTGCCCCGCTGAATGACACGCTCAATAACATTGCCAAAGATTCCTCCGGGCTGAAGGGCAAGAGTTACGAGAATAAATTTCTTGAAAAGAAAGTTCTGGAAGACCCGGCGCTGCAAACCACGTTCCAAAAGAAACTTGATACGGCAAACGCCAAGGGTAATGTGGACCTGTTTCAGTTGGTGGACATCATGACGAAATCCTATGAAGAACAAAAGAAGATTTCCAAAAACACAGAGAACGCAGTACCGGCCTATGCGTAAGGAATGAACAATGCCATTGTCTGCAATGTTGATTGAGTCCGGTAAAATCCGCAGGACGGCCCAAGGCTCCGAGGTTACGGACAGTTACGCGGTATGGACGGAAGACCCTATAGTGGCCTTTTTTTGGGCACCCGCGCATGGGGAACCGCACCCGATATTGAGCCTGTGCCTATTGGAGCAGGTGGAAGTTGAGCCGCAACCAACAAACCCGATCTGGTGCAAAGTCTCGCTAACCTATGTTGAGCCGTTCGACGATTCGAGCATCGAATGGGAAGACTGGGATTTCGATCTGACTTCGCAGACCACGAAGATCACCAGCGTTCCCAGTTCGGATTACATGCTGAATATCCCGGAAGAAGAGGACCTCGGCCTTGCTATCGGTTTTGACGGCGTGGATAAAGTGGACGGCGCGGACGTGTTCCGGGGCGTCACCACCGCGCGATGCTCCCGGCTGTGGGAATACCTCATGCCGGACGGGTTCTGGGCCATAGAGGGCATGAGGAACACTCTGAATGACACGCCCTTTATCGGGTTCGAGCGGGGCGAAGTTCTTTTCCTCGGCGCACAAATTCGCCGTATGCCGGATGGACTGATCAAGATCGAGTATAGCTTCGCATTGCGGAAAAATCCCGGTGAACAAACGGTAACGCTGGCGGACGGAACGGAAGTTACGTTTACTATGCTATCGCCCTTCGATCATTTGTGGTATGTGTATCAAGATTTGGAGGGCGAAGACGGCGAAGCGAACCCCACGGCCACGCGCGGGATAAAATCTATACATATCGCGCAGGTATACGACTACATGGATCACAACGCCCTCGGCTTGGTCGGGCCTTGGTGACGCTATGGAAATCCGGCGCGTATACAAGGGCCAAGCGATTAAGGCGGATGACATCAACAACGCACGGATAGCGGGGGAGTCCGCGCGGATAACCGGCGTCACAGGTGCGGGCGTCACAATGGGCCTGGGCGGCACGGCGCTTTCCATACCGAAGCCAAGCCGCGAAAATCTGTTTTCGATCAAGTGCCGCGCCCGGAACATCGGAGAAGCAACGCTGCCCATTCGCGGCTGCGTTGAAATCTGCGGGTCCGAAATCGCGGCACGCGGCCAGAACTCTACCGGTATTGTGGTTGACGTGGATTTACCGGGCAATGAAAACGGGATCGGGCTGTACGGGATACTGAATGCCACCATAACCCCTGGCCAGATCGGATCAATGACCGTGCTCGGCTTCGCGATGGGCACGATCACCGGGGATGCCACGGACGCCACCACGGCGGGGCCGGTCTCTGAGCAGACCGCCGTCGAGGCCGGAGGCGCCTTCTCCCTGATTTGGTTTGAAGAAATCGAGGGCGAGGGCGAATTCGATGATCGCAAGTGCCTTTTGTTTTTGGGCGGCGGCGGGGGTGGTATGGCATGGGAACACGTTTCAGAGTTCCCGGAAATTCCAGACGCGGAAACTATAATCTGGTTTGACCCCGAGCAGCAACCCTGGGGGGCCGGGCCGGATGATACGCACTGGTACCCGATCTGGAAATTCACGGATAAAACAGGGGAGCCGGGCACCTCATGATGTTTCCGCTCGGCACGACAAAAAGCGTTTTGTCCATTGTAGGCGGGGGTAGCCGTATCGTATTTCAAAAAAGCGCGGCGGTGCACATGTCCGGCGAAACGGCCTATCCTGTTGATGCTTTTCTGTTTTCGAAGGTTCACTGCCAACCGGCACGACGCACAAACAAAATAAACCAAGCGTTAGGCCGTGCGCTGAAAGATTTTGTATACGTTGGAACGCTCCCTGATGATGATGCTCTGGTGGATGTTATTCGAGCGGATTTAACCCAGTTCCAGATCGTGAAAGAGTTAGACGACGAAATAATAGCGGAGCTAACGGCAATCAATACGGCAACCGGCATTGGCGGAACCCTGCTCCCCTTTTTCCCCGGAAGCCTTGATCGGATTGACTGGAAAAAAATAAAGGATCGCATCAATCATAACCTTAATCTCATGGATAATGATTATTACGCCACTTGGACGATTATCGAAGAAGGTGCTATGGGAACGGCTGTCGGTTTTGATAAGGCCGTGGAAGCTCCGGCAGATAGAATGCGATGCGGATTTTATGAAACAAACCCAGTATCGGGCGACCGTACTCTGCATCCGTACCCGAAAGGATGGGACCCGCACGACATATATACGGACCCGACAACCGGGATCACGGCCTATGCAAACGCGGTGTGGATTGACGGCACGACGTATCCTGGCGAACCCGACGCGGCGCAATGGGGCATGGTGCGAATTGACGGGAAAGAATGGTATTTACCCACCAAAAAAATAGCGGCTGTATTTGACGGATCAGTCGGGCCGGTGGACCCGGCCCGCGTGAAGTTTACGCATAAAGTTTTGCCGTTGATTTATACTTATGATCCGATTTGGGGCTTTATCCCTGTACAGATTTCCATGGGCCTGGGATGTGGCGGTTGCGAAACGCGGGCAGGATCAATCAAGTTTACTATTTCGAGGAGTGACGGCGGGGTTGCGAAATGGCAGGACATGGTAACGTATTTTGGCTACGATCTGGAAACGTTTCTGAGTTTGAGCCGGAACATGTCTGGCCCAGGGTACGTTGAATATGTTGGGGATTTGGCCACGGTGACGGTGAGTGACGGCGGGTGTTACTACATGCCCATTGACCCGGACGCGGCCACAACGGAAATAGCCATAACTGAAACCATGACCGACTCTATTATCGATGTTCCGGAAATCCGGCATTTTCTCCCCTGGCGCGAGCATAATCTAGGCCCTGTAATGCAGTTTTTATATGCTGTTTGCGGATTGAATATTTTGCCGGGTGATATGCCATGATCAAAGCAATCCTCGTTCGCGAACAATCCACACAATACGGAACGTTCGGGAGGATGTGCGTTTACGCCACGGAATTTATGATGTGCTTCGACACGCTTGAGCTGCCCTGGCTATCAAATTTGCCGTGCCGGTCCTGCATCCCCGATGGGAAGTACCGCTGTCAATTCGGGGAGACCGGGAAAGGCCGATTGTACCAGGTGCTAAACGTGCCGTTGCGTTCCGGCATTTTAATCCACGCGGGGAATTTGGCCGGGGACCGCGATGCAAATCTCAAGAGCGATACGGAGGGGTGTGTACTGATAGGGCATGGCCGGACAGACGATTTACAAGGGCAACCCGGAATCCTGAAATCACGCGAGGCGCTGAAACGCTTCCACGATTTCACGCAGGGGATTCCGTTTGATTTGGATATACGGTGGAAATTTATCGGCGCAGAAAGGACAATCACAAAATGAATTTTGCGGGACTCTCTCACATCAAATCGACCCTATTCGGGATCGCCATGATCCTATACGCGATCTCCGGCGCGGGCGTTGCAATGCTGGACGCGGACGCGGCCACGGCGCCGGACTGGGACAAGGTCGGGATCGAAGTCATGGCGGGAGCCGCTTTGATCAAAGCGCAATTTCCCGCGAAGACCCCGGCCCCCGGCCCGGAGACGAAACCATGATCGCGATCTTGCGGAAAAAATATCAGAGCGCATTCCCGGAAGCGGCCCGGTGGAAAATGATTCTGCGGATCGCGCTGGTGACCGCAGCCATATCCGGGGCCGTGTGGATTACGCTTTGCCTTTCCGGGTGCGCCGTGGTGGGCACCACCATCAAAACACCGAACGGCTGGCGATACACTGAAGGCGGGATCGTGCTCTGGAAAGGCGACCTCGTGGATTTAACCGGCACGGCCACGCTTGGCAATGACACGATTGTGGAGCGGTCGAGCGGAAAGGCGCAAACGGACGCCACGGCCCTGGCGTCGTTGATCGAGAAAATATTCGACATGGCGTTCACGGCTGGAAAAACAGCGGCGGCGGCGCCGTAGGAGAAAATGATATGGACAAAATTCTGGCGTTTTTGAAAAAAGTCCCGTGGTCCAAAGTCTGGGCCGCAATCAAAAAGGCCCTGGCTCTGTAAGCAACCTGCGGCGGGTGGATACCTCCCCACTTCTCCACCCCGCCTTCCTCCGGCCCCCGGTTGACCGCGTACAGCCGGGGCCCCCCCCCTTTTTTCGGCCCGCGCAGCCATTCTGCTGCCCCAGGAACCGCGACCGGGCTGGGTAGCCGGTATTCCTGCGGGGTCCGGCCCCGATTGATTGTGGGGCATTTTTGAGGGGCCGCCCGGAAAAACGACCGCGTAGGATGCCCCAGGAGGCGCGATCTCCCCGCTCCCCGATACAATCTATGGCAGGATTTTTGCCTCTAAAATGTGTGGAATCACAAAAACCCCAATAAAACCGCATAAAATTATTTTTAAATATACCGGAAAAAGACTTGACTTATACCGGAATACCTGCTATAATAACTATACAGTTGAGATTGAGAGCCACCCCGATAGGCGGGGCGGCAAAACAGAAAGGATGCGAAAAAATGATAGTCTATAAAAACTGGGAAATCCAACAGAACAACGCGAACATGTATGACGTAATACGCGTCGGCATTGACGGAATACGGCGGTCCATACACGAGGCCGAAACCGTCGCGGATGCGAAACGATGGATAGATGACGACGACGAGTGCTCGATTGACGAAGACGGCTACGATTATTTTGGCCAGAAAGTCTGAGGCGCCAATGCACAGAAAAATCACACACGCAGCAATAGTAACCGGACTCATCGACTGGGAGCCGCGAGACTCGGCGGTCGGTGAAATCGCAGTCGAGTACCGCGCGGAGGTAGAGGCTGAATACTCGGCGGGGTGGGATTACGACCGGGGCCGGTGGGACGTGGACAACGATACGCTGACCGTTGACCTGCTAGCCGTCAACTGGATCGGGTGGACGGATGACATGATCGATGAATTTACCGCGTACTTGACCAAAATCAAGCGGAGCGATTTTTTTGATCAAGTTTGGGAAACCGTGGAAATCTAAAACCGGCTCCAAAGAAAGGATGCAAAATGGACACTGGAAAAACATGGACTTGGAACGAGGCCCGCGCGGCCTATGACGATGAAATGCGGAAGGGGGGGTGGCTGAACCTCACCGGGGCGGACCTCACCAGGGCGGACCTCACCGGGGCGGACCTCACCGGGGCGAACCTCACCGGGGCGAACCTCACCAGGGCGGACCTCACCGGGGCGGACCTCACCGGGGCGGACCTCACCAGGGCGAACCTCGACTTCTCATCGTGGCCGCTGTGGTGTGGCAGTTTGAGAGTGTGCGTGGACCGCAAGATCGCGGCGCAACTGGCCTACCATTTCTGCTCTGTCGTGTGTGACGACCCGGACGTAATCCGCGCGCAGAACGCTATTTTGTCATTAGCAAACGAGATGCACCGGACTGATGTTCCGAGGCTGACCGAAAAAACAACCACATTTTGAGTAACCGCCGAACCGAAACCGTAGAGGAGAAATAACCATGGACGAAAAAACATGGACAGTAGAGGAAATGCTGGCCGAGAGGCCATGCGAGAAATACACGAGAAAGAAACTTGCCGCGCTGTGGGCAGGCCGAGAGCGGCTGAGCCTGCTGGACATACTGGCGCTCGACATCCCCGCTGCCGACCGCGTGTGGGTAGCCTGCCGCCCCATGGCGCTCGACCCTGACACGTTGATTTGCTGGATAACTAGCGTTGTGGATCGCGCTGTTGAGGCGTACGCGCTGCACTGCGGCAACCCCTCTGTTGAGCAATGGGCCGTGCTGTGGCTTAATGGCGAGGATCGCTCGGCGTGGGCGGCATCCCGTGCGGCGTGGGTAGCGTGGGCGGCGGAGGCAGCGTCGGCGGCGGCCCGTGCGGCGTGGGCGGCATCCCGTGCGGCGGCGGCGGCGTGGGCGGCGGGGGCGGCGTGGGCGGCAGCGGCGGCGGCGGCGGCGGCAGCGTCGGCGGCGGAGGAGGC
>Ga0116178_10003002_pt1 | contig 12944 bp, 14 predicted proteins | sample AD_STIC12_MetaG_FD_89880 | JGI IMG/M metagenome (GOLD analysis project Ga0116178, IMG submission 89880) | Active sludge microbial communities of municipal wastewater-treating anaerobic digesters from USA - AD_STIC12_MetaG | ecosystem: Engineered > Bioreactor > Anaerobic > Digestate | place: USA... | reverse complement strand
TGACCTTCTGCTTGGCGATCCGACCAGAGCATACGCACGCGACTATTTACCAACAGACATCCCCCGAAGCCATTCAATACCTGATGCCGCCTGTCGATGAACCGACTGACTTTCGAATAAACTGTACAGAAAAGATGCCTTGAGCCCTTATCATATCGGTGACGACAAATTTAGCCAACAAAGCAGTCGTTCAGTTTTCCGAACTTAGTCATCAAAACCGGTCATTCGTTTGTTTGCCATCATTCAACATGTTACCCAACTCCCAAGTTCAACATTTGAGGGTCGGACCGAAGTATCATATGGAAACTATGATGCGCTAAAACTGTCAGGAACAATATCTGGCCCCTTAGGCAATGGCATTTCTGCCAGGTTAGCCGGTACTTCTGTCGGTTAGTTCGAGCATGATGAAATGGTGCTCAACTGAGCGGTCGTGCAAATAGATTTTGTTGGTTCGCAGCGGGTTGAGCAGGCCGCCCTCCAAATCAAATGTCGGTCATAAAGTTGCAGGTTAAAAGGTTAGATGGCAAGCTGACTTTGCGAATCGAGAGAGGCTGCAAGCCCTCCTTTCAGGTTCTTGGTAGCAGGATTGATCTGCTTTTCGTACGTTGTGTTGAATAGTGATGGGGGCGGTAAACAACATGGCAAGTCTTAGAGAGTTAGCGCGGGCATTTTCGTTTTTGCTTTGTGCGTCATTCGTTGCGCCTGGTGCCCATGCAAAACCAGATACAAAGAACCAAACCGACCTTGCGTCCGAGTTTGAAATTAAGCGGCAAGCATTCCACTCTTTGTGGCCGGAATCGGATTTTGCGTTAGTATCAGGATACGAAGACTCCTACATCCTCTTTCACTGCTCAGGCCCTGCGGATTTGCTTGGCAACGAACAAGTTTCAGAAAATGATTTATCAGCAGTACTGGCAATGGATATTGCATTCATGCAGCGTGGCTTGGAGGCTACCGGCGCACCAAAAGATATATGGCAACCCAAGATTGATATGTTTGTTTCGGACACTTTATCCACAGCCAAGTATGAAACTTCGGATGATCAAGAAGCCTATCGTGAAAGATATCAAAAATTTCTCGAGCAAATTACAGCTGAACTCAATCGCGACGTCGTCCAACATCCTGCAAAGTGGCCTGAAAATACCAAGGTAAGATATGATCCGATGACCGGCTGCGGCGGCGACGAAGGGGCAAACTTCAAAATCGAACTTAGTCAAAGAGGTAAACTATTCGTTATTTCTCGTTGGGGTAGCCTCGTTTGTGAGGGGCGAAAAATTAGTCCTTTTGATCGTACGAAATGCCGCGGTTGGAAACCGGTTGGCGTGCCATCTGCTGAACCTTTTCGGGGTGACCTGATGTATTTGGTCAACTGGGACTCTGGAACAGAATCGAGAGGAATGCTCGACCTTGCAAAGCGTCCAAACATCAGCTCTGTCGTAATATCACCCGGGGGGCCAGCATACACATTGCGCATGGATGACGAATATTGAACGACCTCAAGTCCTTCTTTGAAGAATTCGACCGGCACACGCTTTTCGTGATTTTGCCGATGCTTGCTATACCCTTCATTCTCGACAAGATTTTTTCTTTGCAGCCTCCCTGGCCCCGGGGTTCGACGTACATCACAACATTTTTGGAACTCGCAGCAATTTTCGTTTGCTATTTTATCCCAATCAAGTCGCGCAGGACTTTACTCCGAATTCAGTTTGGGCTCTTCGGCACAGCTACATTCCTCTTTGTAGCATACTTCGTTCTTTACTCGATGTTCGTATTTACAAATCCATTTAACGGCGATGCTTTGATCGCTGGTTACGAATGCACAGAGGAAGCACAACGCTTTGTCGCCCCACTGCTTAACCAGCAGTGCCCATTCCTGACCGAAGAAGCATTGGCTGCGGCACAGTATGAGGTTGAACAAGTTTGGACCCCCGTTTCGGTCCGTGTGACGGAAATCATGATGTTTCTATCTTGGTCAATGTTCTTCATTGTTACGACATTTCTTTTCGGCCTGTCTGTCGCGTTCATGCAGCGGAATCGAAAACTGGATAGCCGCAGTCGCACGAGAAATCGCCGAAGATGACTTCGCCGTCGCGCCGTTGCCTAACATTCCTCATAACGCGATGATCATAATGGCCGGAGATTGGATTGCGGCAGGGCCACGGGCCGGCGCCAAATGGCTCAACGGTAAGCACGGACTATAGCCCATCCAAAACTAAAAGGCTTTGGACGCGCATACGAATGGGTCTACTTTTTTCTCTACCGTGTACGTCGTTTGAAACATACATCAGGGGTATGAGCAAATACGATTACAGCAAAGAACATTCAGAAGCTTATTTATGGGCACTGAGTGAGCATCAGCGGATAGGGGCTCCCGCGCCGAGCGCAGCTCACGCCAGTTTCTTATTGAGGCTAAATATTCCGGACTTCACGACTCTCGAACCATCTCGAAATCCAGTTGGTTGCACTAAAAGCTTACGTTTAAGTTTCTATTTGACTGTGAACCGTAAGCGGAAGCGCGACTTGCACAAAAAGTGGCCGTCGATAGCAATGCCGAAACTGCCGCCTGGGCAAAGCTGCAAGCGAGCTTGCGCGGTCTGTGGGACAGGACTCCCGAGGGTGCTGATAAAATCGTGCGAGTACTCGACACTATTGGAGCGCTTCGGGAGCACTAGCCTCTCTCGTCTTTCGGCCGACTTGCTGCGAGAAGGTTCGACAAGTCGCCATCTCGTCAGAGGCTGGGGGCAGCGAATGGAAGGAGGCCAGTCCGTCGTGGTTCACTAGTTGTCAATCGGCTAGCTGCGCGATGATGTCCGCATTGACCCATGCATCTCGAAAAATAACAGACCGTCAGTTCTAACATAGCCGCCGCAGTTGTTTGGTCAGACGAACTTCGTTTTCGCAACAATTCGGACTTAAGTCTCAGAAGACCGAACGTCAAAGAACGGCTAACATCGCTTTTTCGCAATAGACAATTACCTAGTAAGCGCCCGGGTCATCTTTATCCCCCTGTGTGCATAAAATCTGAACCGACGGTTGCCGACTGACTCTTGTCTGAACATCACCGACAAATTCTTCGCAATAGCGGTGTACTTTCAACTTCATCAGTATTTGAGCAATCACCAAACTCAACCGACATCAAGTGCAGCAGAGACGTCAAGCTCTTATGCGCCACCGCGTTCTCCAAACGCCCGTCTCTGAGATGAGTTTGGAGCCCGAAAGTGCGCAAAATCGCGCCGATTTTTTTGATCTTTTTTCGTTATGTTACATATACTTGACTTAGTGGCGGAGACGGAGGGATTCGAACCCTCGATACGCTTTTGACGTATACTCACTTTCCAGGCGAGCGCCTTCGACCACTCGGCCACGTCTCCGCATCCCTTTCGGGGAAGCGACGCCCCTAGCGGCTCCTTTGCGCTTTCGCAAGGCACTGTGATTTGCCATAAGCCGTTCCATGAAAAGATTTTTGAATTTGACCGCCGCTGCCGCCTTTTGCGCATCCGTGCCCGCGTTCGCCCAAGAGGCAAAAACATATCCCGCACCAAGCGAGATCGTCGCGGCTGCCAAGGCGCAAGAATGGGCCGCTATTGCGCCATCCGACCTGCTGATCATGGACCTCGCTCCCGATGCGGCAGGCAAGCCGCGCCGTGTGGTCATCCAGTTGATGCCTGCGCCGTTCAGTCAGGGCTGGATCGGCAATATCCGCAAGCTTGCAACCGCCAATTGGTGGGACGGCACCAGCATCAACCGCGTGCAGGACAATTATGTTGTGCAATGGGGCGATGCGACGGAGAAGAAAGCGTTGCCGGATGGGTTGGAGGTCGTGACGGAAAGCGGCTACACAGCCCCATTGGTCGACCCTTTTGCTTCCATGCTCCTATTCTCGGCAATTGTCGGGCGAAAGGAAGCCGAAGACGCGTGCAATCGCGAAAGTGAAGACAAAATTTCTGATTGTTATAAAGAAATCGACCGTCAGATAACGCGCCGCGATCCATATGCTGATGGCTATGGCTTTTACAAAGGCTGGCCCGCGGGTGTAGATCCCAAGGCAGCATGGCCTCTCCATTGCTATGGCATGGTCGGCGTTGGCCGGAACCTGTCGCCCGACACCGGCACAGGCGCGGAGCTCTACACGGTCATCGGCCACGCACCGCGGCATCTGGACCGCAATATCGCATTGGTGGGCCGCGTGATCGAAGGGATCGAGTATCTGTCCAGCCTGCCACGCGGAACAGGTGCGCTGGGCTTTTACGAGAAGGAAGTAGAACGGGTGCCGATCCTATCGGCGCGATTGGGGACCGACGCGCAAAATGTCCCGTCCTTCGAATATCTTTTGACCGAGAGCGATAGCTTCAAAGCTTATGCCGACGCGCGAGCCAACCGGCGCGATCCGTTTTTCATAACACCAGCGGGCGGCGCAGATATTTGCAACATTCCGGTCCCGGTGCGGCGGCGACCGGCCAAGTAAAAGAGGTCAGCGATGACCGAAACGTATGTAGTTACGGCCAAACTCTGGCTCTGGCAAAGCGACAAGGCCCCGGCGAGCTGGCATTTCCTCACGATTGAAGGCGAAGCGGCTGAGGCAATTCATGCCCTTGCCTTGATGCGGCGGCTCGAAAACGGACGGCGGCGCGGCTGGGGGGCGATGAAGGTGCACGTCACCATCGGGGAGACGGCCTGGGATACATCCATATTCCCCGACAAGGGCAGCGGAGGCTGGCTGCTTCCGGTCAAGGCCGCGGTGCGCAAAGCGGAGGAATTGGTCGTCGGCGACCAGATTCAGGTTAGCGTAACGCTTTAATCTGCCATCAACATCCGCATCTTGTCGAGTGCGGATTTTTTGATCTGGCAGACCCGCGCAGCACCAACGCCAAGTGTCTCGCCGATTTCGTCCAGATTTAACTCTTCGACAAAATAAAGCTGCAAGATCATGGCTTCCCGCTCGGATAACTTGGCGAGATTGGCCACCAATGCCTCACGCAACTGGGCCTTTTCCAACGCTGTATCGGCACTATCCGCAAGATCCGCGAACCACATATCATGATCCGAATAGCTTTCATCGATCGATTCCTGGCCCACGGCCTGCGTGGACGCGGCCATGGCATAATAGGCTTGTGGCTCCAGCCCGGCGGCATCCGCCATTTCCGCATCGGTCGGCGGGCGCATATATTCCTGTTCCAGGCGCGCGCGAATGCTCGCCAGATAGCGGCGGTTGGCCATGCCTGCGCGGCCCATACGGGCGTCACGGCGAAGTGCATCTACCATGGCTCCGCGAATACGGGTCGACGCATAGGGGGCGAAGGCAATGCCGCGATCTTCGAAATGCTGGGCGGCCTCCACCAGTGCGATGAAGCCGATCTGGATCAGGTCTTCAACCTCGATGGCGGTCGACATGCGGCTGTGCACATGCCAGGCGACGCGGCGGACAAGGGCACTATGTGCTTCTATCAGGCGCGCGGGGCTCGTCGCATCGGGACGGGCGTAAGCGGCGCGGGCTTCATTCAGCATCATGGTCTCCTTTGTAAGGGTTGGCATCGGCCAGGCGCGGTGTGCCGCCGACTACGGCGATCACATCGACTTTTTTGGTTTCGGGAATTTCGAGGAAGGACAGCACAGCGACATCGCTGAACTGCGCCCGTAAAAGGCGGGCGACCGCCGCGCGGCATAGCGGCGAGGTGATAACGGCAAAGCTACGCGCCGCGACCAGCATCGGCTGGACTGCTTCATCAACGGCGCTGATGATGCGGCGGGCAAGCGCAGGTTCGAACGGCCAGTTGGCCGACGGTGCTGTTTGCACCGACTGGACCAGCAGGCTTTCGAGATCGCCATCAAAGGTGATAGCCGGCAGCGGCATTTTCACAGGAACGATAGTCTGGACAATGAGCGGTCCGAGGCGCTGGCGGACAGCCTCTACCAGATCGGATGCATCCAGATTGCGCGGGGCAAGATCAACCATAGCCTCGGCCACACGGCGGAAATCCCGAAGCGGAACCCGCTCGGCCAGCAGCGCGCGGCACAAGGCGGTAATCGCGGCGAGCGAATAAGGTGCCGGTGTCAGGCCAGCGGCCAGTTGCGGGTAGCTTTCCTTGAGATTGTCGATCAGCGCTTGCGCATCGTCCATACCGAACAATTCGGCTGCAGATGCGGTGGCGAGCTGGTTCAAATGAGTGGCAATAACGGTCGCGGGGTCGACAACGGTGTAGCCGGCGGCGACGGCATCGATACGGTCGCGCTCGGCGATCCAGAGGGCATCAAGGCCAAAGCTGGGGTCCTTGACGGCACGGCCAGTGACACCTTCAAGGCAATCGCCGGAATCAAGGGCGAGCAATTCGTTGGCCCAGGCGCTATCTTCGCCGACCAGAACGCCCGAAATGCGGATCTGGTAGCTATTCCCGGGCAGGGAAAGGTCATCTGTGACCTTAACCATGGGCACGACGAAGCCGAATTCGCGCGAAAGCTGGCGGCGAATGGCCGTGACACGGCCCATTAACGGCGCGCCCTTGCGTTCATCGACGAGGCTGACCAATGAATAGCCAAGCTCCAGCGTGATGGGGGCTGTTTCGGCAATTTCGTGCCACTCGATGACATGACCGGGTGTCGCGTCGACGATGGTGTCGACCGGCTTGGGAGGAGCCTTCTCCGAACGGCGCAGCAACCACCAGATGGATCCCGCTACCGCGGCGGCTGGCAGCACGACGAGTTGGGGCATTGCCGGAACCATTCCGAGCAAGGTCAGAATTGCGGCAACAGGGCCCCAGGCGCGGGCATGCCCGAACTGTGTCGAAATCTGGCCCGACAGGTCGAGAGGCGATGACACGCGGGTGACGATGGCCGCTGCGGCAATGGAAAGTAGCAGAGCCGGGACCTGCGCAACCAGTGCGTCGCCAATGGCAAGCTTGATGTATATCTCGGCCGCATCGCCAAAGCTGAGGTCGTGGCTGACCACACCCAATATCAGGCCGCCAAAGATATTTACGAAAAGGATGAGAAGGCCCGCAACCGCGTCGCCCTTCACAAATTTGGAGGCACCATCCATGGAGCCGTAAAAGTCGGCTTCGGTCGCGACTTCCTGACGCCGCGCTTTGGCTTCGTCGGGTGTGACGAGGCCGGCGTTCAGATCGGCATCAATCGCCATCTGCTTGCCGGGAAGTGCATCAAGTGTGAAGCGTGCGGACACTTCGGATACGCGCCCGGCACCCTTGGTAATCACGACCATGTTGATGATCATCAACACGGCAAAGACGAACAGGCCGACGATATAGTCGCCGCCAATCAATATTGCCCCGAACGCTTCGATGACATGGCCTGCAGCCGCAACGCCGGTATGGCCGTCGACGAGAACGACACGGGTTGAGGCCACGTTCAGGGCAAGCCGGAACAATGTCGCGAGCAGCAGAACTGTCGGAAACGCGGAGAAGTCGAGGGGTTTGGCCACGTTCATGGCGACCATCAGGACAGCCAGACTGATCATGATGTTCAGAATGAAGCCGACATCCAGCAGCATCGCCGGGATCGGCACGATCATCAGCATGACCAGCAGCAAAACCGCAACGGGCAACGCCCCGCTTTTTATGGTTTCCAGCCAGATGGCGAGGTTGAGCCGGCCGATCATGACGAAATACCCGAGAGGCGGCGATAGGCATCGCGCGCAAAATTAAGATCAAGCTTTTTGGGCATGGGCAGCATAGTGGCCATTTCGAGTGGTGTGCGTGCCGCATTGGATGAGGACGCTATCTGGCTGCTTTGCCGGTTCAGCGCAGGAAACTGGCTTTGTGCGTCGCCCAGCTTGGCGGCGAAATTCTGACGGATTTCTGCGAGGCTTCGTGCGGCGCCGTCATTCCGGTAAAATATGGGGCGATTGGCGCGCGCGGCTTCGGAAAAGAGCGGTGCAGCGCTTTGGTTGGGATCTTCGCGATAAGCATCGAGAAACTTGGCGGCCCCTTCGGCGCCGAGAAAATGCGCGAGATAGAGATCGACAGGCTCAGGATTGGCACCGATCCGTTCTTGCAGATAGGCGCCATTGTCCGCCGCAAATTCGGCAGCCATCGCTGCTGCCGCATCGGGATCGCTACGCAAATCAAGTATCGCGGACCTTTTGGCGGAATCGGAGACCGAAAAGGTTCCGTCCGAATTGCGCGAAATGGCATTGGCGGCCCATTCCATTCCATGCGACGCACCATGTTCTTTCACGGTGCCCAGCCAGGTCTGCTTGGTGAATTGATAAAGGCCAGTCGCGCTCGACGTCGTGGCGCGCGCATCGGGGCGCATTCCGCTTTCGATGCGGGCCTGATCCATCAAATAGTCGAAATCGACACCGGTTCGTGCCGATGCGCGGGCAATTGCCGCTGTCACCTTATGCGGTGATCCCGTGTCGTTAATCGGGCGTGTCATATTCTGGTCCGGTTGTTCATGCGGGATGAACTGCAATGCCCGTGCCAGTTTTGTAAAAACCGTGCTTTTACGTGTGTTTCTGCGGCATCACATAAATAGCGGACGACGCTTGGCCGCGATATTCCGCCAATCGGTCAATTTTCTGTCTGTTCCAGGCCGTCAGATATTTGACCCGGGTGCGTGCTGCCTCGGCCTGTTTCATGCCGTAGGACAGCTGCTCCTTTGGCGGAGCGCCACGCATTTGCCGCAGCTTATCAATCGCGACCGAAAGCGCGGCGCTCGCCGACAGGATGGCATCCGCATCCTGCGTATCCAGCGCAGTGATCAGGTCCGATTGGCATTGAAGAACGGCATCCATCATGGGATTAGCCGAGATCCTGTCCGCCAAAGCGGATGATGCCGTCTGCAACAGCGCCCAAATCGACCTTATATGCGCCGCTCGCAAGTGCCGCCCGCAAAGAGGCGACCTTTTCGGCATCATATGGGGGGCCCTTTTGCGCCAACGCGGTCGCAAGACTCAAGCTGTGCGGAGCAGCAGGCTTGAGCGTACTTTCCCGCTTCGGCGCCGCCTCCGCGGCACCAGATGCACGGAGACCCGGAGCCAGTCTGGCCGGTCCGAACGTAACGGAATCCACCATTTTTCTGTTCCTTTCCATATGGGCCGTCAGGAAACCGACAGCCGGTATGAAAGCAGAAACGGCGATTGCTGCACAAAGTTTAGTCTTAAACTTTTATAAATATTTCGGCGGTGAAAAATATTTTCCACCCGCCTTCCGCCGGACCGGAGCGCCATATAGCGCCAATCTGCGTAGTTTAGGGGCTAAGTCTTTACAAAACCCTTCAAATTGCTGAGCCGTGAAAGGATGTCAGAATGTGACAACACCCCGGGTTTTGACATAGGCAGTCATGGTCGTTGATGATGTCAGCGATTTGACACGGACAGGTTGACCCACCGCTGCGTCTTCCAGCGCCATCATCGTTGTAGAGACGGCAAAGCCTTGCCCATCCGAAACGCATTCGACCATTTCACCCTTACGGATGACGATTTCCGGGGTGGCTGCTTGATCCAATGATGCCTTTACGGGCACACGCAAACGCCAGCCTAGGGCCGGACAGCGCACGATCACGGCACCTCCTGCAGGCGGCGCAACAATAGGTGCATCGGGGCATTGCGCCAGTTTCAGGCGTTTGTCGACCTGCTCGGCTTGCGGCGCGACCGCCGAAATGCGGTTATCCAAAGCCTGCAGGTCCTCAAAACCTCCAGATATGGCGGCAACGATAAAGAGTAGGTGGTACATATTGGCTCCTGGAAAATATAATCTTCCATCACCAAGCAATCATCGTGCCAGTCGGGTATTTCTGAAATTAGCCCGCAGTAATGCGGGGAAGTGCAAAAGGCTTAGACAAGAACCTTGGCAATTGCGCGGATCGCATCAGGCTGTGCGACGAACGCCATATGCGTGCAGTCGAGTTCAACTTGATGGTCCGATTCATGATGTTGGCCGCAAGCAGAACCCGGGGCAACAACCCCATCGTTACGCGACCAAATGGCGCAGGTGGGAACCGGGGGCTTTTCGGAAAGGATTACATCAATCGGTGGATTGTCGACTTTATAACCCGCAACAAATTCATAAAGGCGCCAGGCGTTGTTCGCGCGAGGATCACCTGAAAAAGGACTTCCCAAGGTAACGACCTTGGCAACATCATGGCGGGCCACTTTGGCATATTCGCGCGCGATCAGTCCACCAAGGCTCCATCCGACCAGCGTCAGCGGTCCGTCGATATCGAGTTCTTCGACACGGCGCCCTAATCTTTCGAATATGTCGGATCTTATCCCCTTGTTCCGGCCCAAGCCCCAACCATGGGCGGCAAAGCCAGCATCTCGCAGCGACCGGCGCAAACGCGACGTTGTCTGATCCGACGCCATAAATCCGGGGATCACCATCACATGGCGGCCATTTCCGGCGACATCGAGGGGAACGGTCGACGCGAACGCGGCACTGGTCCGCATATAGGCAAATGAAAGCGCCTCACGCGCCAGCAGCGGCAGGGCCGGTGCACAATCGGCACGGCCCATAGGCCCATTTGATAAAGAAAGATTCGAGAATCGCGTCGCCATAGTGCCTGTATATGGCACTTGCACATTTATGAAAGATTTATGACGCTTTTTATTGGGGCATTGTTGTGGGCAGGGCCGTCTGCGGCTCCGGGGTTATGGGTGGCATGACGGGTGCCACGGGCAAAGGTGGCGCAGCCAATGCGCTTCGTTCCAACTGGTCGAGTGCCTTGCGCGTCTCATTATAGGTGCGTGCGCGTACCAGCCATGCTTGCGCTTCTGCCGAAGCGGCCCCTGGCATTTCGGATATCTCCAGAATGGCCCCGCCAAGATTACCCGATTCCACCAACGCATGCGCACGCAGCAGCCGTTGCGTAGGGGCGGGCGACAGGGATTCGGATTTGCGCAATACAAACAGCTCGGAAAACTCCCGCTGGATCGTCGCCCAAACGGTCTCTTCGCGTGTTCCTGTAACCAACAGATTGTCGATGGCCGATAGGTCTGACTGCAGCGATTGGAGCGTGATCGGCGTTTGCGAGGCTTGCAGTACGGTCATGACCGCCTTGGGCTGGCTCGCGCCAAAACGTAACCGCAGCTGGTCGGTCAGATAGCCCAACGGCGCTCCGCTGTCCAAAGTGCGCCGGGCAGCAAAGGCGACCAGCAAACCTTCTGCACGGGCTGTGTTTCCAGCAGCAATAACGGAATCGACAGAAGTTACCGTGGGTTGGGTCACCAGAGGTACAGCGGCGACATTTTGCGTGGGAGCCTTGCCCGGTGCGGGCGATGTTGTCGTCGGTGGTGTGCCTCCACCGAGAAGCCCATATTCATCCGCCAGCCACCAGCTGGCTCCGGCGCCGCCTGCAAAGGCGACAAATAGCAACAGCGCTATATATTTGAATCGGACTCCACTGCGCGGAGTTGCGGCATTCGTCGCAAAATCAGTCATTAAATCCCCTTCGTCCCAACCACCAGTTAGGGATTAGCATGGCTTTTTGTAAAGCGCGTTTATAATTGAGACAAGAGGTCGTTATCGGTTGGCTCCTTCGCGATCCGGATATTCGCCCAGCCAGAACCCGCAGCCTGCGCGATTTTTTCGGACAATGCCCCAATTGAAATCTCGTTCTTTTGAAGCTGAACATCTTCAACCAAAGAAGTGAAACGGGATGCAGCGCGGGCGGAATGTAACAGAACATAGTCTGCTTCCATAAGTGCTGCGCGGAAATCATGAGGAATAGGCAAGGCAGCGCTGCGGTAGACAATTCGGCAGTCAATATGCAGGTCTGGCGGCGGCGCAAAAGATGTCCGGTCTTCTCCGGCAAGCCATAGCAGCCGGCGAGCGTCAACCTTCTCCAGAAGGCTCTCGATCCCGGCGGAGCCTACTTGCCGCACGTCGAAACCAACACTCTGCGCATATTCCGCGCTATTCTGCCCCACGGCAAAAAGCGGCAAGCCTGTCAATAGCGGCAACTTGTCCCCTGCATGACGCAATGCATTTGCGCTGGTCAGCAACAGCCCGTCAAAATCATCGATTTTGGGCAGATCCCACGCGACAGCTTGTGTTGCGAAGAGAGGCATACAGACCGCCAGATGTCCAGCGGCAGTTACGCGGGCGGCTGTAGCATCGGCTCCCGGATGGGGGCGGACAATCAGAAGTTTCACGGCGTGAACAAATGCCGCAGACGTTCGCTGGATTTTTCCAGAAGCGCATGTGCAAGCCGCGCCGGGCCGTCCGCGTCATCTGCCGCAAATTCCAAGACATCGCTTTGGCGTTCGCTGCCGTCTTCAGCCAAAATCTCACCACGCAACATGATTTTGCCCGCATTGCAGGTAGCATGCGCTGCAACCGGGGAGTGGCAGTTGCCACCCAATGCTTCAAGGAACGCCCGTTCCGCTGTTACGGCGGCAAAGGTCGCCAGATGGTTTACTGCCTGCAAAAACAAGGCAAGCTCGCCCCGCTCAGCCAAATGATCGATGCCAATGGCACCCTGTGCCGCAGCCGGAAGCATCGTTTCGAGCGACAGACTGGTGCCGACATCCGGTTGGCCCAGGCGATCAAGCCCAGCCGCTGCCAAAAGCGTTGCGTCAAAGTCACCTGCGGCCACCTGTGCCATGCGTGTCGCGACATTCCCGCGGATTGGAACGGTGACAAGGTCGGGCCGCATGGCCTTTAGCTGCGCCGCACGGCGGGGGCTGGACGTGCCGACTATAGCCTGATGCCGGAGCTCATCGAGGCTCGCCACGCCAATCAGCCGGTCACGTACATCCGCCCGTGGCAGCATGGCGGACAGGACAAACATCGGCGATCGAACAGTTTCGACATCTTTCATGGAGTGGACCGCGATATCGATGTCGTCTTCGACCAAAGCGCGCTCCAGCTCTTTGGTCCATAGGGCTTTGCCGCCGATTTCAGCCAAGGGGCGGTCCTGAATCTTGTCTCCACTCGACAGCATGGGCACCAAAATGACCGCATCTTCGTCCAGCCCGTGGGCCTGCCTGATTG